>ERZ1031113.342-NODE-342-length-11556-cov-6.936614_pt1 | contig 11556 bp, 10 predicted proteins | sample MGYA00518225_ERZ1031113 | MGnify/ENA primary metagenome ERZ1031113 (study PRJEB33718, sample SAMN03159751) | human skin metagenome | collected 2014-05-20 | study: EMG produced TPA metagenomics assembly of the PRJNA266117 data set (Human skin bacterial metagenome...
TCTCCATCCGCAAGACGCGGCAAGTACACGCCACTCGTGGAGTGTTATCATAGCAGCTAGAAGAATCAGGATGTCATTTTGAAAGGCATCTGGTTTGCGTTTTGAAAACCGGCAGGTTGTCATTTCGAAAGCCATCCAGTTGGCGTTTTGAAACCCGTTTGCATGGCGTTTGGGAAATGGGCGTGAGGGGGAGCGTCGATAAGCAAAAATGCCCTAGCGCATCAGCATCTGCCGAGGCGGGGCGAGCGCGTCGCGCTCGGCGGCGACCACCAAATAGCGCTCGATCACGCTGGCGCAGTGCGGGCACGAGAGGTGCACAAAAATTTCTTCAGCCACGGTCTTCTCCTAGTGCCCGCGCGGCTGGTCGATCGCCTTGCCGTCCTCGAAGTAGGGGCGGACGTGGTTGTCGAAGACGGACAGCGCCGCGCCGATGGCCATGTGCATGTCCAGGTACTGGTAGGTGCCAAGACGGCCGCCGAACAGGACCTTGTTGTCGCGGGATTCGGCGGCGGCGAGGCGTCGATAAGCTTCTAGCTTCGAGCGGTCCTCAGGCGTGTTGATCGGGTAGTAGACCTCGTCGTCGTCCTCGGCGAAGCGGGAGTACTCCTTGACGATGACGGTCTTGTCGTCGCCGTAGTCGCGCTCCGGGTGGAAGTGGCGGAACTCGTGGATGCGGGTGTACGGGACGTCCGCGTCGTTGTAGTTCATCACCGGGGTGCCCTGGAAATCGCCGGTGTCGAGGACCTCCTGCTCGAAGTCGAGCGTGCGCCAGCCGAGGCGACCCTCGGAGTAGTCGAAGTAGCGGTCGAGCGGGCCGGTGTAGACGACCGGGGCGTCGGGGCTCTCGGCGCGCAGCTCGTCGCGGACGTCGAACCAGTCGGTCTCGAGCTTGACGTCGATGAGGTCGGAATCGGCCATCTTCTCCAGCCAGGCGGCGTAGCCGTCGACGGGCAGGCCCTCGTACTTGTCGTTGAAGTAGCGGTTGTTGAAGGTGTAGCGCACCGGGAGGCGGGAGATGATCTCCGGCGGCAGGTCGGTCGGGTCGGTCTGCCACTGCTTGGCGGTGTAGTGCTTGACGAAGGCCTCGTAGAGCGGCTTGCCGATCAGGGCGATGCCGCGCTCTTCCAGGTTGGTGGCCTCGGCTGGGTCCTTGCCCTCGCGCTGCTCCTCGATGAGCGCCTTGGCCTCGTCGGGACTGTAGTAGCGGCCGAAGAACTGGTTGATCAGGCCCAGCCCCATCGGAAACTGGTATGCCGTGCCATCGTGCATGGCGAAGACGCGGTGCTGGTAGTCGGTGAAATCGGTGAAGCGGTTGACGTACTCCCACACGCGGTCATTCGAGGTGTGGAAGAGGTGGGCACCGTATTTGTGGACCTCAATGCCGGTTTCGGGTTCAGCTTCGGAGTAGGCATTGCCACCGATGTGGGCACGCTTTTCGACGACAAGAACGCGCTTGCCCAATTCGCTCGCTGCTTGCTCGGCAATGGTGAGGCCGAAGAACCCGGATCCGACGACGATGAGGTCATAAGTCATAGGCCCAAGGCTAGCGGGGCGCGGTCGGTGGTGGATGGCGCACACGCGACACGCCACAAAATCCCATCAACCACAGTTTTCACATTCGTCGCTTAGGATCTAGATTAGTCACAGCTGTCACTATTTACTCAGGAGCGTTCACCGTGAAACAACGACGTCGGCTGAATCCGTCTTCTGCCAGGAAGACCCCGGTCCTCGCGGCCGTCACCTCCGTCGCGCTTGTCGCCGCAGGCGTATTCGGCGGCAACGAGATCCTCAAGACCCAAGACGTGGGCGGCGGCGAGGTGAATGTCACCAGCACGTCTGCTTCCTTCGGCGACGGCGAAAACGTCGTGGTGCAGGATGCAGCCATCGCGACACAGGGCGAGGGCGACGAGCCCCGCACGGTGAAGGAATTCACCCGCGATGAGGAATTCTCCATCTTCGGCCTCACGTGGAAGGGCGAGCGCGACATCGCGGCGTACGTCCGCGCCGAGCGTGCCGACGGCACGTGGTCGGAGTGGTACCGCATGGACCCCGAGCCCGGCCCGGAAGGAACCGAGGTCCAGGGCACCGAGCCGATCTACGTCGAACCGACGAAGAAGATCCAGGTCTCGACCGCCAACGTCGACCTGGGCGAAACCAACCTCGACATGGCCGAGACCGTCACCGACCAGGACGAGATCCCGGACGTGCCGGAAGAGCCGGCGCTTGACGACGATGCCCTGCCGAGCTCCGAGGTCGTCGACCTGCCGACCGTCCCGGATCCAGGTACCCCGGCAGCAATTGGCGATGTGCCTCGCGCGCTGCCGTCCAACCTCGGCGACATCGCACCTGTCGCAGATGTCGAGGAACTGCCGGAGGAAGCTCCGGCCGCACCGGCCGCACCGGAAGCACCGGCGGATGCGCAGCCAACCAGTGCTGATGATCTTGAAGCTGTGTTCATCAACGGCGGCGAGGGCACGGTCGACGGTGAGATTGCGCCGGCGCAGTCCAACGCCAATGGCATGCCGCGCGTTGTCTCCCGTTCTTCTTGGGGCGCTGGCCGCAGCAGCAACCCGACCTACACCGAGCCGGTCAAGGCCGCGACTGTGCACCACACCGCGGGCTCCAATAACTACTCGGCATCACAGGCGCCGGGCGTCGTCCGCGGCATCTGGCAGTACCACGCCGTGACCCGCGGCTGGGGCGACATCGGCTACAACGCGCTGGTGGACAAGTACGGCAATATCTACGAAGGCCGCGCAGGCGGCCTGGACCGCGCCGTCGAAGGCGCACACGTCGGTGCCTTCAACCAGCACACCTTCGGTGTGTCCATGATGGGCGACTACAACTCGGCCACCCCGAGCCAGGAAGCGCTGCGCGCGATGGGCGAGATCATCGGCTGGAAGGCCGCAGTGGCAAAATTCGACCCGACCGGCAGCTCTTACCTGCAGGCTAACTTCAGCTTCCCCGGCTCCAAGTACGGGGCTGGCCAGGGCAAGACGTTCCCGAATATCAACGCCCACCGCGACTTCCACTACAACGATTGTCCGGGCGACAACCTCTACGCGCAGATGGACACCATCCGCCGTTACGCCAAGGAAAAGTACGACAAGACCAACGGCGGCAGCACGTCGCCGTGGCAGTCGTCGCAGCCGAGCAGTGACTCGAATGACTCGACTGATTCGAACACCTCTGATTCGAACACCTCTGATTCGAACACCTCTGACACCAGCACCACTGGGACTGTCGCGAATGAGGACGGATCGACGACCACGATCAACAACCTGACTAAGACCTCGAGTGCGATCTCCTTCGAGAAGGTTCTCTCGGGTGATCCGACGGCGATTGCCGCTGCTGTCGGCACCGTCGCCGGTGCGCTGCTGCTGGCAGCGGCCGCGAACGACATGCTGCCGAGTCAGGTGCAGCACATCGCGAACCTCGAGATCCTGCCCGGCATGACGCTGAGCAGCATGCGCCCCGTGGTGGGCCAGGTCGTCAACCTGGTCGGCAGCGAGGAAGCCAAGGACACCTGGGGCAAGCTCGAGCCGACGCTGGGCAAGCTCGACGGAGTTATCCAGGGCGTGGGTGGCGACCAGTACGGTTTCTTCGAGAAGGGCATCGCGATCCTGACCGGTGAAGGTGAAGAGATCGTCATGCCGGAGAAGATCGCCAACGCGTGGCTCAAGCAGGGCATGGACTTGGGCCCGCTGGGTCGCCCCGTCAAGAGCGACGGCGCGGCGAATAATGGTGACGCCCGCATCGAATTCGAACGCGGCAACATCACCTACTCGGCGAACACCGGCAACGTGGATGTGAACGTCGAGAAGTAATTAGGCGAGGTCGAGGGAGCGGGAGACCGCTTCTTCCCACTGCGCGATGAGCCGGTCCCGATCGGGGCCGGCCATTTTGCTTTCCCAGGTCGTTTCCCCGCCGAGGCTCAGCGGTTTGTCCGCGAAACCGGCACCGACGCATGCGGCGCTCGCGGCACCCATCACGGTGGTCTCCATATTGTCCGGGCGGACCACATTGGCACCGAGGGCATCGGCCTGCATCTGCATGAGCAGGTCGTTGCCGGTCATACCTCCGTCGACACGCAAACTGTCCACCGTGATCCCGGAATCGGCTTCCATCGCACGAACGACCTCGACTGTCTGGAGACAGGTCGCGTCGAGAGCCGCGCGGGCGATGTGGCGGCGATCGGTGAACCGGGTGATGCCGGTGATCACGCCGCGGGCATCGGGGCGCCAGCGCGGGGCAAACAGACCGGAGAAGGCGGGAACGATGACGACTCCTGCTGAGTCGTCGACCTGCGAAGCGAGTGCTTCCGATTCAGCGGCGGATTTCAAGATCCCCAGCTGGTCACGCAGCCACTGAATGAGCGAACCGCCGACGGCGACGGAGCCTTCCAGGGCGTAGACCGGCGGCTTGCCCGCCTCCTGGTACGCGACGGTGGTGAGCAAGCCGTGGTCGGAGAACTGCGCCTCGTCGCCGGTGTTGAGCAGCATGAACAGGCCGGTGCCGTACGTCATCTTCGCTTCGCCTTCGCCCAGGCAGCCCTGGCCGAACAACGCGGCCTGCTGGTCGCCGAGCACACCGGTGATCGGCACATCACGCGTGCCCTTCTTGCGGCGCATCGCACCGAAAGACCCGAAGCTGGGACGAATCTCCGGCAGGATCGCGCGGGGCACACCGATCTCTTTGCACAGTTTCTCGTCCCAGTCCAGAGTCTTTAGATCCATGAGCAGGGTGCGCGATGCATTCGTGACATCGGTGACGTGCTGCACGCGGCTGCGGGAAGTAAATAGGTCGAACATCCCGCCCTTCTTGCCTCCGTGCGCGCCGCCGGTGAGGTTCCAGATCAGCCATGTGTCCACCGTGCCGGCGAGCAGCTCACCCTTCTCCGCGCGCTCGCGGGCGCCCTCGACATTGTCGAGGATCCACGCCCACTTCGGCCCCGCCGGGTACGAATTGGCCAGCAGACCGGTTTTGCGCATGTAGCGGTCCTTCGGCGCACCCTCCGGTCCGAATTCCTCGGTGCGGGTGTCCTGCCAACAGATCGCGTTGTAGATCGGCCGGCCGGTCCGTTTGTCCCAGATCACGGCGGTTTCACGCTGGTTGGTCAGGCCGACGGCGTCGACGTCTTCGAGCTCCAAGTCGGCGTCGACAAGCGCCTCTGAAAGCGCGCGCCGCGTATTGCGCCAAATCTGCCGTGGGTCGTGCTCGACCCAACCTTCACGCGGCATGATCTGCTCGTGCTCGAATTGCGCGGTGCCCACCACGTCGCCTTCGGCGGTGGTGATGTAGCAGCGGGTCGACGTTGTGCCTTGGTCGATGGCGGCGATGAACGGCATGGGGCTATTTAACCGTACGGGCTAGAACCATTGCTCGATGACTCGGGCGAGACCGAAATCATCGTTCGACGCGGTGGTCGCATCGGCAGCGTCGTGCACGATCGGCGCAGCGTTTCCCATCGCCACGCCCATTCCAGCCCACGCGAGCATTTCGATGTCGTTGGGCATGTCGCCGAACGCCACGACATCCGACGGGTCGATTCCCAGCTCAGTGGCCACGATCGACACACCAGCCGCTTTGTTGATGCCCGGCGCGCTGATCTCAATCAGCCCGTCATTCATCGAATAGGTCACGTGCGCACGCGCGGGGTCCACAGCCGGAGCGATGAGGTCGAACAGCTCGGCAGAGGTCATCGCTTTATGGCGCACGAGAATTTTCGCGGCGGGCACGGACACGAGCTCGTCGACACCGACGACGCCGTATCCGATATCCCACAAATCCGTGCTGTAACCAGGGGTGATCAGGAAACATTGGTCTTCCGGGTCGAAAGCGGAATCGCCGACGCGCTCGACGCCGAAGCCGTAGTCGGTGTCGCCCGCAAGCACGTCTATCGCTGTGTCCGCGAGGTCCGCGAGAGTCTCGGGGTCCAGCTCGTGGCGGTGCAGCACGTCATCGCGCGACGGGTCGTAGACCACCGCGCCGTTCGCGCAGACGCACATCGGGGTGAACGGCAGCTGGTCGAGCACCGGCGCCAGCCACCGGTGCGGCCGGCCCGTGGCCAGCGCGACCTTCGTCCCAGCGCGCACGGCACGGGCCAGCGCGTCACGCAGACGGGGGCTCACGCGACCATTGCTGTCCAGCAACGTGCCGTCGATATCGCTCACGATCAGCTTCGGCGCCACCACGTTCTACCTCCCAGTTTCAAGCTCGGCGTACAGCTTCCGCGCTTCAATCAGCAGCTTATCGACGGCCCCTTTCAGCCGCTCCGTCGCCTCCTCCGCCGTGCCTGAGACATCCACCGGTTCGCCGATGACCGTGACCACGGGCAGGTGCGCACGCCCCATTTCCTTGCGGCCGCTTTTCACCCAGAATTTCTGCGTGCCCCATGTGGCTGCGGGAATCAGAGGCGCGCCGGAGGCCTGGGCAATGCGGGCCGCACCAGTTTTGAAGCGGGTCAGCTCCAGCGTTTCGGACAACGTTCCTTCTGGGAAGATGCCGATGAGCTCGCCCTCTCCTAACCGACGCACTGCTTCGTCAACGCTGGCGGCGCCGAGCGACCGATCGACCTCCACGTGGCCCACTGCGCGGGACACAGGGCCCATGAACCAGTGGTCGAAAAGCTCCTTTTTGGCCATGTACCGCGTCGGACGGCGTCCGCGCAGCAGGCCGGGCAGTGCCCCGGAGATGAAGTCGTAATAGCCGATATGGTTGCCCGCCACGATCGCGGGACCTTTGGCGGGCACATGCTCTAGGCCGTGGACGTAGAACCGCGCGCCCTGCAAGCGCAGCACCGTCGCCACCGTGGTCTTGATCAGCCGGTACATGTGCTCGCGGCGCCACCCGGGCTGCACCGGTGTGACCGGGGTGTCTTCCGGGACTAAGAAAACGTGGCTGTCAGCGCGGTATCCCTGGGGCGTATTCATCAGGAACCGCCTTTTGCCTGCTTTTCCTGCTTGGCCTCTTTCCGCTTGCGCTTCTCTTCGCGCTCGCGGGCGAGAATCTCTTTCGCCTCCTCGAGCGTGGGAGCAGAGCCGCCGCGGGAGGCCGGCATCCAGGCCTGACCGTCCGGGAACGGGCCGAAACGGTCCTCGTACTCGTCCCGGTTGGCGTCGAGAAGCTCTTGCATGGCGTCTTTGACGCGCTGCGTATCGCGCTCAGGATCGCCGGTCGCGGTCACGGGCTCACCGTAAGAGACGATGATCGGGGTGTGCGAGCGGCCGAGGTTCTTCTTCAGGCCCTTGGTCAGCAGACGTTGGGAACCCCAGATCACCGTCGGGATCATCGGCACGCCGGCCTCGTGGGCAATGCGCGCCGCCCCTGTCTTGAACTCGGCGAGCTCGAAGGAGCGCGAGATCGTCGATTCGGGGAAGATGCCGACGAAACCGCCGCTGCGCAGCCACTTCGTGGCTTCGACGATGGATGCCGCGCCGGCCGAGCGGTCGACCGGGACGTGCTTCATGCCGCGCATGAGCGCACCGACGATCTTCATATCGAAGACTTCTTTTTTCGCCATGAACCGCACGAGGCGGTTGCCACGCAGGTGCGGACCGATACCGGCGATGATGAAGTCGTAGTAGCCGGTGTGGTTGATCACGAACAGCGCGCCGTCCTCAGTGGGGACATTCTCGGCGCCGTTGACGTAGAACTGCAAGCCCTGGGCCTGCATGATCTTCTTGAAGCCGCCGATGATTGCCTGGTAGAAGCGCTCTTTCGATTCCACCGGGTGCGGGGCGGGACGCTCGAAATCATCCGGGACATTGAATAAACGGTGGAACCTGCGCATGGTGTGTTTTTATCCCTTCTTCGGGGTCAGAACGTCTTTGCCCACCCAGGGACGAAGTGCTTCGGGAACAGCCACGGAGCCGTCGGCACGCTGGTTGTTCTCCAGGATGGCCACGAGCCAGCGCGTCGTCGCAAGCGTGCCGTTGAGCGTCGCCGCAGTCTGCGTCTTGCCGTCCGCATCGCGGTAGCGGGTGCCCAGGCGGCGGGCCTGGAATGTCGTGCAATTCGAGGTCGACGTCAGCTCGCGGTAAGTGCCCTGCGACGGCACCCACGCCTCAGTGTCGTATTTGCGGGCAGCGGAAGAGCCGAGGTCACCAGCGGCGACATCGATAATGCGGTACGGCACCTCGACGGCAGCGAGCATCTCGCGCTCGAGGCCGAGGAGCTTCTGGTGCATCTCTTCTGCGTCTTCCGGCTTGCAATATGCGAACATTTCGAGCTTGTCGAACTGGTGGACGCGCAAAATGCCCTTCGTGTCCTTGCCGTACGAGCCCGCCTCGCGGCGGAAGCAGGAGGACCAGCCGGCGTACAGCAGTGGGCCGTCGGCTAGGTCGATGATCTCGTCGCGGTGGTAGCCGGCCAGCGCCACCTCGGAGGTGCCCACCAGGTACATGTCGTCGCGCTCGAGGTAGTAAATCTCCTCGTCGTGCGCGTCGAGGAAGCCAGTGCCCGCCATGATCTCCGGGCGCACCAGCACCGGAGGAACCATGACCTTGAAGCCAGCCTCGCGCGCTTTCTGCGCCGCGAGCATCAGCATGCCCAACTGCAGCCACGCACCGTCGTCGACGAGGTAGTAGAACCGCGCGCCGCCGACCTTCGTGCCGCGCTTCATGTCGATGATGCCGAGCGCCTCACCGAGATCCAGGTGGTCTTTCACCTCGAAATCGAATTCCGGGACCTCGCCGACATGCTCGAGCACAACGAAGTCTTCCTCGCCGCCAGCAGGGGCACCTTCCACGATGTTCGCAACGCGGTATTGGAGCTTTTCGACGTTCTCCTCCGCCGCCTTCTGCGCCTCTTCCGCCGCCTTGACCTTCTCCTTCAGTTCATTGGATCCCTCGAGGAGTGCGGGGCGGTCCTCAGGAGCTGCCTGGCCAATCTTCTTGCCGAATGCTTTCTGCTCGGAGCGCAGCTCATCAGCTTTCTGAATACTGGCGCGGCGCTCCTCATCGGCAGCCAGGAGCTGGTCCACCAGCGCCGGGTCTTCGCCGCGAGCCTGCTGGGAGGCGCGGGCAACGTCAGGGTTTTCACGCAGAAACTTCAGATCGATCACGGGTATCAACCCTACCCCGTGGGATTAGGTCATGGCCCCAGATAAGGCATGATAGACACCATGGCTGCACGGAAATCCTCTCTGAGCACATCCGGCCTGCGCACCATTTTGGTGGCGACACTGGCCGGAGCTCTCGGCGTGGGCACCTACGCCGCCGCGGCAGGTTACGCTGTGAGCGACCAGGCGGGCGACGACCCCGCCGCGCCCGCACAGCAGACCTCCACGGCCGACGAAGAACCCACCCCCACCTTCACCGCCGCTGACCGCGGCGCGTGCCTGACCTGGGATGTCGCCGAAGACGGTACCGTTTCCGGCTTCACGGAGACGGACTGCGAAAACGAGCACCGCTTCGAGGTCTCCTCCCGCGAAGACCTGAACACGTACCCGACGGCGGAATTCGGCCCGAATTCCGAGGCGCCGAATCCCACGCGCCAGGCGCAGCTGCGCGAGGAGCTGTGCCAGACAGCATCCGTCCGTTATCTGAACGGCCGCTACGATCCGACGGGCCGCTACTCCATCGCCCCGATCCTGCCCCCGGCTGAAGCCTGGGCGGCAGGCGACCGCACCATGCTGTGCGGGTTGCAGGAGACGGATTCTGACGGCACCCCGATCCTCACCACCGGCCCCGCCGCCGAGCAGGACCAGGCCCGCGTCGCTGAACCCGGCACCTGCGAGGTCACCGACGAGGCCAATAACCTGCGCGCCGTCGACTGCACCGAGCCGCACCATATCGAGGTGACCAAGATCGTCGACCTCAACCCAGTTTTCTCCGACCGCACCCCCTCCCCGGAGGACCAGGACAAGCACTTAGGTGCCGCCTGCGCCAAGGCCGCCGAGGAGTACTTGGGCAACGAGGAGAACCTGTACCAGTCCACCCTGCAGGTGTACTGGGGAACCATCTCCACCCAGGCGTGGGACGGCGGCAGTCGCTCCGTGAACTGCGGCCTCGTCGCGCCGAAGCACGATAAATTCGCCTCGATCACCGGATCGGCGAAGGACGGCCGCGAAGCGCTCAAGGTCGACGGCCACACCCCGAAGGCCCCGCCGGAGCGCCGCCCGCTGCGCGAAGAACAGAAGCGCCAGCAGGAGGCTGCGAAAAGCTCGACCTCGCCAGCGCCTTCCGCATCGCCTGCACCTGCAGATCAGCCATGATGGATCCCGTCAGTGACGAAGTCTTCGAGGCAATGATCAACGATGCCCTCGATGAGATCCCCGAGGACTTCGCCCGGCACATGACCAATATGGTCGTGCTGGCGCGGCCTTATAACGAGGACAACCCCGAACTCCTCGGGCTCTTCGAAGGTGTCCCGCTGACCGAGCAGCACTCTAACCACACCGGGTTCCTCCCCGATGCGGTATTCATCTACAAAGACGCCCTCGAGGACCTCTGCGCTGACGAGGAGGAGCTACGCCACGAGGTGAAGGTCACCGTCTTCCACGAGGTCGGGCACTATTTCGGCCTCGAGGAACACGAGCTGCACCACCTCGGCTGGGGCTAGTCGGGCAGCTGGTATTCCGCCCAGCGGACCACGCGCCACTGGCCGAAATCCTCCACCGCATCGCCGGTCGGACCCGCGGTCGGGTCCAGCACGACGTACTGGCAGTTGGGAAGGTAGCTCACCTCGGCGAATTCGGGGCTCACTTCGCAGGCATTGGCCGCGAAAGCGCGGATCGCCCCGCCGTGGGACACAGCCACAGTCGTTCCCTCCTGCGAGGCAAGGGGGAGCAGACCGCCCTTATAGCGGGAAAGGAAGATGTCGAGGGTATCGCCACCGTCGATAAGCGCCTCGAGCTGGCGGCGGTAGAACCCGCGGAACGCGGTCAGGTACGCTTCGTGCGCCTCGCGCGAATTGTGCATCTCCCAGCGTCCGGCGTGAACCTCATGAATGCCGTCGATCGCCGGGATGTCCGCGAAGCGCTCCCCGAAACCGATCTGCGCAGTCTGCTTCGCGCGGGTTGCCTGTGAGGAGACGACGCGGTCGACCTCGTAATTGGCCAAGATCTCCTCGCCCGCCGCCTTCGCCTGCTCGCGGCCGAGCTCGGTGAGCTCAGCGCCGGGAAGCACAGTGTCCAGCTTGTGGTCCACATTCGACGTGGTCTGGCCATGACGCAGCAAGATCAGCATGAGGTTCCTTCCCGGGCCGCGCGGACCCATTGTTCTGCCTGTTCAAGACGTTCTGGATCGACGATGCGCTCGTCCCCGCCGCCGTCGAAGCGCGGCCACGAGCCCAAAAATGCGATGGTGGTGGCCCGCAACCACAGCGAACGCAGCGCCTCCGCGACCGGGACATCGTCGATGTGGCCGACGAGGTCGACATAGAAGTTATAGGTATTCGCCGTCTCGCGCGTCGGCCGCGACTCGATGCGGGTGAGGTCCACGCCCCGGTACGCGAATTCCTGCAGCGCGCCGACCAGGGTGCCTGGCTCATTCGGCAGCTGGAAGACCCTGTCTCTTATACACATCTCCGAGCCCACGAGACTCCTGAGCATCT
>ERZ1031113.345-NODE-345-length-11455-cov-7.146667_pt1 | contig 11455 bp, 11 predicted proteins | sample MGYA00518225_ERZ1031113 | MGnify/ENA primary metagenome ERZ1031113 (study PRJEB33718, sample SAMN03159751) | human skin metagenome | collected 2014-05-20 | study: EMG produced TPA metagenomics assembly of the PRJNA266117 data set (Human skin bacterial metagenome...
CAGGGCATCAACGTCGCGGATCTCCCGGCGCCGCACCGTCTCGCCGAGCGCGGGTGGTAGGGCACATGTGACTCAAATCAGAGCCTTATTTCGAGGTTGAACGCTAGAGCGAGTGCGGATGCGAGCTGCTTCTCCTGGGTGAAAGATAGGTGGCCGACGTGGCCTAAAACGTCGTCTCTGGGGATGGTCATCACACTGTCGGTGTTGGCGACGCTGACATGGTCGAGCCCGTTGGCTTCGTCCAGCACGACCTCGGTGGCCAATCCCCGAATCGTCGACGTGACCGGCAAAACGGTGACAGTGGACAAGCTTCCCACGGCTAGTTGACGCGTGAGAATCACTGCTGGGCGTACCTTATCGAGTCTGACCAGCCTGATCTCGCGGCGCTCGTAGGCACTTGGCTCACTGCCCGCGTTAATCGTCAAAGCTGACACGCCCTTTCGCTGCGTTGACGATGAAGTCGATCTCGGGGTCGGGATTCGCGGCAATGGTCTCCAGATCCCGCAGGGTGATGAGGCGGCGGAGTTCGCGCTCGACCGCTCCGTCGACAAGCTCGGCCCGGCTCCGCGCCAGGCCGGACTTGACCGCTTCATCCATCGCACTGACTAGCGGCTCGGAAATGCGGAGGGAGATTTGCCTGGTCGGAGTACTCATGTAACAGATCGTATCCCATAATGGGATGCAATGGAACCCCGATCCCTTGAAACGGCGAGGGGATAGGCCACATCAGCTCTTCCGCTAGTAGCTGGAGCGGAGTAATGTTTGCTCCCGTGAAAAATTCGCCCATTATCGGGCAAATCAGCCCGGCGCGTCTGACTGCCGTGGGCTTCATCGTGCTGATTCTGGCGGGCACATTCCTGCTGACTCTGCCTATCTCGGCGGTGGGCGACCAGTGGACGCCGTTTCTTCCGGCGTTCTTCACCGCGACATCGGCGGTGTCTCTGACGGGATTGATCGTCGAAGACACGGGCACGTACTGGACTCCCTTCGGCCAGGCGGTGGTCCTCCTGCTGATCCAGCTGGGCGGTCTGGGAATCATGTCGCTGGCGTCGCTGTCGGGAATGGTGATCACCGGAAAGGTGAGTTTGCGGTCGCGGCGCACAGGTGCGGCTGAGGGGCGTCCGATGACCAGCGGCGGTGTGAAGCGCACGCTGGTGTTCACACTGCTTTTCACTGTGGCGGCTGAAGCTGTGATCGCCGTGGCGCTGACACTGCGGTTCGCCCTGGAGTATCACCACTCGCTCGGTAGAGCACTGTGGGAGGGCGTGTTCCACGCGGTGTCGGCATTCAATAACGCGGGGTTCAGCACGGAGAGTGAGAATCTCGTGCCGTTTGCAGCCGATGCGTTCATTCTCCTACCTATCGCGGCGGCTCTCATCGGCGGAGGAATCGGCTATCCGGTGTGGGCGGAGATTGTCAATCGGGTGAGGTACCGCACGACCCGGGCGCGGCGTATTTCGTTGACTGCGCGGCTCACATTTATTGCGACGGCGGTGCTGCTGCTCGCCGGCATGTTCTTAGTGGCCGTGTCTGAGTGGAACGGTGTGCTCGCAGGGATGCCGGTCTGGCAGAAACTCCTCAACGCCTTCTTCACGGGCGCATCGCCGCGCACCGCCGGTTTCAACACGGTTGACTACGGTGATGCCCACCCGATCACCCTCATGGGCACGGACGTGCTCATGTTCATCGGCGGCGGGTCCGCGGGCACCGCAGGCGGTATCAAGGTGACTACGGCTGCGGTGCTCATCGCGGCCGTGGCGTCGGAGTTCAGGGGGCGGGCTGAAACATCCGTCGGTAAGCGGACCGTGCCGGAAGCGGTGGTGCGGCAGGCGTTGGCGCTCGCAGTGGCAGGGCTGGTGGTCGTAGCAGTCGGCGTTGGGGCGATCCGGATGCTCGACCCTGCGTGCACTGCGGACCAGGTCACCTTCGAGGTGCTGTCGGCTTTCGGCACTGCGGGACTGTCCACCGGAATCACGGCGGGCCTGTCGGGCCCGTCCCAGGTCATCTTGTGCTTGATCATGTATCTAGGACGCATTGGTCCGGTGACATTGGTCGCGGCTCTCGCAACGAATGCTGTGAACCGTCGTTTCAGCTACCCAGAAGAAAGGCCTTTCATTGGTTAATCCATTCCGAGCGCCGAAGGGGAGGCGCAGCAATCAGTTGAATATCGCCCCGGTCATGGTGGTCGGCCTCGGCCGGTTCGGTATTTCGCTGGCCTCGGAGCTGACGTCGAACGGAGTGGAGGTCCTCGGCGTCGACTCCAACGCGAAGGTGGTGCGCGAATCTGCCCCGTTTCTCACCGAGGCTGTCGTCGCCGATGCCACGGACGCAGACGCGCTGGTCCAGCTGGGACTCGACGACATCAAGCACGTCGTCCTCGCGGTGGGCAACCAGCTCGAAGCGTCGATCCTCACCGCTTCGAACCTGATCGAGTCCGGCGTGCCCGATGTGTGGGCGAAGGCGAATTCGGAGGCGCATGGCCGCATCCTGAAGCAGTTGGGTGTTCACCACGTTGTGCACCCTGAACGGGACACCGGCCGCCGCGTGGCTCACCTGCTCGGAGGCCAGTTCCGGGAGTTCGCGGAGATTGCCCCCGGCTATTCAGTGACGTGCATGAGCGCCCCGGCGGCGCTGGTGGAGCAGCGTAAGCCGTTGGATAGCGTGTGGCGCGACAAGGGGGTGCAGATCATCGCGGTGCGCGGTGCGGACGGGGACTTTCACCCGATTACGCCCGAGACGGTGATCGCCCCGTCGGACATCATCATCGCGGGCGGTAGCCCTGCAGCCCTTGAAAATCTGACCCGCTAGGCTCGGAAAACATGACGCGTTTCATGGGCACGGAGACGGAATACGGAATCACCACGCCGGACGACCAAGCGCTGAGCCCGATCGTGAGCTCGACGCACGCGGTGGTGGCGTATGCGGCGATGAATACGGCGGCCCGCGCTCGCTGGGATTACCAGGCCGAGCACCCGCTCAAAGACAGCCGCGGCTTCGATTTGAAGCGCTACCACACGGTCCCGGTCGTTGCGCCGAACGCGATCGGGGTGGCGAATGTGGTCACGTCCAACGGGGCGCGGTTCTATGTGGACCACGCGCACCCGGAATACTCCTCGCCGGAGGTCGCGGACGCGTACAGCGCGATGGTGTACGACGCGGCGGGGGACCTCATCTTGCGCCAGGCGGCGGAGCGTGTGGCGCAGCTGTATAACGAGGGCGTCAGCGTGCTCGAGGGGCACGATCCGTGCCCGCCGCTGAAGTTCTATAAGAACAACGTCGACGGCAAGGGTGCTTCGTACGGTTCGCACGAGAACTACCAGTATTCGCGGGACACGCCGTTTGAACAGATCGCGGCGGGGCTCATCCCGTTCTTCGTCACCCGGCAGATTTTCGCGGGCGCCGGGCGCGTGGGCATCGGTGAGGAAGGCGAGCAGGACGGCTTCCAGATCTCGCAGCGCGCGGACTATTTCTTCCAGGAGGTCTCGCTGGAGACGACGCTGAACCGCGGCATCATCAACACGCGCGACGAGCCACATGCGGATGCGACGCAGTTCGGCCGCCTGCACGTCATCATCGGCGATGCCAACATGTCGCACTACGCGAATTTCCTGAAAATCGGCACCACGAAGCTCGTCCTCGACGCGATCGAGGCCGGCACCGATTTCAGCGACCTGCGCTTGAAAAACCCGGTCGCCGAGCTCAAGGCCACATCGCGCGATCTCACGCTTAGCCACGAGCTTTCGCTTAGCGACGGCCGCTGTCTTACCCCCATCTCCCTCCAGCGCGAGTATCTGCGCAGGGTAAGCGGTGGGGAAGGAAAGCAGGGGAGCGTCGATAAGCGTGTGTGTGATCTGTGGGGCGAGGTGCTCGGTGACCTTGAGCGCGACCCGTTGTCGACGGCGGACAGGCTGGATTGGACAGCGAAATATGCGCTGATCAAGGGCTATGTCGACCGCGGTGTGCCGTGGGATGATGCGAAGCTGAAGGCGGTCGATCTGCAGTACGCGGATATTGATCCGGCGAAGTCGCTGTACCACGCGTTGGTGCGTGCTGGGCGGATGCGCACGCTGGCGAGTGAGGAGGAGATCGCGCACGCTGCGGCGCACCCGCCGGAGAATTCGCGGGCGTATTTCCGTGGACGCGTCGCAGCTGAATTCGGTGAGGACGTGATCGCCTCTAGTTGGCAGGCGATCCAGTTCGAGACTGCGCAGGGCCCGCGGACCGTGGCGTTGAATGCAGTGGACGAATTCACGCGTGAGGACGTCGGGGAGCTGCTCGACCGTGCGGCGGGAGTGGACGACCTCGTCGCTGCGCTCGTGGACGGAAAGTAGGGTAGAGGCATGGCACAGGATCAGATCAATATTTCCGGCGGCGGCGATCACGGCGAAGGCGAACCGGGCGACGCGCAGAATGCCGGCCAGGTCAACGTGAACACGACCGGCACCGACGACCTGCTCGACGAGATCGACGCGCTGCTGGACACCAATGCCGAAGAATTCGTCCGCTCCTACGTGCAAAAGGGCGGCCAGTAGTGGCGGTGTACCCGCGCCGCATCATGGGTATCGAGACCGAATTCGGTCTCACTGCCACCCGCGACGGCGCCGCTGTGCTGCGGCCCGAGGAGATCGCGCGGTACCTGTTCCGCCCGGTCGTGGCGCAGTACAAGAGCACGAATATCTTCACGGACAATGCCGCGCGGCTCTATCTCGATGTCGGCGCGCACCCGGAGTACGCGACGGCCGAGTGCGACTCCCTGACGCAGCTGCTCAACCACGACAAGGCCGGCGAGCTGCTCTTCAACGAGCTCGCCGTGCAGGCGCAGGAGGCGCTCGCTTCCGAAGGCATCGGCGGGGATGTCTACTTGTTCAAGAACAATGTCGACTCCGCCGGCAATTCCTATGGCACTCACGAGAATTACCTGATCAGCCGCGAGTTGTCGCTCAAGCACTTCGGTAAGCGGCTGTTGCCGTTTTTGATCACCCGCCAGCTCTTGTGCGGCGCGGGCATGATCACCAAAGACGGGCAGTTCGTGTTGTCGCAGCGTGCGGACCAGGTGTGGGAGGGCGTGTCGTCGGCGACGACGAGGACGCGGCCGATCATCAATACCCGCGACGAGCCCCACGGCGATTCGAGCCGGTTCCGGCGCATGCACGTCATCGTGGGCGATTCGAATATGGCGGAGCCGACATTCGCGCTCAAGGTGGGGTCGGCGCAGCTGGTCATCGAGATGCTCGAAGCGGACTGGGACGTGCCCGCCTTCGACGTGGCCGACCCGATCGCGCACATCAAGGAGATCGCCCTTGACCCGACCGGCCAGACTCAGCTGGAGCTGAAAGACGGTTCCACGGTCACGGCACTAGATGTCCAGCGCGCCGTGCACGCCGCGGCCGGGAAATGGCTCGAGCAACGCCCCGATGAGGGCACGCCCAACGAGGAACTCGCCCGCGTGGTCGAGCTGTGGGGCCGAGTCCTGGACTGCGTCGAAAGCCAGGATTTCCAAGCTGTGGCCGGCGAGATCGATTGGGTGATCAAACGCGACCTGTTGGAGCGCTACCGCGCGCGCCTCGGCGGGGACTGGTCGCACCCGAAGCTCGCGCAGATCGACTTGGCCTACCACGACATCGACCGCGACCGCGGTCTGTTCTACTTGCTGCAGCGCAAGGGCATGGTGAAGCGGTGGACCACCGACGAGGCGATCGCGCAGGCCGCACACACCGCGCCGCAATCAACGCGCGCCGCCATGCGCGCAGAATTCCTGGCGCGTGCGCGCGAGCTCGGCGCCCGCTACACGGTGGACTGGGTGCACCTCAAAGTCGACCGCCCGGAGCCGCAGACCGTGGACCTGCAAGATCCATTCGCCACGTCCGACGCGCGCGTTGACGATCTGCTTAGCTATATGGAGACTAACCGCGAGCATTTGAACGACGCGCAGGGAGGGATCCGTGGCTGAGACGCCGGGACAGGCAGATGTGATCGAGAGGCTGACCAACCTCACCTTCGCTCTGCTCGGCTCCGCCAAACCGCGCGAATACGAATGGGTGCGCACCCACGTCGATGGTTATAAGGATCGCACCGATATCGCGCTGACGCGCATGCTCGGCCGCGACGTGCGCTCGCTGCGCCGCGCCGGCGTTCCCGCCCGCATGGAAAACGGCCTGCTCTGGGTGGATAAGGATGTCTACGAGCTCCCGCCGATCTCATTCACCGACGAGGAAGCATTCGTGCTCGGCCTCGCCGGCGACCTCGGTACGGCAGGAAGCCTGGGCGCCTTCGCTCGTTCCGGATGGACGAAGATCGCCGCGGGAGGCGCGACCCGCACATTCGACGCCCCGCCGATCGCCGCGCTGGACAACGATATTTCGCGGCTCGACGCCGATACCGTCACCGCAGTCACCGCGTGCGTCCGTTCGAATACGCGCATGCGGTTCACTTACCGTCCATCGCCGACCGCGGAGCCCCAGACACGCACGATGGATCCGTGGGGGATCGTCGCCCTGAACAACCGCGCCTATGTCGTTGGATTCGATGTCGAGCGCAACGCCGAGCGGAGTTTCCGCGCCGTGCGCGTGACTGATATCCGCAAGGTTCAAGCCAGCGATTTCCACCACCCGGACCGCCCGCTGCAGCAGGTTGTCGAAGATTCGTTACGTGGCCCAGTCGTGGACGCGCTCATCAGCGTCGAGGAGGGCACCGCGCACGAGCTCGTCAACGCGGGCACATTGTTTGACGACGGCACCGTAGCGCTTCACAACGTCGAACGCGACTGGCTCGTGCGCACGGCAGCGAGCTTTGCACCCGATGCAGTGGTGCTGGAACCAGAAGATGTTCGCGCTGATGTCGTGTCGCTCTTGCGCGCAGCAGCAAAAGGAGGGGAGAGCACCAATGGCTGAGGCGAGAAAAGACAGCCCGGAGAAGCTGGCGGCGCTGGTGCGGGCGCTCAATCTGATTCCGTACCTGCACAAGCACCCGCAGGCCACGCCGATGGAGATCGCCCGCGACCTCGGTCACTCGCCGGCTGAGGTGATGGATGACCTGCGCCGTCTGCAGATGTCCGGTGTGGGCAGCGGTCCCGGTGAGCTGATTGATCTCGCCGCCGAGTGGACCGGTGTGACCGTGATCGACGACCAGGGTCTGAACACCCCGCTGCGGCTCACACCGACCGAGGCGAATGCACTGCTGCTCACCCTCGAGTCACTGGAGACCATGCCGGGGCTCGTCGATCAGCGCGCGGTGAATTCAGCGGCGCAAAAGCTGCGCGACGTAATGCGATCTCAAGGCGTGCCCGATGCGGAGCAGCCGCAGACATCCGGGCCGGAAGCGATCGTGTCGCAGGCGCTATCGCAGCGCCGCATGCTGGAGCTAACGTATTACTCCGCGACTTCGGACACGCTCCGCACACGCACCGTATCGCCCATGGGTCTGTTCCACCGCGACGGCAACACCTACCTCTCCGCATTCGAAGACGGCGACCCGAAGACGTTCCGGTTGGACCGCATCCACGACGCGACGCTTCTCGACGCCCCGTCCACCCCGGCCCCCAAAGTCACCTACGACGCCGACGATCCCTTCGGTTTCCGCCAGGCGAACATGGCAGAGCTGCAGATTGCCACCGAGGCCACGTGGCTGGCGGACTACTGGCAGATCGATCTCGCCGACACAAGCGGCGAGAATGAACCCGAGCACGGCTGGGTCGCTGCGACAATGCCGTACGGCAGCGACGATTGGCTGATCCGATTCTGCCTGAGCCAAGCTGACCGTGTGCGAGTAGTTTCACCCCCGCATATCGCAGAAGCGCTCGCCGCTGCCGGATCTGCGGGTCTCGAGCGTTATGCTTAAGGCTTAATAGACGCGCCCTCGCGCTCGCCCGAGCAGATTTAAAAACTCCGAAAGGAACTCCAATGAGTGTTGGCCCATGGGAAATTCTCCTCGTCGTCTTCGTAGTCCTGCTTCTCTTCGGCGCGACGAAGCTGCCTGAGCTCGCCCGCTCGGTGGGCCGTTCCGCCCGCATCTTCAAGTCCGAGGTCAATGAGATGCAGAACGACGGTAAGCAGCAGGGCGCAGGTGCAGCGACTGCGGCGACCGATGCGCCGCAGAACCAGCAGCCGCGCGAGATCACCCAGAACCCGTCTAACCAGGCGCAGCAGAGTGTCGAGCAGGGATTCTGGAACCAGCCGCAGAACCAGCAGCAGCCGAACCAGCCGGGCACGACCCCGAACGCCTAAGCGCGCCCCGTGGGACAACAGGTTTCATCAAAGCGTCCGAAGCGGGCGCTAAAGGGCCCCAAGCTGCGGGGAAAGAGGGATCCGCAGGGCATCATGTCGCTCACGGAGCACCTCCAGGAGCTGCGCCGTCGCGTGGTCGTCTCGCTCTTAGCGATTGTTGCTGGCACCATCCTCGGCTTCATCTGGTACCAGTGGGCGCCTGGTCCGGTCATGCCGCTCGGCGAGATCATTCGCCGGCCGTACTGCTCCCTCCCGCCCGAGCTGCGTGCCGATCTGACCTCGGATGGTTCGTGCCGTCTTATCGCGACGACACCGTTCGAGATGTTCATGTTGCGTATGAAGGTCGGCTTCTTGGCGGGGCTGGTCTTTGCTTCGCCTGTGTGGCTGTACCAGATCTGGGCGTTCATCACGCCAGGCCTGCACAAGAACGAACGCCGCTGGACCTTGAGCTTCGTCAGCCTTGCCGTCACGTTATTCGTGGCCGGTGCGGTGATCGCGTACTTCATCGTCGATCAGGGGCTGGAGCTCCTTATGTCGATCGGCAAGGAGTATCAGATCGCCGCACTGTCAGGTCAGCTCTATTACAACTTCGTCTTGGCGCTCATCGTCATCTTCGGTGTGAGCTTCGAGGTTCCGCTCGTGGTCATCATGCTCAACCTGGCGGGTCTTTTGCGCTACGACCAAGTCAAGGACAAGCGCCGCATCATCATCGTGGCGCTGTTCATTTTCGCCGCTGTGATCACCCCGGGACAGGACCCGTTCTCGATGATCGTCCTCGCGCTGTCGCTGTCTCTGCTCGTTGAATTGGCTTTCCAGTTCTGCCGCATTCACGATAAGCGCGCGGGCAGACAGACAAGTGAGTGGGCATCGCTTGACGACGAAGAAGCCTCCGGCCCCATCGAAGCGCCCGCCCCAATCGGCGCCGCCTCCGGCCTGGGAACGGCGAGCGCCATCGACCGTCCGGCACCGATTCGCACTGACGCGGACACAGCTGACGGAGAATACGGGTCGACGTCGATAAGCGGGCGCGCTGATACGCCGAACTTCTTCGACGACGTGCTCTGACCTTTAGGTTAGGGTGGTGGACATGCACCTCGATGAGTTCCGCGCGAGCAAACCGTTTCCCCTCGACGATTTCCAGATCGAGGCGTGCGAGGCCGTCGAGGCCGACCGCGGCGTGCTCGTGTGCGCCCCGACCGGCTCCGGCAAGACCGTGGTCGGCGAGTTCGCGGTGTCGCTGGCGCTGTCGCGCGGAACGAAATGCTTCTACACCACGCCGATTAAGGCGCTGAGCAACCAGAAGTACCACGACCTTGTCGACGAACACGGCGAGGATGCCGTGGGCCTGCTCACCGGCGACAGCAGCATCAACGGCAATGCCGAGATCGTTGTGATGACCACTGAGGTCCTGCGCAACATGATCTACGCCGAATCGCCCGCGCTGGACCGGCTCTCGCACGTGGTGATGGACGAGATCCACTACCTGGCCGACCGCGACAGGGGTGCTGTGTGGGAGGAAATCATCCTCAACCTCGACGAGTCGGCGCGCATCATCGGTCTGTCGGCGACCGTGTCCAATTCGGAGGAATTCGGGCAGTGGCTCGACGAGGTCCGCGGCGAGACTGACGTCATCGTCTCGGAGAAGCGCCCGGTGCCGCTGAACCAGTTCATGATGGTGCAGCGCAAGATCATGCCGCTGTTCGAACCCGGTTCGGACAAAGTCAACCGCGATCTGGAACGCACGATCGAGCGCATCGAGACGGGCGCCGACGAAGGCCGCCGCGATTTCGAGGAAGGTCGTGGTTTCCGTTCCCGCTCGGGTGGTGGTCGCCGCAGCGGCGGGAAGCGCCCGCAGGACCGCGTCCGCCCAGTGGGCCGCCCCGAGGTCGTGGAGGCGCTCAAAGGCCGGGACATGCTCCCGGCGATCGTGTTCATTTTCTCCCGCGCTGGCTGCGATGGTGCGCTTTTCCAGTGCCTGCGCTCGCGCAAGGAGCTGACCACTCCGGAGGAAGCAGACCGCATCAAACAGATCGCCGACGAGGGCGTGGAAGGCATTCCTGAAGAAGACCTCGACGTGCTCAATTACCGGCAGCTGCGCACTGCGTGGTCCCGCGGTTTCGCGGCGCATCATGCGGGCATGCTCCCAGCGTTCAAGCACATCGTGGAACAGCTCTTCGTGGAAGGCCTCGTTCGCGTCGTCTTCGCCACAGAGACTCTCGCGCTGGGCATCAATATGCCGGCGCGCACGGTCGTACTGGAGAAGATGGTCAAGTTCAACGGTGACGCTCACGTCGACCTCACGCCCGGCCAGTACACGCAGCTCACCGGTCGTGCGGGCCGCCGCGGCATCGATTCGATCGGCAACGCCGTCGTGCAGTGGGCACCGGCGATGGATCCACGCCAGGTCGCAGGGCTCGCCTCCACACGCACGTATCCGCTCATCTCGCTATTCACGCCCGGCTACAACATGGCGATCAACATGCTGCAGATGAACGGCTTCGAAGACTCGATCAGGCTCATCGAGAAATCTTTCGCCCAGTTCCAGACCGACCGCAGCGTCGTCGGGGAAGTGCGGAAGATCGAAAGGCAAAAGGGGAGCGTCGATAAGCTGCGCGCGGAACTCGATGCTGCCGTGACGGAGCTCGGTTTCGCCGATGCTGACGGGGATATTGCGGCTGAGCTCGTCGACTACACGCGTCTGCGCCGCGACCTCGCCGACGAGGAGAAGCGCGCGAAAAAGAATTCCATCGAAGAGCGGCACAAGGAAATCCAGAAAATTCTCGGCCGACTTCAGGTGGGCGAGGTCATCGCATTGCCGTCCAAGCGCCGCCCAGAGCTCGCCGCCGTTGTCGCGCCTGCCGGCAGAAAAGACGATCCGCGCCCGTGGATCACGACCGAACGCGGCTGGTCGGGGCGTATCGACGCCGCGTCGTTCGGCAACGCTCCCGTCGTCGTCGGCCGGATCAAGGTGCCGCGCGATATCGCCCACAAACCGCGCCGCCACACCCGGCGCGTCGTGCAAGAACTCACCCGCGGCAAGTTCCGCGCGCCGAAGAATTTGAAGGAAAATGCCCGGTCGCGCACGTCGAAAAAGGCGCTTGAGCTTCGCGACGCCATCCGCGCCCACCCCGTCCACTCCTGGCCTGCCGCCGACCGCGAACGGCTCGCCCGCCTGGGCGAGGACCTCGTGCGCGAAGAGCGTGCTCTCGCGAAAGCGCAGGCGAACGTGGACA
>ERZ1031113.347-NODE-347-length-11445-cov-7.134153_pt1 | contig 11445 bp, 10 predicted proteins | sample MGYA00518225_ERZ1031113 | MGnify/ENA primary metagenome ERZ1031113 (study PRJEB33718, sample SAMN03159751) | human skin metagenome | collected 2014-05-20 | study: EMG produced TPA metagenomics assembly of the PRJNA266117 data set (Human skin bacterial metagenome...
CTGCCGTTCCTCGTGCTTTTCACGGTGGCGTCCATCGTGGTGACCACGTTCGTCAACCCCCGCGGCCTCTTCGTCACCGTCGCGTCGATCCCGCTGCTGTACACGTTCTTCCTGCTACTCACCGGCACGTTGATCGCACATTTCCAGCTCCCCGAGGGTCAAACCTCGCTGGGTAAGACCTCTGCGGTTCTGATCCTGTACCCGCTCACGCAGTATTTCCCAGTGCTGCTCTTCGCAGTGCTCGGCTCGATCCTCATCGCGCTGCTGCGCTACCGCCTCTTGAAAAAGCAGAACGAAGAGATCCGCGCGCACGAAGAACGCCACCGCCGCAGCGTCAGCGCGACGAACCGGCGCACGAGCCACGAGGCTTCCCGTTCGCGTCAGCGCGGCTCAGACAAGAAAGTCACCGTCGAAGAGCTCCTCGCGCGCCGCGCCGAGCGCCAGAAAGCAGAAGGCGGAAGCAGCCGAGGCTTGAGCCGCAAGCTTAGCGACGACCTCTACGACTCCTAAGCCTTCGTCCGCGGCGCACGCAGGTCGCGGGGCAGGGCGAACGTGATGGTCTCCGTCGTCGTGGTGACCTGCTCGACGTTGTCGTAGCCGCGCTCACCCAGATACTCGACGACCTCACGGACCAGGATCTCCGGCACCGATGCGCCGGAGGTGACACCGACGGTCTCGACGCCTGCGAGCCACGTGTCATCGATCTGGTTGGCGTAGTCGATCAGGTAAGCGGCATCCGCGCCATTCTGCAGAGCGACTTCCACCAAGCGCTTGGAATTCGACGAGTTCTGGGAGCCGACCACGATCATCAGCTCGACGCGCTCGGCGATCGCCTTCACCGCGACCTGGCGGTTCTGGGTGGCGTAGCAGATGTCGTCGCTCGGCGGGTTCTCCAGATTCGGGTACTTCTCGCGCAAGCGGGTGACGATCTCCATGGTCTCGTCCACCGACAGCGTGGTCTGAGACAGCCACACCAGCTTCTGGTCTTCCGGGAAGTCCGGCGCAGCCTCGACACCTTCGACGCCGTCGACGAGGTGCACGACATCCGGGGCTTCGCCCGCGGTGCCCTCGACTTCCTCGTGGCCTTCGTGGCCGACGAGCAGAATGTGGTAGCCGTCGCGGGCGAAACGCTTGACCTCGTTGTGCACCTTGGTCACCAGCGGGCACGATGCGTCGAGCGCCATGAGGTTGCGCTGCTGGGCGGATTCGCGAACAGCCGGGGACACGCCGTGCGCGGAGAACACCACGTGGGCGCCTTCTGGCACCTCGTCAGTCTCTTCGACGAAGATCACGCCGCGCTGCGACAGCGTCTCCACAACATATTTGTTGTGCACGATTTCTTTGCGGACATAAATGGGGGCGCCATATTTCTCCAGCGCCTTCTCCACGGTCTCGACTGCGCGGTCCACGCCGGCACAGTATCCGCGAGGGGCTGCAAGAAGGACGTTTTTTCCGGTTGTCGACATGGAACCAAGGGTAATGGAAAGGCAGTCTAAAAGGTAAGCTGGCTTGCTCGAGCAGCATCGAATCGCAGAAGAAAGGGGGCGCTAGCTGATGGCAGAACAACAGGCGGGAGGGCCGCCGAAGAGCACACCTGAGACTCCGTGGTCGGTGTCAAAGGTCAACCAGACGGTCAAGCAGTGGATTGAGCGGCTGGGCTGGCTGTGGATCGAGGGGCAACTCACCCAGGTCAACATGAAGCCGACGTGGAAGCTGTCGTATCTGACGTTGCGTGACACGCAGGAGCAGATGAGTCTGCAGCTCACAGCGTCGACGGAGCTGTTGCGCAGCATGCCGACGCAGCTCAAGGACGGCGACCACGTGGTCGTGCGCGGAAAGCCCGCGTTCTACGCCGGCCGCGGGTCGTTCTCGATGTGGATCACGGAGATCCGCCACGTGGGCGAGGGCGAGCTGTTGGCCAAGATCGAACAGCTACGCAAAATGCTCGCCGCAGAGGGGCTTTTCGACGTCTCCCGCAAGCGCCCCCTTCCCTATCTGCCCAACAGGATCGGCCTGATCACCGGTCGCGGTTCCGCCGCCGAGCGCGATGTGATGTCCGTGGCCAAGGACCGGTGGCCGGCCGTGGACTTCCGCGTCATCAACACAGCAGTACAGGGAGCCAACGCTGTTCCGGAAGTCGTCGACGCGCTCAAGCTTCTCGACGCCGACCCTGCCGTCGACGTCATCATCATCGCCCGCGGCGGCGGTTCGGTAGAAGACCTGCTCCCGTTTTCCGAGGAAGTCCTCCAGCGCGCTGTCGCCGCCGCCCAGACTCCTGTCGTCTCCGCGATCGGCCACGAGCCCGACAATCCGGTGCTGGACAATGTCGCCGACCTGCGCGCCGCCACACCGACCGATGCCGCCAAGCGCGTCGTCCCCGATGTCGCCGCTGAACTCGAGCTCATCGCCGAAGCTCGTTCCCGCATGGCCGCCGCCCTGCGCGGGTGGGTGCGCCGCGAACGCGAGGGCCTTCGCCAGATGCGCTCCCGTCCCGTCATGGCGAATCCGCTGACACCGATCACCCAGCGCCGCGACGAGCTCGACCGCGCCCGCGCGTCCATTCGCCGCGACATCACGCGGCTCATATCCACCGAATCCGCCGAGGTCCGCGCCCTGCGCGCCCAGGTCTCAGCGCTCGGCCCTTCCGCGACGCTCGCGCGCGGCTACGCCGTCGTCCAGGTCCAGCCCCGCGACGGCACTGAAGCACAAGTAGTCACCAGCATCGATCAAGCACCACCGGGCTCCCAGCTCCGCATCCGCGTCGGCGACGGCTCCATCACCGCCGCCGGAATGGCCACCACACCCGCCGAATAACTCAAGGAGAAAACAATGGCAGACAACACTTTCGGACAAGGCACCCCAGGCGACGAGGCATTCCCCGACCCCACCACTCTCACCTACGAACAGGCCCGCGATGAGCTCATCGAGACCGTCAAGATTCTCGAGCTCGGCCAAATGAGCCTCGACGAATCACTCAAGTATTGGGAACGCGGCGAAGCCCTCGCGAAACGCTGCGAAGTGCTTCTCGACGGCGCCCAGCGCCGCGTCGAAACCGCCCTCGGCTCCGCCGCAGACTCTCGTGAAGAAGAACCGGAAGAAAACTAAGAAGCTGCTCCGGTCTCAGTACCTGCGTCTGCGTCTGTCTCTGCAGGCAACGGCTCCGTCGCGATTGTCGCAGCGAGCAGTTCCCGGAACTCCTCATCTACTGCTTCGCCTTTCACGAGCAGGCGCACATCGCCCAGATCCACGACCCACAGATCACGGATGTCTGCCTCGGGGGAAGAGTAGACGGTGGCGTGGTGGGAATCGTCGATAAGCTGTGTGCCTGATTCCTCGCGGGGCGCGGAATCGATGCGCTCAACCGCCGTATCCACGTCCACGTCCGTCTGCGTGAGCTGCACGTACCCTTCCTGCGGAGTCACCCAGCCCACCACCGGCGCCGGCGCCTCACCGATCGTCGTGCGGCGCGCCGAGTTATTCACCCAGCCCTCCGGCATCTGCGGGAAACGCACCGGGAATTTCGCGGCACGGGCCTCCATGCCCATGAACGTCGCACCGTCGACCTCCTTCACCGGGCCGTTTTCCGGGCGACCCGGACTGAAGCTGCACATGCCGGTGAACCCGACAGCGCCGATCATCAGCAAGACAATGACGATCACATTGATCGTCATGTCCCTGCCGTCCTGGAAAATCCGGGGTTTCTCCTTAGCCACGCCAGACAGTATGACACGGCGCGCCGACACTCCCGAAATAAGACCGTCGCCCCCAATCAGGTGAGAAACCGGGCATACCGGACACGCAAAGGTGCCAGAATGGGCCGAAAGGTGTCATCATTTCACCGACGTATCACCCCCACTGCCCAGGAGGCACACACAATGTCCAACTCCGTTGAAGCTCCGGACCGCAACCTCGCGATGGAACTCGTTCGCGTGACAGAAGCGGCGGCGCTCGCCTCCGGCCGGTGGGTCGGCCGCGGCAAGAAGAACGAGGGCGACGGCGCCGCAGTCGATGCCATGCGCAAGATGATCAACTCCGTCACCATGGACGGCGTCATCGTCATCGGCGAGGGTGAAAAAGACGAAGCGCCGATGCTCTACAACGGTGAGAACGTCGGCAACGGCCAGGGTGCACCGCTCGACATCGCCGTCGACCCCGTGGACGGCACGCGGCTTATGGCCGAAGGCCGCCCCAACTCCATCTCCGTCATCGCAGCTGCTGAGCGCGGCACCATGTACGACCCGACCGACGCGTTCTACATGAACAAGATCGCCGTCGGCCCCGAGTGCGCCGGCAAGATCGACATCACCGCGCCCGTCGCGCACAACATCCAGGTTGTCGCCAAGGCGAAGGGCATCGACCCGCGCGATGTCACCGTCGTCGTGCTCGACCGCCCCCGCCACCACCAGCTCGTCTCCGAGATCCGCGAAGCAGGCGCGAAAGTCCGCTTCATCATGGACGGCGACGTCGCCGGTGCCATCGCCGCGGCGCGCAACAACAACTCCATCGACATCGCGATGGGCGTCGGCGGCACGCCGGAAGGCGTCATCACCGCATGCGCACTGAAGTGCCTCGACGGTGAAATCCAGGGCATGCTCGCCCCGCAGTCCGACGAAGAGCGCGAGAAGGTCCTCGCCGCCGGCCACGACCTCGACCGCGTCTTGGGCCTCAACGACCTGGTCAGCTCCGACAACTGCTTCTTCGCCGCCACCGGCGTGACCAATGGCGATATGCTCCGCGGCGTTTCCTACCGCGCTGACGGCGCAACCACCCGTTCGCTCGCGATGCGCTCGAAGTCCGGCACCGTCCGCCTCGTCGAGTCCCGGCACAAGCTGTCGAAGCTGCGCGAATACTCCGCGATCGACTACTCCGGCCCGTTCAACTAAACGCTCCCCCTCAAAGCGGGGGCACCATCCGGGCATTTGTATGCCCGAACACCTCCGGTTGGGGCATAATCACGGGTGGAAAGGCACGCGCGAAACAGCCCACATCCCGGCTCGTTTCGCGACGTGTACGCGACTCACACGAAGGAAGATAATGGCTGATCAGGAATACCGCATCGAGCACGACACCATGGGTGAAGTGAAGGTTCCCGCGCAGGCTCTGTGGCGTGCGCAGACGCAGCGTGCGGTAGAGAACTTCCCCATCTCCGGCCGCGGTCTCGAAGCTCAGCAGATTCGTGCGCTCGGCCTGCTCAAGGCGGCGTGCGCGACCGTCAACAAGGCCTCCGGCGCGCTCGACGCAGCCAAGGCAGACGCCATCATCGCAGCTGCCAAGGAGATCGCCGACGGCAAGCACGACGCTGAATTCCCGATCGACGTGTTCCAGACCGGTTCGGGCACCTCGTCGAATATGAACACGAACGAGGTCATCGCGTCCATCGCCAAGAACAATGGCGTCGAGGTCCACCCGAACGACGACGTCAACATGGGCCAGTCCTCCAACGACACCTTCCCGACCGCGACCCACGTCGCCGCCACCGAGGCAGCCGTCAACGACCTCATCCCGGGCCTGAAGGTTCTTCAGGAATCCCTGGAGAAGAAGGCCGACGAGTGGAAAGACGTGGTCAAGTCCGGCCGCACCCACCTCATGGACGCTGTCCCGGTCACCCTCGGCCAGGAATTCTCCGGCTACGCACGCCAGATCGAGCTGGGCATCGCCCGCGTCACCTCTACCCTGGAGCGCCTGGGCGAACTGCCGATCGGCGGCACCGCAGTCGGTACTGGCCTGAACACCCCGGCTGACTTCGGCGCGAAGGTCACCGAAGAGCTCAAGAGCCTCACCGGCATCAACGAGCTCACCGAGGCCGACAACCACTTCGAGGCACAGGCCAACCGCGATGGCCTCGTCGAGTTCTCCGGCGCGATGCGCACCGTCGCCGTCTCCCTGTACAAGATCGCCAACGACATCCGCCTCATGGGTTCCGGCCCGCTGACCGGCTTCGCCGAGATCCACCTCCCGGACCTCCAGCCGGGCTCCTCCATCATGCCGGGCAAGGTCAACCCGGTCCTGTGCGAGACCGCAACGCAGGTCTCCGCCCAGGTCATCGGCAACGACGCAGCTGTCGCGTTCTCCGGCACACAGGGCCAGTTCGAGCTCAACGTGTTCATCCCGGTCATGGCGCGCAACGTCCTCGAATCCGCGCGTCTGCTCGCCAACACGGCGCGCCAGTTCGCCACCAAGCTTGTCGACGGCATCGAGCCCAACGTCGAGCGCATGCAGACCCTCGCAGAGTCCTCCCCGTCCATCGTGACTCCCCTGAACTCTGCCATCGGCTACGAGAACGCCGCAAAGGTGGCTAAGACCGCCCTCAAGGAAGGCAAGACCATCCGTCAGACCGTCATCGATCTCGGCTTCATCGGCGACGACCTGACCGAGGAAGAGCTGGACCGCCGTCTCAACGTCCTCGACATGGCTAATACCGACCGCAACTAACGTCGAGCCTTTCCCTTTAAGACCCTGGCAGTGCAACGCTGCCAGGGTCTTTTGGTGTGCATGGGGCGTCGATAAGCGCGCTCTTGCGCTTTTTTGCACTGGGTGTATTCTTGCTGCTCGTGGATAGAGAACTTAAGCGTCGCGAAACCCGCGAACGCATCGTCGAGAGCGCGACCGACCTCGTCGAAGAACACGGCTTCGACAACGTCACCGTCGAAGATATCTGCACCAAAGCAGGCATCTCGCGACGCACTTTCTTCAACTACATGGACGGTAAGGACGAAGCCGTACTCGGCCCCGCCCCGCTCACCGTCACCGACAACGCTCTACGCCGCATCGCCGAAACACAAGCCGACAACCTCGTCGACCTCATCATTTCCGCGACGAGCCACCCGCGCAACGACATTCCCGACCACGCCACCGTCGAACGCCGGCGCGCGATTTTCGCCGCGAACCCGACCCTGACCGCTCTCGCACTCACGCGACGGCGCACCACCTTCACCGCCATCGCCGACGCGCTAGAAGAACACTTCGAGACATTTCCCGGCGACCGGCTCCTGCCCGACCAGCCAGTGAGTGCCGAGATCCACGCGATCATCGAAATCGTCCAAAGCGCCGTCAGCATCACCGCCCACTGCGACCTCCGCGACAACGTCCGCGGCGCCGCATCCTTCATCACCGACTACGCCAGGAGGCTCGAATGGTAGACACCCAACACAAAGGCCCTAATGTCGGCCTCGTCTTCACCGCGTTGCTCATCACGATGCTGATGAGCTCGCTCGGGCAGATGATCTTCTCCTCCGCGCTGCCCACCATCGTCGGTGAGCTCGGCGGTGTCGAGCACATGAGCTGGGTCATCTCCGCCTTCATGGTCACGATGACCATCGCGCTCCCGCTCTACGGCAGGCTTGGCGACGGCCTCGGCCGCAAATGGTTCTACATCTCCGGCATCGCCTTCTTCATCATCGGTTCCGCCCTAGGCGGATTCGCCAACACCATGACGCTGCTCATCATCGGCCGCGCCGTCCAAGGTTTCGGTGCCGGCGCCATGATGATCAATTCTCAGGCGATCATCGCCGAGGTCGTTCCCGCCCGCGAGCGCGGCAAATACATGGGTGTGATGGGCGCTGTATTCGGAATCTCCTCCGTCCTCGGTCCCGTCCTCGGCGGCTGGTTCACCGACGGGCCTGGCTGGCGCTGGGGCCTCTGGATGAATATCCCGCTCGGTCTTCTCGCCATGACCGTCGCCTCGATCGTCCTCGACCTGTCTAAGGGCAACCGCGACGGCTTCCGCTTCGACTGGCTCGGCGCGACACTCATGGCGGTGTCCACCTCCACGCTCATTCTCGCCACGACATGGGGCGGGCTGCAGTACCCGTGGGGCTCCCCGCGCATCGTCGGACTGCTGGCCACGTCGGCTGTCGCGGCGGCGCTCTTCGTGGTCGTCGAACTGCGTGCGACAGACCCGCTGGTGCCGATGCACCTGTTCCGCAACCGCAACATGGCGCTGACCACCGCCGCCAGCGTCGTCCTAGGTATTTCCATGACCGGCGTCATGGCGTACCTGCCGACCTACCTGCAGATGGTCCACTCCATGACTCCGACGGAGGCAGGCCTGATGATGATCCCGATGGTCGGCGGCATGATCCTCACCTCCATCGGCATCGGCGCACTGATCAGCCGCACGGGCAGCTACAAGGTCTTCCCGATCGTCGGCCTCGGCGTCGTCGCTCTCGGCTGCTACCTGCTGTCGCGCCTCACGGTCGACACCGGCCTGTGGACGCTCGGGCTGTACATCTTCATCTACGGTTTCGGCCTCGGCATGGTCATGCAGGTGCTCATCCTCATCGTCCAGAACTCCTTCCCCATCGCCGTCGTGGGCACCGCCACCGCCGCGAACAACTTCTTCCGCCAGATCGGCATGTCCGTCGGCGCGTCGGTCGTGGGCACCGTATTCATCCACAACATGCAGCAGAATATGGAAGAGCGCCTCCCGGGTGCGCTCGCCGCGCTCGGCCCGGAAGGCGCGAAATACGCTGAATCATTCAACGACGGCGCCGCTCAATCAATGACGCCAAGCGCCGTCAACCAATTGCCGCAGCCGCTTCACGACGCCATCTCGACCTCCTACAACGACGGTTTGACCCCCATTTTCCTACTGCTCATCCCTCTCGTGGTGGCAGCTGCGCTTCTCCTCGTACCAGTTCACGAGGACACGCTAAAGGAGACAATCGAGTAGCAAGGCGACGTCGATAAGCGTTGCTTTTAGTTCTCCTTGCCTGGCTTGGGCAACAGCAACTCGTAGATATCCGTGTCACGCCAGGTGCCGGCGAGCTCGCCGTACGTCATCTTCGCCATCTGGTGGTACGTGCCCACCTTGACGAAACCGCGCGAGACGTGCAGCCCCGCCGAGCCCTCGTTCTCCGGGAAAATCCACGAGTGGATCGACCACTTATTCAGCGCCTTGCACGTCTCGATGAGCTTGTCCAGCAGCGCGCCGGACACGCCGCGGCCGCGCGCATCCTCGTGAATGTAGATCGAGTCCTCGACGACGCCGTGGAACACCGAGCGTGTCGACGCCTGCGCGGCAGCGACCCAGCCAAGCACCTTATCGTCGTCATCCGGTTCGACGGCGACGAACACCGTCTCAATGATCTTGTTGGTGGCAAACTTCGCCCACGTCGGCCCTTCCGTCTCGTACGAAGCGTGGCCTGTACCCAGACCAGACTCGTAGATTTCGCGGACCTGTGGGTAATCCTCAGGGCGGATCGGGCGGATCGTGAAATCGCGATTCGACATGGCGACCATCGTACAACCGCCCTCCCCTACCTGTGAATCGGCAGCCTAGCGTGCATGTCAGCGCGCTTAAGCATGGTCCTCGAGCAAGTCCGTGACCAGTTCCGCGATCGGCGAACGCTCCGAACGCGTCAGCGTCACGTGCGCGAAGAGATCCTGGCCCTTCAGCTTCTCGATCACCGCCTGCACACCGTCGTGGCGCCCCACCCTCAAATTGTCGCGCTGCGCGACATCGTGAGTGAGCACCACGCGGGAGCCGCGACCCAGGCGCGACAGCACCGTCAACAGCACGTTACGCTCCAGCGACTGTGCCTCGTCGACGATGACGAACGCGTCGTGCAGGCTGCGCCCGCGGATGTGCGTCAGCGGCAGCACCTCGAGCAGGTCACGCGAAGCGACCTCGTCGAGCACATTGTCGGACACGACGCCTTCCAACGTGTCATAAACCGCCTGCGACCACGGATTCATCTTCTCCATCTCGTCGCCCGGCAGGTAACCCAGGTTCTGGCCGCCCACCGCATACAGCGGACGGAACACGATGATGCGCTTGTGCTCCCCGCGCTCGAGCACCGACTCCAGACCGGCGCACAGAGCCAGCGCCGACTTACCAGTGCCGGCGCGGCCGCCGATGGAGACGATGCCCACCGTGTCGTCGAGAAGCAGATCGAGCGCGACCCGCTGCTCCGCGCTCCGGCCCGACAACCCGAACGCGTCCGCGTCGCCGCGCACGAGCTTGACCCCGCCGCTCGGCGCCACGCGGGCAAGCGCCGACTGCGACCCCGCGTTCAGCGTCAACCCGCAGTGAACCGGCAAGTCGCCCGTGTCGATCGCCGCGAACCCAGTGGCATACAGCTCGTCGATCTCTTCCCCGGAGACCTCCAGCTCAGCCATACCTGTGTAGCCCGTCAACACAACGTCCTGCGCGCGGTACTCCTGCGCAGCCAAACCCACAGCGCCCGCCTTCACGCGCAGCGGAACATCCTTGGTCACCAGAACCGTGTCATTGCCTTCCTGCATGAAGTTGTAGGCGCAGGCGAGAATGCGGTTATCGTTCTCCGGGCCGCGCAGCGCGGCCGGCAGATTCGACTGGTCCTGGTGGTTCAGTTCCACGCGGACAGTGCCCCCGTCGATATTGACCGGCATCGGCTCATCCAGCCGGTCGTAATCGGAGCGCATGTCCTCCAAAAAGCGAAGAGCTTGGCGGGCGAACCAGCCAAGCTCTGGGTGATGACGTTTCTGCTCGAGTTCCGTGATGACCACGAGCGGAAGGACAACGCTATGTTCCGCGAACTTCCTCAACGCCCACGGATCGGACAGAAGAACCGATGTATCCAGCACATATGTTTTCAGTGCGGTGGGTGAAGTGAGTTGTTCCGGATTGTGGCCGGCGCTTTCCATTCGAGCGCCGGCAGTGTCGAGGTTGCTAACAGAAGGGTCAAACATGAACTTGCTCCCCTAGTGCGGTTGGTGGTAGCCAGGACCGTTCTTCGCGGTGCCTGACACCTGCCACACTAGGGGAGCAAAGTGTAAATTACATCGATGTAAGGTTAACTTCCGTTAAACCTACGACGCGCCGATCGGCGCAGCTAGCTAGCTGATCTTAGCGCCGAACTCGCCGTTCTCCTCGAGCCACTCGATGGTGCCGTTCTGGAAGTCCTGGATCCAGCCGTTGTTGTCGTCGCGCTTGTCCTCGGCCTTGAGCGGCAGACCGATCTCGTTGTCCAGGCCGCCGTCCTTCTTCCAGGTCTCAGCGATCATGCCGACCAGCGGCACAGCGCCCGTCTCCTCGGAGTAGACGATGTTCTTATCTGCGTCGTACTCGATCAGGGTAGCGCCGTCATCCTTGGTCTCGACGCTGATCGGGTCGCCCCAGTTGCCCAGGCCCAGCTCTTCCTGAGCGTTAGCAGCCTTGGACGGAACAACGACCTTCTCGCCGTCCTTGGTGGTCAGCTCGGTGGTGTCGCCGTCAGCAGCGCCTGCGCCAGCGCCCTCGGACTCGGAAGCATCTGCACCCTCAGACTCGGAAGCGTCTGCGCCCTCGGACTCGGAAGCGTCTGCGCCCTCGGACTCGGAGCCGGAAGCACCAGCGTCCTCAGAAGCGGTCACGGTGTTGGTTTCGGTGGCCTCGACCTCGGTCACGTCACCTTCACCCTCAGAGCAGGCTACGAGCTGTCTCTTATACACATCTCCGAGCCCACGAGACTCCTGAGCATCTCG
>ERZ1031113.351-NODE-351-length-11334-cov-7.686231_pt1 | contig 11334 bp, 9 predicted proteins | sample MGYA00518225_ERZ1031113 | MGnify/ENA primary metagenome ERZ1031113 (study PRJEB33718, sample SAMN03159751) | human skin metagenome | collected 2014-05-20 | study: EMG produced TPA metagenomics assembly of the PRJNA266117 data set (Human skin bacterial metagenome...
TCTACACTATCCTCTTCGTCGGCAGCGTCAGATGTGTATAAGAGACAGCGATAAGCCTGATGCCTCTGGTGCTGTCGAGCGTGAGTTCGCGCTGAGCGGATTCGAGATCAACGGACAGACGATGGATATGGAGCGTGTCGACATCGTCATCGACCACGACGGCCCCGAAATCTGGCGGGTGACCAACGAGAACGCCGACTGGCCGCACAATTTCCACATCCACAACGCGCGGTTCATGGTCGAATCCGTCGAGGGTGGCGACGTGGCGTTCACCGCCGGCTGGCACGACACGATTTATGTGCCGCCGATGTCGACTGTGACCCTGCTCGTTGAATTCGGGCACTACCCGGACCCGAGCCTGGCGTACATGTACCACTGCCACATGCTCTACCACGAGGACCAGGGAATGATGGGCCAATATGTCATCGTCGAACCGGGGCAGCAGCCCGCGCTCGGGAAGCACGAGCACTAGAGTCTTCGCAGCGCACCGCCACCAAAACTAGTTTATTCTGGCCGCATGGCTACCTTCGAAGAAGACTACACCGGCAAAAACATCCGCTTCACCCACGACGACAAGGAATACACCGGCCGCCTGAACCGCCAGGAGCGCTTCAGCGACGACGAAGACGATATCTGGATCGACCTTCCGGAAGGTGACAACATTCGTCTCCGTCTGCGCCGCAACACCAACCTGGACCTGCTCGACTAGCACTCGTTTCAAGCCCAGCTCCCCGGGGAGCTGGGCTTTTCCTTCCCCCAGTTACTCGAAGGCTATGTGCACTCCGACATGTGGTCGAGGAGTTCATCAGGGGCGCCTTCTTTGCGCAGTCTGTCGTGGTCGTAGCAGGGATAGCCGCTGATCTCTTGGGTGCCGTCGTACTTGATAGAAGTCCACGTGCCGTCGATGAAGTGGAAGCCGCGGGTGTCGTCGGTGCCACCCGCTGCGGCTTTCGCCCACTCGCCGTCGCAGAAGGAGACGATTGTCTCGAAAGGCGTAGGCCAACCGTCAACGACCTCGTCGAAGGCTTCCGGCTCGCACGATCCCTTGGCTTGGGTGTCTTCCTTGTCATCGTCCGCGTCGGCGCCGTACGCCCCGTCGGTGAACTCGCGGTAGAAGTCCAGTGCCGGGCCGGAACGGGTCAGGCCGATCTCGCCTTCGATGTCGTCCCACTCTGTTGCGGTGTAGGTGAGCTTGCCGGTGAGCGTCTCGTCGGCGGAGGTGAATTCCGCCTCGCCCTTCTTCTCGTCGCCTCCGGTGAAGTGCCACGTGCCGCCGCTTTCGCAGTCGCCGACGGTGATCTTCTCTGTCTTGGTCACGTTGTCGACGTGCTCGAGCACGCCGTAGCAGCCGCGCTCCGGGTAGGTCACGGTGAACACGTTGGCCTCGCGGGAGCCGCGGAAGATGGCCTTCTCGGTGCGCTTGTTCCCCGAGTCGTCCTTATCGGTCCATTCGATGGTGGCGAGCTCGCGGACACCGTCGTCCGGGAATTCGATGCCGTCGGGGCCGGCGTCGGGGGCGTTCGGGTTCAAGCCGACCTCGCCAGCATTATTCTCCATCGGAGTCTGAGGCAGCTCCGCGGAAGAGGTGGCGCCGTCGGGGGTGGTGTAGGAAACCTCCATGGCGTCCTCGTCGCCCTTCGGCTTGAAAGTCCATTCGGTGCCGCTGTCGCCGTCGCCGTGGACGATCTCTTCACTGTAGGTGTTGTCGCCGGTCCGGGTGAGCTTTGAGTGACGCTTCAAGGTGGGGGAGGTCAGTTCGCCGGTCTCGCCGCCGTCGTGGAAGCGGACGACTAAAACGACGGGGACGGCGTCGTCGATAAGCCCGTCTGCTTTGTCGATGGTACCGCTGAAACGCGACTCGTTGAACGGCTGAGCGATGTCGTCGCTCGAGCCGAACAGGCCGCTGCGCTTCGCGATCACACCACCAATCACCGCGAGAATCAAAAGCAGAACAGCCAGAACGGCAAACAGAATTTTGTTGGTGCGTGACACGGGGAAATGAGGTCTTTCTAGTCGGTCGAAGTCAGGTGGGCATCAGTGCGGCTGGCACCCTGCACGGTGTAGCTGACATCCATGCCGTCGTCCGCGGGGATGAATGTCCACGTGACATTCTTGACCCCGTGCTCGAGGATCGGCGCCTCGGAGTAAATCCGTTTCTTATTCGTCTGCTTCTTGTCCACGTCGACCCGCAGCGCCCTGCTGTCCCGACCCGTGGTGAGCGTGGTGCTGTTCTCTGTGAATGTCACGCCGATCTTCGTATTCTCCCCGTCCGCGCCGGGCGGCCATTTGATCATGCCTTCGTAGTTGCCGATGAACTCATCTGGGACTTCGGCCGGGTCGTCGGACGAAGCGCCCTCGTCCTTTTCGGCCGGGTCGTCGGACGAATCGCCCTCGTCCTTTTCGTCCTTGTCGTCGTCCTTCTCGTCGGACTTGTCTTCCTTGTCGACCTGCTCGTCGTCGCTCTTCTCTTCTTCTTGCTGTTCTTGGGTCGCCGCTGTCTCTTCTTTCGCCTTGGGCGAGTCGTCGGCATCCTGGCCGCGCGCCGCGAACACGACGAGTGCCACCAGGGTGCCCAGGATGAGCAGCAGGACGATGAGGATGGTCAGGAGGGTCTTGTTACGTGTTGTCATAATCACTCGCAAACGATCAATTTGTCGATGAATTCTTCGGGGGCATCCATGTCGCGGAGCTTATCTGGATCGTGGCACTGATGGCGGGTCTCACTCGTCCGTCCATCCCTTTCCAGCACTTCCCATTCTCCGTCAACGAGGTGGAAATCGCCGATGACATCCGAGCCCGAGACACCCGCTACGGCCCAGGACCCGTCGCAGTAAACAACCGTCGTGGATTCGGCTTCCCATCCTTCGACGAGGTCGGCAAACTCGGACGGATCGCAGGAGCCCTTCGCCTCGGTCGCAGTGTCGCCGTCGCCGCCAGTGAAGGAGCGGTAGAAGTCCAAGACCGGCCCGGAGCGAGCGATGCCGATCTCGCCGTCGATGGTCTCCCACTCGCTGTGGCTGAAGTTAAAAGAGCCGGTGAGTTTTCCGTCGGCGGAGGTGAATTCAGCCGAGCCGCCACTGGCATCGCCTCCAGTGAATTTCCAAGTGCCGCCGCTTTCGCAGTCGCCGACGGTGATGTTTTCTACGCGGATATTTGGATCGGTGCTTTCGACGGTGCCGTAGCAGCCGCGTCCGGGGTAAGTCACGGTGTGGATCGTGGCGTCGTGAGAAATGCGGAAGATGACCTCGTTGGAGATGTTCTTCGACGGGTCGTCGGCGTGAACCAACTCGATGGTTCCGGTGGAGCGGTAGGAGGGGTCAGGGAATTCAATTCCGTCGGGCTCGGCGCCGGCGACCTCGGGGTTGATGCCGACCTCGCCGGAGGTCTCCTCCGGGTCGGTCTGGGGGAGTTCGGCAGACGCGGTGGCGCCGTCGGGGGTGGTGTAGGAGACGTCCATGGTGTCGTTCTCGCCAGGTTCGAAGGTCCACTCGACGCCGCTGTCGCCAGCGTCGACGTTCTCGCCGTGAACGATGTCCTCACGGTAGGTGTAGTCGTCGGTCCGCGTCAGGGTGGAGTGGCGCTTCAAGGTGGGGGAGGTCAGTTCGCCGGTCTCGCCGCCATCGTGGAAGCGGACGACTAAGACGACGGGGACGGGGTCGGCGGCGTCGATAAGCCCTTCTGCTTTCTCGATCGTGCCGGAATAGCGCGTCTCGTTGTACGGCTGGGCGATGTCGTCGTTCGAGCCGAATAGGCCGCTGCGCGCGGCGATGGCGCCGCCGATGATCGCCGCAATGAGAAGCAGCACAGCGAGGACTGCAAGGAGGATCTTGTTAGTCTTCGTCACAGGTTTAGGGTAGCTGGCTCACACCTTGCGCACACGAAGACGGAGGGGAATTCGGTTCGCGCGAGCCATGCGGTAAGCTTTTGACCGTCTTTCCCCATGGTGTAATTGGCAACACTACGGTTTTTGGTACCGTCATTCTAGGTTCGAGTCCTGGTGGGGAAGCTTTTTTTATCGCCCGGACTATGTTCTACCCAGGGGGTTCGATGGCTGACCAGCCGCAGAATGTTCCGATGCTTGCCGGGGTGCTCACCCAGGCGATGACTGACCCGAAGTTGAAGGGTCTGCGCAAGCGGGTGGGGGAGCCGTCGCTGCATGTCACGGGCATTGACCAGGTGCGTCCGTGGGCGACGGCGACGATCGCGCGCGAGAGCCCCGTGCTGCTCGTCACGGCGACAGGGCACGAGGCGGAGGACCTTGCGGCGGAGCTCGGCGCGCTCCTCGGCGCCGAGAAAGTCGCGCTCATGCCGTCGTACGAGACGTTGCCGCACGAGCGTCTGTCGCCCGCCGCGGACATCGTGGGCCGCCGCAACCAGGTGCTGCACGAGCTTGCGGAAACATCGGTGGTGGTCGCGTCCGCACGCGCGACGTGCCAGCCGGTGCTGCCCGCGGTCTCGCCGATCGTCGTCGAGCACGGCGAGGAGTACGACTTCGAGGAGCTCACCGCTTCGCTCACGTCGTTCGCGTATGACCACGTGGATATGGTCTCGGGCCGCGGCGAATTCGCCACGCGCGGCGGCATCGTCGACGTCTTTCCGACCACGGCCGAGCACCCCGTCCGCATCGAGTTCTGGGGCGACGAGGTCACGGACATGCGCACATTCGCCGTCGCGGACCAGCGCACCATCGACGATAGCGCGCGCGTCGAGCTTCACCCCGCGCGCCAATTGCTTATCGACGAAAGCGTTAAGTCCGCCGCCGCCTCCCTCATCGAGGCCCACCCCGGCAACCGAACCCTGGTCGAGCTGCTGACCCGCATTTCCGACGGGTCGTACGCCGACGGCATGGAAGCGCTTATTCCGGCGCTGACGGAATCGTCGTATGCCGTGCTACCGGAGCTCATGCCGTCCGGATCTGTAGTGTTGGTGACCTCGCCGGAAAAGGTCCGGACCCGCATCTCCGATCTGCAGGCCACCGACCGTGAATTCCTCGAGGCCGGCTGGGAAGCTGCCGCGATGGGCGCGGACGGTCCTGTCGCCGCGGAGGGCCTAGATGTGTCGGCGAGCTCGTACCGTTCGTTTGAGTCCCTCGAGATCTCCGCGCGCGAGGCGGGCAATGCCTGGTGGACCTTCGCACCGCCCGGCATGTTCGCCGACGGGGAAGACGATTCAGCGACGCTGCCGCTCGAATTCGAGCCGGCACCCGCGCCGAAAGGCGACCCTAAGCAGATCGAGGCGCTCTACGGCCAGGTGAAGATGCACCTGCAAAACGGCGGCCACGCCGCCTTCGCCGCTCCCGCTAAGGGAACCGTGGACCGGATGGCGGAGCGCCTACGTGAAAACGGCATCTCCGCGCGCGTGGCTACCCCGGGTCTCGAGCCCGTCGACGGGCAGGTCACTCTCTACCAGGCCTTGTCACATGCCGGTCTGACCTTCCCAGGCCCGGGCCTGGTCGTGTTCACCGAGACCGACGTGACCGGCAACCGCGTGGGCGATATCGCCGGGGCGAAGCGCCGCGCCCCGCGCCGCCGCAACCGCGTCGACCCGCTGGCGCTGAAACCCGGCGACTACGTCGTTCACGACACTCACGGCATCGGCCGGTTCGTGAAAATGGCGGAGCGCACCATCGGCACCGGCGACGACTCCTCGCGCCGCGAGTACATCGTCCTCGAATACCAGCCGGCCAAGCGCGGTCAGCCCGCTGACCAGCTGTGGGTGCCCATGGAATCGCTCGACCTGCTGAGCAAGTACTCCGGCGGCGAGCAGCCGAGCCTGTCCAAAATGGGCGGTTCCGACTGGAAGAACACTAAGAAGAAGGCGCGCGCGGCAGTCCGCGAGATCGCGGGCGAGCTCGTGCAGCTCTACGCCAAGCGTGCGTCCGCCCCCGGCCACGCTTTCGCGGCGGACTCGCCGTGGCAGATCGAGATGGAGGACAATTTCCCCTTCGTCGAGACGGAAGACCAGATGGCCGCCATCGAGGCCGTGAAGTCCGACATGGAAAAGCCGACGCCGATGGACCGCGTGATCGTCGGCGACGTCGGCTTCGGCAAGACCGAGGTGGCTGTCCGCGCCGCGTTCAAGGCTGTCCAGGACGGCAAGCAAGTCGCGGTGCTCGTGCCGACGACGCTGCTCGCGCAGCAGCACTACACCACGTTCTCGCAGCGCATGGACGGCTTCGGCGTGGATATCCGCGAGCTGTCGCGCTTCACCACAGCAGCCGACGCGAAGAAGATCATGAAGGGGCTCGCCGACGGGTCGGTGGACATTGTCGTGGGCACGCACCGTCTTCTCCAGACAGGCGTGCAGTGGAAGAACCTGGGCCTCATCGTCGTGGACGAGGAGCAGCGTTTCGGTGTCGAGCACAAGGAGCACATCAAGGCGCTCAAATCGCACGTCGACGTTCTCACCATGACCGCTACCCCGATCCCGCGCACCCTCGAGATGTCGCTGACCGGCATCCGCGAGATGACGTCGATCACGACTCCGCCGGAAGACCGCCACCCGGTGCTCACCTACGTGGGCCCGCAGGAAGACAAGCAGGTCGCTGCCTCTATCCGCCGCGAGCTGCTTCGTGACGGCCAAGTCTTCTACATCCACAACAAAGTCTCCGACATCGAGAAGACTGCCCGCCACCTGCGCACCTTGGTTCCCGAGGCACGCATCGTCGTCGCCCACGGCCAGATGGGGGAGCAGCTCCTCGAGCAGACGGTGCAGGGCTTCTGGAACCGCGATTTCGACGTCCTCGTCTGCACCACCATCGTGGAGACCGGCCTGGACATCGCGAACGCGAACACCCTCATCGTCGAGAACGCCCAGAATATGGGCTTGAGCCAGCTGCACCAGCTGCGCGGCCGCGTCGGCCGTTCCCGCGAGCGCGGCTATGCCTACTTCCTGTACCCGAAGGACAAGGTGCTCACCGAGACCTCCTACGACCGCCTGGCCACCATCGCCCAGAACAACGACCTCGGCGCCGGCATCGCCGTCGCGCAGAAAGACTTGGAGATGCGCGGCGCCGGCAACGTCCTCGGTGCGGAACAGTCCGGACACATCGCCGGTGTCGGCTTCGACATGTACGTCCGCCTCGTCGGCGAGGCAGTGGAGACCTTCAAGGCGCTCATGTCCGGCGAGGTCGTCGACGCCACCGACCAGGGCCCGAAGGAGATCCGCATCGACCTGCCTGTCGACGCGTACATCCCCGAGTCCTACATCAATTCCGAGCGCCTCCGCCTGGAGAGCTACCGCAAGCTCGCCGCCGCCCGTGACGACGCCGAACTCGCCCACGTCTCCGACGAACTCGTCGACCGCTTCGGCGAGATGCCCGAGGAAGTCCAGCGCCTCTTCGCCGTCGCGCGCCTGCGCCACCAGGCCCGCCGCGCCGGCGTCGCCGACATCACGATGCAGGGCACCCGCCTGAAATTCCACCCAGTGGACATGCCCGATTCCAAGCAGGTGCGCCTCAAGCGCCTCTACCCGGGATCCAATTACCGCGCCGCCGCCAAGGCCGTCCAGGTCCCGTTCCCGCGCGAAGGCGGAGCCAAGAAAGCGCTCAATGCGCCCAACCTGCGCGACGAGGAGCTGTTGCAGTGGATCGCGGACTTCCTGAGTGAGATGTTCGACGTGGAGGAGATCGATGTGCGGGGAGCGGGCGTCGATAAGCCTGCGAAAAAGCGCGTCTTTTCCGTCAGCGAGTAGCTCGCACCCACTCGCGCGCGATGGTGGCGGGCTCCGCGCGCTCGGCAGTTGCGGTATCAGGCGAGCATGAGCGGCATCACCAACAGCATCGTCGTGCTCCACGTCAGGTGCACGGCGATGGGGGAGTAGAGGCGTCCGCTCCGTGAAGCCTCGTAGAAGCACACCGCGCCGAGCACGCCCGCTGCGAAAACGAGCAACGGCACGCCCATGGCGATGGTGACAGCGCAGTAAATCAGCGTGGACACGATTCCCACACCGAGCTCTGAGAGCCTCCCACGAAGTTGCTTCGGCACCGCGTCGCGGTAGACGAGCTCCTCGCCGATGCCGTTGATGATGAGAACCGTGAGCGTGGGTACCCACCCGCCCGCCTGCGGCATGTTCAACAGCTCCTCAACGGGCCCAGCGAGTAACGGAATCCGGCGCACGACGAGCGCCCCGCCCATGAACACCAGCGCCAACACCGCGCCGATGCCGGCGCCGCGCGCAATATCCGCGCCCGCGGGGCCTGTGAATGCCGAGCGGTCACCCCACATCCACCACGCCGCCGCGTATACCGTGGCTGTGACCACCGTGAGCGCGTAGAAAACCGGCGTGCCGTCACCCGCCTGCCGAGCAAGAAACAGCCCCAGTCCGCCGAGCACGCACGAAAGGATAAGCGGCCACAAGGGAGCAGAACGAGTCGTCATGATGGAGCAATTATATGGACGCGGGAGGCCGTGCCGTACACTCATTGACCATTACGCCCCTATAGCCCAATTGGCAGAGGCAGTCGACTTAAAATCGATTCAGTCAGGGTTCGAGTCCCTGTGGGGGCACTATTTCTTTCAGCGCGCCGGGTCAATGACGTGAAGTGTTAGCGGCGCAGTCGTCAGGCGGTACGAGCCGGGCACGGTGTCGAGGACCGCGAGGAATTCGTGGCGCAGCGCCCGGTCGACGCTCACCGACAAGTGCGGTCCGGAGTCAGGATCGTCGCCGTATGCGACGGCGGGGGAGTCGGCGGGAACGAACCGTGCCCACGCGTCATCGCCGACGATGGCGAAAGGTCGCTCGTACCCTAACCGCCACGTCATTGAGCGGAGCAGGTGCGCGGCGGCATGGGTGGTCAGGTCGATGCGCCCGGATGCGTCGACGGCGAAATAGCTCGCGGACACCGCTCCGATGGAGGAGCCGTCCCTCTTGGTGAGGGAGGTAAGGGGGTGGGCAAAGGTGGCGTCGATAAGCGATGAAGCGCGGTCGTGTGGACCGATGCCGAGCGGTAACCTCTCGCCGAGCAAACCTGCGAATTTCAGCGGGTCCCACCGCAGAGCCGCATCGAGCTCGTCTTCGGTGACGGGCACCGCGTCGATGAAGCGAACCCGGCCCGTCGGCGCGCTGAGCAGCGGAACGATCGGATCCGCGACGAAAATGAAGCCCGTCAGCGACGAACCCTCGCACACCGGCGCGCGCAGATCCATGTAATGGCCTGGCTCGATCGGGTTGCCCGACGCGCGGCGGTAACGCGCAAGCCGCCGCAGCCTATCGACGGGCCACCGATCCGGCGCCCCCTCCGCGACAGCCGGCGTGCGCAGCGTCAACTCACCTTGCGTCCCCGCAACGGGCGCCGACGAACGCGTGCCCGACAACCCGTACGTCACGAACAAATAATGCGGCAACGGCTCCTCAAGCCGATACACGAGCACCGCGATCTCGTCCGTGAACGTCAACTCCCCGTGGACCTCAACCGGCGGTTGCCCTGCGATGTCTTCTAAGTGCGCGAGCAGATAATCGCCGCCCGTCGGCTTCGCCGCGCGCCCGAGAAAACCCCACCTTATGCCCATGTCCTCATACTATTTCGACGCGCGCGGGAACGAAACAACAAGACGATGCGTTGAACAGTATGATCGGTGATCGATTCGACCAGCGCTTGGAGATCGTGAACAACACCGTGACCGACCACGCGCACACGGCGAAAAACGAAAGGAACTCGAGAAGCGTGAAATCCAACAACCCAGTCCTGACGCGCCTCCCGCAGGCCCAAAATAACACCGGGTACGCCCAGCCCCAGGCCGGCTACCCGCAGCAGTCCCCGTACGGCCAGGCACCGGGCTTCGGCTACGGCCAGCCGCAGGGATATGGCCAGCCGCAGGGCTACGGCCAGCAGCAGGGCTACGGCGCACCTGCTGAGCGCCCCATCACGGTCGACGACATCGTGAGCAAGACCGGCATCACCCTCGCCGTGATCGTCGCGTTCGCAGTGATCAACTTCGGCCTGGGTTTTGTTAACCCGGTCATCACGATGGCGCTGACCTTCATCGGTGCGATCGGCGCTTTCATCACTTTCTTGGTCCACGCATTCGGCAAGAAGTACGGTTCTGCGGCAGTGACCCTGATTTACGCCGCGTTCGAGGGCTTGTTCGTCGGCGGCTTCTCCATGGTCATTGCCGGCTTCACCGGCGACGGTTTAGCCGCGAACATCATCTTCCAGGCGATCCTGGGCACCGTCGGCATCTTCGGCGGCATGCTCTTCGTCTACAAGACTGGCGCTATCCGCGTCACCCCGAAGTTCACGCGTATCCTCACTGGCTGCCTCTTCGCCGTCGTCGTGCTGGCGTTCGGCAACTTGTTGATGTTCATCTTCACCGGCATCTCCCCGCTGCGTGACGGTGGCCCGATCGCGATCGGCTTCTCCATTGTTTGCATTGTGATCGGTGCCCTGAGCTTCCTGTCCGATTTCGACACCGCCGACAAGCTCGTTCGCTCCGGTGCGCCCGCCAAGATGGCATGGGGCGTGGCGCTCGGCCTGGCAGTGACCTTGGTCTGGCTCTACACCGAGATTCTCCGCCTGCTGTCCTACTTCAGGGATTAGTCCTCACCCGAGGCGGTTTCCGCGGCTCGCGCTTTAAGCGTGGGCCGCTTTTTGCATGCTTATCGACGCCTCCCGCCCTGCTTTTGCCCGTTTTCACCCCTTGTGACCTGCTCATTGGGCAATGTCTACTGAAGTAGACATCGTTTCGTAGACGATGAGTTGCGGGGCGTTTAACGTTTGTGCTGTGAACGATTTTGACGCGTTTCTCACAACACTCGGCAGTCCGATGGACATCCTGGCCGGTTTCGACCGCCAGGCTGCTCAGGCTGCCGGCGTCAAACCCACCACGTATATCGAGTGGGAAAAAGCCTACGAGGTGTACTTCGGCACGACCCGCTCCACTCGCAAGCAAGCCCACGCAGTACGCATCGCCCGTGAGACGGGGAAGTCGTTGGACCAGATCTTGTTCATCGAACAGCAAGTGCGTTCGTTGGGTACGGAGAAGGAGAAGTGGACAATCCGCCTGGCGTTGTTGTCCGTGCGTGGGAACTACGAGACGTTGAAGCGCCGCGCCAAAGACATCGTCCCTGAGCCAGATACTCCTGCTCCTGAGTCGGCGGTGCGGTTCGGTAAGGAGCGGAAAGGTAAGCGCACTTTTAGTGCTACTGGTGATGCGAGTGATATCGCTGCTCTTGAGTACGCGCTGCGTCAAAAACTCGACGCCAACCGTCCCGAGGGCCCGCAGATGTATGAGGCGTTCCACGACCTACTCCACAACGATGGGGCTGTTGCTGATGCTGTCCCACGCCCGCTGGTGCAGATCCCGCTGGCGGATTACATCTCGATCCTCGGCGGCC
>ERZ1031113.352-NODE-352-length-11285-cov-16.637400_pt1 | contig 11285 bp, 7 predicted proteins | sample MGYA00518225_ERZ1031113 | MGnify/ENA primary metagenome ERZ1031113 (study PRJEB33718, sample SAMN03159751) | human skin metagenome | collected 2014-05-20 | study: EMG produced TPA metagenomics assembly of the PRJNA266117 data set (Human skin bacterial metagenome...
CCTCCCACTCGCCGCCGTCGAGCTTGAACAGGCCGGAGGTGACGACGTTGTCGATGCGCATTAGAACTCCACCACGCTTCGCAGCACGTCGCCGCGCTTCATCTTGGCGAAGGATTCCTCGATGTCGCCCACGCCGATGCGCTCGGAGACGAACTCGCCCAGCGGGAAGCGGCCCTGCTTGTACAGCTCCACGTACGTGGGGAAGTCGCGCTCCGGCAGGCAGTCGCCGTACCAGGCCGGCTTGATGGAGCCTCCGCGGGCGTACAGATCGATCGCGGGGATGTCCACGTGGTCCGTCTGGTTGGGCACGCCGACCATGACCATGCGGCCGGCGAAATCGCGCGAGTAGAACGCCTGGCGCCAGGTGGGCTGGATGCCCACCGCGTCGATGGCGACGTCGGCGCCGAAGCCGTCGGTGAGCTCGCGCACGGCCTCGATCACCTCGTCCTCGCTCATGTCCTTGGCGCAGATGGCGTCGGTGGCGCCGAACTTGGATGCAGCGTCGCACTTTCGCTTATCGACGTCTACAGCCACCACCGTCGTCGCCCCCGCCAACGCCGCACCGGCCACAGCCGCAAGTCCCACGCCGCCGAGGCCGAACACGACCACGGACTCGCCGCGCTGCACGTCACCGGTGTTCACCGCGGCGCCCAGGCCGGCCATGATGCCGCAGCCGAGCAGGCCGGCCGCCGCCGGGTCGGCGTCCGGGTCGACCTTGGTGCACTGCTTTTCGTGCACGAGGGTCTTCTCCGCGAAGGAGCCGATGCCGAGTGCGGGGGTGAGCGGAGTGCCGTCGTCAAGCGTCATGCTCTGCGAGGCGTTGTGGGTGTTGAAGCAGTTCTTCGTGTCGCCCTTGCGGCAGGCGCGGCACTCGCCGCACACCGCGCGCCAGTTCAGCACCACGAAATCGCCTTCCTTCACGTGGGTGACGTCCTCGCCGACTTGGTCCACAATGCCGGCCGTCTCATGCCCGAGGAGGAACGGGTAGGCGTCCTCGATGTCGCCGTCGCGGTAGGCCAGGTCCGTGTGGCACACGCCGGTGGCCTGGACCTTGACCACGACGTCGTTGGGGCCGGGTTCCGGGATCACAATGTCCACGACCTCAACCGGGGCGCCCTTGGAACGGGCGATTACTCCTTGAACAGTCTGTGTCATGTCCCCCAAGACTAGGAGCGGGCGATGACGTTCGCCACGTGCTCGTGGCCGCGCTGGTTCACGTGGATGGGCAGGTTGCCCGGGCCGCCGTAGAAGTCCACCAGCCCGGCCCACATGCGCTTGTTGTCCGGGGCGCACATGTTGTTGTGCCAGGTGGAGGGCTTCAGGTCCAAAAACTCCACGCCGGCGGCGCGGGCGGCGTCGACCTGCATCCACTGCGCGAGGTTCTCCCAGCGCTGCACGTCTTGGAAGCGGGTCCAATCAGAGGTGTTCGGGGCGATGTGGAACAGGCACACGCGGTCGCCGGCGGTGACCTTCGGGTAGCCCACGATCTGGATGCGCGCGTTCGGCGCGGCGGCGCGGATGCGGTTGATCTGCGGGACCATGTAGCGGGTGAAGTCGCGGCGGATGTCGGCGTCCGGGCGCGAGGTGTTGTTGTACGTGTCGTTGAAGCCGACGGAGATGATCACGCGCGCGGTCGCCGGGGACAGCCCGCGGTCCGCGATCGCGCGGTCCACCTGCTGGAACAGGCCCGGGCCCTTCGAAATCGTGACCACGCCGGTGCAGGAGTAGTCGCGGGCGGCCAGGCCGAGCTTGGCGGCGGAACGCTTGCCCCAGTTCGTCGGCGAGGTCGGGCACCAGGTGCCGTTGTCGGAGCGCCCGCGCGGGTCGAGCCCCAGCTTGCCTGCGGCCCACTGGCCCATGTTCGGGTCGGAGATGACAGAGTCGCCGAAGATGACCATGTTGCGGTCCTGCGCTTGCGCCGCCGGGGCGAGCGGGGCGAGAAGCGTGGCCGCCGCAACGAAGGCGGCGGCGATGCGGCGGGAAAATGACACGGCGAAATCCTTTCACAGGGGGAACTTGCGTAACAGTAGGCTACATTATCCACATGCGACCCACCCACCGTCCGCTGTTCTTACTCAAGTCTTTCGCCCGCTTCGTGCCCGCCGTTACACGCGCTGGCTTCGTCAGCGCCGAAGGCGGCCCCCGCGCGGCCCTCGCGCTCGCACCCAACCTCGCGCGCTACTGGTTCACCACCGCCCGCGAGGTCGAACAGGGTGCCGCCGCCGCACCGGACCGCATCGCACTTATCGACGACACCGGCGTCCTCACCTACCGCCAACTCCGCGACGACTCACGCTCGCTGGCCAAATGGCTCCTCGCGCTGCAAGACGAACGCGGCCTGGACGAGCTTCGCATCGGCGTGATGGCACGCAACGGCCGCGGCATCATCCTGCCGCTGGCCGCCAAAGGCTACGCAGGTGCGCATATCTTCCTGCTCAACATCGGCTCCTCGCCGGAGCAGCTCGCCGGCATCTTCGCCGAAAACGACATCAACGTCCTATTCATCGACGACGAATTCGCCGACCGCCTCCCCGCCAACACTGACGGCATCACCATCGTCCGCGCTCACGAAGACGGCGGCGAGGGGCTTTCGATTGGGCAGGTGGTCCGGAGGGACGTCGATAGGCAACTGCCCCGGTGGCCGAAACACGGCAACCTCGTCCTGATGAGCTCCGGGACCACCGGCATCCCCAAAGGCATCGTGCGGCCCGAACCGCGCATGCCGTTCGTGGTCGCCGGCTACCTCGAAGCCATCCCGTGGCGCGCGGGCGACACCGTGCAACTGACCGCGTCGATCTTCCACACCTGGGGCTGGTCCGCGCTGCAGGTCGCGCTGGCGACGCGCTCCACCATCGTCACCCGCCGCATCTTCGACCCGGAAGCCTGCTTCCGCGACATCCAGAAATACCGCTGCGACGGGCTGATTTCCTCACCCATCTTCTTCAAACAGATGCTGGACCTGGAGGAAAACTACGACACCTCCACGCTGCGCTACCTCGCCTCCGCCGGCAACGCCGTCACCCCGTCGCTGCTGCGCCGCACCACCGAGCGCTTCGGCCCGATCCTGGCCAACATCTACGGCTCCACCGAACTCGCCCTCGCCGCGGCAGCCTCGCCCGAGCAGATGCAGGCCGACCCCACCACCGTGGGCAAAGTCCCGCCCGGCACGGTGCTCAAGCTTTACGACGACCAAGGGAACGAAGTCCGCCCCGGCGAAACCGGACGCATCTTCCTGTACAACGAAACGGCGCTGCGCGGCTACACCAACCCCGCGACCGAGATGGTGGAGATCGACGGGCTGGTGGAAATGGGTGATTTGGGCTACCTCGACGACGACGGGTACCTGCACGTGCAGTCCCGCAACGACGACATGATCATCGTCGGCGGCGAAAACGTCCACCCGCAGTCCGTGGTGGAAGTGCTCGAGGACATGCCGGGCGTCAGCGAGGTGTACGCGCACGGCGTCGACGACGAGCAGATGTTCAAGCGCATCGCCGTGTGGGTGGTCAAAAGCGCCGACATCACCGCCGACGCGGTGCGCGAATGGGTGCGCGCCCACCTGGCCGACCACTCCATCCCCCGCGACGTGCACTTCGTGGACGAGCTGCCGCGCAACGCCGTCGGCAAGGTCGTGCCGCGGTTTCTGCCCGGTTTAAGGCAAAAAAATTGAGCCACCAGCGAGAATCGAACTCGCGACCTTCTCATTACGAGTGAGATGCTCTACCGACTGAGCTATAGTGGCCGGGCATACAAAGATGCACCACCGCGAAAGTGTAGTGCAGCCGAGGGGAACTGAGAAACCGGCAGCTCAGGACACTTTGCAGGCGAGCCGGATCCGGCCCAGCATGCCGTTAAACGCCACCGCCGGCTGCACCTGCTGCGCCAGCCGCTCGCGGCACTGCGCGATCGCCTCCTGGCATTCCACCAGGCCCTCGGGCGTGGTGCGCTCCGCGATCTCGCGCGCCAGGCCCTCGTAGTCCGGGTGGATCAGGTCCAGGCCCGCGCCGGACTGGACGATCATGGCGTCGCGGTACACCCCCGCCAAATCCACCAGGACCAGGTCGAACATGTCGCGCTTGCGGCGGGTGCCGCGCTTCTTCTGCTCCTCTTCGAGCGCTTTTATCGACGACGCAACGCCCCCCAACGCCTTGCCCGCACCTTTGCCCTTCGCGCCCATGCCGAGCGCGTTTTCCAGCTTCGCGCGCTCGGCTTCGTCCTCGGCCTTGTGGGCCTCCACGGCCTCTTTCTCCGCCGCCGTGACCAGCGCACCGACGGCCTGGAACGCCTGCGCGCCGTGGAACACCAGCTCCGCCAAATTGATCGCCATGGAGCGACGCTTCTGCACCTGGTCGGAGCGCACCAGCAGCCGCGCCCGGCCCACGTGCCGCATCGTCGCCGCCGCGGCAAGCCGCGCGTCGTGCTCGGTCGCGCCCTCCTCCTCGACCAGGATGCGCACAACCTCGTCCTCCGTTGGCGCCGGCACGTACAGGTGGCGGCAGCGCGACCGCAGCGTCTGCGAGAAGTCCTGCGGGTCCGCCGACGGGGCGCACATGATGATCACGGTGTGCTCCGGCGGCTCCTCCACGGTCTTCAGCAGCGCGTCGGCGGCGTCCGTGTTCAACCGGTCGGCGTTTTCGATGACGATGACGCGCCAGGCGGCGACCGTCGGCAGGCGGGCCGCTTGCGGCACGATCGTGCGGCGCACGTAGTCGACCGGGATGTTCACCCGCTGCGGCACCACGTGCAGCAAATCCGTGTGCGAGCCCGCCAGCGCTAACCGGCACGCCTCGCAACGCCCGCACCCGATCTCCACCGGGTCCGTGCACATCAACGCTGCCGCGAACGCCAACGCGGCCTGCGAGCGGCCCGCCCCCGGAGGGCCGGTGAAAAGCCAGGCATGGGTCATGGCGTAGCCGTCGCCAAGCCTTGCGGCCTTCGCCGCGGACATGATTGTCTCGCGCACCGCCGGAGTTCCGGCAAGCCGCTCACTGACGCTACGGGTAGTCACGGATGATCACAGTACCCGCGCGCTAAGGTGATACACCATGAAACGATTCTGGCGCGAGCTGCGGTGGCTCTGGGGCACGTCATGGCCCCTGTACGCCGCGACCGTGCTGGGAACCAACGTCATCGCCGCGATCGGCTGCATGCTGTTCGTGCGCTACCTCATCCCCATGCCGGAAGTGCGCGAACTCGGCCTCGGCGGGCAGCTCGGCGCCATCGGCGTGATCTACGCGGCAATCGCCGTGGTGCTGGGCGTGGTGGTCACGCTGTACCTGTTCCGGCCCGTGCTGGAATGGCAGCGCCACCCCGACGGGCACGACCCGAACATGGTGCGCCACCTGGTCATGCGGCTGCCGGTGCTGCAAACCATCATTGTGGTGGGCGTGTGGGGTATCGGCACCGCGATCGTCACTGTGGGGGCTTGGCGTGTCGACGTCCGCCTGGCCACCGTCGTCCTCGCCACCGCCGCGCTGACCACCTTCGTCACCGCCGTGCTGACCTACCTGCAGGCCGAGCGTCTCGTGCGCCCCATCGCCGCGTCCGCGCTGGCGCGCCGCTTCGAGGACTCCACGCTGCAGCCGCCGATCAAGTGGCAGCTCTACCTGACGTGGTTCACCACCTCCGCCGTGCCGATGGTGGGCGTGCTGCTTTTGACGGTGGCGCAGCGCTATGGCTACTTCTCCGGCAACGTCGGCGAACTCACCTCCGCGATCGTCGCGCTGATCACCGCCGGCATGGTCACCGGTTTCGTGGGCACCGCGCTGGTGATCATGAGTGTGGCCGACCCGATCAAGGAGCTGCAGGGCGCGATCAACCGCGTGCGCCGCGGCGAGCAGAACACGCAGGTGGACATTTACGACGGCTCCGAGATCGGCGTGTTGCAGGCCGGGTTCAACGAGATGATGAAGGGGCTGCGCGACCGCCAGCGCGTGCGCGACATCTTCGGCCAGTACGTCGGCGTGGAGGTGGCGCAGAAGGCGCTGGAGGAGATCCCGGAGCTCGGCGGCGAGGAGCGCAAGGTGGCGGTGCTGTTCATCGACGTCGTCGGCTCCACCACCTACGCCGTGGACCACACACCGGAGGAGGTTGTCGCTGCGCTGAACGACTTCTTCGACGTCGTTGTCGAGGTGGTGCACCGCAACAAGGGCGTGATTAACAAGTTCCAGGGGGATGCGGCCTTGGCGGTGTTTGGGGCGCCCGTTTCGCTTCACGACGCCGCTTCGCACGCCCTCCAAGCTGCCCGCGAACTCCAGCGAGATCTTTCCGGCCAAGAGCTTCGCGCCGGCATCGGTGTGGCGTCCGGGCATGTGGTGGCGGGCCATATCGGCGGCTCGGACCGCTTCGAGTACACCGTGATCGGCGACGCCGTCAACGCGGCGGCGCGACTGACCGACATGGCGAAGGACACCCCGGGCCTAGTGCTAACCAACGCCGCGACCCTGCGCGCGGCCAACGAGGTGGAACAGCAGCGCTGGACGCTGATGAAGTCCGTGGAGCTGCGCGGCCGCGGCAAGATGACGCAGCTGGCGCGCCCGGTGCGCTCCACCATGGCCGACCGCTCCTAGTTTCGGGCATGCCGATGTGCCCGCCCGGTGGGGCGGGTTGTGGTGTTTTGGGGGTTAGTCGAAGAGCAGCTCCATGGCGCCTGGGGTGGTCATGGGGACGCGTGTGCCGTTGGGTGCGACCCAGTGGATTCTCGCGTTGGGGTTGTCGATGTAGCCGAACGGGCCTTGCCTGTTGTCGGCGTTGACCCCGTTGTGGAAGGGGCAGAGTTCGGCGAGGTTGTCCATGTTGGTCATTCCCCCGTAGCGCCACGCGTTGATGTGGTGGGTTTGGGTGGTCTCTGCCGAGTGCTTACAGTCGGGAAACGCACATCGCGGGCAGAGCAGCTTCGACATGACCTTCTGCTTCGCGTTGGCGCAGCGCTTACCGTAGTAGAGGTTGACTGGGCCTTCTTGCGGGTGGAACGCGGCGACTTCTAACACGTCGCCGAATTCGTGCTCCATGTATTCGGCACCGGTCATGGTGGTGCCGTCGGTGCAGATCAGCGTGACCTCGTCTGCGTGGCCTGATTGGATGCGGGCCCAGTCGGCGATCGGCACCAGGATGATCGGCCGGAAGTTCGCCTTCGGTATGCCTTTGCCGTCGCGCAGGATGCTGATGAGGGTGTGGGCCATTTGGGCGGCCGCCGGGTCGTCGGCGTCGATGAGTTGTCGCAGCAGGTGCTCAAGGTCGGCGAGGTCGCGCTCGTTGTAGGTGAGGATCATGGTGCGCATGCCTGCCTTGGAGCGGGAGAACCTGCACGAGGGTGGGGCTGGTTTGACGGGTTGTTTGATTAACCGTTTGATCCGCTTGGTCAGTGCCCTATATGAGCCGCGGTGGCGCACCAGGTCGAGGCGGATGCGCCAGCGTTCCGCGGCTCCCTCGACGGCGAGGAGCTTTTTCTCGATGTGCACGAGCTGGTCGACCGGCAAACCGTGAGCAGCGGCGAGTGCGTCGCGTTGTTTGCGGGTGAACTGGGTCGGGCCGAAGTAGGTGTGGTGCACCCGCGCCAAATCGCGGACCCGGCCAGACGATAGGCCGGCGGCCATAGCCACATCGCGGTCGAAGTCGGCGAGCGTCGAGACGCCTGCGGAAACAAAGTCGGTGAAGTTCATGGCCTGAAAGCTATGGCGGCGACGCAACCCGAACAAGACCCAAATAAAAATCTGTGGATAACCCCCGCCGGTTGTTGACGCCGCAACACAGTTGTCCACAGAAACGCAAAACGCGGTGGCGCAAGCACGCCACCGCGGTATACGTTGCGACGTTTTAGCGCTTGCGGGCCTTCACGACGCGCTTGGTGGTCTGCTTCGGTCGAGCAACCTTCTTCGCAGCTTTCTTGGTCGCCTTCTTGCTGGTCTTTTTCGCAGCCTTCTTCTTCGTGGCCTTCTTGCCTCCGCCCTCAGCCTCGCGGGCGCGGCGGGCGGACAGTAGCTCGTTGGCGCGCTGGTCCGTCATGGTTTCCGGGGTGTCGCCGCGCTGCAGGGACGCGTTGGTCTCGCCGTCGGTGACGTACGGGCCGAAGCGGCCGTCCTTGATGGTCATGGGCTTGCCGGAGACGTCGTTGTCGCCGAGCATCTTCAGCGGCGGCTTCGCGGCGGCGCGGCCGCGGCGCTTCGGCTCGGCGTAGATGCGGCGGGCCTCCTCCAGGGTGATGGAGAAGATCTGGTCCTCCGAAGCCAACGAGCGCGAGTCGGAGCCCTTCTTCAGGTACGGACCGTAGCGGCCGTTCTGTGCGGTGATCATCTCGCCGTCCGCCGGGTCCTCGCCGACTTCACGTGGCAGGGACAGCAGCTGCATCGCCTCGTCGAAGGTGACGCTCGACGGCTCCATCGTGGAAAACAGTGACGCGGTGGCGGGCTTGAGCTGCTCGTCGACGAGTTGCGCCATGCGCTTTTCCTTCTGCGCCGCCGCGGTCTTGGTCTCCCAGTTCTTCGCGCGCTTGCCTTCTTCGGCGCGCTGCTTATCCTCCTCGGCGCGCTCCGCGGCGATGATTTCCTCGGCGCGGGCTTCGGCGGTGGCGCGCTCGTCGTCACGCACGAGCTCCGTGACGTACGGGCCGAAACGGCCCTCCTTCGCCACCACGGTGCGACCGTTGGCGGGGTTGACGCCGAGTTCGCGGCCGGACTGCGGGGTGGCGAAGAGCTTCTCCGCCATCTCCAGGGTGATCTCGTCCGGGGTGGCGGATTCGGGCAGGTTGGCGCGCTGGTACTCGGGCTCGCCGTCCTTTTCGCCGATCACGCGCTCGATGTAGGGCCCGTAGCGGCCGACGCGGACGACGACGGGGCGGCCTTCGGCATCGTCGAAAAGCTTCAGCGAGTTCGCGGCACGCGCGTCGATGGACTCGAGGTTGTCCTCGATCATGTGCTTCAGCCCGCCGCGGCGCGCGAGTGCCTGCGCCATGGATTCGCGCGCGTCGGCGTCGCCGAAGTAGAAGCCGGACAGCCACTTGGTGCGGTCCTGGTTGCCGTGGGCGATCTCGTCGAGCTCGTCTTCCATCGACGAGGTGAAGTCGTAGTCCACGAGCGCGTCGAAGTTGTTCTCCAGCAGGCCCACCACAGAGAAGGCGACCCAGGACGGCACCAGCGCGTTGCCTCGGACGAAGACGTAGCCGCGGTCCTGGATGGTCTTGATAATCGACGCGTAGGTGGACGGACGCCCGATGCCGAGCTCCTCCATCTTTTTCACCAGCGATGCCTCGGTGTAGCGCGCCGGCGGGTTGGTGGAGTGGCCATCTGCCGTGACCTTCTGCGTGGCCAACTCGTCGCCCTTGGCCAGCTGCGGCAGGCGGGTTTCGTTGGCTTGGCGGTCGGAGTAGGCGCGCAGCCAGCCGGGGAAGGTGACGGTGCGGCCGGTGGCGGCGAACTCGCACTTCTCCCCGGCGGCGTCGCCGGCGACGGTGACCTTCATCGAGGTGCCGCGGGCGTCTTGCATCTGGGAGGCGACGGTGCGCGCCCAGATGAGTTCGTAGAGTTTGAACTCCTCGGCGTCCAAGGACCCCGCCAGTTGCCCGGGGGTGGCGAAGCGTTCGCCGGCGGGGCGGATGGCTTCGTGGGCTTCCTGCGAGTTTTTCACCTTGCGGTCGTAGGTGCGCGGCGCATCCGTGACGTAATTGGCGCCGTACAGCTCGCGGGCGGCGGAGCGCGCGGCGTCGAGGCCCTGCTTGGACAGCGAGGTGGAGTCTGTACGCATGTAGGTGATGTGGCCGTTTTCGTACAGCCGTTGTGCAATCCGCATGGTGCGCGCGGAGGTGAAGTGCAGCTTTCGCCCGGCCTCTTGCTGCAGCGTGGAGGTCATAAACGGCGGGTACGGTTTGCGCGAGTACGGCTTCTCTTCCACTGCGGTGACGTGCATGGGCGCGGTGCCCAGCGCGTCGGCAAGCGAGTGCGCCTTTTGCTTATCGACGACCACCGCCTCGCCCTTCAGCCGCCCCCGGTCGTCGAAGTCGCGGCCCTGGGCGATGCGCTTACCGTCGAGCGCGACGAGCTTCGCGTCGAACGTCTCGTCCTTGTGCAGCTCCGCCACCAGATCCCAATATTCGGCAGAGATGAAGGCCATGCGTTCGCGCTCGCGCTCGACGATGACGCGGGTGGCCACGGACTGGACGCGGCCGGCGGACAGGCGCGGCATGACCTTCTTCCACAACACCGGCGAGACTTCGTAGCCGTAGAGGCGGTCGAGGATGCGGCGGGTCTCCTGGGCGTCGACGAGCGCCATGTCCAGCTCGCGGGTGTTTTCGGCGGCTTCGCGGATGGCCGATTCGGTGATCTCGTTGAACACCATGCGCTCCACCGGCACCTTGGGCTTGAGGGCTTCCAGCAGGTGCCAGGCAATGGCTTCGCCTTCGCGGTCCGGGTCTGTCGCGAGCAGGAGTTTGTCGGCCTGCTTGAGCTTGGATTTGAGGTCGGTGACCTTCTTTTTCTTGTCCGCGTCGACGACGTAGATGGGCGTGAAGCCGTCCTCCGGGTTGACGCCGAGTTTGGCCCACGGTTCCTTCTTGTACTTGGCGGGGATGTCGGCGGCTCGGCCGGGCAGGTCGCGGATGTGGCCGACGGAGGCTTCCACAATAAAGTCGTCGCCCAGATACTTCTGGATCTTCTTCGCCTTCGTCGCGGACTCCACAATGACTAGGGTCTTGCCGCCTTCAGCCACGTTGACTGACACCTCGCTTTGCACAGAGTTATTGCCTAACAGACAACTAGCACACGATTGTGCACCCGGGTAATAGGACTACACTGCTCGGGTGCCCCGGTGCCGTTTTGGCCGGGGGCGGAAAGGATGCGTCTACGTGGTCGATTCCCTCATCGATTTCCTGCACACGCTCATGGCGATGCGGGTGTTTTACCCGCTGGTGACGGTACTTATTGTCGCTGATGCGCTGGCGCCCGTGGTGCCGTCGGAGACGGTGCTGAACTTGGCGGGCGCGTTTTCCGCCTCCCGCGGGGTGCCGAGCGTGTGGGGCGTGATCGTTGCGGCGATCATCGGCGGAATCATCGGCGACAACATCTGCTTCGCGCTCGGCGGAAAGCTCATCGGCCGGGTGGAGGCGCTGGACCCGGGGTCGAAGGCGGGCCAGGCGATCCGGTGGGTGCGCCGGAACATGAACCGCGGCGCGGGTGCGACCATTATCGTCGCGCGTTTCATTCCCTGGGCGCGCTGGGTGGCAACGATTGTGCTGGGCTCTGTGCGCTACAACTGGTTCAAGTTCGTCTTCTTCGACACCGTCGGCGTGATTCTGT
>ERZ1031113.353-NODE-353-length-11186-cov-13.485581_pt1 | contig 11186 bp, 4 predicted proteins | sample MGYA00518225_ERZ1031113 | MGnify/ENA primary metagenome ERZ1031113 (study PRJEB33718, sample SAMN03159751) | human skin metagenome | collected 2014-05-20 | study: EMG produced TPA metagenomics assembly of the PRJNA266117 data set (Human skin bacterial metagenome...
ACGAGATGCTCAGGAGTCTCGTGGGCTCGGAGATGTGTATAAGAGACAGGGTTATTAGCGTTTTCCATCCAGCCGAGCCCGGTTTATTCACCGCAATCCCGTGGAAAAGGTCCGTAACCAGTGGTCACGCAGTTTTGATTAGTCGCCATTTATACGGCGTGTGTTTCTGACCACTTTTTCACTACACACCTCTCGCGGTTTTCTCAGTAAAGCGGCAAGCCTCGCTGTTTCTCGGCATCGAACCAGGTCAGAGCAAAAATCGGCCGGGTGCCCCCCCGAGGGGCGACGTGGGTGGCCGGGGGTGACGTCGTAAAGCGAAGGCTCCTAGTCGGCGATCCGTGGGTCCGCCTCGCGGCGCCGCTTCTTCCGCCGGTCCCGCCAGCGTTTCCACAGGATCAGCAGGAGCACCAGTAGGATGAGCACGAGCACCGCGATCATCCACCAGGACCATACGAAGGCGTCCACGGTGGGCTCCGGGGTGTCCGGGTCCAGGGGCGCGCGCTCGGCGTGCACAAGCAGACGGTCGGTGTTGAGCCCGTACGGGGTACAGGTGATCAGCGTGATCTTGTCTTTGCCGGGCTCGTAGGTCACGGCGTCGTAGTCGTTGGGCTTGACCACCTCGCGCGAGGTCATGCGGTAGCGAAGGCGCTCACCGAGCACGTCGATGAAAATGTCGTCGCCGGGCTTGAGCATCGGCAGCTGGTCAAACATTGCCGCGTTGACCATGCCGGTGTGCGCGGAGATCACCGAGTTGGTGCCATCGCCGCCGACAGGGAGGGTGGAGCCATACATGTGGCCGGCGCCGTCGTAAAGCACGTCCGCCCTGGTGGTGTGGTACACGGGCAGGTCCACGTTGATGCGTGGGATGCGCACGCGCGCCATCACGTGGTAGCTCTCCGGCAGGGTCAGCTGGGACATGTAGTCGTCGAAGCCGGGGTCCTCGTCACGCGGGGCGCGCGCGTGGGGGCCAGCAGCCAGCAACCGGTCGTTGTACTCGTGTGCGCGGGCGAGCTCGCGGGCCTTGGTGTCGTCGCTGAGCTCCTGCACCGCGCCCGCGTACTCTTCGTTCTGCTTAATCTGCCGGTACTGCGCGGACAGCGTGGACGCGATCGGGTACAGCAACAGCAACGCCCCCAAGATCAGCACGATCCAGGAGACGACGTTGCTGCCGCGTTTACTCTTCTTCGCCATTGCGCCTGCGCAGAATCAGTCCAAGGATGATCAACAGCAGCGCCACACCCGTGATGCCAATGACGCCCGCGCCGGTATAAGCGAGGTTGCCAACACGCTCGCCTATCGACGGCGTCCCGTCCCTCTCACTTTCCCTCACCACGGTTTCAGTCACAGTGGCCGTGGAACCGTCCGCACGCGTGGTCTCCCGAGTGACCACCTGGGTGATGGTGGCGTCGGAGGGGGCCGAACTGGTCTGGGTTTGGGTTTCGGTCTCGGTTTCAGTGCTTCGCTGGTCGCTGTCGGTGACGGTGTTCGTTGCGGCGGCAGCGTCGAAGCACTTGCCGCGCTCGACCACGTTGATGTGGTTGACGTGCTGCACCGTCACCGGAGTGCGGGTGGCATCCATGCCGTCGGTGGTCAGCGCTGCTGTCGCCTCCAAGTCGCCGAGCGTGGCGTTGCGCACCGGACCGCCGCCCCACGGCTTGTCCGCGTTCGCCTTTGCGGGCACCCACGTCTCCACCGTGGTGGCCGGGTCCAGCGCCTTGAGACGGGCCAAGGTCGCCCGCCCCTTGTCGGTGAAGGTAAAGGTGGCTTCGTCGTTGCCCTGCTGCTGCACGGTGTAGTCCTCGCCGGTCGTGAGCCTCACCTGCTCACCGGCGCCGTGGACGCTCAGGCGAGGCGCTTGGAGCTTGCTCACGGGCTGGTCCTTGCGGGCCGTGTCAGGCGCTGTCACGGTGGTTGTGGCGGCGACGGCGTTAAAGCGCAGTGATCGCTGGCCCTCTGCGAGCACACTGCGTGGCCCGTTGTTGTTCCACTGCACCGTGTGGCCGCGGGAGAACTCTAGTGTGAGCGCGTACGTGCCCAGTGTGCCGTCGGTGCTCAAGTTGGGCACGGTGGAAACGAAGTCGTACTCCACGTACGTGCCGGGGGCGGCGGCGTCGCGCCACTCGGGCGTGTTGCAGGCCGTCAGCGGGTCCACGGTGATTCCCAGTTCCTGGGCTTTCGGCGCCACCACCTGAGCCTGTTGGTCTTGGGTCACCGCCACCACGACGGGGGTGTAAGACACGCGTGCATCCTGCGTGTCCGGGTTGTCGGCCACGCGCACCAGATACACGCCAGTGTCTAGGCCGGTGAATGTTGCCGCGCCGTCCGCGGTGGTTTTGCTGACCACCGGTTTCAAGCGCTCTGGGTGTTCGCGCGTGAGCGCCGGGATGTCCAGGGCTTGGAGGTTGCCGGGGGTGGGCCGGAGGTCGTCGATTAGCACAAGCTCGACCTTGCGGTCCCCGATGCGCGCGAACCAGTCCGCGCCCACGCTCTCACGCAGGTCCACCCGGATGTCCGCGGCCGAAGCCGCGGGCGCGCAGGCAAGGAAGGCAGCGGCGAGCGCGGCTGCTGCGAGCCTAGATGCTCTGCGTGAGTGCATGGTGTCCTTCCTTGTCGTAGTGAGAGCTTGCGTGGGCCGCAAATGGTGAATGGCGGATGGTGAAAATGCGCCATCCCCGGGCATATTCACCATCGACGTTTCACCATCTGTGCGCCTTAGGCGTTGCGGCGGCTCAACTGGTACGCAGCGCCGCCGCCGAACAGCACGAGGCCGAGCGCCAGAATGTAGAGCATGGTGCGCTCACCGGTCGCAGGCAGGCGGCCCCAGATGTTGTCCTTCACGTCGTTGACCGCGACGGTGTACACGGGGCGGGTGGTGTCGGTGCCCTCCGTGGTGCGGGTGAGCAGCTGCGGGTCCGGGTTGAGCAGGTAGCCCGCCGGAGCCTTGGTCTCAACTGCACAGTACTGCACGGTCGGGTTGAGCTGCATGCCAAAGCCGGACGCCACGGCGGCCTTCGCGGAGGCAACGTCGCCGCCCTGGGCGGTGAAGGAGGTCTCGATCTTGGTGCCGTCTGCGGTTGCGGTGCCCTTGATCGCCGTGGCGTCCTTGGCTACTGCGTAGCCTTTGTCGCCCTCCGGTGCGCAGGGGTAGATCTCGAACTCGGCGCCGTTGCCGGTCTTTTCGTCCTCCACCGGGTTGCCGTTGAGGGTCTTGGTCACCTCGACGTTGGCGTACTGCGTGGTGGTGTCGTTGGTGTCCTGGTCGCCGTCCTTGGTGGTCTCCGGCTTGGTCGGGATCGGATCTTCGCGGTTGGGCACGTAGACGTTGGCGGTGTTGTTGATCTGGCCGTTTGCCGGGATCGCGTTGACCTTGGCCTTGAACACCACCTGGGCAGTCAGGCCCGGGTTCTCGCCGCGCAGGGTCTCCAGGCGCTGCAGGCCGGCCTCGGTGAACTCGACGGTGAGGTTCTGGCCGTCGTGGGTGATCTTGTAGTCGCCGGACTGCAGGGCAGCGTCCACCCCGTCCTTGGCGCCGATGAGGGAAACGGCAGCAGAGTCGGCGACGTAGGTCAGTTCTTTCTGCAGGTCATCGGTGATGCGGAAGCGGCTGATGGTGCGGGTGCCGTCCTGCAGCACATCGCCGGCCGGGACCGGTGCCTTGACGGTGTAGGTGATTTCGTCGCCGACGTTTGCGTTCGCGTCGTCAGCGGCCTTGGTCGGGTCCAGCTTCTGGTTCTTCGGGGAGATGGTCGGGGTGTAGGTGAGGGAACCGTCCTCCTGCGTCAGCGGCAGGGTGACCAGGAAGGGGGCGGCGACGGTGTAGTTGCCGTTGGTCTTCTCGGTGACCTTGTAGATGCCCACCTTGAGGTTGTCGAACTTGGCGATGCCGTCAGCACCGGTCTTGACGTTCTGGGCGGTGAACGTGTCGTCCAGCGTCGCTTCATCGGCGCCCGCGTTGACGATGTCGCCGGCTTCCTTCCAGCCGGCGGCGGTGTTCAGCCCGTTTTTCATTTGCACGCGCTCGATGGTGAATTCGGTGTTCGCGACATCGCCGGTGGCGTTCCCCGGGTCGCCTTCCTGCTTGTGGATGGTCAGGCTCGCCGTCTTGTTCACGTCAACGGCCTGGTTGTTCTGTGCGACCGCGACCGGCGCGAGGTCCGGGGCGACGGCGAGCGGGGTGGCGGTTGCGAATGCGGCCGCGGCTGCGAGCGCGAAGGTCTTCTTCGAAAGGTTCGACATGGTTGCAAGTCCTTTTCTGGAGGGGTGGGTGTGTGGAGTTGGTTTTGGGAATTACGTGTGCCGGTTTAGGAGAGCCCGTACACCGTCCGCTTGTAGCGGGCGAATTTTCTACATCTCAACGAGCTCACCGCCTTCCGCGCGCTCGTCGCGGCGGCTCACCCGCCATGCGCCCCAGCCGAACAGCGCCAGGCCGAGCAGCAGGAACAGCACGAGGGTCTGCTCACCGGTTTCGGGGAGCAGCATGCTTATCGACGCTGAAGGTTTCAACGCCCCCTGCGCATCTTTCGCCGCCACCGTCTGGGTCGCCCCGCCGGCGTTCGCGGCGGCGGTGACGGTCACGGCGGCGTCGCCCTCGGCCGGGTAGCGCCAGGTTTCGTCGGCGCTTGCCGGGATGGAGACGTTGAAGGTGCAGGTGAACTCCTCACCGGAAACCAGCTCGGTGGTCGGGCAGATGCTGTCCGGCACGGCACCGTCGTCGCCGATGCGCGTAACCACCCCGCCGCGGGTGACGTCGAGGCCGGCGAGCGACGGGTCCGTCACCGTGAAATCTTTTAGCGGGAATTCGCCGGTGTTGGTCACGGTGTAGGTCACCCGCATGGACGTGGCGTCGTGGCGCAGCAGCGTGGTGCCGAAGGCGTCGCCGGTGAGCTGGCCCAGCGGAGTGCCGTCGATAAGCTTCTGCACCTTGAGCCCCGGGAAGGTGTTCTTCGCGGTGAGCGACCAGCGGTCGCCGGAGCGGGCGAGGTCCTTCGGGTCGGAAACCGGCTGCGCGGTGAACACCACCGAGTCGGTGTCGCCTTCAAGCGGGGTAACCAATTCACCGTTGGACACCACCTGGAACACCGATGCTGCGTCCGGGTTGCCGTCGTCGAGCTCGTCCACGGCGCAGTCGCTGTTCACCGGAACGTCCGCGATGGTGTGGGTTTCGCCGGCGCGCAGCTGGAACTCCTCGCCGTGACCCGAGCACGACTGGTGGAACGTAAACGTGCCGGAGCTCGGCCCGGCGGCGGTCTTGGTGAACGCGACGTCGTAGTGGGCGCGCGGGTGGTAGATGTCCGCGCCGACCGTCAGGACGGTCTCCGCGGACGGCAGGTTCGCCGCGGTGGAGAAACTGTACGAGTACTGCTTGTCTGAGTCTTTCACTTCGTCCGCGGCAAAGTTGGACAGCGACCCGGTCGGCAGCGCGGGCGACCCGCCGCCCCACGTGGCGTACTGCGCCAGCGGGGTACGCGCACCATTTGTCACTTCGAGCTGCCCGCGTGCGCCGAGCGCCGGGCTGCCGGTGAAGTCGAGCGTGCAGTTCGCACCCACCGGCAGGTCCACCACCTGTCCGCCCGCCGGGGCTTCGAACGTGCGGGGCATCTCAGAGCCGGACAGCGCCGTCAGCGGGAACTGCCTAGTCGCACCGGTCTTCGCCGGGTCGTCGCAACGCAGCTGCGCGGTGTAACCCGACGCATCCGCGCCGGCAAGGTAACCGGAGTTGAACACGGCCAGGCGCACCGGGGTGGTGCGACGCTCCACCTTATTCACAAAGTGGAGGTCCGCCGGCGGGTTTTCGCCTGGATTGGGCGCGTAGCCGCGCACGATCTTTTGCTCCGGAGCGATGGTCAGCGCCTCCGGCACGTTCGTCGCATCCTGCTCGTTGAATGTGCACAGCGATCCGGCGGGGACCTTCGCCTCACCAGAGACGAACGTACCGTCTTTGAAGTCGCCCTTGCGGATACTTGCAGGAATGACGTAGCCGTCCGCCGGGCGCAGCTTCTCCGGGATGAAGGAGGTCTCGCCCACCGAGCTGGTCTGATAGCCGATCGCCTTGCACTGCAGCGTGAAGTTGAAGGTGTAGTCCTCTGGGATTTCGTCGAGGTTGCCCGCCGCGCCGGCGAGGTCCTTGCTCAGACGCACCGTGGAGGTTTCGTACTCGTAGTGGTTGTCCAGGCGGACGTGGTTGTTGGCCGAGTCGTCCACGGTGAGGAATACCGGCGAGGTGGTCGTGTCGTTGTCCAGCTTCTGGTCCGGATAGGCGTTGCCGCCTTCGCGGTCCACAACCCAGTCCACGAATGCCGGACGCAGAAACGCCTTCAGGTCGTCCTGCCCGTCGTTCATGGCCAGGGCGAGCGAGCCGAACTTGTCTCCGGTGAGTTGGCAGTCGGCGCCGACCGGGACGCCGTCGAAAAGCGCAGTGCCCTCACCCTTGATGGACTTCTGCTGCTCCTGCAGCACCGCGGTGTCGCCGGTCTCCGGATCGCGGCACACGAGGGTGAACGCGTGGTTGTACAGCGCGTCCTGCAGGTCCTTCCCGGCATTCGCGTACTGGGTGCGGATGCTGTCGGCGGGAAGGATCGCTTCCTTGTCCAGCTGGATCTGGGTGACCCGGCGGGTGTAGGTGTTGATGAACAGCAGCGTCGAGCCGCCGTCGCCGACGACGAAGTCGGCCGTGCCGCCGGCCACCGGTGCGCCGTTGACCGTCACAGACTGGTCCAGCGTGATGCCCACCGCGGTGGAGGTTTCCCCTTCGGTGACGGTGCAGCTGGAGCCGACCGCGGCCGTCGTGCCGCCGGGCTTCTGGCCCTGCTGCACAGTGGTGGACAGACGCGGGCCTTCGGTGCCGTCCGGGTTGGTGCACGTCAGCGTCACTGGGAACACACGGTTGGTTTTGATGTCGCGGCGGGGCTGGGAGATCAGGTTGTTCGGGTCGTTGAAGCGCACCTCCTTGGTGCCCTGTACCGGCGCTTGGATGAGGTCGTACTCGTGGTGGACGTCCATGGTGGACTGCTTGCCAATGGTGAACTGTCCATCGGCGCCGACGTCCTTGCTCCCGCCAGCGTCGGCGGCGTAGAGGTACTCGGCCGTGTTGCTGATGGGGTACTGCCGCCCCTCCGTCGTGGTGCGGGTGGCGCTATCGCCGCTTTCCTTAAGTGTGCATTGGGTGCCCTGCGGCACCTGTCCGGCCGTGAACTCGACCGATCCACCCGGCGCGAGGTTAAAGGTGTCGGTGAAGCCGTTGTCGCAGGTGAGCTCATAGCTTAACGACGTTGGGGCCAGCGTTGCCCGACCACCAGTGCGGAGATTGACCGTCAGCCCATTGCCCGCGGGCGTGAACGTGTTGGTCACCGTAGCGGTGGTGGTGTCCTGCGAAATCGTTGGAGTGACGTTCTGCACGTCAGTGCTGAACAGGATGCCGCCGGCGACCTGCGGGGTGTCTTCAGTGAAGGTGCAGGTGTTGCCGAACGGCACTCCCATGTCGCCGCCGAGGTCGTTTGCCGCAGCGTCGTCCGCCTGGAGCGTGACGGTGCCGTTCGCCGCGACGGTGGCGCGGCCGGTGAGCTCGACGGAACGGGACTGCCCCGCCACGCCTGTGGCCAGGTTGCGTGTTCCGCAGCGGAAGGAGAACGCGTACGTGCTGGGAAGTCTGCCGGTGACGGTGGAGTTGACCACCTTGTTCAACCGCACCTTGCCCAATTTCGGGTCGAAAGTGTTGGTCACCGTGACCAAGTTGCGGTCGGTGTCCGACACGGGGCGGATGGTGTGGACCGCTGTGTTCTTCGCCTGCGCGTTAGTCAACGAGGTCACTTGGTCGCCAGCGTTGGACGCGCTGACCTGCGCACCGATGAACTTGGTGTTCGCGGTTCCGCCCGGTTCGTCTTCCCAAACCTTGCACGCGGCGTTGGCCGGCACGCCCTCGACAACCGCTTCACCGTCGGAGCCGGTTAGTGTGACGGTGCCTTCCTTCGCCGGGCGGCCGGCGACCTCGCACCGGTAGTGCACCGTGTAGGACAGCGTGGCCACATCGGGGTCGCCAGCGGCGAGACCGTTGACCTGGTTCCGGATGTGCAGGGGGAACGTGAGGTAGGCGTAGCTCGTGGTGAAGTGGAGCTCAGGTGTGGCGCCTTCGTGGAGCGTGAAGTGGTATTCCGCCCCCGACGGGTTCAGCGGCGCGCCGGCGAGCTGGGCATCGCGGCCGGTGAACTCGATGGTCTTTCGCTGCTCCTCGGTGAGGTCCGTCAGCGGCGTGATCGAGCAGTCCCGCTCCACCGGGATGTTGTCCAGATTGATGGAGTTGGACGGTTTCGCCTGCGTGAGATCCAACGTGAATTCTCGGCTGATGTTGGTCCCGGCGCACGTCAGGTTGAAGCGGTAGGTCCCGCCCACCTTGCCGTCTGTGACCGGGTCGCCGACGATCGTCTTGCTGAAGACGAGCTTGCCCGGCGTGTACGTGTAGGAGTTGTTGGCGTTTGCCGAGCCGATTGCCGTGGGAGCGGCCGCCGTGGTGGGCAGCTGGACCGTCACCGGTGCCGAAGCGGACGGCACAGCCGTGCCGTTCCACGACAGGGTGTGTTTCGTACCCGCGGGCGGCGCCGGGACCTTCTCCGTGATGGTGCACGTGGTGCCCTGGGGCAGGTTGTCCACGCTGGCGGAGCGCCCCTTTTCCACCACGACGTCGTCTTCGAGCTTGACGTCTGGGTAGGCAGTTTTGAACCCTTCGGGCACGGTGCACTTGTAGTGCAGCGTGTACTTCTGCAGGCTGTTTTCCGCGAAGTTCGCGGCGTTGCCGTCCACTGTCTTAGCCAGGTTGAGCTTGGCGGGTTTAAACTTCGATTCCCAGGTGACGGAGCAGTTTGGGACACGGGTTTCGGCCGCGGGGATCAGCAGCGTCGACGTGCCAGTCTGGGCGTTTTCCGTCAGCGTGTAGCCCGTAGGCACCGCCCCCTTGCGGATGAGGTAGGTTTCGCTGTTCGTTCCGCCCGAGGTGAGGGTGCACTTCCACACTGGGTCGTAGCGGACGAACGCGCGGTCCGCCGGGTTAAGCGTGGAGGTGTAGCCCAGCTGGTCCAGCGGAACGCCGTTGGAGCCGATGCGGCGAAGCGCCGTGGTGGAGCCGCCCGCCGGGGTCGACAGCGTCGTCCGGTTGGAGCCGTCCTGCAGAAACGCCGAGTAGCTGGCGGTCCGTTCCGTGGGGTCCGCCACCTTCTCAAACGCATCCTGCACCTTGGCGGAGCCGTCTTTGTCGAAGGCGATGCGGCTCAGCGCGATGCCGATAGCCACGCCCTGCGTTCCGGCACTGTTGGAACCCATGCTGACCTGCAGCGTCTTCGGGTTGTCCACGCTCACCACCCACGTGCCGTAGGTGCCGGTGGCCTGGGAGAAACAGACAAAACCGCGGTCGCGACCGTCGGACATACTGCCCCAGTTTTGTGGTTCTGGTCCAGGACCGAACTGCGAGTTTCTGCCGCCGGTGCACGCATCCTTCGCGTTCAGCGGGGTGAGACGGATCGGCTGGCCCACGGTCCCGCCGTCGACGCTGATCATTTCGCCGACACCGCCGGCACCGGTGGACTCGCCGTCCACCACCGCAAAGCGATACGACGCGAGCGGATCGACAACACCGTTTCGCTTCACCACAATGTTCGACAAAGTGAAACGGGCAAAGGGGCTACCCGACCCTTCCATCTGCAAAATGTCCTGCGACGTCGAGCTCGGATAACGCTCAAAGAAACCCGTGCCGGTTTTCGCAAATGCTGTGCCAGACCAGCTGGGGTTGGAATTCGCGGTGAACTGGGTGCTGGTGTTTCTCGTTTCAATGCCGAGGTTGAAGGTGATGGTGTAATCGCCCACCCTCTTCGTCTTTGCGCCCGGTGTGGTCAAGTCCGACACATCCAGCCAGCACATTTGGTTGGCCCATGTCTCGGCAACTCCCGTGCCTCTGCGGAACGAGCAGTCCCCGAAGTTCACGCCGTCGCTCGACGCAGTTTGCGCTTCTGCCTGCTGCGATCCCGGGTACACGGCACCCGCAACAAGCAGGACCGCGGCAAGAAACAGCGCTGCCCACACAGCCGCGGCGCCATGCTGGCGGCGGCTGGAAGTGGGGTGGCCAGTCTGAGACATGCATCCTCGGATCATTGAGAACTTTTCAATAACGCCATGGATGCTACGCGGGAAACGTGAGGATGAAAACACGGAGAAATCAGCATTTTAAAAGTTGGACACGCCGGCTCTTCACAGCCCTCTCCCAGCCCCTCGGCTGGGCAGCTCATTTCCGCACGTTATGGCGACGGTGAAACGAATGCTGGGACCCTACATTGAAGAACAAAGTCCCCCTGCGCAGACCCGTTGAGAGCGCGTTTTCCGTCACTATCTGCCGAGCTGCGCCGGGGTAAGGTCTATCGCCGCGAGCGCTTCCCGGATTCGTGGCGCGAGGATTGCCAGCGCCCCGCCGAGGGCGGCAAGCACACCTGCGGCGAGCGCCACCTTCCCGCCAGTCGACGAACCGCCGGCGGCGTCAGGGGTGGGCTCTGCCGGGGGCTGCACCGGAAGCGTCGAAAGGCGGTGCTGCTTGGCAAAATCCTGGTACTTGATCATCTTCGCCTCGCCCTGAGGGTTGGTCAGGCTGTGGCCGTCCTTGAAGTCCCAGGCCTCGACGCGGATGCGATCGTCGTAGACCTTCACGCGCAGACCGGTGGCAGCCTTGTCGTCCACGATCTCCTCGTCGTGGTCGCCGTCCGGCAGGTACTCGTTGAGGATCGCGCCCGTGTTCACCACGGGGAAGCCGATGGCGCCTTGCGGGGTGCCGTCGTAACGCCTGGTGCCCCACCAGTTGTTCTGCTTCAGCGAGGAGTGCGAGTGGCTGGTAAACGCGACGATGTCGTTGTACTTGGACAGCACGTCGGAGATGGCCTGCTCGTCCTCAAAATCGTTCTGGTACCAGGCGGAATGGCTCATCGACACCGTCCCAGGCAGCAGCGGGTGCGTGAACACCAGCGCGGTCACGCCCTGTTTATCCCAGTGAGCGAGGCGCTGGTCCAGCCACTGCAGCTGCTCGGCAGAGATGCGCTGGAACGGCTCCTTGCCGCCGCGGTCGATGTCCGAGTAGTACTCCGTGTTGATGGAGATCAGCGGCGTGCCGTCCACCACCACCTCGTTCCACGGCTTGTCCTGCCCGGAGTATTTGAGGA
>ERZ1031113.354-NODE-354-length-11155-cov-7.146757_pt1 | contig 11155 bp, 8 predicted proteins | sample MGYA00518225_ERZ1031113 | MGnify/ENA primary metagenome ERZ1031113 (study PRJEB33718, sample SAMN03159751) | human skin metagenome | collected 2014-05-20 | study: EMG produced TPA metagenomics assembly of the PRJNA266117 data set (Human skin bacterial metagenome...
CGTCTACACCGCCACAGCCGAGGGCCCGGAGCACGAGCAAGTCTTCACCGCGCACGCGCTTATCGACGGCACCGACCGCGGCACCGGACGCGGCCACAACAAGAAGACCGCGGAGCAAAACGCTGCCCGTGAGGCGTTCTTCTTCCTCAAAGACCACCCGGAAACCGTCGCATTGCGTAAAGGGTAGGGAAGGGACGTGCCTGAACTCCCGGAAGTGGAAGTGGTGCGCCGTGGGCTCGACACCCACGTTGTTGGTGCGACATTCGGTGCGATTGAGGTTTTGCACCCGCGCGCTGTCCGCGGCAACGATGTCGATCTCGCCGAGGTCTTGCCGGGCCTGACGATTACCGGTACTGACCGCCGCGGCAAGTCCCTCTGGCTCACGCTCTCCGACGGCGCCGCGCTGTTAGTTCACCTGCGCATGTCCGGCCAGATGCTCGTCGGAAAGCCTGGCCTCGTCGATAGCCCGCACTTGCGTATCCGCGCGCAACTGTCGTCGGCAAGCGGCGTGCAGGAGCTTGCCTTCGTCGACCAGCGCACCTTCGGTTCGTGGCAGTATGTTTCGCTCACCGTCCCGGACCCCGGTGCTGGCCGACCCGTTCCCGCGACCATCCCTCATATCGCGCCCGACCCCTTCGAGCCCGATTTCGATGTCGTGGCCACCGCCCGCGCAATGCGCAAAAAGAACGTCGCGGCGAAGACGCTTCTTCTCGACCAGTCCGTGGTCAGCGGGATCGGCTCCATCTACGCCGACGAAGCGATGTGGGCCGCCGGCGTGAAACCCACCCGCAAGGGCAAAGCGATGCGCCAGCGCGATGCTGTGGCGGTACTCGAAGAATCCCGCGCCGTCATGGCTCGTGCGCTTGAAGCCGGCGGAACGAGTTTCGATTCGCTCTACGTCAATGTCAACGGTGCCTCAGGCTATTTCTCCCGCTCGCTCAATGCCTACGGGCAAGCGGGAAAATCATGTGTGCGCTGCGGAACTCCAATTGAACGCACCGTAGTCAACGGACGGTCGAGCTACTACTGCCCGGTGTGCCAGACGCGCTGACACACGACATAGCACCACCAAAAATCGTTGGCGGGCCCCACTGGCATATAGAATTTCCGGCATGGAAAAACTCGAGCTGTTCGTGACGGACATCGTCAACGACAACCTGTGGAAGGTCATCCCGTTCCTGCTTCTGGCGGCGGGTGCCTACTTCGGCCTGCGCACCATCTTTGTTCAGCTGCGCATGGTCCCCGACATGTTCAAGGCAGTGGCGGAAAGCCCGAAGGGCAAAGACCGCGAAGGCCGGGACCTCGATGAGGAATACGGCGGCATTTCCGCCTTCAAGGCGTTCACCATCTCCGCAGCCTCGCGCGTGGGCACCGGCAATATCGCCGGTGTCGCCGTGGCGATCACGATGGGCGGCCCCGGCGCCGTGTTCTGGATGTGGATCATCGCCCTGGTCGGCGGTGCCACCGCGTTTGTCGAGTCCACGCTGGCACAGCTGTGGAAGACCAAGGACGCCGATGGCAATTACCACGGCGGCCCGGCGTACTACATCACCCGCGGCCTCGGTGAGAAGTGGAAGCCCCTGGCTGTCATCTTCGCCGTGGCTATCTCTTTCACGTACGGCTTCATCTATAACGCCATCCAGACCAACTCCATCGTCGAGGCAGTCGGCGGTTCCTTGGGCACCGACTCGAACATGATGAAGGCAGTCGTCGCCGGCATCGTTGCCCTTGTGACCGCGTTGATCATCTTCGGCGGTGTCACCCGCATCGCCAATGTCACCCAGGTCGTCGTCCCGTTCATGGCCCTCGCGTACATCATTCTCGGCATCATCGTGCTCACTGTGAACGCCAGCGAGATCCCCGGCATGTTCACCCTCATCGTCGAGCACGCGCTCGGCTTGAAGGAGATCGCCGGTGCGGCCGTTGGCGCCGCATTCATGAACGGCATGCGCCGCGGTCTGTTCTCGAACGAGGCCGGCCAGGGTTCCGCCCCGAACGCCGCCGCCACCGCGACGGTGTCCCACCCGGTCAAGCAGGGTCTGGTGCAGACCTTGGGCGTCTACTTCGATACCCTCATCGTCTGCTCCATCACCGCGTTCATCATTCTCCTCGGTCCTGCGCCGATGTACGGCGAAGAAGTGCAGGGCGCTACGCTGACGCAGTCCTCCTTGTCTGACTCGGTCGGCACGTGGGGTGCCCACTTCATCACGTTCATCCTGTTCTTCCTGGCCTTTTCCTCTGTGATCGGCAACTACTACCTCGCGCAGGCGAATATCGAGTACCTGACCGACAAGAAGTCCGTTCTCACCATTTTCCGTCTCGGCGTGATCGGCTTTGTCATCTTCGGTGCCTTCGGCTCCCTGCCGCTGGTGTGGGCTCTTGGCGACACGATGACCGCCACCATGGTCTTCATCAACCTGATCGCGATCGTCCCGCTCGGCGGCATCGCCTTCAAGCTGCTCAAGAACTTCAGTGAGCAGCGCGCCCAGGGCATCGACCCGGTCTTCCACCGCGATATGCTGCCGGAGCTGAAGAACGTCGAGTACTGGGATGGCTCTGACCCGGTCACCCGCCGCAGCGCGGAAGATCGCGTCACGGTCGATCAAGCACGCCGCGACGGCGCCGCAGAAGACACCGACGAAGGTGGCCTGACCCGCATCTAACGCGGCGAAAGCTAGTGTGGTGCCCATGAGCACCACACGCATGACAGCATTCGTCACCGGCCACGTTCAAGGCGTCGGCTTCCGCTGGTGGACGCGCAGCCGCGCCCTCGAACTCGGACTGGCCGGTTACGCGAAGAACCTGCGCGACGGCCGCGTGGAAGTGGTGGCAGAGGGGGAGCAGGCAGACGTCGATAAGCTTCTTGCTCTGCTTGAAGAGCAACCCTCGACCGCCAAGCGCCCCGGCGAGGTGCGCGCCGTCGTGCCGCAGTACAGCGAACCGCGCGGCGCGACAGGCTTCGAAGAGCGGTAGGCCTACCGCTTCAACAGATCCAGAACCAGCGCCGGTAGGCCCATCCGGCGCGTGGCATCCGAAATGTACTCGCGCGCATACGGATAGATCGCGAACAACCCGGTGGTCTCGGCGAAAGCATCTAGCGCCTCCTGCGCCGGCTCCGAGTCCATGTGCGGTTCGAAAGCGGCGACGAAGGTGCACTCGACCGAGGCGACCGGCTCCGAATCGTTTCCCGCGTCCACGATGGTGACGGTGAAATCGGCGTTGATGAGGAGCAGACCGTTCGTCCCCGCGTCGAGCGAGATGCTCCCAGACGGCGTCATCTCGACGCTCACGCTCAATTGCGCGTCAGGGGAGGGGACCCGCTCGAGGCGCGCGGTCGACTGCACGAGGCGGACGTCGAAGAGATTGCTGGTGCCCGCGATCTCGCCCGCGCGCACCCGAAGTTCCGCGTGGACTTTGGCATCAGACATGGCTTAACTCACCTGAATGTCCTGGTAGGAGGGCACCACGCGCAGCGCCGGGCGACGCCCCGACGACGTCGACGGTGCCGCGACCGTCTTCGACACTGAGACATACGGCGATGCCACGCGTGTGACATTGCTGCCCGGCTGATCGACGAGGATGCGCACGCGCGCGCCCGTCGCGCGCGCATAACGCTGAATCGTGGACAGCTGCGGGTCAGTCTCCCCGCGCTCGAAGTCAGATACTGCGGACTGGGTCGTGCCCATGGCAGCGGCCACCTGCTTTTGCGACAGACCAGACTGCTTTCGCCCGTCGCGGAGCGTTTCCGTGACGGCGAGGCGTTCTTCGGCTTCGCTCATCGCAGCACGCACTTCCGGCTCGTCGAGGAGTTCGTCGAAGTCGAATTCCTCGGAATTGCCCGCGCGGTGCTCGCTGTAGTCGTCGATATTCATGGCAGCTCCTTTGCTATCGGCTGTGGCCGATAAAGCACAATTTAATCGGCTCAGACCGATACTGCAATTCACTGCCGCCAACGCTTCAATCGCTTCTCCGCTTTGTCCAGTTCGTGCTTCGGTGTTTTCTGCTGGTTCTTGAAAAAGCACGACAAGATGATGAAGTGCACCGGGGTGTCTTGGATGACGATCGCCCGGTAATGGTTATTGCCCACCTGGGCCCGGATCTCATACAGGTCTCCGCGCAGGTGCCGGAGATCGCTGAGCCCAATTTTCGCCTGGGCGAGCTGCTTAATGCGGGCGGCGAGAGCACCCTGGCCCTCTTTCGACAGCGCCTTGAACTCCCGTTTGCTCACGGCTTCCGATTCACCGCCCGGGGCGAACCAACGGATCTGGTTTCTCGGCACCTTTCACCTCCCGCGGAACGTCTCGGCCAGCTTTAGGGCAGAGCTTACAAAACGACCGCGACACAGCCTGCTCGCCCTGCGAGGACAGCCCCGAAGGGCGGAGCCGGTTCGGTAATATCAGCACAATGCACCTGACATCGCTGACGCTCAAAGGCTTCAAGTCCTTTGCGTCTGCGACGACGATGAAATTCGAGCCGGGCATCTGCGCGGTCGTCGGGCCGAACGGCTCAGGCAAGTCCAATGTGGTCGATGCGCTCGCCTGGGTGATGGGCGAGCAGGGTGCGAAGAATCTGCGCGGCGGGAAAATGGAGGACGTCATCTTCGCGGGCGCGGGGGAGCGCAAGCAGCTCGGCCGCGCGGAAGTGACGCTGACCTTCGACAACACGGACGGTCGTCTACCGATCGAGTACACGCAGGTAGCCATCACGCGCCGCATGTTCCGCGACGGTGCCAGCGAATACGAGATCAACGGTGCCAAGGCGCGCCTGATGGACATTCAGGAGCTGTTGAGCGATTCGGGCATCGGCCGCGAGATGCACATCATCGTCGGCCAGGGCAAGCTCAACGAGATCCTCGAATCCCGCCCGGAGGACCGTCGCGCGTTCATCGAGGAAGCCGCAGGTGTGCTGAAGCACCGCCGGCGCCGCGAGAAAGCGCAGCGCAAACTCACCGGCATGCAGGCGAATCTCGACCGCTTGACCGACCTCACCGACGAGCTGGGCAAGCAGCTCAAACCCCTCGCACGCCAGGCCGAAGCCGCGCAACGCGCCGCGACCGTCCAGGCAGATGTCCGCGACGCACGTCTGCGCCTTGCGGGCCACAAGGTGGTCACTCTCAGGGCATCGCTTGACGACGCCGCCCGTGCCGCCCACCTCCACGCCCAGCACGTCGAATCCGTGACAGAAGAGCTGGCCGAAGCTGAATCGAACCAGGGCGAAGTCGAAAAGCTGCATTCGGTAGCCTCCGCGAATTCGGAACGCGCACAGCAGCTCTGGTTCGGGCTGTCATCTCTTGCTGAGCGAACGTCTGCGACACTGCGCATCGCCACCGAGCGAGCCTCCCACGTTGGCGACACCACCGAATACCGTGGTCAAGACCCCGACGAGTTGATTGCACGGGCCGAGCGCGCCGAAAAGCAGCACGCCGACGCACTCGCCGAATACGACAAAGCGGAAGCCCGCCGCGCAGAGATTGCAGCCCAGGTCGAGGAGCTCGCGGAAAAAGCCCGCGCCGCCGAAGCGGAGCATATGGCCCAGGTCCGCGCGATCGCCGATCGCCGCGAGGGCGTCGTGCGTCTGCTCGCCCAGGAGGAGAGCCAAGTCGCGGCTGTCGAGAGCGCGAAGCAAGAGATCGAGAGACTTGCCGCCGCCGCCGACGAGACACGGGCACGTGCGCAGGACGCCGACGCCGAAGCACAGGCCGCCGCCGAGAAGGTCGCTGAGATCGCCCGCGGCCGCGAACCCCTTGAGAATGCGCACGTCCGCGCCGCCGCCGAGGCCGATGCCGCCGAGCAGCGTTTGGAGCAGCTGCGCGCGGAGCAGAAGACACGAGAGAAAACGGTGTATTCGCTCTCAGCGCGCATCGCCACCCTCAGCGAGACTGCCCCTGTCGCTGAGGCCGCCGACGTTCTGGGCGAGACATTCTCTCCCGTCGCCGACCGCATGAAGCCGGAGAAAGGCGTGGAGAAAGCGCTCGCGGCGGCACTCGGGCCCCATGCGGAAGCACTCGCAGGCGAGATCGACGAAAACGTTATTACCGACGACCTCGGCAACGCCTCCCGCGCCGTCGTGATGGATACATCTGCTGGCGGACAGTCGTGGCGCCTCGAAGGAACCCCGCCGGCCGGAACCACGTGGCTGCTCGACCACGTCAGCCTCAACGACGACGTCGTGGGCCCCATCACCCGCATCCTCGTCGATGTCGTGCTTGCCGACGATGTCGCCACCGCGCGCCGGGCGGTTGCCGATGATCCACGTCTACGCGCAGTCACTCCCGACGGTGTCGTGGTCGGCGAAGGCTGGCTCGCCGCGGGTTCCGGTAGTGCATCGAGCGTGGAGGTCGCTGCCCACATCGAGGCCGCCACGGCGGAACTCGAGCAGGCCCAGGCCGCGCTCGATGAGCTGTCCGGCACCTTCGAAGGAGCGAAGATCGCCGCGGAGGAAGCACGCGTCGCCGCCGCGTCGGCGAAGGCCGCCTTGAAAGAGCACGACGCGCAGGCCGAGTCGTGGAAGCGCGACCACCAGCGCTTGGTCAAACAGGCCGAGCAGGCGCAGAAACAGCACGCCAGTTCCGCGAAGCAGGCCAACGAGGCGGATATCCGGCTCAGCGGCCGCGAGAAATCTCTCGCCGAGACCCGCGACCGGCTCTCGCGCGTCGAGCGCCCTGATTCCGACGAAGAGGCCGATGCCACTGCACGCGACGAAGCCAATGCTGCGCTGACTAAAGCCCGGTCGCAGGAAATGGAAGCGACACTTGCCGCCCGTTCTGCTCAGCAGGCGGTGGATAACGTGGCGGGAAGGGGAGCAGCGCTGCGTCGTCAAGCGGAGCACGAGCGACAAGCGAAAGCGCGGCACGACGCGGCGATGGCGCGCAAGCGCGCGCAGGCCGAGCTCGCCCAGGCGGTCGCGGAACACGCGCGCGACCTCGCCGCGAAAATCGCCGAATCGCTCGAGCGCGCCACGCAGCGCCGCGACACGCTTTCCGCCGATGTGAAGCAGCTCGCCGCGCGCCAATCCCAGGCCCGCGACAAGGTCAGCGCGCTGCGTCAGCAGCTCGCCCGCCTCGGCGACACTTCGCACGCCGCGGATATCGCGCGCGAGCAAGCGCAGGTCCGCATCGACGAGGCGGAAACCAAGATTGTCGAGCAGCTCGGCATCGCTATCGACGACCTGCTCGCCGATTACACGCCCGCGGAGGACTTCGACGAAGCGGAAGAGAAGAAGCGCCTCAAGAAAGCGGAGAAGGACCTCGCTGCGCTCGGCAAGGTCAACCCACTCGCGCTCGAGGAGTACAAGGCGCTCGAGGAACGCTACAGCTTCCTATCCACCCAACTCGCCGACGTGGTCCAGGCGAGGAAGGACTTAGCGGGGGTGATCGACGACGTCGATAAGCAAATCCTGCAGTTGTTCACCGACGCGTGGCATGACGTCGAACGCGAATTCCCGCGCGTGTTCCAGACCTTGTTCCCGGGCGGTGAAGCGCGACTGCTGCTCACCGACCCCTCGGACATGCTCACCACCGGCATCGAGATCGAGGCGCGCCCGCCCGGCAAGAAAGTCAAGCGCCTGTCGCTGCTGTCGGGCGGCGAGAAATCGCTCACCGCGCTCGCGATGCTCGTGGCCATTTTCCGCGCGCGCCCCAGTCCGTTCTACGTTCTCGACGAAGTCGAAGCCGCGCTTGACGACGTCAACCTCCGGCGGCTTATCGCCCTCCTCGAAGAACTACGCGAGGATTCGCAGCTCATCGTGATCACCCACCAGAAACCCACGATGGATGTCGCGAATGTGCTCTACGGCGTGACCATGCGCGGCGACGGTGTCACCCGCGTCATTTCCCAGCGCATGAACCCCGCTCCGCGCGAGACTGCCGACTAGCCACACCCCGCGCCGCCAACTGGTGGCACTATGGGGGACATGATGAATTCAACTGTTCTGTGGGTCGTTATCGCCGTCGTCGTGGCGCTGCTCATCATCCTGGGCATCGTCATTGTCGTCGGCAACAACCGGAAAAAGTCGAAGACCGTCTCCTTTGAAAAGAAGGAGCCGGAACAGCAAAAGGAACTCACCCAGCAGGAGAAATCCGGCAACTACCAGGCCAAGGGCGGTTTCAATTTCGCGCCCGCCGGTGCGCCGACAGCAGAAAAAGAGCCAGTGCGTGTCGACGAGCCGTTGAAGCGCGACACCCCCTCCACCCCCGCTAAGGCCGCGGGTGCGGGCGCTGCCGGTGTTGCTGCGGCAGGTGCTGCTGGCGCCGCCGCGTCCGCAAAGCCTGCTGAAACAACGGATTCTTCCGACGCGTCCGATACCGCTGATGCCACCGAGACCGAGCAGATCGCACCGGCGCCGACTGCCGCGGACGAGGTCGACCCCGTCGAGACCGAGACGCAAGTGATTGAGCCGGATCCGGCCGAGGTTGAGCAGGTCGAGCAGGTTGAGCCGGAGGACAAGCCCGGCGAGGTTGCCGGGGCCGACGACTCAGTCGAGTCCGAAGAGTCCTCCGATGCTTCCCAGGCTGACACCGAGGCAGAAGCACAGGAAGCGGCTGAGGCCGCGCGTTCGACTGCCGAGGCTGCCGAGGAAGCACGCGAGCAAACGCCGGCGCCGGAGACGGGTGCTGGTGCTGGTGCGGCCGCGGCTGGGGGAGCAGCGGCTGGTGCGGCTGGCGCCGCCGGTGCTGCGGCAGCTGCGGAGGAATCGCCCGCCGAAGAGACCGAGGCCAGCGTCATCGAGACGGAGCCGGTGCCGGACGAGCAGCTCGACGACATCGAGCCGGCGGCGGGCCGCATCGGCAAGCTGCGTGGGCGCCTGTCGCGCTCCCAGAACGCGATCGGCCAGGGTCTGCTCGGCATTCTCTCCGCGGGCGACCTGGACGAGGACGCATGGGAGGAAATCGAGGACACGCTGATCATGGCGGACCTCGGCGCGGAACTGACCATGAAGGTCACCGAATCCCTGCGCGAGAAGATCGCTGAGCGCGGCGTGTCCAGCGAGGAAGAAGCGCGCGCCATGCTGCGCGAGACCCTTATTGAGGCGGGCAAGCCGGAACTGGATCGCTCCATCAAGGCGATGCCGAATAACGGCAAGCCGGCAGTCATCCTCGTCGTCGGTGTCAACGGCACCGGCAAGACCACCACGACCGGCAAGCTGGCGCGCGTGCTCATCTCCATGGGTCACAGCGTGGTGCTCGGCGCGGCGGATACTTTCCGTGCAGCCGCAGCAGACCAGCTGGAGACCTGGGGCCGCCGCGTGGGCGCTTCCACCGTCCGCGGCAAGGAAGGCGCAGATCCCGCGTCCGTCGCTTTCGACGCGGTCAAGACCGGTGTGGAGCAGCAGGCTGACGTCGTGCTCGTCGACACCGCAGGCCGCCTGCACACCTCCACCGGCCTGATGGACCAGCTGGGCAAGGTCAAGCGCGTTGTGGAGAAGAAGTCTCAGGTCGACGAGGTTCTGCTGGTGCTCGACGCCACCGTTGGCCAGAACGGCCTGACCCAGGCGCGCGTGTTCAAGGACGTCGTCGAGATCACCGGCGTCGTCCTGACCAAGCTGGACGGCACCGCCAAGGGCGGCATCGTCTTCCAAGTCCAGGAGGAACTTGGCGTGCCAGTCAAGCTCGTGGGCCTTGGCGAGGGCGCGGACGACCTCGCACCGTTCGAGGTGGAGGGCTTTGTCGACGCGCTGCTCGGCTAGAGCACAGGCAATGTGATTCAGGTGGTGGGGAACAGCTAGGCTGGTTCCCACCACTTTTTCGATATCTAAAGGGAGCTTTTTCGTGTTCGAGTCATTGTCCGACCGCTTGCAAACAGCGCTCAAAGGTCTGCGCGGCAAGGGCAAACTCACGGAAGAGGACATTAACGCCACCGCCCGTGAGATTCGCATCGCCCTGCTCGAGGCCGATGTCTCCCTGCCTGTTGTCCGCGCATTCATCAAGCGCGTCAAGGAGCGTGCGCTCGGCGCGGATGTCTCGGAGGCGCTGAACCCGGCGCAGCAGGTCATCAAGATCGTCGACGAGGAGCTCACCAATATCCTCGGCGGCGAGACCCGCCGCCTTAACTTGGCGAAGAACCCGCCGACCGTGATCATGCTCGCCGGTCTGCAGGGTGCGGGTAAGACGACGCTGGCGGGCAAGCTCGCCATGCACCTGTCCAAGCAGGGCCATACTCCGATGCTGGTGGCCTGCGATTTGCAGCGCCCGGGGGCGGTGCAGCAGCTGGAGATCGTCGGCAAGCGAGCTGGCGTACCCACCTTCGCGCCGGACCCGGGTACCTCCCTCGACTCGAGCGAACATGAAATGGGCACGTCCCACGGTGACCCGGTCGCGGTGGCCACCGAGTCGATCGAAGAGGCCCGCCGCACGCATGCGGACGTGGTCATCATCGATACCGCCGGCCGACTCGGTATCGATGAGACGTTGATGACGCAGGCGCGCAATATCCGCGATGCCGTCAACCCGGACGAGGTCCTCTTCGTCATCGACTCCATGATCGGCCAGGATGCTGTCGCCACCGCGCAGGCCTTCGCCGACGGCGTCGATTTCACTAGCGTTGTGCTGACCAAGCTCGACGGCGATGCCCGCGGCGGTGCCGCCCTGTCCATTCGCGAGGTCACGGGCAAGCCGATCCTGTACGCGTCCACGGGCGAGAAGCTCGAGGACTTCGACATCTTCCACCCGGACCGCATGTCCAGCCGCATCCTCGGCATGGGCGACCTGCTCTCGCTCATCGAGCAAGCTGAGGCGACGATGGACCAGCAGAAGGCGGAAGAAGCCGCCATGAAGCTGGGCTCCGGTGAGCTGACACTCGAGGACTTCCTCGACCAGCTGCTGATGATCCGCCGCATGGGCCCGATCGGCAACCTGCTGAAGATGATGCCGGGCGGCAAGCAGATGAACGAGATGGCCGACATGGTCGACGAGAAGCAGCTCGACCGCATCCAAGCCATCATCCGCGGCATGACACCGGCGGAGCGCGAGAACCCGAAGATCCTCAACGCGTCGCGCCGCAAACGCATTGCGAACGGTTCGGGCGTCACCGTCGCCGAGGTCAACCAGCTCGTCGAGCGTTTCTTCGAGGCGAAGAAGATGATGGGCAAGATGGCCAATCAGTTCGGCATCTGTCTCTTATACACATCTGACGCTGCCGACGAAGAGGATAGTGTAGAT
>ERZ1031113.357-NODE-357-length-10983-cov-6.913159_pt1 | contig 10983 bp, 10 predicted proteins | sample MGYA00518225_ERZ1031113 | MGnify/ENA primary metagenome ERZ1031113 (study PRJEB33718, sample SAMN03159751) | human skin metagenome | collected 2014-05-20 | study: EMG produced TPA metagenomics assembly of the PRJNA266117 data set (Human skin bacterial metagenome...
AGATCTCCACTATCCTCTTCGTCGGCAGCGTCAGATGTGTATAAGAGACAGCCAGAGCACGAGGCGAGAACCAGCGGAAACAGGGCGAGTAGAGCTGCCAAGCGGGGTTTCCTTGATGCGGTGTTGATCACAGCAAAGAACTTTAGCCCGTCAATTTCTGTGTTTCAGTAGGGTTGGGCGCATGGGAGCGTTAGAGGTTGTGGGAAGCGTTGACGGGGCCGTCGATAAGCTGATCGAGCTGTATGCCGCTGCCTGCGAACGCGCGCGTGGCGGCGGGGATTACGCGCAGGTGCTGTATCCCAAGATCGCGGTCGAGATCAAGGAATGGAAGCCGATCGATCGCTCCGAACCGTTCGGTTACGTCGACGAAGCGGGCGTGTATTCGGCGGCGTTGTCGCGGCCCGACCTCATGTCGAGCTACCTCCGCCACCAACTGCGGTGCCTGACAGATAATTACGACGCGGAGATCTCGGTCGGTTACTCCGACATCGGGATCGCGCCCGAGTATATCCGCGGCGCGAAGCGCGGGACCGACGCGACAATTCCGCGCCCCACGCTCGACGATGTCCACGACGCAATTATCGACGGCGACTGGGACGCCTTCCACGGCCCCGAAAAACCCCTGTTCCACTTCGGGCCGCAACGTTTCGACATCGCCTGCGCGCGCATTGAGCATTACACCGGCATCGAGGTCGATTCGGTGCAGAAATTCATCCTTTTCACGAACTACGAGATGCACACGCGTGAGTTCGTGAAATTCGGGTTGAGCCAGCTTGCCGACGACGCAACGCGCTACCACGCCCTCATCCTCCCCAACGGCACGCGCATCGAGCGTGGCGATGTCGACGGCATCGACGCTTTGGCCATGAACCTCGCCTCGAAGTACCAGATGCCGCGCTTCGATCTCGTGGCCGACGGCAATAGCGGCGTGACCATGATCAATATCGGTGTCGGCCCGTCGAATGCCAAGACGATCACCGACTGCCTGGCTGTTCTGCGTCCCGAATGCTGGATCATGATCGGCCACTGCGCCGGCCTGGACGCCCGCATGCGCATCGGTGACCTCATCCTGGGTAACGCCTACGAGCGTCGCGACCACGTGCTGCACAGCCACATCGACCCGGAGACACCGATTCCTGCCGTGCCGGAAATCCAGCGGACCCTGGAGAAATCCGTGAAGAGGATCTACGGCGAAGAAGAGCAGTCGCTCATGCGCACCGGCACGGTGCTGTCCACCGACGACCGCAACTGGGAATGGCAAGCTCCGCGCGACCTGTGGGAGTGGCTGCGCAATTCGACGGCGGCGGCCGTGGACATGGAATCCTCCACCATCGCCGCGAACGGCTACCGCTACCGCGTCCCGTACGGCACCCTGCTCGCCGTGTCGGACCTGCCGCTGCACGCCGTGCCGAAACTGCCGGCAGCCGCCCAGGCTTTCTACTCCAACTCGAAGGAAGCGCACGTCATGTGCGCGGTGCGCGCCGTGGAGCGTTTGGCCAAGCACCCGGAGCGCCTGCGCACACGCAAACTGCGCCGCGCCCAGGGCGAGGTCCCGTTCCGTTGACGCTCCGCAAGGAGGACGCCTCGTTCCCCGAGCCCGAATTCACGGATCCCGCGGTCGAGCTCGCGCACCGCAGCGCGATCCGCTCCATCGAACGCGTCGTGCACGAGACCGCCACACCGACGCCGCCGCAGCAGGCGCTCGACTTCGTCACGGACTTGTTGCGGAACGGTCCGGCGCTGGTCGTCACGGGTGCAGGGGTGTCCACGGCTTCGGGCATCCCGGATTATCGCTCCCCGGGCGGGCGCCTATCGAAGGGCCGCCCGATGACGTACCAGGAGTTCGCGCATTCGCGGGCGTCGGTGCGCCGCTATTGGGCGCGCGCGTTCGTCGGCATCCGTCAAATGCGCGCGACCTCGCCGAACCGCGCGCATTTCGCGCTCGTGGAGCTGGAGCGAGCCGGGCTGATCAGCGGAATCATCACGCAGAACGTCGACGGGCTCCACACCCAAGCCGGCTCGCGCAACGTCATCGCCCTCCACGGGGACATGGAACATGTCGTGTGCCTCGATTGCGGTTTCAAAGAAACACGCACGCTTTTCGACGCCCGCCTTGGCCGCGCCAACCCCGGCTACCTGCAAACAGTCTTGGTGGATGACACCATGATCAACCCTGACGGCGACGTCGAGCTGCCCGAGGAAGCGGTCCGCGCCTTCACCATGGTGGAGTGCTCGCAGTGCGGGGGGTGGCGCATGAAACCGGACGTGGTGTATTTCGGGGAGAACGTGCCGAGGGAGCGTCGTCAAGCGGTCGGCGAGTGGCTGGATGCGTCGACGTCGCTGATCGCAGTGGGCACCTCCCTTGCTGTGATGAGCGGGTACCGGCTCGTGCTCGACGCGCGCGCCGCCGGCAAACCCGTCGCCGTCATCAACGGCGGGCCCGGACGCGCCGACACGAAAGCCGATGCCGTGTGGCGCACCGACGTCGGCGACGCCCTCGACGCGATTTTGGATGCCCTCGACATTTAGCGCGCCGTCGACCCATATCCCGGGCGTGCCGGGGTAGCGTTCAAAGAGTGAAACAGCTGGCAGGACGTATGACCGTGATCGCAAGCCTAAGTGTGCTTGTGGTGCTCATCGCGCTGCGCTACGCAGCCAATTTCGCAGTCCTCCAGAGCGTCTTCAAAACCGACGTGCCCCTCGATTTGTGGATCTACATGCGCGGCGGCGAACGCGTCACCGACGGCGTGAACCTCTACGAAGGCAATATCTTCAACGATCTCCCCTTCACGTACCCGCCGTTCGCCGGCATGATCTTCGCCTGGGTGAGCATGCTTGACGACGCCTCCGTCACCCTCATCTGGCACACCACCACCATCGCGTGCGTCATGGTCGTCATCTGGATGGTCCTGCGGCGCCTCAAAGTGGACATCAACCCGCTGTCCTTCCTGCTCATCATTCCGCTGCTCACCGCGTTTTTCCTGCTCGGCACCGAGCCGCTCCACGCCACCTTGTTCTGGGGCCAGGTCAACGTGGTGCTCATGCTGCTCGTCTGCCTCGACTTCCTGCCGTTGAAGTACCGCCTGCCCGGTATTGGTGTCGGACTCGCTGCCGGTGTGAAACTCACCCCTGCGTTTTTCGGCATTCTCTTCCTCATCCAGCGCCGCTGGTGGGCTGCCGCCGGAAGCTTCATCACATTCCTCGTCACCGTCGGCCTCGGCTTCCTCGTCGTCCCCGACGCCAAAGCCTTCTGGACCGACGCCATCTTCAACTCCAGCCGCGTCGGCGACCACTTCAACTCCGGTGCCCAATCCCTGAAATCCGTGCTGGTGCGCAACCTCGGCATCGAATCCGACGACAAGTGGCTTCTCACAGTTCTGCTCGCCATCGCCGTGGTCGCTTTCGCCGCATGGTTGGCCGTCAAACTCGACTGCCTGCCCATCGCCGTCGGCATCACCGGCTTCGGCGCGTGCCTCGTCTCCCCGTTCACCTGGTACCACCACTGGGTGTGGATCGTGCCTATCGCCGTGTCTGTCTTCGTCGCCGCGAACCAGGCCGCAGCTCATTTCACCAGGGGAAACACCGCGCGCTGGCAGTTCGCGGGGCTGCTGTCCGTCGGCGCCCTCGTCCTTGTTTGCTTGCCCTTCGTGGGTATTAGCGTCGCCGCGAACCTGCTGTGGGAATTCAACCCCGAGCGAGGCTTCTCCTGGATGTACGTGCCCGCCGCGCTGGCGTTTTTGGCGATCTTCATCACCTACGCCCTCGTGGAAAAGGCGCGGCGCAACCGCGCACGGACCCGCAGGTGGGCAGAGCTGCAGCGCGCTGAACTCGGCGTGGCTTAGGCAGCGCCGGATTACGGCAGTTGCACCTTCAACGGCTCGCGCAGCACCAGATCGAGGGCGACGGCGCGGGCAATATCGCGCACCATCTCGCGGTGGGTGGGGATGAGGCGCAGGCGGGCATTCTCGCCGTCCTGGAGGGTCTGACGGACGGTGCGAGCGAAACGCGCGGGGGCTTTCTGGTCGTCGATGAAGGCGGAGCCGGCAACGACCAGCGTGGACACACCGTACTGAGTCATCAGACTCGCGGCGACACCGCCGAGGTGTGAAGCGCGGCGGTCGAGGGCAGCGCGGATGTGGGGGTGGGTGTGGGAGAGCTGGATGGCGTCGATAAGCGAAAGCCCTTGTTTGCTGATGTTGCGGAGCAGACCGTTCGTGGTGAGGTCCTCGCGGTCGACGGCGATGGGCACGACGCGTTTGTCTTCGGTGACGGCCGCGCCGATGGAATCGTCGGCGAAGATCGCCATGATGGGCGCATCGCCGATGATTTCGCCGGACTGGATTTCGGAGCCGATGATCGCGGCGACGGCCGACGAGACGGTGACGGGCACCGAGAATTGCTCCTTCAGTTGCGCGCTGATGTTGACGTCGCGCCACCCCAGGTTGGGCGCGTTGACGACGCCGTCGGGGCTGACGGCGCCGGACGTGGTCACGCCGACGGTCGCGAGCGGGCGGTCGAGGTCTGCCATGAGGCGGTTGAGTCCGGCCATGATGTGCTGGATGAAGTCGTCCTGGCTGAGATGCGCGACGGGCAGTTCGACGTCGACGTCGCGGATGGTGCGTCCTTTGATGTCGAAGAGCGCGATGTACGTGGCGGTCGTGCCCACGGAGATTCCGGCGAAGACGGGCTCTAATTCGGCGAGCTCGAGCGGGATGATGGGGCGGCCGCGGCCGGTTGATTTCGACAAGTCCATGCGCTCGTTGACGAAGCCGGCGGAGATGAGCGCGGCGATGGCACGGGTGACCGTGGGTTGCGACAGACCGGTCGCTTCAACAAGCTCGCTTCTCGACGTCACAGTGTTCAGCCTCACCAAATGCAAGCACTTGGCGGCTGGGTTCTGGGGGCGTGAGAACGCAGACCACGAGGATTTCATGCATTCCATCTTAGAGGGAAACTAGACCATGTTGTCCACAAGGGGGCCTGAATCTCTGAACCAAGCGGACTACTAGCGGGGTAATGGCAGCGCCGGACCCGCCTCCCGAATGCGGAAACACCCTCGACACGGTTAGACTCTGCACTCATGAGTGAACGCGCCCCATCGCTCCTTGACGCGACGTGCGAAGATTTCGTCTACGACCTCGCCGAGCTCTCGCCGACGCTCGCCACTGAGCTCGGCATCCCCGGCCACGACGACCAGCTGCAGGATTTCAGCCCGGAGCACTGGAACGACATCGCGGACCGGATCCGCGACCTCATCGCGGACGTCGATGCGCTTCACGACGGCACCGACGCCTCCGACGACGATGACGATTTCGACGAGGTGGACTACGTCACCGGCGCGATCCTGCGCGACCGCATGCTGGTGGAGTTGGAGCTGCACCACCGCGGCGAGAACCTGCGCATGCTCAATAACGTCACCTCTCCGGTGCAGGTCATCCGCAACGCGCTCACTGTCATGCCGAAGGAGACGGAAGAGGACCTGGACAACCTGGCGGAGCGCATGCTGCGGGTGCGGCGTTCGCTGGCCGGGTACCGGGAGTCGTTGGCGGAGGCGGCGGGGCAGGGCGATGTGGCGTCGCAACGCCAGATCGATGCCGTGATCAGCCAGTGTGAGGCGCTCGCGGAAGAGGGCTCTTTGCTGGAGTCGATGGGGTTGGAATTCGATTCGGAGCCGGTGTCCCACGCGAAGGGCGCTTTCGCGGAGATGGCGGATTGGCTCTCGACGGAGCTCGCGCCGCTGGCCTCCCACCAGGATTCAGTCGGGCGCGACCGTTATGAACTGTTCTCGCAGTACTTCCTCGGTCGCGAGATCGACCTCGATGAGGCGTATAGCTGGTCGCTGGACGCGCTGGCACAGATCGTCGAGAAGCAGCAAAAGGTTGCGCACGAGCTGTTCGGCGAGGAGTGCACGGCGCGCGGCGCTTATCGACGCCTCGACGAAGACCCCGCCTACACCCTCACCGACAACGATCTGCTGGTGGAATGGATGCAGAAAGTCTCCGACCAGATGATCAGCCGCCTCGACGGCGAGATGTTCACCCTGCCGGAGGAAGTCAAGCACCTCGACTGCCGCGTTGACGCCGCCGGCACCGGCGGAATGATGTACACCGCCCCGTCCGAGGACCTGGCGCGCCCCGGCATTTTGTGGTGGTCCGTCCCGCAAGGTCAGGACGGCTTCCACGCCTGGCACGAGCTCGCCCGCATCTGCCACGAGGGCGTGCCGGGCCACCACGTGCAGCAGGGCATTGCGATGACGCAGCGCTCGACGCTGAACCTGTGGCGCCGCACCCTGAATTGGAATGCCGCCCACGGCGAGGGCTGGGCTGTGTACGCCGAGACTCTGATGGAGGACCTGGGCTTTTTCGACGACCCCGGTTACCGCATGGGCCTGCTCGATTCCCTGCGCATGCGACTGGCGCGCGTGGCTGTCGATATCGGCGTTCACCTGGGCAAGAAGACCCCCGACGGCACCGGCCAGTGGGACGCCTCCTACGCCAAGGCTTTCCTGCGCGACAACACCGCCATGAACGAGCAGAATTTAGGTTTTGAGCTCGACCGCTACATGGGGTGGCCGGGCCAGGCGACCTCCTATGCCCTCGGCTACCGCGACTGGATGGACCTGCGCGAAAAGGCCTGCGAAAAGGGCATGACCCTGCGCGAATTTCACGACAGGGCGCTGCGTCTCGGCTCTATGCCGATGGACATGCTGGCGCGCGAGGTGCTCTGCCGCTAGGCGCTAGCCGCTAGCGTCTGTCGATCGCCCGCAGAATCTTCGGCAACGACCCTGCGAAAACCAGAATGCAGAGCAGGCGGATGAGCTGCAGCGACACCACGGCGGGCCCGCCGCCACCTTCCGACGACAGTGCCAGCACCGTTTCGATCGCGCCGGGGCTCGTTGCGAGGTAGCCCTCGAAGAAGGTGATGTCCAGCCACACCGACACAACGGCGCCCATCGCGGCGCACGACGCCATGACCACGACGATGAAGGTGATCGTGGCGGGCAGCAGCTTGGCAAAGCGCTTCAGCGCCGGCACGCTCAAACCGCCGCCGCAGGCCCAGCCGATGGACATGAACGCCACCACGGCGAGAGGCTCCGGCGGGGCGATGGGTACAGGCAGCAACGTCGCGATCACAGCGGTGAGGATCAACGGGCCGAACACCGCCGGTGCGGGCAGGTGGACTTTCCGTGCAATGGGTTCGCCGATCACGGCGATCGCGATGACGAGCAGCCACATCCACCAGGTCACATCGAGTCCGGCGGAGTGGTTCTCGCCGGGACGAGGAAGAAATGACGCGACGAGCGGCAGGGTCATCGAGACGGCGAGCAGACGCAGGTATTGGGTGAGGGCGACGTAGCGCATGTCGGCGCCGAGCTCGTCGGCAAGCGACATCATGACGGACGCGCCGCCCGACAGCATGGAAAGGACACCGGTTTCGCGGCTGACGGTCGGTTCGCCGCTGCGGGCCTTCCGCCCGGCATATTGCGCCAGCGAGAGTCCGCCGACGAAGCCGATTCCGATGATCACGCCAGCTGACGCGAGTCCAGGCAGCAGGTAGTGCACCAGCTCGGCGGGCGGCACGCCAGCCAAGGGGAGGGCGGCGAGCACGCCGATGATGCCGCGGCAGAAATTGTAGAACTTCGCGTTGACCTTCAGCTCGCGGCCTGTGCCCAGCGCGGAGAAGCCGGACACCACGATCGCGCCGAGGATCCACGCGGCGGGCACGTGGAGCCGGGCAAGCAGGTATCCGAGAAGCACTGAAAGGGGTGCGACGATCATCCACCGGCTGCGTTGTTCCACGGTTGGTCATAGTAGCGTGGGGGTCCATGTTCGCTATGTTGGTCGCCGCGGCAGCTCTCGCAGGCTGGGTCGATGCGGTGATCGGGGGAGGCGGGCTCGTGCTCATTCCGGTGCTCATGGCGGGCACGTCGATGCCGCCGGCGGCGATTCTGGCGACGAATAAGCTCGCGGCGGTCTCCGGCACGGCGTCGGCCGCAGTCACGCTCGTCCGCCGCGTGGGCGTGCCCCGCCAGACGTGGGGTTACGCGCTCATCGCAGGGGCACTGTCGGCAGCGGGTGCGCTTATCGCATCGCTTATCGACGCCTCCTTTCTCCGCCCCCTCATCCTCGTCCTCCTCATCGCCGTGGGAGTGTTCGTGGCGTTGAAGCCGGAATTCGGGACGACACAGTCGGTGGACGATGCCCCGGTTATCACTCCGCGCCGGGTTCTCGCTGCCGCCGGATTGGTGGCCGCGATCGGGTTCTATGACGGGACGTTCGGGCCGGGGACCGGAATGTTCCTCATCATGGGGTTCACGGCGATCTTCGCCCAGAATTTCCTGCGGTCGGCGGCCATGGCGAAGGTGATCAACACCGCGACGAATCTCGGTGCCCTGGCGGTGTTCATCGCGGGCGGGTTCGTCGACTGGCCGCTCGCGATCGCGCTCGCCGTGGCCAATGTCGTAGGCGCGCAGATCGGAGCGCGCACGGTGCTCGGCGGCGGAGCGAAACTGGTGCGGTACGCGCTGCTCACGCTGGTGATCGTGCTGTCGACGTATCTGGCGTTCCAGCTCTAAAGCCTGCGCAAGCTCTCGGCGGAACCTACACCCGCCCACAGACTTTCCCCAGTCACTGAGATTAGAGTTTCCGGTCATGATCACAACTAAAACGGCGATGGCGGTGACGGTGGCTGCGGATGAGGGGGACAACGCGGCGGCCGTCGATACGCAAAAAGCCGAAGAAATCGTGGACGCTGCCCTGAAATTCGTGGGCGGCACCACCATCGAGCAGCTGCATATTGTCGCTGACTCGGACGCGTTGCCCGCGCTCGCTGTAGCCCTGGCGACCAGGGAGGATCTGCCCGATAACCTGACGCTCGTGGAAGCGGGTCACGAACTGGACAATGAGTTCGTGGTGGTGTCCGCTGAGTTCGTCTTGGCGATGGCGGGCAGCGCTACTCCAGAACCAGAGAGCCGTTGACCAGGCCTACTACCGCGGCGATCGCGCCGAGGACGACCAGGGCGACGACGACCCACTCGAAGGTGTTGAAGACCTTCTCTTTATTGGCGATGCGCGTCCACAGGTACGGGATCAAGCCCGGGATCACAGCGAGTGCGCCGAAGAGGACGTAGACGGGGTCGGCGGCGTAGATCAGCCACAGCGAGTAGATGAAGCCGACGATGCCGATGATCAGGTGTCGGCGGTTGTCGGAGGAGGAGATGGAGGGGCCGGAGTCGTCGAAACGCTCGCCCGCGTGCGGGTGCGTGAGGCCTTTGCCGCGCACGGTGAGGAGCAGAAGGTAGAGCGCCGAGAAGATGTACGGCAGCAGGTACATGATGGTGGCGAGCTGCACCATGGCGTTGTACGAGGTCTCGTTGGCGAAGAAGAGAATGACGAAGAACTGCACAACGCTGGTGGAGACCAGCTGTGCCACCCACGGCGCGCCCGCTTCGTTCTTCGCGGCGAGGCGCTTGGGCAGCAGGCCGTCGGCGGCCATCATGACGATCGGTTCGGCGCAGAGCATCTGCCAGGAGATGTAGGCGCCCAGCACCGACAGGCACAGACCGATGGAGATCAGTGCGCCGCCCCACGGCCCGACCGCGGCTTCGAGCACGGCACCCATGGAGTTTTCCGGCAGTGCAGCCAGCTCCTCGCGGGTGAGCACGCCGTAGGACAGCGTCGATACGGCGACGAGCAGACCCAGTACTGACAGGAAACCGATGACGGTGGCGCGGCCGACGTCCTGGCGGGATCGCGCCTGCTTGGAGTAGACCGACGCGCCCTCAACGCCGATGAACACCCAGACGGTGAACAGCATGATGCCCTGGATCTGGTCAGACAGGGAAATGCCGGAGTTATCGCCCCAGAAGTCGAGCGTGAATTTGTCCCAGCTGAACCCGATGAAGGCGATGAGCACGATGAACGCCAGGATCGGGACGAGCTTCGCGATGGTGGTGACCAGGTTCATCAACGCCGCCTGCTTCACACCCCGGGTCAGCGCGAAGAAGATCCCCCAGGTGAGCACGGAGACTGTCAGCGCCATGACCCACGGGTTGTCCTGGTCGAAGAACGGCAGGTAGTGGCCGAGCGTGCCGAAGAACAGCGTCGCGTAGCCCACCTGCGCCATCACGGAGCCGAGCCAGTAGCCCCAGCCGGAGGTAAACCCGATGAAATCGCCGAGCCCGGCACGCACGTATGAGTACACGCCGGAGTCCAGGTGGGGCTTGCGTCGCGCGAGGATCTGGAAGATGAACGCGATGGACAGCATGCCGACGCCCGCGATCGCCCAACCGATCAGCATCGCGCCTGGGCTGGCCACAGATGCGATGTTCTGCGGCAGGGCGAAGATGCCGGATCCGACGGTGGAGCCGATGATCAAGGACACCAATGTCCAAATGGTCACCGAGTGCGTGCGTTGGCTTTGGGCTGTGCTCATAGGGGTTTAACTTACTGGGAGTTTCCCAGCGGTTGTTAATAATGGAGTTATATGCGGTTCTTCGTCCGCGCTGTGGCTTGGGCCGTCCAGGGGTCTTCGGGCCAGGGGTGCTTGGGGTAGCGGCCGCGCATTTCTTTGCGGACATCGACGTAGGGCCCGTCCCAGAAACTCTTCAAATCGTCGGTGACGGCGAGCTCGCGCCCGGCGGGCGACAACAGGTGGAACAGCACGCGCACGCCGCTGACCTCGGGGGAGGCGGCGAGGCCGAAGCATTCCTGGAGTTTGACGCGCACGACGGGGCGCCCGCTCGAATAATCGACGCGCGGGTGGGAACCGGAGGGCACTTCGAGGCGCTCCGGCGCGAGCACATCCATCTCCGCAGCCTCGGGCCACGGCAGTTGCCGTATGAACGCGGCGTGAAAATCGAGCTTGCTTATCGACGCCCCCTCCGCCAGTCTCCCCACCTCCGGTGAATAGTCGCCGGCGGTGACGTCGGGCCACCTGTCTCTTATACACATCTGACGCTGCCGACGAAGAGGATAGTGTAGA
>ERZ1031113.358-NODE-358-length-10973-cov-13.840172_pt1 | contig 10973 bp, 8 predicted proteins | sample MGYA00518225_ERZ1031113 | MGnify/ENA primary metagenome ERZ1031113 (study PRJEB33718, sample SAMN03159751) | human skin metagenome | collected 2014-05-20 | study: EMG produced TPA metagenomics assembly of the PRJNA266117 data set (Human skin bacterial metagenome...
TCTGGCTCGAAACTCCCACCAACCCGGCCACCACCGTTACGGACATCGCCGAGGTTGCCCGCGTGGTCAAGGAGAGCAGTAACGCCCAGATCGTCGTCGATAACACCTTCGCCACGCCTTACCTGCAGAACCCCCTGGATCTGGGCGCCGACTACGTGCTGCATTCGACGACGAAGTACCTGGGTGGCCACTCGGATGTGCTCGGCGGTGCGGTTGTTACCAACTCGGCTGAGATGGATGAGCGCCTGCTCTACTTCCAGGGCAATGTTGGCGCGGTGTCCTCGCCTTTCGACGCCTACCTTACCGCCCGCGGCATTAAGACCCTCGAGGTTCGCATGGACCGCCATTGCGCCAACGCGCAGGCCGTGGCCGAATTCCTCGAGACCCGCCCCGAGGTCAAGCAGGTTCTCTACCCGGGCCTGCCTTCCCACCCCGGCCACGAGCTGGCGAAGAAGCAGATGCGCGGCTTCGGCGGCATGATGTCAGTGCGCTTCCACAGCGAGGAACATGCCCGCCAGGTCTGCCTCAATACCAAGCTCATCTCACTCGCCGAGTCCCTCGGTGGGGTGGAGTCCCTCATTGAGCACCCGCAGAACATGACGCACATTTCCGCCGAGGGCTCCGAGCTCGTCCCGCCGGCGGATCTGGTGCGCATCTCGGTGGGCATTGAGTCCATCGATGACCTACTGGCTGACCTCGAGCAGGCCCTCGACGCCCTGAACTAAAACCCGTGGGGGGAAAGAGGCCCCGAGGAGTCAGGGCCACGTGTTAGCTAGAAGGTGTTGAGGAGGGAACCAGCAGTGCGGTCGGTCTCCTGCAGCATGAGCGGGTCCGTGCCCGGCATGGGGGAGATGGTGGTATCCGGCCACTGCGCGTAGGTGGGAATGCCGATGATGTGCAGGCGGGGGTCCTCACCACCGCCGGGGTTCACGACGCGACGGTTCCAGGTTGTTTCCGGCGAGCCGGTAGCCTGGCCGTGGTCAACGAAGGCACGCACGCGGCCGTTGAGCGAGACCGCGAGAGGGTCGGCGGCGCGGCGGACGTCGGGGGAGTGCATCCAGGCGTCGATAAGCCAGGCAGAGGAGGCTTTGCCATGCGCGGTGCGCAGCGTGAACTTCTCGCCCACCTCGAGCTGGGGCCGCTCACCGAGGAAGGTGGCGAGGCCGGCGTCGACAAGCGCGAGCAGTTGGCGCGTGCGAAATAGCGGCGGGCCAGAGCCCACCATCTGGCCGAAGGCCATGAATTCCTTGTAGGTACTGGTCCGGGACTCCCACGTCATGCGGCCCTCGGAACCAGCTATGGAGGCGGGCTTGCGCGCGGCGGAGATGGCCCACAGCGCGGACTTCAGCGGAGAATCGGCAGCAGCGACTGCCTCGCGGATATCGCGGGCCAGGCCCTCGGCGATGTATTCAGTAAGGTCACCGCCTTCGAAATCGGCTAGCGGGTGAGCCCAGTGTGCCAGGTCCAGTGGCTGGCTCGAGAAACCCTCGAGCGCTGCGGTGAGCTGGTTCGCCATGCTGCGCAAGTCCGCGGCATCAACCGCGGTGGCGTCGATAGTTGCCAGGATGTCCTCGAGCGGGCGCTTAAGCGCCTCAGGGGCCACGCGCGCCTGGTTCTCGTAGTACTCGGCGTAGGCATCGCGCAGGATATGCGGTAAAAGCTGCGTGCCGAAGTCGAGCTCAGCCTTCGGATCGAGAGCGGCCACCGCGGCGCGGAAGCGGGTTAGCGCCGCCTTCGGTGGCAACGCGTGGTACTCCGACTTCGGAATATACGGGTATCCGCGGCCCGAACTCACGATGAAGTGCGGCTCGTCGCCGCTCGGCTCGTAGCGTAGCCCGGAGCGCGTCGAAGGATCCTCCACAAACTCACCACCGCGGTCGATAGTGAGTAGCGCCATGACGTCGAAGAAGCCCATTCCCAGTCCTCGGACCAGGACCTTCTCGCCCGCAGGAACGTCGCTCACTGGCTGCTCGACGGGGTTGTCGGGGCGGACCCAGTGCAGGCCCGACTGTGCAGCGTCCGCCAGGGCGCGCTCGGATTCGTTGAGTGCCGGGACCTGCCAACCGTAGGCCAGGACGGTGGCGTCGGCGGTGATGGTGGTGTCATCGGAAAGTGTAATGACATCCTGCTCACCGCTGTCCTCCACGGACAGCGCGCGGGCGCGGTGCTGGACCACGTCAACGTTCTCCGGCAGCTGTGCCAGTGCCACCTCATAGACCCACTCCAGGTAGGCGCCGTAAAGCGCGCGGGAAGGGTTGGACTCTGGGCGGGTCTGCTCCAGCTCCTCGGTGAAGGAGCTGGCGAGGTCGCGGTGGGGTGGGAAGGCGTCGTAAAGCTCCAGTTTGGCGGGGGAAAGGTCTGGGCGCTCGCCGCGCAGCAGCTGGATCCACTCGTAGAGAATAGGGCCTTCCAGTACCGGGGCGGTGGTGGTGGAGCCCGGCTCGGTGAAGAGGGTTACCGCGCCAGCGAGCGTGTTCATGCACAGCGTGCGAGTTTGCTCGGTATCCCAAATACGGCCGGCGCCCAGTGGGGCGTCGTCGATGATGTGCAGCGTCAGGGGTGCTGCAAGAGGGGCGGCGCGCAGGTGGGCGGCGAGGCGCTCAACCAGCGAAATGCCACGTGGGCCGGCGCCAACGATGGCGATGGAGGGCATAATAATCAAACCTCAATTTTTAGACTGTGCTGTCTAGTGGAATAATACCGGTCGGTATGCGTTGTGTTAAATTCACACGCACGTCAACGAACTATCTTGTGAAAGCTCTTACCGTGAAAACTCTACGCGCACTCGCCGCTACCCTGGCCGCAGCTCTTGCCGCTTCCGTCGGCGCTTGCTCGGCCACGGACCGGCCGGCCGGGGAGGACAACGTCCTCACCTATCTCGAGCCGCAATTTTTCCGCACGCTCTACCCACCTGCCGCAGGTTTCTATCCCAACGGCGGCGTGGTCAACCAGCTCACCGACCGCCTCCTCTACCAAGACCCAGATACCTTGGAGCTCTCGCCGTGGATCGCCACGCAGATGCCCGAAGTCAACGAGGACGCTACCGAGTACACCTTCGACATCCGCACGGACGTCACGTACTCCGATGGCTCCCCGCTTACCGCGGAGAACGTCGTGGCTAACTTTGACCTGTTTGGCCGCGGCGATAAAACCCGCACGCTGACTAGCTCGGAGCAGATTGCGAATTATGACCGCGGCGAGGTCGTTGACGAGGACACCGTGAAGTTCTACTTCACCAAACCTTCCCCAGGCTTCCTCCAAGCCACCTCCGCCTACAACGCTGGCCTGCTATCTGATTCGACCCTCGAGCTCGACAACGAAGGGTTCGGCCCCGGCAACGCGGTGAACGTTATTGGCTCCGGGCCGTTCGTGGTGGAGTCGGAAGAAATCGGCACGGATCTTAAGCTCAAGGCCCGCGAGGATTATGACTGGGCCCCGCCCGCAGTGAAGCACCAAGGCCGCGCGCAGATTGACGGTATTCACTACATCTTGGCCGCCGAGGAGTCCGTGCGCACCGGCGCAATTACCTCGGGACAAGCGGACATCGCCCGCCAGATTTCCGCCCCGCAGGAATCCTTGTTGGAAGACCGCGGCATCAGCATTGTCTCGCGCGGTACTAACTCGATGAATAACCAGTTCGCCTTCCGCTTCGACCACCCGCTGCTGCAGGACAAGCGCGTGCGTGAGGCGATTATCCACGGTGTGGACCGCGAGGAAATCCTCCGCGTGCTCTTCTCCGATTCCTACCCGCTGGCCACCTCGACCGTGGCGCAGACCGGCCTGGCCTATAAGGACCAATCCGCTGCCTATACCTTCGACCCGGAGGAGTCTCAGCGCCTCCTCGATGAGGCCAGTTGGGAACCGGGCCCGGATGGCATCCGCGTCAAGGACGGCAAGCGCTTGAGCCTGCGCACCAACACAGCGCTTCCGCAGCCGCGCTCGAAGGAGGTCATGACGATGGTGCAGGACCAGCTTCGCAGCATCGGAATTGAAATCCGCGTCAACGCCGGTGACCAGGCCACCCAGAACGCTGACGCCAAGGACGTCAACAAGGTGCAGATTTATCACTCGATGGTGGGCCGCGCCGATTACGACGTCATCACCTCGCTCTACGGCATCAACAACCGCGACGCTTTCCTTAACCAGGATGGGGAAGGGGAGCCCGTCGATAAGCACCTGCAAGAGCTTCTCGACGTCGTCCTCGACACCTCCGACGTGAAAGGCCGCATCAAGGCCACTGAAGACGTCCAGGATTACATCACCGAGCAGGCCTATGCACTGCCGCTCTTTGAGGAACCCGTGGTTTACGCCGTGCGTCCGGAGGTATCCGGCTTTAGCCCCGAGTCGGTCGCGCGCCCGTGGTTCTACGAGGTCACCATCGACGCCGCGCCGCAGCGCGCGGCATCGGATGAGGAGGAGAAATAAATGACAACCCGCCAGATTCTTAGCCGCATCGGGCAAGCCGTGCTCGTGCTGCTTATTACCTATACCGTGGCCTTCTTCCTCCTCTCGGCGCTGCCGTCGGATGCGGTGCAGTCGCGCTTCGGTGACCCGGCCCTGGGCCTGTCCCAGGCGGAGATTGACGCTATCCGTGAGGAGATGGGCGCAGATAAGCCGCTCATGGTGCAGTACTTCACCGCGTTGGGAGGTTTCCTAACCGGCCATTTCGGTAACTCGACGCAGTCGGGTGCGCCGGTAGCCACGCTGCTTGCCGACGCCCTCCCCCACACCCTCATCCTCGCCGCTTGCGCCATCGGCTTGGCGATCATCGTGGCCGTCCTGGTGGCGTTTCTGGCCACGCTGCCGGGGATGGGGAGTATCGCTACCTTCTTCCGTGGCCTGCCGTCCCTCATGGTTTCCCTGCCCGGATTCTGGATCGGTATTTTGCTCATCCAGGTCTTCTCCTTCCAGCTGGGTTGGGTACGCGTCATTGAGCCCGGCAGCGTGGAGGGGCTTATCCTGCCCACGCTCACGCTGGCGGTTCCGATGACTGCTCCGCTTATCCAGGTGCTCATCCGCTCTATCGATGAGACGCAGTCGCGTCCCTTCGTGCAGGCGGTGCGCTCGCGTGGTGCGTCGGAATCGTGGATTTTCTGGAGCACGATCCTGCGCAACTCGCTGCTGCCGACTCTGACCATGGCGGGCTTGCTCTTCGGTGAGCTGGTGGGCGGTGCCGTGGTGACGGAGACCGTCTTTGGTCGCACCGGTTTGGGCTACATGACCGCCCAGGCCGTAGCCAACCGCGATACCCCGGTGCTGCTGGCAGTAGTGCTCATCGCTGCTACTTCCTACGTCATCATCAACCTTGTTGTGGACCTTCTCTACCCAGTGCTCGACCCGCGCCTGCGCGCGAAGTCCTCCGACCACAAGGCTTCCCGGACGCCCGCCGCAGCCCCGGCTGTTGGCTCTGAAGAAAGGACGGTGCGCTCATGAGCATGATGCACACTAAGCCGCGCGGCGGCTACCGTCGCGCCGCGGGTGGTCAGGGAAACCCGTGGTTTAAGCCGGACTCTCTTATCGCCATCGTTGTTGTGGCTGTGGCTTTTCTTGCTGCGTTGTTCCCCGGCCTGTTTACGTCGGCCGACCCGTATGCCGGCACCGACGTCGCCTTGCTCCCGCCGGGCGAGAACGGCCACCTCATGGGCACTGATGCCGTGGGCCGCGACCTGTATGCCCGCGTGGTGTACGGCGCGCGCCAGTCCCTACTTGGGGCGCTCATCGCCGTGGCGGTGGGGCTCGTCGTCGGCACGCTCATTGGTCTCTTGGCCGGCTCCCTGCGGGGAGTCGTCGACACCATCCTTATGCGCGTTGTCGACGTGCTGCTGTCCATCCCCGGCATCCTGCTCTCACTGTCCATCATCATCGTGCTGGGCTTCGGCTCGGTCCAGGCGGCGGTCGCCGTCGGTGCCACCTCCGTGGCCACCTTCGCGCGCCTGGCCCGCTCCCAGGTCATCACCGTGGCGAATGCCGAGTACATTGAAGCGGCTTACGGTGCTGGCGCGACCCGCACCACGGTGCTGCTGCGTCACATCCTGCCGAACTCGCTGACTCCGGTTATCGCCCTGGCCACCCTGCAGTTCGGTACTGCCATCCTGCAGCTGTCCATCCTCGGCTTCCTGGGCTACGGCGCCCCGCCGCCTACCCCGGAGTGGGGCCTCATTATTGCCGAGGGCCGCGACTTCATGGCCACCGCTTGGTGGCTCATCATTTTGCCCGGCATCGCGCTCGTCGCCGTGGTGATGTCCGCCAACCGCCTTTCCCAGAACTTCCCCGTGGAGGCCTAATATGTCTGAAGCAACACACACAGCGCAGCCCCTGCTTAGCGTGCGGGACCTCAACGTCTCCTATTCCACCGGACGCGGTGACGTTTCCGCCGTCCAGGGCGTCAACCTTGCGGTGTACCCAGGGCAAATGACCGCCATCGTGGGCGAGTCCGGCTCCGGTAAGACTACCTCTGCTATGGCCGCCATCGGCCTGCTGCCCTCCAACGCCACGATTGATGCCGGCACCATCACCTTCGATGGCCGCGATATCACTTCGTTGCGTCGCCGCGAGTGGCTCGAGCTGCGCGGTAGCCGCATCGGGCTCATCCCGCAGGACCCGAACAACTCGCTTAATCCTCTCAAGACCATTGGCGCCTCGGTGGAGGAGGGCCTAGCCATCCACCGGGTGGGCAGCGCCGCCGAGCGCAAAGCCCGCGCGCTGGAGCTGCTGGAGCGCGTTGGCATCGATGACCCCGAGCGCCGCTATAACCAGTACCCGCATGAGCTCTCGGGCGGCATGAAGCAGCGCGTGCTCATCGCTGCGGCCGTGGCGCTAGAACCAGACCTCATCATCGCCGACGAGCCCACCTCCGCCCTCGATGTCACGGTGCAGAAGATTATCCTCGATCTCCTCGATGACATGCGTGAGGAGCTCGGCATGGGCATCCTCTTCATTACCCACGATTTGGCCGTGGCCGGTGACCGCGCCGACCGCGTCGTGGTCATGGAGGCCGGCCAGCTGCGCGAGGAAGGCTTGGCCGCCACGGTGCTGACGAACCCGCAGCACGACTACACCAAACGCCTGCTTGCCGACGCCCCCTCCCTCACCGTCGCCGACGCCGGCGCCGCGCCGGTTACTGAACGCACCGCGGGCGAACCTTTGGTACAGGTGGAGGGCCTGACCCAACGCTTTGGTGATTTCACTGCCGTCGATGACATCTCCTTTACCGTGGCCAAGGGCTCCACCCACGCGCTAGTGGGCGAGTCCGGCTCCGGCAAGACGACGACTGGGCGCAGCATCGCCATGTTCAACACCCCGACTTCCGGCAGCATCACCGTGGGCGGGCGCGACATCGTGGGCCTGCGCGGCAAAGCCTTGCGCGAAGAGCGCAACAACATCCAGCTGGTCTACCAGAACCCTTACGGCTCTCTGGACCCTAAACAGTCCATCGGCCAGACGGTGGCGGAGCCGCTGCGGAACTTGAAGGGGGCGCGTGCAAGCACGGCGAAAGCCAAGGCCAAGGAGTTCTTGGACCTGGTAGCTCTCAACCCGGACTACTATGACCGCCGCCCACGCGAGCTTTCCGGCGGCCAACGCCAGCGCGTCGCGATTGCCCGCGCCATGATCGTGGAGCCAGAGCTGGTCATCCTCGACGAGGCTGTCTCCGCTCTCGACGTCACCGTGCAGGCACAAATCCTGCGCCTGCTTGCCCGACTGCAGGAGGAGCTTGGCCTGACCTACATCTTCATCTCGCATGACCTAGCGGTGGTCAACCAAATCTCCGATACCGTGTCCGTGCTGTCGAAGGGCCAACAGGTGGAATATGGACCCACGGCCGAGGTCTTCAGCAACCCACAGTCACCGTTTACCAGGAAGCTTATCGAGGCCATCCCCGGCTCGCGCTACCGCGCCGGCGACCTCAACCTCGGCCTGTAGCCTGGGGCCAATCAAGAAAGGATTACTTCATGGCAGACATCATTAACCTACTGGCGGGCGTCGAGGGGGACGTCGCCAAGCTGCGCGAGCGCCGCCCCGAAGCACAGGACAACGCACAGGCCTCCTTCGCCGCGCTCCTCGAACCGGAGGAGCCCGGTGCTTTCAGCTATGCGGAGCGCTACGCCATCGCGACCTTTGTTGCAGGCATTTACCAGGCGACGTCTGCCGTCGCCTTTTACTCCGACCTGTTGGCGGAGGAGTCGGAGGAACTCGCCGCAGAGATAGCCCGCGCGGTAGAGCGCGGCATCACTACCGGCCCGTACTCCGGCGGCGGCTTCATTCTCTTCGATGGCTCTCCACGGCTCGCCGCCGCCCTCGACTTCGCGCACCTTCTGGTCTTCCACCCCAAGGACGCCTCGCCGGCCGCGATTGGTCACCTGCAGGCAGCCGGCTGGTCCAACGATGTCATCGTGACGCTGGCACAGCTCGTGAGCTTCCTGTCCTTCCAGCTGCGCGTGGCCCACGGCTTGTCCGTGCTTGCTGGCACCGCACAGGCCGCGGCCGTGACTGAGGCGCCGCGCCCGACCCACACTACGGAGTGGGTGCCGGGGGAGGGGACGTTGGTGCCGGACGTCGTCAAGCCGCAGGGCTTTGTGGCGCACTCGCTGGGCTGGAAGCCGTGGGTGCCGCCGCAGCCGAAGGAGGAGTTCACGGACGCGCAGCGCGATGCGTTGATTAAGCCCGAGCGCATCGACATGGAATACTTCCGACTGCTGGCCCGCGACCCGGCCGCGCTCAAGGCGCGCACGCGCACGGATCTGGACATCTTCTACAACACCGACGGCGGCCTAGGCCGTGCCGAACGTGAGCTGGCCGCCACGGTGGTCTCACGACTCAACGGCTGTGAATACTGCGCGTCGGTGCACCAGCAGCGCGCTAAGGAGGAGGGCGGTGACGCCGTAGCGATTGACCGCTTGCTTGATGAAGGTGTTTCCGCTGACCTGGGCTCGGCGCAGTGGTCCGCCATCCGCGATGCTGCCGTGGCCCTGACCGAGTCGCCCTTTGCGTTCGACGCCTCCCACGTGGATGGTCTCCGCGAGGCGGGTTTCGATACGCTATCCATCATTGACGTCATCAACTCCTCCGCGTTCTTCAACTGGGCAAATCGCCTGATGCTGACGCTGGGGGAGCCGGACGTGCCGAAGCGCTTCCGCTAACCGAAGGAGGAACAAACATGCTGAAGACTGCCGTTGTGACCGGTGCTTCTGGTGGAATGGGTGTGGAGATCATCAAGGACCTTGCGCGAGACCACCGCGTGTATGCACTAGGTCGGCGCGCCGGGGAGCTGCCGGAGGCGGAGAACATCGTGCCGGTGGCCATCGACCTGCTGTCGCTTCTCGACGGCGCAGCGCTTCCCACCGAGCTCTCTGACCTGGAGCGCGTGGACGTGCTCGTGCATGCGGCGGCTCGGGCGGACAAGCGCTCGGTGGAGAGTGCTAGCCCTGAGGATTGGCGCGCACAGATGGACCTCAACGTGCATGTTCCGGCGGAGCTGACCCGCTTGCTTCTGCCTGCGCTGCGTGCGGCTGAGGGACTTGCGGTGTTCATCAACTCTGGTGCTGGTATCCACTCTTATGGCGACAACGTCATCTACGCGGCCACCAAACATGCGTTGTACGCGCTTGCTGATGGCCTGCGCCTCGGCGAGCTCGGCATCCGCGTGTCCACCGTCGCGCCGGGCCCGACGGATACCCCGATGCTGCAGGGCTTGCAGGACTACAACCCGGAGCACGTTATCGCCCCGGTCGAGGTAGCGAAGGCCATCCGCGCCACCGTTGATGCTGGCCCGACGACGCAGCTGACCGAGATTCGCGTGCGCCCGCGTATTGAGTTCAACCAGCGAAAGTAAGCACCCGTCGCTCGAGATGCAAAAACCGTGGGGCGCGGTACAGTTGTGAGACGTGTCCACCTCTCAACGCCGCCGCCCTGCGTACTTGGTGATCGCGGATTCGCTTAGGAGCAAGATTGAATCCGGCGAATTAAAGCCGGGTGACCGTTTTCCCACCGAGCGGGAATTGGTTCAGGAATACAAGGTGGCGCGCATGACGGTGCGTCACGCGCTCGACATCGTGCAGATTGAAGGACTCATCGACCGCAAACGAGGCCGCACTGGCGGCACCTTCGTGCGTGCGACCCCGCCGACGTTGAGCCTGACGAGTGGGCGCAGTGCTCTGCAGCAGCTGCGCGAACACGGTCTCGATATTTCGGTGCAGGTGCTTTCACTTGTGCTTATCGACGCCCCCGGACACCTCGCCTCCGCCCTCGGCATCGAGGACGAGGACCCCGTGTGGGAGGCGCGCGCCGTGCATGTGTCGGAAGGCTCGCCCATCATGGCCACGACCCTGCTCATCCCGCATTCCTTGGCACCAGAGCTTAAGGAGCAGGACTTGGAGAAGCCGCTGTCCACGCTGTTGGCGGAGCTGGGGCTTCCACCGGTGTTCAAGCGAGATTCCCTCATGGCGGCCACCGCGCGCACGGAGGAACAAAAGATACTTGGGGTCGGCCGTACGCAACCGGTCTTGCGGATTACTCGCACCGTCAAGATGGAGGACGGCACCGTGGTCGCTCAGCTGGAGGAAACCCTGCGCCCCGACGCCGTCTCCGTCGAAGTTGAGCTTGGCGAGGATCCCTCACCGTCCCTCGACTAACCCCTGCGCCCGAATTTTTCTTCCTTTAGCGCGAACCTTGTTTGCCCCTAGACCGAACTAACCCCTGCGCCCAATCTAATCGTGCGGTTATAGAATGCACGCACCTGCTTGGGCTACAAGTGGGATCGCCGATGTGCCCGCTGACCGTGCTGTGGTCGGCGGGTTTCAGCGTTCCGGTGCGGGTGCGTGGTTTGGCGTTCCGATGCTCGCGTTGCCTAATCGCAGGCGATTAGCCTGTTCCTGGCGGCGGGTCGGGTGGCTGTCCTGTGGCTTGTCCTGTTGTCTGCTCGGCGGCGAGTCTTGCTATCGCTTCTTGGTATTCGGGCATGGCGGTAATTGGCACAC
>ERZ1031113.360-NODE-360-length-10915-cov-15.768877_pt1 | contig 10915 bp, 9 predicted proteins | sample MGYA00518225_ERZ1031113 | MGnify/ENA primary metagenome ERZ1031113 (study PRJEB33718, sample SAMN03159751) | human skin metagenome | collected 2014-05-20 | study: EMG produced TPA metagenomics assembly of the PRJNA266117 data set (Human skin bacterial metagenome...
CGGGCGTTGCTGATCAATTTCGGGCGCGTGCCCCGGAAGCGTCGCGGTCTGGCCATCCTGGTAGCCGTTGTCCGCGTCCGCCCCCGGAATGTTGCGCAGAACGGGGTTAGTGCTTCTCACGTCGTACAAATCCTTTCCAATGGGTTTTCGTACCGTTTGTCCCGGACCCGATCTTGAACCAGAGTCCAAAGAGTTCACCGGGTATAACGCCACACTTACCAAAAAGGTTCCCGCGAGCGCAGTGTTCGCTGAAACCACGGCTGAAGCCCACCTCGCCGGGGCGGGGTTATGGTGGAATTCCATGGGAGTTTTCGACAGCGCCCGCCGCGGCCTTAGAACCGGCGGCGAGGTGGTGCGCAGCCACATCGCTCAAGCTGCCGGTGGCACGGACGCGTACGTGTTTTCCTACCGCCACTTAGAGGTCCACGCGTACGTGCTAGCCGAGCCTGTCCCCCACGTGTTGTACTGCACCTACGGCAAGTCCCGCGTGGAGTCTTCCCAGCCGTCCGCGGGCACACAGACGGAGCTCACCTTGCGGGTGCCGGGCACGCCTGCGCTTCCCGACGAGTGGCCGGCCCGCCTGCTCGCCCGCGCCGCCCGCGACGACATCGAGCCGGGCCACTACCTCGTGCTGGACCACCCGCGCGGCACGTTGGCCGGTTTCGCGTTTGTCACCGACCCTGTCCTCGGCACGCTCGACGGGCCCACTGGCCGGATCCGCTTCACCTACGCCGTCGGCCTCAACGGCGACGACGTGGAGTACATGTTGTCCTGGGACCCATTGAAGTTCGCGGCCTTTGTCGGCGACCGCGTGCCGCTGGGGCTGAGCTCCACGGACCGCGATCCAATCGCCGCCGATCCGCAGGTCCGTGCGTTGTTGGAGGAGGCGGTGGGGGCCGAAGGGTCGTCGATAGGCGCGATGCACGCCCGCTACCTCGAGGTCGACGCCGGGGGACGCGTGGACCTGGACCCGGCGGCTGCGCACGCAATCATCCGGGCGGCACGCCACCGGATCCTGCATGGGCGAACGTTTGCGCTGCTCAAAGGCGACATTTGGTTCCTGCTGGACCCGCAATTGTCGGCGGCGGAGCTCACCGACGACCACATCGCAGTCCCGGCCACCACGGCGCTCGCCCACGAGCTGCTCGCAGTGTTCGACGCGGTGCCAGGCCTCTACCGCCTGCGCACCGCGCCGCTGGAGATTCGGGTGGTGGACCCGACTACTTAAAGACGGTGCCCCACTCGTCGCGCTTGTCCAAAAACGCCTGCGCCTCGCGCTTGGCGGCCTCCAGGTCGTGGCTTGCGCCCCAGCCGCACTGCTTCTCGTTGGCGGCCGGCACCTCGTTGGCGTTGGTGATGTCGGTGAGCGTCTTTTCCACCAGCTCGGCGACCTCTTCCTCAGCGACGTCGCCGGAAAGCATGAGGTAGAAGCCGGTCTGGCAGCCCATCGGGCCGAAGTCGATGACGTTGTCCGCGTGGTTGCGGGCGTGCTCGGCGAACATGTGCTCCAGCGAGTGCACCGCGGGCATCTCCAGGTGCTCTTCGTTGGGCTGCTTGAAGCGGATGTCCCACTTCACCAAGGTGTCGCCTTTGGGCAGCTCCTTGCGGTCCGCGAGCCGGATGAACGGGGCGGCTACCTTGGTGTGGTCGAGGTTGAAAGATTCCACATTCATACGATCAGTCATGGCCTCGACTCTACTGAACGGAGGCTCACGTGCCCACCACCCTTGTTTGGTTCCGCGACGGCAACAGTCACGGCAGGTAGGCTCAGGCGCGTGAGAAACCTGATCCGTCACGCAGCAGTGGCCGCCTCTGCGCTGCTTGCCGCCACGACCGCCTCCCCCGCTACCGCGCAGCCCGCGGGCAACGTGGTGGTCTTCGACGACTCGTTCGCCGCTAACCCGGACCAGTACCTCAACACTGTGCTGCGTTTCGCTGACGGCACAGGCCTTTCCTCCACCTCCTCCGAGCGCGTGCTCCGAAACAACCCGAGCGAGTCAGGCTGCCTCCACGGCCCGGGCAATTGGCCCAGCCAGCTCGGGGAGCGCACCGGCGCGAAGGTTACAGACTGGTCGTGCGCCGGCATCACCTCCGGGCAGATGCTCGGCCGCATCGACCATGCGGTGCACACCGGCGCGCTGAACGCGGGCACCCGGGCGGTGACGTTGGGCGTCGGCTTCAACGACCACTGGCGTCCCTTGCTGGACAAGCCCGGCACTACTTACGACGCCGCACGCACCCGCGAGCAGTATTTGACCAACATGCGCGCCGCCGTGGCGAAGGTGCGCGCCGTGGCGCCGAACGCGAAGATCATCATTCCCGGCATGCTTTCGGTGACCGGAGCAAACGGCGCAATCTGCGCCTTCAACGTGGTGCCCAACGTTCCGCTCGGCGTGCCTACCCCGACGGTGCACGGCTGGGAGCAACACCACCGCGACAACCAGCGCGAGGCCGCACGCCAAGTAGGCGCGGCGTTTTTAGACATCAACGCCCAGTCCACCGGCCACAGCACCTGCGCCCGCGACGCCGACCGCTGGGTCGCAGGACTTGTCGACACCACTACGGCGGGATACAACATGGTCTTCCACCCCTCCCGCGCCGGGTCCGCCTTCGTGGCCGACCAGGTCGCCCGCGCGCTGTAACGCAGCCCAGGCGTAAGCTCGGGCCAATGACACCGTTGCAGAAGTTCCTCATCCCCTTGTTCGCCGGCGCGGGCGTGCTGCACTTTGCAAAGCCGCAGCCTTTCGACGACATCGTGCCCGACGCCCTCCCCGGCTCCGCACGCAGCTACACGTACGTCTCCGGTGCGGCCGAGCTCGCCGCAGCTGCCCTGCTGGCGAATCCCAAAACCCGCGCGGCCGGCGGCAAGTTCGCCGCGGCCCTGTTGGCGGCGGTGTGGCCGGCGAACTTCCAGATGGCGTGGCAATGGCGTAACGAGCCCTGGCAGAAGCAGATCATTTCCATCGGGCGCCTGCCGCTGCAGATCCCGCTGATCAAGGCTGCGCTCGGCGTGGCGAAGAAGTAGCTGCCCAAAACCGGCCCCAGGAGGGTCGGCGGCTGCTTACACTTTGGCTGCATCTCATTTCCCACGGAAGGTCAAGGAGCAGTCATGAGCAAGTTTGAAAACAAGGTTGCGCTGGTCACCGGCGGCGCCTCCGGCATCGGCGAGGCCATCGCGAAGCGCCTAGCCAGCGAGGGCGCCAAGGTGGTAGTCGCCGACATCAACGACGTCGCCGCCAAGGACGTCGCCGCCGCAATCGAGGCGGCCGGCGGCGTTGCAGCCGCGTTCCGCCAGGACGTGGCCAGCAAGGAAGACAACGAGGCGGCCGTGCAGTTCGCCGTGGACACGTTCGGCGCGCTCCACCTCGCAGTGAACAACGCTGGCGTGGGCGATCACACCCCGCTTGCGGACAAGGATCTGGCCGACTGGGACAAGGTCATCGCCATCAACCTGTCCGGCGTGGCCTACGGCTGCCACTACCAGCTCAAGCAGTTCCTCGCGCAGGGCAACACGGAACAGTGCGCGATTGTGAACATGTCCTCCATCCACGGCTCCGTGGGCCGCGCCGGCGGCATCGAGGCCTACACCGCCGCGAAGCACGGCGTGGTGGGGCTGACCAAGTCTCTGGCCGCGGACTACGCCGCCACCGGCATCCGGGTCAACTGCGTGGGTCCGGCATATATCGACACGCCGCTGATTCAGCGGGCTCAGGGTGAGGCCCGCCAGGCGCTCGTCGATAAGCATCCTGCTGGCCGCCTGGGCGAGCCCGAGGAGATCGCGGCGGTGGTGAGCTTCTTGCTTTCCGACGACGCGTCGTTTGTCAACGGCTCCTACCACCTCGCCGACGGCGGATACACCGCCGTGTAGTAGTGCCCCCAGTCGGGCTCGAACCGACACTGGGCGGATTTTAAGTCCGCTGCCTCTGCCAATTGGGCTATAGGGGCGACGGGGAAACATCGTACTTCCCCCGCGCCTCCGGGCGGGAATCGGTCGGCTTTTTCACCGAGCGGAGCCGGCCTCCCCGCCCTACACTCACTGTGCGAAAACTAAGTTTCGCCTGAGTTTGCGCTCAGCTTCTGAACGACAGTAAAGGCAGTGGCACATGACTATTCAGCTCCCTCCCCCGCTCGACCAGATCATCAAGAACCTCAACCTCGAGCAGCTCATCGCGGCTGTCGCAGGCGCGTTCATTGTCGGCGGCCTCGTCGGCGGCGCGATCGGTGCCGCCGCCGGTGGCAGCTCGGAGGCAACCGGCTCCAGCGACGGTGCTGCCCCGTCCGCGCCCGCCCCTGAGGTCGACGGGCCGGTGCTTGAGGCCCGCGCGAAGCTGTCGGCGCTCTACCAGGCCCCGGGCCCGGATTCCGGCAAGGACGCCTTCGACGGCAACGGCCAGACCCACCCGTTTAAAGGCCAGGTCATCCCGGGCTTTTCCGGCATGATCGAAAAGGGCGACGGCGAGTTCTACGCCCTGCCCGACAACGGTTTCGGCTCCAAGCAGAACTCGTCCGACTTCCTGCTGCGCATCTACACGGTGAAGCCGAACTGGGAGACCGCAGAGACCGCGAAGGACCCGAAGGACGTCGGCGGAATCGACGTGCTGGACTACGTCGCGCTGAAGGACCCGAACAACACAATCCCGTGGGAGATCGTCAACAACGACACCAAGGACCGCCTGCTCACCGGCGCCGACTTCGACCCGGAGTCCTTCGTGCGCGCGGCAGACGGCACCTTCTGGGTCGGCGAGGAGTTCGGCCCCTACATCCTGCACGTGGATAAGGACGGCACGCTTCTCGACGCCCCGTACCCCCACCCCGGTGTGAAGAGCCCGTCGAACCCGACCCTGGGCAAGGACGAAAAGCCGAACCTGCGCAACTCCAAGGGCTTCGAAGCGATGGCCACCGACGGCCGCTACCTGTACCCCATCTTCGAGGGCTACCTGGACAGCGCCACCGACAAGCGCGAGCGCGTGATCTCCCAGTTCGACACCGAAACCGGCAAGTACACCGGCAAGACCTGGAACTACCTTGCAGAAGGCGACGACGCCCTGATCGGCGACGCGTTTTTGACCAAGGACGGCCGCCTGCTCATGCTCGAGCGCGACGATTTCCGCGGCTCGGAGGCCCAGCTGAAGAAGGTCTTCGAGGTAAAGGACTTCGCGGACGCGAAGGCTGGCTCCACGCTGCAGAAGGACCTCATGGCGGACCTGCTCAACATTGCCAACCCGAGCAAGATCGGCATGGTCTCCGATGCCCGCGCCTACGGCGTCGGCGACCCGTTCCAATTCGCGCTGCTCAGCGTCGAGACCATCATCCAGCTGGAAGACGGCCGCTACCTCACCGCGCTGGACAACAACTTCCCGGGCGACGACGGCCGCTACCGCGGCAAGCCCGACGACACCGAGATGATCATCTTCTCCGTGAAGTAGCTGTCGGAATTGCTTGGTCTGCGGGCCGGTAACCTTTACTTTCGTGTTTGCGGAAGTTGACGGACAAGGGCCCCACGTGACCAGGCAATGGCTGTTCTTGGTGCCATGCGCGCTCGGCGCACTCGGCCTGTTTCTCGCGCGCCGCGCCGGCGACGGCACCGCCGGCTTCTACTGGGCCACCGCGTTTACGGCGGTGGTCTATGCGGCCGCGTGGTGGCTGTGGGGTGACCGCCAGACGTTCGCGGGGCCCCGCAAGCTTTACGACGTCCTCCGGGGCACCCTCATCGGCGCCACCCTCGCGGTTGTGTTCGTCCTCGGCGCGCTGGTGGTGCAGCATATCCCGTTGCTGGCCGGCCCGGCCGCGGAGCTGCTGCAGACCCCGAACAAGGGCGGGTACTTCCTCACCCTGCTGGTGCTGGTAGTCAACGGCGCCGGCGAGGAGATGGTTTTCCGCGACGCAGTGCCACGCCAGCTGCGCGGCATGGGCCAGTCGGTGGTGCAGGCAGGCGTGTGGTCCACGCTGGCCTACTGCCTGGTCACCTGCGTGATGGGCGTGCCGCTTCTGGTTTTCGCCGCCGGCGTGCTGGGGGCGGTGACCTACTACGAGTCCGTGAAAACCGGCAGGCTCTACTCCCCTATCGCGGCGCACCTGACGTGGAGTATCGGCATGCTGCTGATCCTGCCGCACTTTTTCTAGGCAGGCTCTCAGCAGCCCTGCTACTCGCTGACGGAGAACACCTTCTTCTTCGGCGCCTCTTCTGCGGCCGCAGAATCCGTCGCAGCACCCGCGACGGAGATCTTCGGGGCGTCGAGCATCTCCGTCATGAAGTCGGCCACCCACTGCAAAAGCTCCAGGTCGCGCAGGTTCGGCGCGTTCAGCGCCCGCCTCGCCCCGCCTTCGCGCGGCATCGGCACCTGCAGCGCCTTCGCCGCGGCACGGAAGTTCGCGCCCGGGTAAAGGCGCTTCAGGCGCACCTGCTTGGAGTCCGGCAGCTCGACCGGGTGCAGCTTGATGCGGCTGCCCTGGGTGAGGATGTCGGAAACGCCGACCTGGCGGGCCTGGTTGCGCAGCCGCGCCACGGCCATGAGGTGCTCAACCTCGGATGGCAGGGCGCCGAAGCGGTCGATCATGTCGTCGGCGGCGGCGACAAGGGCGTCGTCGTCACGCGCCTCCGCGAGCTTGCGGTAGACCTCCAGGCGCAGGCGCTCGGAGTTGATGTAGCTTTCCGGGATGTGCGCGTCCACGGGCAGGTCCACGCGGATTTCTTTGGGGCCTTTGTCGGTGGCGTCGATGGGCTCGCCGCTCATGAGTCCCTTGAAGGTTTCCACGGCCTCGCTGACCAGGCGGACGTACATGTCAAAGCCCACGCCGGCGATGTGGCCGGACTGCTCGGCACCGAGCACGTTGCCGGCGCCGCGCATCTCCAGGTCCTTTTGGGCCACGGCGATGCCGGAACCCAGGTCGTTGTTCTGGGCGATGGTGGCCAGGCGGTCGTAGGAGGTCTCCGTGAGCGTTTTGTCCTTCGGGTACAAAAAGTACGCGTAAGCGCGCTCGCGGGAACGGCCGACGCGCCCGCGCAGCTGGTGCAGCTGGGACAGGCCCATGTTCTGGGCGTTTTCCACGATCAGGGTGTTGGCGTTGGCGATGTCCAGGCCGGTTTCCACGATGGTGGTGCAGACCATGACGTCGTAGTCGCGGTTCCAAAAACCCTGCACGGTCTGCTCGAGCACCTGCTCGCTCATCTGGCCGTGGGCGACCACGATGCGTGCCTCTGGGACCAGCTCGCGCAGCTGGCGGGCGGTCTTTTCAATGTCGGAGACTTTGTTGTGGATGTAGAAGACCTGGCCGTCGCGGAGCAGCTCGCGGCGGATTGCGGCGGCGACCTGCTTGTCCTCCTGCGGGCCCACGTAGGTCAGCACCGGGTGGCGGTCCTCCGGCGCGGTGGTAATGGAGGTCATCTCGCGGATGCCGGTCAGCGACATCTCCAGGGTGCGCGGGATCGGCGTTGCGGTCATGGTCAGCACGTCCACGTGCGACTTCAGCGCCTTGATGTGCTCCTTGTGCTCCACGCCGAAGCGCTGCTCCTCGTCCACGATGATCAGCCCGAGGTTCTTCCACTGCACGCCCGTTTGCAGCAGGCGGTGGGTGCCGATGACGATGTCCACGGAGCCGTCCGCAAGCCCGGCGATGATCTTCTTCGAATCGGCGGCGGTGGTGAAGCGCGACAGTTCGCGCACGGTCACGCCGAAGCCGTCCATGCGCTGGTTGAACGTGGAGAAGTGCTGCTGGGCCAGAAGCGTCGTGGGCACGAGCACCGCGACCTGTTTGCCGTCTTGGACCGCCTTGAACGCGGCGCGCACGGCGACCTCGGTTTTGCCGAAGCCCACGTCGCCGACGATGACGCGGTCCATCGGCGTGGGCTTTTCCATGTCCGCCTTCACGGCCTCGATGGCGGTGAGCTGGTCTTCGGTCTCCACGAACGGGAAGGCGTCTTCCATCTCGTGCTGCCACGGGGTGTCCGGCGCGAACGCGTGGCCCGGCGCGGCCTGGCGCTTGGCGTAGAGCTCCACCAGCTCGCCTGCGATCTCGCGGACCGCGGCGCGCGCCTTGCGCTTGGTGGATTTCCAGTCGGAGCCGCCCATTTTGCTTAGCGACGGCTTCTCGCCCCCGGTGTACTTACTCAGCAGGTCCAAAGACTCCATTGGCACCCACAGCTGGTCGCCGGGCTGTCCGCGTTTGGCGGGCTGGTACTCCAGCACGATGTATTCGCGGCGCGAGTCCTCGTCGCCGGCTTTGACGGTGCGTTCCGCCATCTTCACGAACTTGCCGATGCCGTGGGTGTCGTGCACGACGAAGTCGCCGGGCTGCAGCGCGAGCGGGTCGACGCGGTTGCGGCGGCGCGGGGCGCGTCGTTTAGCACCTGCGATGTCGCCGACGCGGTTGCCGGTCACGTCCGTTTCGGTGACCACGACGAGGTTCGGGCCACCAAAGACCAGGCCCGCGTGCGACAGCGCCTGGTACAGGGTCACCGCACCCTCGACCGGCTCCAAGCCTGGTGTGGCTACGCGCGCGGACACGCCGTGCTCGCGCAGGCGCTCCGCCATGCGGTCGATCGTGCCCTTCGCCGGAGCCACGAACGCGACCTTGCCGTGGTTCTGCCCGATGTGCAGCTTGAGGGTGGCGTAGAGCTGCTCGATCGCCTTCGGGTCGCCCTTCGGCGCGGGCGCGGCCTCGAACTCGAGCGGCAGCGTCTCCGCGTCGTCGGCGGCGAACATGCCTGGCGGGGCAAAAGTCCACCAGGCGTTGCCGGCCTTGGACGCGGAGATTTCCAGCGACTCGTACGAGCGATACGAGGAGGCGGACACGTCCAGGCCCTCAACCACCACAGGGCCCTCGGCGCCCATGGCGGCGGCCTCCCAGCCGGCCTCGAGGAACTCGCGGTCCGTCGCCTCCAAGTCGGCGATGCGGGCGCGCACCTTCTCCGGGTTGGTCACCAGCACCACGGAACCGGCGGGCATGAGCTCCGGCAGCACCGAATACTGCTTGTCCGTCAGCGCCGGGATGAGCGCCTCCATGCCGTCCGCGGGCTGCTTCTCCGAGATGCGGGCGAGCAGCGACGACAGCGTCGGGTTCGAGGGGAGTTTTCGCGCGAGGTCGTCGGCTTTGGCGGCCACGGTGTCGTCGATAAGCAATTGCCTCGCGGGGTGCAGCTCGACGGAGCGCACCTCCTCGATGGTGCGCTGGTCCGCGACTGCGAACGAGCGGATGTCCGTGACCTCGTCGCCCCAGAATTCGATACGCACGGGGTTTTGCGCGGTGGTCGGGAAGACGTCGATGATGCCGCCGCGGGTGGCGAACTCGCCGCGCGAGGCCACCATGTCCACATGGTTGTACGCGAAGTGCACCAGCTGCGCGGTCAGCTCCTCGAAGTCGCGCTCCTGGTCCACCGCGATGCTGATCGGCTCCGCCGGCGGCAGCACCGGCTGGCACACCGCGCGCGCCGCCGCGACGATCACACGCGGCATGTCCCACAGCACCTTCGAACGGCGCCCCACAATGTCCGGCGCCGGCGAGAGACGCTCGTGCGGCAGCGTCTCGTACGCCGGGAACTGCGCCACCTTCTCCTCGCCCAAAATGGCCTTCAACTCCGCGGCGAGATCCTCCGCCTCGTGGCCGGTGGCCGTGACAAGCAGCACCGGCGTCTCGCGCGCAATCGCGCCCGCCGCCCAGGAACGCACCTGGTCAATGCCCGTGACGTGCAGCGAATCCTCGCCCACGTGCGTGACCAGCCCTTTGAGCTTCGGGTCCGTCAGCGCCGCGGTGAGCAAACCGCCCAACACGGGCGGGGTGGTGTCAGTCATGTGTCTTACGCATCCTTCTCTGCGGTTTCGCCGCTTGTCTCGTCGCTCGCGCTTTCGCTCGCCTCGCCGCTGCCGTACACACGCGGCTGCGCCTCCATCCCCCGCAACCCGTTCCAGCACAGGTTGGAAATATGCGCCGCCACGGTGTGCTTGTCGGGCGTGCGCTCGTCCAGCCACCACAGCGCAGAATTGGAGACGGTGCCGACAAGCGCCTGACCGTACAGCCCCGCCATCGACTCGTCGAGCCCGCGGTGCTTAAACGCCTCCCCCAGCAGGTAGCTCACCTCCGCGGTGACGCGGTTGAGGATCGTCGAATACGTCCGCCCCTCCCCCGGCAGCTGCCCGTGCGCGAGGATGACAAACCCGTCCGTTTCCTCCTCCACGTAGGTCAGCAGCGCCAGCACGCCACGCTCAATGCGGTCGCGCCACGGGCCAGCCTGAATGCTCGACGTAATCGTGCGCTCCAGCCGGGCCATCTCCAGCCGCACAACCTCCTGGTACAAGCCTTCCTTGCTGCCGAAATGCTCGTACACCACAGGCTTGGACACCCCGGCGCGCGCCGCGATCTCCTCCATGGAAATGCCGTCGAGCCCGCGCTCGGCGAATGCTTGCCGCCCCACTCCGATCAACTGATCTCTGCGCTGGGGTGCTGTCATTCGCCTTCGAGCCATGCGACCTAGCTTAGAGCGTCGTAGTGTTAACCCCGTCTTTGGCAGTTGGCGGGTCTGGTCTACAATCAGCGGTGCTATTCCCCATGGTGTAATCGGCAACACTACGGTTTTTGGTACCGTCATTCTAGGTTCGAGTCCTGGTGGGGAAGCTTTTTTATTGGAGGGGCACATGAAACGCCACATCGCTTGGCTCATGGCATGCGGGGTACTCGCGGGGTGTGCTTCGGAGCCCTCGCCTATCGACGCCCCTCCGGCCCCCACCGCCAACCACCAGGCAAACGAGCACAGCGCCGAAGCTGCCGGTGGTGAAGTAGGCGGTTCTGCTGGCGGATCTGTCGATGCTCCCGCCGCGTTCCACTTCAAGAGCGGCACCCTCGAAATCGGCGACTTCGACCCCTACGCCCTCGGCGACGACATCTTCGACCCCTGCACCGAGATCTCGCCCGAGGAATTCGC
>ERZ1031113.365-NODE-365-length-10629-cov-16.246359_pt1 | contig 10629 bp, 8 predicted proteins | sample MGYA00518225_ERZ1031113 | MGnify/ENA primary metagenome ERZ1031113 (study PRJEB33718, sample SAMN03159751) | human skin metagenome | collected 2014-05-20 | study: EMG produced TPA metagenomics assembly of the PRJNA266117 data set (Human skin bacterial metagenome...
GCGGCTCTGCGCGACAAGCTCGCTGGCAACTAAGCACTCGCAGGCTCGTGCTTAGGAGAAACTCTTAAGCATCTTGCTTAGCGACGAGCACCCCGCACACCACACAGGTGTGCGGGGCGCTTTGCTATCTTCGGCCCCATGAAGAAAGTGGGCCTGACAGGCGGCATCGGCAGCGGAAAATCCACGGTGGCGCGGATGCTTGGCAGCGCTGGCTTCGCCGTGGTCGACGCCGACCAAATCGCACGCGAGATCATGGAACCCGGCTCGCCGGTGCTGAACGAGGTAGCGCGGGAGTTCGGCGCGGACCTCATCGGCGACGACGGGGCGCTCAACCGCGGGGAGCTCGCGCGCCGCGCGTTCGCAACGACGGAAGAAACGCAGCGCCTCAACGCCATCACGCACCCCGCCATCCGGGCCGAGTCCGAGCGCCGCTTCGCAGCCGCGGAAGAGGCGGGGGAGCAGGCCGTTATCTACGACATGCCGTTGCTCGTGGACCTCGGGCTGCACAAGGACATGGACCTCACCGTTGTCGTGGATGTGGACAAGGAGGAGAGGGTCAGGAGGCTCGTCGATACGCGAGGGCTCGACGAGGCCGACGCGCGGGCGCGCATGGCGCAACAGATCGACGACGCCGCGCGGCTTTCGGCGGCAGACGTCGTGATCGACAACAACGGTCCCCTCGAGGCACTGGAACCGCAGGTGGCCGCACTTATCGAAAGAATCAAAGGTTAGTGAACTGTACTGGCGAAATTTACCGGTGTGACACGTTTCATTTACCTTGCTGCCTTAACTTTCGGTGCATGGGAACGTGGAACACGGGGCCGTTCGACAACGACTCCGCAAATGATGCCGTGACAGCGCTGGTCAACGGCACGTTCCGCATGGACCAGTTCCGCTTCGAATGCGGTTTGGGCTCACTGGGAACGGGGGAAGCGGAATCCGTGATCGCGCTCGCCGCAGTGATCAACGGCCATCTGCCGGAGGGGCTTGAGGGCAGGATCGACTACCCGTTTACCATGGACGACAGGCAGTGGATCCGCCGCCGCGCTCAGGCGGTGATGCGCCCGGGCGGTTCCGCGCTGTATTCCATGTGGGAGGAAGCCGGCGAGCTGCAGGAGTGGCTGGAAACCTCCCGCAAGTACGCCGCCTAGCGCTCGCGGCATTGCTTATCGACGAGCAATGCCTCGCCGACGCTCTTGGCGATACACTGGCCGCTATGGCTTTTGCTGCTGAACATCCCGTCCTCGCGCAGTCTGAGTTTCGCCCCGTGGGCGAGATTGAGCGACGCGAGAAACCCTTCGAGGTCGTCTCCGAGTTCGAACCCTCCGGCGACCAGCCAACGGCGATTGCGCAGCTGGACGAGCGTTTGAACCGCGGCGAGCGCGACGTCGTGCTCATGGGCGCGACCGGCACCGGTAAGTCCGCCACCGCCGCGTGGCTGATTGAGAAGCAGCAGCGTCCCACGCTGGTCATGGCGCCGAACAAGACGCTGGCCGCGCAGCTGGCCAACGAGCTGCGCCAGCTGCTGCCCAACAACGCGGTGGAGTACTTCGTGTCGTACTACGACTACTACCAACCGGAGGCCTACATCGCGCAGACCGACACCTACATTGAGAAGGACTCGTCCATCAACGACGACGTGGAGCGCTTGCGCCACTCCGCCACCTCCGCGCTTTTGAGCCGCCGCGACGTGGTCGTGGTGTCTTCGGTGTCCTGCATCTACGGCTTGGGCACCCCGCAGTCCTACCTGGACCGATCGATTGTGCTGCGCGTGGGCGAGGAAGTGGAGCGCGACCGTTTCCTGCGCCTTTTGGTGGACGTGCAGTACGAGCGCAACGACATCGACTTCAAGCGCGGCACCTTCCGCGTCAAGGGCGACACCGTGGACATCATCCCGGCCTACGAAGAGGTGGCGGTGCGCGTGGAATTCTTCGGCGACGAGGTGGACTCGCTGTACTACATCCACCCGCTCACCGGCGACGTGATCAGCCAAGAAGATGAAGTGCGCATCTTCCCGGCCACCCACTACGTGGCCACGGACGAGCGCATGGAAAAGGCCATCGAGGCCATCAAGGAGGAGCTCGCGGACAGGCTCGAGGAGCTGGAGAATAAGGGCAAGCTGCTCGAGGCTCAGCGTCTGCGCATGCGCACCGAGTACGACCTGGAGATGATCCAGCAGGTCGGGTTCTGTTCCGGCATCGAGAACTACTCGCGGCACATGGACGGCCGCCCGGCGGGGTCTGCGCCGGCGACGTTGATCGACTACTTCCCGGAGGACTTCCTCACCATCATCGACGAGTCCCACGTCACCGTGCCCCAGATCGGCGGCATGTTCGAGGGCGACATGTCGCGCAAGCGCAACCTGGTGGAGTTCGGCTTCCGCCTGCCGTCCGCAGTGGACAACCGCCCGCTGACGTTTGACGAGTTCGAGGCCCGCGTCGGACAGACTGTGTACATGTCCGCCACCCCCGGCGACTACGAGCTCGAGGCTGCCCAGGGCGAGTTTGTGGAGCAAGTGATCCGCCCGACCGGCCTGGTGGACCCGAAGGTCACCGTCAAGCCCACCAAGGGCCAGATCGACGACCTGATCGACGAGATCCGCACCCGCACCGACAAGGACGAGCGCGTCCTGGTGACCACGCTTACCAAGCGCATGGCCGAGGACCTCACGGACTACCTGCTGGATAACGGCATCAAGGTGCGCTACCTGCACTCGGACATCGACACCCTGCAGCGCGTGGAACTGCTGCGCCAGCTGCGACTCGGCGAGTACGACGTGCTCGTGGGCATCAACCTGCTGCGCGAGGGCCTGGACCTTCCCGAGGTCTCCCTGGTTGCCATCCTGGACGCGGACAAGGAGGGCTTCTTGCGCTCGACCAAGTCGCTTATCCAGACCATCGGCCGCGCCGCACGTAACGTCTCCGGCGAGGTGATCATGTACGCCGACCAGGTCACCGAGTCCATGCAGGAGGCCATCGACGAAACCGAGCGCCGCCGCGAAAAGCAGATCGCCTACAACGAAGAGCACGGCATCGACCCGCAGCCGCTGCGCAAGGCTATCGCGGACATTCTGGACCAAGTGTATGAGAACGCGGACGCGGATGCGTCGGCAAGCTTGAGCTCCGATGCGGCCGTCGCCGAGCGCCCGGATGTGTCCACCATGGCCTCGGACGAGGTGCAAAAGCTTATCGACGACCTAACGGTCCAAATGCGCGACGCCGCCGGGGAACTGAAGTTTGAGCTTGCCGGCAGACTCAGAGACGAGATTGCAGATCTCAAGCGGGAGCTGCGTGGTATTAAAGACACAGGCAATTAGCGAAAGGAACCTGCTTTGCACACCTACAAGTCGATCGCTGTCGGCACCGACGGCTCCGCCACTTCCATGGTCGCAGTGCGCGCGGCGGCCAGCCTCGCCCGCGTCTACGGTGCCGAGCTGACCATCATCTGCGCCCACTACACCGCGTCCGGCTCGATGCTGAACTCTACCAACGCGGAGCTGTCCCGCGTGGACATCGTCACCGCCACCAACGCGCGCGAGATTCTGCGCAAGGCGGACGAGATTGCCAAGGAGGAGCAGGCCGGCAAGGTCAACCTGGTGTCCAAGGGCGGCCAGCCCGCCAACGTGCTTGTGGAAGCCGTCGGCGAATACGGCGTTGACCTGCTCGTGGTGGGCAACAAGGGCATGCGCTCCATGGCCGGGCGCATCTTCGGCAACATCCCCGGCAACGTGGCCAAGAAGGCGCCCGTGGATGTCATGCTCGTGGATACCCGGGCAGAGGGACACGACTAAAACAACCGGGGGTAGACTGGCTCTGCCCCAAACGCTTTGAAAGGTGATCATCATGGCCGATACCCCGTACAAGACCATCGTCGTTGGCTCCGACGGCTCCAAGTCCTCGCTTCTCGCTGTTGAGCGTGCCGCGAAGATTGCAGCCGCGTTCGGTTCCACTCTCGTCATCGGCACCGCCTACTACGAGAACGAGGAGGAAGCCGCGAAGACCCTCCGCCAGGATTCCGTGACCATCCTCGGCGACCAGAAAGCGCTGGAGAACCTCGAGGGTGCGGCAGACCACGCTCGCGCCGCGGGTGCGCCGGATGTACAGACCGCGACCCGCCCGGGCACCCCGGTGCAGGCGCTGATGGCCATCGTCAACGACAACAAGGCAGATCTGCTCGTGGTGGGCAACCGCGGCATCAACTCCCTGACCGGCCGCCTGCTGGGCTCCGTGCCGGCGGACGTCGCGCGTCAGTCCGACTGCGACGTCATGATCGTTCACACGGTCAACTAAGGCGCTATTCGCCGACCACCGTCAGCGTCTGCGTGGCGCGGGTGACGGCGACGTAGAGGTCTTGCCACCCCTGTGGCGAGGCCTCTTTAATTTTGCTCGGCTCCACCACCACGACGTTGTCGAACTCCAGGCCCTTCATCTCCCCGACGTTGTCCGCGTCGATGACGGCGGTTAAGCCGTCGCGCTTCTCGACGAGGCTAAAGTCCTCCACGAACTGCACCGGCACGCCGGATTCGCGGATCGCCTCCGGGACGGTGGCTTCCGGGGCGATCTCAGCCAAGATCTCCGCGGCGTAGTCCGCGATCTCCTTCGGCGTGCGGTAGTTCACCGTCAGCTCGTGCAGGCGGAAACGGTTGCCCACAAAAGGCTCCAGCGCGTTGGTCCAGTCGTCGACGCCGGCGGGGGAGGACGTCTGGGCAGTGTCGCCCACGAGCGTCATCCACCGCGACGGGCAGCGGCGGAACACCATGCGCCACTCCATGGGGGACAGCTCCTGCGCTTCGTCGACAATGACGTGACCGTACGCCCACGTCTGGTCCGCGCGTGCGCGCTGCGCGGTGGAGCGGGTGTCCGTCTCCCGCTGGCGGCTCGCGAGCGTCTCCGCGTCGATGACGTCGGCGGCGGAGAGGATCTCGGCCTCGAACTGGTCGTCGTCGTTGTCCGTGGACTCGGACGAGGACAGCACGTCGAGCGCGCCCTCAGCCTCGGCAACGAGCTCGCGCCATTCCTCTTCTTCCTTCCGGCGCTGCTCCTCGGGGTCGACGGTGCCGATGAGCACGGCCAGCTCGTCCACAAGCGCGGTGTCCGCGCGGCTGAACGGGGAGCCCGGCGCGCGGTACAGGGCGTCGCGGGTGTAGTCGTCGTAGTCGTGGGCGACCTCGGCGATGGCGTCCTTGTCGGTCAGCAGCGCATCCAGGACCTCCACGGGGTCCAGCTCCGGAAAGTGCGCGTCGATGAGTTGCTCTACCTGGGGGTCGTCCGCGAGGTCGTCGTGAAGCTGGTCCACATCCGCGTCCGAGAGCAGGTTCGCCCCGCCGAGCGGGTCCTCGCCGATGCGCTTCGCCAGCGCCTCCGCCAGCAGCTGCGTCAAGTGCTCCGCGAAGTAGGCGCGCGCCTGGTTATGCGGGCGGCGTGAACGACGCGCCCTCGTGCGCGCGGCCTTGACCATCTGCGGGGTGGCATCTACCGGCACCGAATCGAAGGTGAGCCGCACAGGCGCATCCGGCAGCGTCTCGTAGGACTGCACGGCGCGCTTGAGGATGGTCACCATCTCTTCCGAGCCCTTCACCTCGCGCGCGGCGACGCTGTCTTGGCCTGTGGGGGTAAAACCAGGCACGAGCTGGTCGGCGGTAGACAGCACCACGCCAGTTTCACCCAGCTCCGGCAGCACGCGTGAAATGTATTCGAGGAACGTCGCGTTCGGACCGACCACCAGCACGCCGGTGCGGGTGAGCTGCTCGCGCCACGTGTACAGCAAATACGCGATGCGGTGTAGCGCCACCGCCGTCTTGCCGGTGCCCGGCCCACCCTGGACCACCATGACGCCGCGGGTGGCGTCGCGGATGATTTCGTCCTGCTCTCGTTGGATGGTTTCCACGATGGAGCGCATGTGGCCGGTGCGGGCCTCGTTCATCGCGCGGCGCAGCGCCGCCTCGGATTCGACACCGGCATGTGATGTTTCAGCGCCGTCGCCGGAGAGCACCTCGTCGTCCACCGCCGTGACGGTGCGGCCGCGCATGCGAATGTTGCGGCGCGTTTCTACGCCCTCCGGGTGCGCCGTGGTTGCCAGGTAGAACGGGCGGGCGAGGGGAGCGCGCCAGTCCAGCAGGAGGGTGCGGTAGTTGTCCTGCCTGTCGTCGATGCCCATGCGGCCGATGTAGCGCCGCTCCAGATCCGGCCGGCCCGGCACCGGGTTCTCCGGGTCGTCGTCGGCGACGTCGATACGGCCGAAGACTAAGCCGGTCTCCGCGACGTTGAGCGCGTCCAGCTTCGCGTTGAGCCCGTGGTACTCCGTTTCGCGGCGCACTAGGGCATCCGAGTCCGGATTGTCCGGGTCCACGTCGCGCTGCACCTCTTCCAGGCGTGATTGCGCCCGTGCCACCTCGCTATCGAGGTGCGCGAAGAGCTGATCCACGTACGTCTGTTCTGTTTCCTGCATCCCCACAACAAACGGCCCCGGGGCTGGGAATATTCCCAGCCCCGGGGCCGCTAAGTAGTCCGAGTGGCTACGCGAACTTCTTCTGCGCCTTCTTCACCAGCTTCTGCGCCTTCTTCTCGGCCTTCTTGGCCTTGCGCTTCCACTTGAGCTTGGTGATCCAGTTCGGGTCAGTGTCCAACTTGTCCCAAGCGTCCTGCAGGGAGTCGATCGCGTTCTGCGCCTTGTCCTGGGCCTTGGCGGAAGCCTTGTTGACCTTGCGCTTCGCCTTGAACTTATCCAGGGCGGACGGCTGCAGGTCGTCCAGCTGGCCCTGCAGATCGCCGACGACGCTGTTGACCTTGCGCTTCGCCTTGAACTGCTGGATCTTGGACGGCTTGATATCGCCGTATGCGTCCTCGGCCTTGTCGGAGGCCTTCTCGGCAGCGTCGTCCAGCCAGTCGCCTGCGTCGGAGAGGAAGCTGGACGCCTGCTTCTTTGCGTCGCCCAGCCAGTCGTTCGCAGCGTCGCTGGCCTTGTTGGCCTTCTTCTTCCAGTCGCCCTTGTTGTCGTCGACGTAATCGGTGACCTGCTCGGTCGCGTCGGAGAACCAGTCGGACGCCTTGTCCCAAGCCTTCTCGGTCTCCGACTTGGTCGGCAGCGCCTGCTTGACGTTCTTCTGCGCGGCCTGGGCAGCGTGCTGCGCGCGCCACTTCAGGTCCGGCTTGCCGTTGTTGTCCACGGTGGCCAGCAGCACACCGCCAGCAAGCCCGAGGTCCGTCAGGGCACCGGTGCGGCGGCGTGCCTTCTCGTCATCGTCCTCAGCCTCCCAGAATGCGTGGCGACCCATAACGGTCGGCAGCGCAGTGGCGGCGAGCAGGGTGGCGGACAGGCGCGGGAACTTGCCGATGGCGAAGGACGCGCCAGCGCCAGCCTTGGTAGCGCCGACGATCTGCGCGGCGGTCTCCGGGCTCTTCGGCAGGAAGCCGCGGTACTCGCGCGGGGTCAGGGCGCGCAGCTTCTTCAACACGCTGTCCGCGCTGTCCTTGTGGCCAGCCGGGTTCAGCAGGGTCTCGACGCCGTCGATCACGTAGACCGAAGCGAGCATCGGGCGTGCGATTTTCCGGATCATACTTTTACCCAATCCTTACTTTTTGTAGCTGAATGTGCTCCCGCCGAGTGTAGCGATTTTGCGCCACCGCGGTGGTGGGTTTTTCGGTTACCAGCGGCGATCCCACCAGTCGTCCAGGTGCGGGCGTTCCTCGCCGAGCGTGGTGGGTTTGCCGTGGCCCGGCCACACGACGGCCTCGTCCGGGTAGACGTCGAAGATCTTTTCTTTCACGTCGTTGAACAGGCGGACAAAGTCGCCCTCGGACTGGGTTTTGCCCAAGCCCCCGGGAAACAGCGAGTCGCCGACGAACAGGTTGACGGTGCCGTCGATCTCCGCGGCGACGCAGGCGCCGCCCGGGGTGTGCCCGCGCAGGATGGTCACGGGGAGCGTGTGGCCGGCGAACTCGATCGTGTCGCCGTCATTGAGCTCCACATCCGCCGGCGCCGGGATCGCCGGTGCGTCCAAAAACGGCGCGTAGTGCTTCGCGCCGGTGGCTTCGAGCACCTCTTTGAGCGCCCGGGTGTGGTCGTAGTGCCGGTGCGTGGTCAGCACAGCGGTGATCTTCACGCCGGCGTCGTCGGCCATGGCCAAGAGTTCAGGGGCGTGCGAAGCTGCGTCGATAAGCAACCCCTGCCCCTCGCTGCAGAGGAGGTAGCAGTTGTTGTCCATGTCGGAGACGGAGATGTGGCGAAGGGTAAGCATGCGCCCCAGGCTACTCAGGAATGTTTCACCGCCGCGGCGTGTTGGTAGCGTCTTGGGAGTACTAATCGACGAAAGCGAGAGTGACGTGGCCGAAAAGCTGACAGTGCGCGGCGCGCGCGAGCACAACCTCAAAGGCGTGGACATTGAGCTGCCCCGCGACAAGATGGCGGTGTTTACCGGCCTGTCCGGCTCCGGCAAGTCCTCGCTCGCCTTCGACACCATCTTCGCCGAAGGGCAGCGCCGCTACGTGGAATCGCTGTCCTCCTACGCCCGCATGTTTTTGGGGCAGATGGACAAGCCGGACGTGGACTACATCGACGGGTTGAGCCCGGCGGTGTCCATCGACCAGAAGTCCACCAACCGCAACCCGCGCTCCACCGTGGGCACCATCACGGAGATCTACGACTACCTGCGCCTGTTGTACTCGCGCGCAGGCACCCCGCACTGCCCGGTGTGCGACGCGGTGATTGAGCGTCAGACCCCGCAGCAGATCGTGGACCGCGTGCTGGAGCTGGAGGAGCGCACCAAGTTCCAGGTGCTCGCGCCGATCGTGCGCAAGCGTAAAGGCGAGTTCCAGGACCTCTTCGCCGACCTGTCCTCGCAGGGCTACTCGCGCGTGAACGTGGACGGGGAGACCTACCAGCTTTCGGACCCGCCGAAGCTGGAAAAGCAGGTCAAGCACAACATCGACGTGGTGGTGGACCGCCTCACCGTCAAGGCCAGTCAGAAGCAGCGCCTGACAGATTCCGTGGAGACGGCGCTCAAGCTTGCCGACGGCCTGGTCGGCTTCGACTTTGTGGACCTAGATGCCGACGACCAGGAGCGCGTGCAGATCTTCTCCGAAAAGATGGCCTGCCCGAACGGCCACAAGCTCAACGTGGAGGAGTACGAGCCGCGCGCGTTCTCCTTCAACTCGCCGTTCGGCGCCTGCCCGGCCTGCGACGGCCTGGGCGTGCGCAAAGAGATCGACGTGGACCTGGTCATCCCGGACCCGGACGCCCCCGCGGTGGACGCGTTCCAGCCGTGGAATTCCAGCCCGAACAAGAAGTACTTCACCAAACTCATCGAGGCGCTGGCGAAGGAAGAAAAGTTCGACGCCAACGCGCCGCTGAGCTCGCTGACCAAAACGCAGCAAAAGCACCTGATCCATGGCTCGTCCACGAAGGTCAACGTGCGCTACAAGAACCGCTACGGGCGCCAGCGCTCCTACACGGCGGCCTACGAGGGCATCGTGGGCTACCTGGAGCGCAAGCTGGAGCAGACCGAGTCCGAAACACAGAAGGAACGCCTGTTGGCCTACACCCGCGAGGTGCCGTGCCCGACCTGCGACGGCGCGCGCCTGAAGCCGGAGATCCTGGCCGTGCGTTTGGCGTCGACCACGCACGGCGAGCAGTCCATCGCGGGCCTGACGCAGCTGTCCATCGAGGAAGCTTCCGAGTACCTGGACAACCTGGTGCTGGGCTACCGCGAAGAAATGATCGCCGGTGCCGTGCTGCGCGAGATCCAGGCGCGCCTGCACTTCCTGCTGGACGTGGGGCTGAACTACCTCACCCTGGCCCGCTCCGCCGGCACTCTGTCCGGCGGCGAGGCGCAGCGCATCCGCCTGGCCACCCAGATCGGCTCCGGCCTGGCTGGTGTGCTCTACGTGCTGGACGAGCCGTCCATCGGCCTGCACCAGCGCGACAACCAGCGCCTGATCACCACGCTGAAGAAGCTGCGCGACCTGGGCAACACCCTGGTCGTGGTGGAGCACGACGAGGACACCATCCGCGAGGCCGACTGGCTCATCGACATCGGCCCGCGCGCCGGCGAGTACGGCGGGGAAGTGGTCTACCAGGGCAAGCCGGAGGGCATCCTCAAGGCCAAGGACTCCATCACGGGCGACTACCTGGCTGGCCGCAAGGTGATCGAGGTGCCGGAGCACCGGAGGGACGTCGATAAGCAAAGGCAACTGAAGGTCGTCGGTGCGCGCGAGAACAATCTGGACAACGTCAGCGTGAACATCCCGCTCGGTGTGCTGGTGGCCGTGACCGGCGTGTCCGGCTCCGGCAAGTCCACGCTGGTGAACCAGATTCTGGCGAAGACGCTGCAGAATCAGCTTAACGGCGCGCGCCAGGTTCCCGGCCGCGTGAAGAAGGTCGAAGGCCTGGAGCACCTGGACAAGCTCGTGCAAGTGGACCAGAGCCCGATCGGGCGCACCCCGCGCTCCAACCCGGCGACGTACACCGGCGTGTTCGACAAGATCCGCAACCTGTTCGCCGAGACCCAGGAGGCCAAGGTGCGCGGCTACAAGGCCGGGCGCTTCTCCTTCAACGTCAAAGGCGGGCGCTGCGAAGCTTGCCACGGCGACGGCACCATCAAGATCGAGATGAACTTCCTGCCGGACGTGTACG
>ERZ1031113.366-NODE-366-length-10568-cov-13.841625_pt1 | contig 10568 bp, 12 predicted proteins | sample MGYA00518225_ERZ1031113 | MGnify/ENA primary metagenome ERZ1031113 (study PRJEB33718, sample SAMN03159751) | human skin metagenome | collected 2014-05-20 | study: EMG produced TPA metagenomics assembly of the PRJNA266117 data set (Human skin bacterial metagenome...
AAGAGCGTTCCGTTCACACCGGAAAGGTCGCTGGTTCGATCCCAGCTAGGACCACGGATTGGGAAAACCCCAGGTTGCGAATGGCCTGGGGTTTCTTCATGTTTTCGCACGTCATGATCCATATTAGGCTCTGTACTCAAGTGGACATAGCGAGACGCAGAACGACTCGAAATAGAGACGGATTAGAGAACATGACCGGAGATAGAGAACACGGCCAGAAGCCGCGCAGGGGAGGAACGCCCAAAGCACTCCGCAAGAGCGATACACGGCGCAGTTTCGGCAAGATCACCCACAAGGGGAAGCGCTACTACGCGGAATACACACACGACGGCGCACGACACACCGCAGGGCAAGGTTTCACTACCCAGCGTCAAGCGGAAAACTGGCTCGACTCCGAGCGTTACCTAATCGACGAACGGCGCTGGACACCCCCAAAGCACCGCCGCGACGCGGCAAAGGAACAAGCTGCGCGAGATGCCGCTCAAACGCTCACGATTGCGGAACTCGTAGACAAATGGCTTACAAATTCCGAAATCAAAGAATCGACCCGCAGAAGCCACAAGAAAACATTGGACCTGCGCGCGCTCGGGCAAATCGATCCCCTTGGCCGCAACGTTCTACGTCTGAACGGGGTAGAGCCGCTTGGCGACCTCCGAGTTGTAGACGTGGACCGCGCGCGCATGCAAACCTGGATCGATGAAATGAAGGCAAGGTGGCCAGCAGGTGAGGACGGCTACGCCACCTCGTATTACGCCCGAAAACGCCTCTCAACCGCGTTCAACTACGCAATCAAGCACCTTGAACTGATCGAGGCGAACCCGCTCGAACATTCCACGATGAAGCCACCCAAAAACAGCACCAAAGACCAGGCTGTGCTATCCGACGAGGAAGGCCAGCAGCTCATTGCCGCCTTCCCAGATTGGTTGCAACACGCACCGCGAATCATGCTCTTCGCAGGCCTGCGCTTGGGCGAATTGCTCGAACTGCGAGTCAAGGACCTCGAAAACATCGGTAATAGCCAAGCGCCGATCACCCTTCACGTCCGTCGCAACATGCAGGACACCAACGCCCCGAACGGCGGCAAAGAGGTTCTAATCAACGACACTCCTAAAAGCGAAGCGGCAAAGCGTGCAATCACTCTTGATCCCAAGACCAGCGAGGCAATCCGCGACCACCTAAAGGAGTTCGGCAAAACAAACCCCGAAGACCTCGTTGTCACGCGCAAGAACGGGACGCAGTTCACCCAAGGTAACTTTCGCGATGCCTACTTCACGCCCGCCAAGAAGTCCATCGGGCGGCCCGATATTAGCCCTCACGCCACCCGCCGCTACTACGGCACGAAACTAGTGACCTTCGCACTTGCAGGCGAATTCTCACTGGAAGACGCGCGAATGCTCATGGGGCATGAAACCACAGAGCAACTACTTGAATACATGCGCGCCCAAAGCGACTACCGCGACCGGGCCGCCGCCGCGTTCGGCAACCTATTCGGAGGATAGAAGAATGAACCCCACGGAAAAAGAACTCGCAGCCATGTTTCCGGAAGTAAGCTCCAAACACCACCTGCGAGTGACCGACTCGCACGGCAAGACGGTTTGTGTGCTGCTACTCGCCCGGCGCGACTACACAACCGGTGGAGAAACTGACCCCACTAACCTCACGGTCGCAGTCGAGACGCTGCCAGCCAAGGGGCAGGCTAGAAAAGGCTGGCTAGCGTCTGCCGACCTGCAACCGGGCGACGTGGAACGAATCGGCGGACGCAGACCTTCGGCCTACATCGACGACGAAAAACTGGTGTTCCGTCAATGGGAGGTTGGCCTAGAAAAAGCCCTCCCTACCTTGGCGAAGTTGTACGACCACCGCATAACCGGCATTCAAGAGCGGCACCTACAACGGGCCATTGCTGGACAACTCTAGGTCGCTCGTCTACAGTCCTACCCAAGGCCGGAACCACTTGGACATAGTGGCGAAGGCGTGGATTGCAGAAGACTCCATCTGCTCGCGATCACAAAAGTGGCGCGTCCTTGAAAAGCCGAGTTAGGTTGCTCGGCCTGTTAAGGGCGCGCATTTTTTGTGCCCGGAAAGGTCAGCAATGACCGCGATCACCCGCAAATGGTTGTCCATCGAAGAGGCCGCCACCTACGTCGGACTATCCACCAAAACAATCCGCCGCAGAATCTCAAGCGGCGACCTCAAAGCCAGCAGAACCGGGCGCGTCTACCGAATTCACGTAGACGCACTTGATGCAATGCTCCAACCCGTACAGGTGGCGCGATAGCTATGCACGACACCGAAACTGCCTATCTGCGATCCGTGCTTGCTGGCACCGCGCGAGAAGCCGCAGAATCGCTGCGCACGCTCGAACCTGAAGACTTCCACGCGCCACAACACCAGAGAATCGCTTGGCTTATCAACGGCCATGCCGTCGCACTCTGCAAAGACGGACACGCCGACTCACCGTTGGAACCCACCGTGCTCATGACGCACTTGGTGGACGGCGGAGCGAGCGACACCGAACGTAACGCGCTCATCGCCGTCACTACCGGCAACCCGGCCAACCCCGCCGACCGCGCTCACCTAGCCACGGCCCTCAAAACCGCCCGTCTCCGCCGTCAATGTGACGCAGTGGGGCAGAGCCTCACCGAGGCCGCAAACGGCGCTCTCCCGGCCATACAGCGCGCGATAACCGCCGCCCAGCAACTCACCGTCCTAGCCGCGCGCGCAGGACTCGATCACTAATCCAAGGAAACCCAAATGGCCACCAACGCCACAACACAACCAACGCGACAACTGCGCTTAGTCTCATTCAACGAGGTACAGGACGACGTACCCACCTTCGCCTTCGACCTAACTCACTCCGGCCAGACAATCGGCACTTGCCCTATCGGCTCCATTGCCCTTTTCGCAGGCCGACCCGGCGCGGGTAAATCAACCACAGGCCGACACATCGCGGCGCGCGTATCCACCGGCACGCTGCCCGGCTGCTGGCACGGAACACCACACAGCGTCGTCTACATCGCGCAGGAAGAGTCCGCCGCCTACATTGTGAAGCCCGCGCTACGTGCTGCCGGTGCCGACATGTCGCGCGTTCTCTTTCCGCAGGTGACGGTCAGAATGGAAGACCAGGGGGACGTGCAACTACGGCTAGTCGCGGAGCGTGACCTTCATGACCTCGCCGCCGCCTGCATCGAAGCAGACGTAAAGGTGATAATCGTCGATCCGCTCATGGCCTTTATCAACGGCTCAACCGACCTCTACAAGTCAAATGAGATCCGAGAGCGCCTAAGACCATGGGCCACGCTGGCCGAACGAATCGAAGGCGTGGTAATAGGCATCACCCACCTGAACAAATCGGGAAACGGCGACGTAGTAGCCGGAATTAACGGCTCGTCCGCGTTCGGCGAAGTCGCACGCACAGTCTTCGGCTTTACGAAGGACCCGCAGGCTGACGACGACTCCCGCGTTATGTCGCTTGAAAAGAACTCGCTCGGGCGCGAAAGCTACGCATGGCGCTACCGAATCAGGCAGGAAACCATCACCACCGACAAGGGACGCACCGCCGAAATGGCCGCCTTCGAAATGGTTGGAGAGTCCGCCGAGACCGTTGGCGAAATCCTGCGACAGACCGCCAACGGAGCAACAGCCGAAGACACAAGCGAGCTCCGTGAAGTAGTGCTCCGGTTCCTCGAAGAGAACGGCGGATCAGCACCAGCCGCAGAAATAGAACGGGAAGTAAGGAGCGCCGGACTAGTCTTCAAGTCCGCCCAAAACCAAAAGCGGCGCTGGGGCATCACGTCGGAGAAAGTGGGCAACGTGTGGCACTGGGTTGCACCCAACGCCCCGCATGATCCCACCACAACCCAGCAGTCCCCCCACGTACGGGATCATGGGACCTTGGGATCATCGCAGGTAAAAAGCAAAAAGCCAGGCGGTCAAGGCCCCAAGATCCCTAGATCCCAAGATCCCCTATACAAGGCACCGGCGGGAGATTGGCACCCGAGCGACACCCAAACCGTCGTCCTCGACTGCCTGTCAACGACACACCCACAGACCGCCGAACAGATCGCCGCACAACTACCCAGAAGCCAGCGACAGACGCTGCCAGAAGACCTCAAAGCACTTTCACAGAACGGGCTGGCATCAACCACACCCGAAGGCCGCTACTTAAGGGCAAGCCAATGACGCGCCGAGACTCAATCAAAAGCAGAGTCCAAATCGACGGCACTGTACGCGCGTGGTCGAACGTCACCGTCACACACACCCGAACCCATTCGGGCAAGCCACTGACGATCCTCACGTTCCCCTCCCTGCGCGTAACCGCAACCCTCACGCCCGAGGCCACGCGCGCCTTAGCCGACCGGCTTCACGACGTGGCGGACATACAGGAAAACCTCAACCGTTCCTGAACCCAAACGCTGGAACACGCAAGAACAAACCGCAACACGCAGGAACACAGAAATGTTCCACAAAAGCACGCCCTGACCTGCGAGAACAGCCAGGAACACGAAAATTCAGCCCCACAACACAACAGAGTGAAAGGCAAACGAGCATGACAAGCAACCGAATCACCGACGAGCAAAAGGCCCGCGTCGAAGAACTACGCAAGGACGGCTGGACCCTGCGCGAAATCTCCCACGAAACCGGCGTAAGTGTCGCCACGTGCTCGCGTCACTTAAACCGCGCCGGAATCGTAGGGGACACCAGCCGAACCGTCGAAGCCGCGCGCGCGAGGTTCGAAGCCGCGCAAACAGCACGCTACGACTTAATCTGCGACCTATTCGACGACTTGGAAAACCTACGGACCAGGCTAAATGAGCCATACGACGAGTGGCTGAACGGACCGGACGGCCCTACCAAAGTGACCCTGCCCGAGCCACCGCTAAGCGAATGCGCCCGGATCACGGAGGTCATGCGTAAAACTGTTGCCGAAATCAGCCGCCTAGAAGCCGAATTCCTTGCAAACAACGAACTGGACAGTGCCCGCAGTTTTCTACAGAACTTGCAGAGCAGCCTTGAAGCCGCCGTGGCGCTCGCGGGACCCGACAACGACCCGTTGAACTACGACAGCGACTACAGCGTTCACACCGACCCCGAGCAGTAGCAGGCACGAAAAAAGGGGCCACAGGCAACGCCAGCGGCCCCTAGGTCAAGCACAGCTACACGAACGCGCTACCGTCCAACTGCAACGGTTCAGGCGCGCCGGGCACGTCTGCAAGCGCCGTAGCGTCACCGTCCCAGCGGAACGCCGAACGAAGTGTGTACTGTTCGCACAGCCGCGTGAGTTCAGCCAGGCCCAAGGAACCGGCCACGCGCCGGGCAAACGCGCGGGGATCGGTAGCGGAGGGGGCAACGCCCGCGTAGTCCAGTAAGTCCACGGCCAGATCGACAACGCGGTACGCGCTCGACGCGTTACCCGTCAGCCGTTTGACCATCTCACGCAGCCCCGCGACGAGTTCAACCCAAGCCGCGTGCGTTAGGCCGGTGGAATCGCTTAGAGCGCCAGCGGGCACATATTCACCGCCTTCCAGCTCGCCGGGGGCGGGCAACGCCGGATAGTCAGCGGCGGCATCGTTCAGGTACGCCGGAAGAACACCGTCGAGTACCACGCCGTCCGGCAGATGCCCCAGCATGAATTCAGCCGACACCACCCGCTTATCCGCATCAATTAGCCGGTACACGTCGCGGGCCAGCCGGTCCATGTCGTACTTGGTGGCGTACACGCCCCGGCGCGCCATAGCCTGCGAAAACAGGTCCAAGAACGCCGGGTCAGTAGCGGAAGTGAAACGTAGTTCAGCCATTACAAAATCTCCTCAAGTTCGTTGTCTGCCACGGCGTACGGCGCTAGCCCATCGAGGTTGCCTTCAGTGCCGAGAACGCGCGAGCGGGCATCGGTGAGCAATTCACTGCCCAAGATGAACCACTTAGCCCCCACGCGGAGCGCCGGAAGCTCACCCTCACGGCACAAGCGTTGTATCGTACGTGGGTGCGAATCAGTCGCCGCCGCGAACTCCTTCACCGGAATCAATTCCCCCAGCGCGGGTAACTCTGCCACGTTAAACAACCTCCAAAGTCACCGTGACGAAATACTTACGGGTGTAACCCTATCGCAGATATGAACGAATCGGAATAGACGCGCACAAAATCGCGCCTATCGCTTAGCGGCAATGGAACTGCAACGTTCCGCCCCCGCTATACGCGCGCACGAGGGATAATCGGGCTAGTTGCTCAAGCGGACCGAAGGGGCGCTAGGTTTCCTCTCTTCGGTTTGTTCCTAAGCGCGGGATAGCGGATCGTGGCCGGAAGAACTGCCCCGGAAGTGGGTAGATAGTGAAAATATAGGGAAAAGAATTCCGTCGGAAATAGAAAATGCGCTCTGACCAGCGGTGGAGGGGCGCAATACGGTGATCCCAGCTAGGACCACAAACTACGCCCCAGGTTAACGACAGCCTGGGGCGTTTTGCGTTTGCACGCTAAACGCCGATATCGGCATTTGTGGGTTCGGCCCTTGGAAAACCCCAGGTCGCGTCTCGGGCCCGGGGGTAAACGCCGATATCGGCATTTAGGCTGCGTTGCCCGGTTCATAGTTTTGGGGCGGGTGTGCCGGGAACTAACGTGGATTTGGATGCGACTAGTGCTCTTAGCGCCAGTCGGCGCGTTGGTTTTACTTGAGGAGGCAGCATGCTCATCCCGGCATCATTCACACGAGGTGGCGCAATCGCGGCCGTGGCGGCGACTGCAACGTTGTGCGCGGCAGCGCCGGCTTACGCCCATGACTCCGTGATTGGCTCGGACCCTGAAGATAAGGGCGTGGTCAGTGAGTTTCCCGACGTTGTGACCCTGGAGTTTTCCGGGGAGATCCAGGACGGCTTCAACACCGTGGCGCTCTCCCGGGACGTCAACGGGCAATCCGAGGTTGTCTACTCCGGCGAGCCGGAGCTCGACGGCCGGTTTGTCACTCTCGCCGTCCCGGCGGACCTTGACGCACAGCCGGGCGACTACAAGGTGGGCTACCAGATCGTGTCGTCCGACGGGCACTCGACGAAGGGGATGACTTCGTTCAGCTTCAACCCATCCGGTGAAACGACCTCGGACGCGAGCCAGGACCCAGTAGTTGACGCGGCCGAAGGCATGAGCACCACCATGAAGGTGCTGCTCGCGCTGGCGGGTGTGCTGGTTGTAGCAGGTGCGGGCTTCGGCGCCTTGGCCAAGAGCCGCCGAATCTCTGAAACCGACACTGATACGGACGAGTAGGAGAACACCGATGAACAAACGAATCATCACCGGACTTGCAGCAGCCGCTTTGGTACTCGCAGGTTGCTCCGATGAGACCAACCGCGCAGCGGAGCAGCAGTCTTCGTTCAACGAGGCCACCTCGGAGGCGACGACCGATGTGGCAGCCAGCGAGCTGGACAACGATGCGGTCACCCTCGAGCAGGGCGCCGTTCGCGCGAAGACGGCGCAGGATACGGCTGACGGCAGCGACATGACCTCCATCTTCGGCACGCTGCACAACAACACCGACAAGGACCTCTCGGTCGTGGGCTTCACCACCTCTCTCGGCGAGGCGGACTATCAAATCCACGAGGTCGTCGACGGGATGATGCGCCAGAAGGACGGCGGCTTTGACATCCCCGCGGGCGGCACCCACGAGCTGGCTCCGGGCGGCGACCACTTCATGGTGATGGGCTATGCGCCGGCCATCGAGGCTGGCGACACCATCGACCTGACCTTGCTGCTCGAAGGCGGCGCGACCGTGACCGTGCCGGATGTTGCCGTGCGCACCATGCTTCCCGGCGACGAAAGCTACGGCGATATCGCCGACCACGCCGAGCACGGCGGCCACGCCGAGCACGGCGGCCACGCCGACCACGACGGCCACAAGCACTAAGGAGGAAAATCATGCCGGGTGTGAGCCGGCGGGGGTTTTTGGCGGGGACGGCTGGTGTGGCCGGGGTGGCGTCGACAGGCATGCTGCTGGCGGCGTGCGATAACGAGCCGAGCAACTCCGAGCCGAACACTGAACCGTTGACGGAGGCGTCCGTCGCCTTCGACGGTGCCCACCAGGCTGGCATCCAGACGCCGACGCAGGCGTCGCTCAACCTGGCCGGGTTCAACCTCAAGGACGGGGTGGACGCTGCTGGCGTCGTCAGGCTGATGCGCCTGTGGACCGAAGACGCCCGCGAGCTGACCGCCGGCCGCAACCCGCTGTCCAGCCTGGAGCCGGAGATGGTGAAGTGGCCCGCCAACCTCACCATCACCTGCGGGTTCGGTGAGCGCGTTTTCGATATTGCGGCGCCGGATCAAAAGCCGGTGTGGCTGCACGACATCCCCGCGATGCCGCGCGAAGAGCTGCGGCCGGAGTGGGGCCAGACCGACCTTGTGCTGCAGATCTGCTCCGACGACCCTGTGATGAGCGCCTGGGCGCTGCGCCACATGACGCGCGCCGGCATGGATTACGTGGAGACCGCCTGGCTGCAGCAGGGGTTTGTGAACGCGTTCGGCTCCATCCCCAAAGGCCAGACGCCGCGCAACCTCTTCGGCCAGGTGGACGGCACCGTCAACCCGCGCTCGGACGAGGACTACGCCGAGCAGGTCTTCGCGGACGACGGCTCGTCGTCGCTGGTGGTGCGCCGCATCGCAATGGACCTCGACGATTGGGAGCGGCTGGACCGCACCTCACGCGAGGTGGCGGTGGGGCGAAAGCTTTCCGACGGCGCCCCGCTGACCGGCGAGGACGAGTTTGATGCGCCGGACATGGAGGCGCTGGACGAGTACGGGCTGCCCGTGATCGACAAGAACTCCCACATGGCGCGCGCCATGCCGCCCGCGGACCACCCGGAGCAGAAGTTTTTACGCAGGCCGTACAACTACTCGCTGCCGCCGGCGCCCGGCGAGCTGTCTGACGCGGGCCTGGTCTTCTTGGCCTACCAAAAGGACCCGGATGTCCAGTTCACTCCTGTGCTGCAACGGCTTTTGGAGGTGGACCGCCTCAACGAATGGACCACGCACATCGGGTCAGCGGTGTACTGGATCCCGCCGGGCACACGTAAGCCCGGTGGTGAGGCAAGTGGCGACGCGTACTGGGGCGAAACAGTACTCTCTGGCGCCCGGGGGTAGAATCCCTGGCGTCCGGCGCGCCATCTGCGCCGTCGGGAGAGAACGTAGAAGATGGGCGGCGTCCAGGTATGACGCAGCCCAGTGACGCGCAAAGGAGCGCACGACAGATATGTCTACCGAAGCAGCAGTCGAGTTCGCACCGTTCGAGGTTCCCGCCGGCACCGCCGTCGGTGCGGCCACGCGGGAGCTGAACCTGCCAAACAAGGGGGAGGACGCCGTCGTGTGCGTCCAGGATGAAGCGGGCGAGCTGAAAGACCTCTCGCACGTGCCCGAGGCCACCGCGACGTTCACTCCGGTGCCGGCAAACACTGAGCTCGGCCGCTCCGTCATCCGCCACTCCTGCGCCCACGTGCTCGCCCAGGCCGTGCAGGCCGAATTCCCCGGCACCAAGCTGGGCATCGGCCCGGCCATCGAGGACGGCTTCTACTACGACTTCGACGTTGCGGAGCCGTTTACGCCCGAGGATCTGAAGACGCTGGAAAAGCGCATGAAGAAGATCATCAAGCAGGGCCAGAAGTTCGTCCGCGGCGTCTACGCCTCCGCAGAAGAGGCTGCAGAAGACCTCAAGGACGAGCCGTACAAGCTCGAGCTGATCAACGACAAAGGCAACGTCGACCCGGACTCCGATGAGGCCACCGAAATCGGTGCCGGCGAGCTGACGCACTACGACAACGTCAACCCGCGCACGAACGAGGTTGAGTGGCACGACCTGTGCCGCGGCCCGCACGTGCCCACCACGAAGTACATCCCGGCGTTCGCGCTGACCCGCTCGTCTGCCGCCTACTGGCGCGGCGACCAGAACAACGCCGGCCTGCAGCGTGTCTACGGCACCGCTTGGGAATCCAAGGAAAAACTCGAAGAGTACATGACCATGCTTGAGGAGGCGGAAAAGCGCGACCACCGCCGCCTAGGCAACGAGCTGGACCTGTTCTCCTTCCCGGACGAGGTGGGCTCCGGCCTGCCGGTGTTCCACCCGGACGGTGGCATTGTGCGCATGACCATGGAGCAGCACTCGCGCGAGCGCCATGTCGCCGCCGGCTATTCCTTTGTCAACACCCCGCACGTGACCAAGGGCGACTTGTTCCAGCAGTCGGGTCACCTGGACTGGTACGCCGACGGCATGTTCCCGCCGATGAAGCTCGACGGCGAGGTCGATGAAGACGGCAACGTGACCAAGCAGCCGGTGGACTACTACGCCAAGCCGATGAACTGCCCGATGCACAACCTCATCTTCGACTCACGCGGACGTTCCTACCGCGAGCTGCCGCTGCGCCTGTTCGAGTTCGGCACCGTGTACCGCTACGAGAAGTCCGGTGTGGTCCACGGCCTGACCCGCGCCCGTGGATTCACGCAGGACGACGCCCACATCTACTGCACCGAGGAGCAGCTGGAGGACGAGCTGACCAGCGTGCTGGAGTTCATCATCTCCCTGCTGCAGGACTACGGCCTGG
>ERZ1031113.367-NODE-367-length-10551-cov-14.105183_pt1 | contig 10551 bp, 9 predicted proteins | sample MGYA00518225_ERZ1031113 | MGnify/ENA primary metagenome ERZ1031113 (study PRJEB33718, sample SAMN03159751) | human skin metagenome | collected 2014-05-20 | study: EMG produced TPA metagenomics assembly of the PRJNA266117 data set (Human skin bacterial metagenome...
AGGTGCTCACCGACGACTCCGGCGCCGTGACCGGCATCCGCACCGAGCGCCAGGAGCTCGACGGCAACGGCGGCATCCGCGGCACCGGCAAGTTCACCGACTGGCCGGTCCAGCAGGTCTACCACGCCGTGGGCTACCGCTCCGAGCCAGTCGAGGGCGTGCCCTTCGACCTCGAGCGCCACGTCATCCCCAACGACGGCGGCCACGTCCTGGTCACCGCCGAGGAAGGCGCCGCACCGGAGGACAAGCTCTACGTCACCGGCTGGATCAAGCGTGGACCCGTCGGCCTGATCGGCAACACCAAGTCCGACGCCAAGGAAACCACCGACATGCTCATCGCCGACGCGGACGCCGGCAAGCTCGCCGCGCCGACCCACACCGGCGCCGACGAAATCTTCGACCTGCTGCGCGAACGCGGCGTGGACTACGCCACCTGGGAAGGCTGGTACAAGCTCGACGAGGCCGAGCGCGCACTCGGCGCCGCCGACCCGAACTTCCCGCGCGAGCGCAAGAAGATCGTGGAGTGGGAGGACATGCTCGGCCACTCCCGCGCGCAGTAGTAGCAAGTGCAACAACAGCATGCAGTGGCCCGCACGCATCCTCGCCGCCCCGCTCGCGATGATCGCGGCGCTGGCTGCCTGGCTGGCGCTCGCGCCGTTCACCCCGCACGTCGCGTACTGGGGCGCGGCATCGCTGGTCAGCCCGCAGTACGCGGGCCCGCTCCTGCTCATTTCGCTGGGCGTGGCGGCGGCGTCTGCCGCACTCGCCCGCGCCTCGCGGGCGAACCTTCTGCCGGCGGCCCTCGGGGTGGTGGCCACCGCGGCCGCCGCGGCGCTTTTCGGCGGCCAGCTGCACGCCGCCCGCGCGCTTGGCACCGATGCCGACGCGTGGGCCGCGCTGAGCTGGGCGGGGTTGGACAAGACCGCCCAGGGGCCCGACGCGACCGTCCCGTTCGACCTCTTCGGGACCGACGAGCTGGACATGGACGTCTACCTCCCGCGGGAGGGCGGCCCGCGCCCCGTCCTCCTCTACACGCACGGCGGCGGCTGGGACCAGCTCAATAAGCGTTCCCAGGCCTACAACATGCGGCAGATGGCTGACCGCGGCTACGTTGTGGTGTCGATGGATTACACGTTGTCTAGCCGTGAGCAGCCCACCTGGGACGTCGCCGCCGGCGAGGTTGGCTGCGCATTTACGTGGGTGGGCGCGCACGCCGCCGACTACGGTGGGGACCCGGCGAGGTTCTTCACCTACGGCGAGTCCGCCGGAGGGCAGTTGCTTCTCGACGCCTCCTACGATGCCGCCGCCGGCACGCTTACCTCCGACTGCGGCGGCCGCGCCGCCGTCCCCCGCGCCGTCTATGCCGACTCCCCCGCTCTCGACGCCCGGGCCGTGTGGGGCGGCGACGACCCGTACGCCGGCCGCGGCGCGCGCGAGACGGTGGAAAAGTACCTGGGCGGCACCCCGGGCGAATACCCGGCGCGCGCCGACGCGGTGACCTCGGCGAACCACGTCACGGACCGCTCGCAGCCGACGATGATCGTGCGCAGCGCGGACGACCGCCTCGTCCCGCCCGGCAGCTACGAGGGTTTCCACGCCGCCGCGGCGGCGAGCGGCGTCGAGCTCACCGAGCAGGTACGCCCGCACGCCGACCACGCCTCCGCGCTGAGCGCCCACGGAGTGTGGAACCAGCACCTGCTCGACTCCATGACGACGTTCTTCGCGGAGCACGGGGCGGACGCGTGAGCGGCCAGCTGACCGGGCGCGCCCGCACCGGCGCGGCGGTGGCCTCGATCCTGCTCGGCGCGCTCTTCATCGTCGACTGGGTGACAGTGCAGTCGCCGGTCGGCGCGGCGGCAAAGCTGGCCGGGGCCGCCATCCTGGCGGGCGCGACCGCCTCCTGCGCCGCGCTGTGGGTCCCCGGCATCGCCGCGTGCGCCACCCTTGCCCTGGCGCTGCAGAGCCTCAGCGTCTTCCTCTACTGGGCCCCGCCGCTGGCGTTCGCCTCCTACCTGCTGGGCCTGTCCGCCCCGCGCAGGCAGCGGCCCTGGCTCGTGGCGTGGGTGCTGGGGGTCTCCACCGCCGGCCTCTACGCCCACCACCTGTTCTTCGACGCCGAGTGGCCCAGCGGCATGACCACCACCGAGGCGGTGGAGGCCGGGGTCGGCGCGACCGTGCTGTGCTGGCTGGCGCTGGGCTTCTTCTACCTGCTGGGCACCCAGGCGCGCCAGCGCCGCGAGCGCATCTCGGAACTAGAGCAGCAGGTGGAGTTCGCGCACGTGCGCGAGCGCACGCAGATCGCCCGGGAGATGCACGACATCGTCGCGCACACGCTCGCGGGCATCACCGCGCTTGCCGACGGCGCCCGCTACGCCGCCAAGTCCAACCCGGAGGTAGCGGAGGAGGCGCTGGAGACCATCAGCCGGGAGTCGCGCACGGCGCTCGGCCAGATACGCGGGCTGCTCAGCGTGCTGCGCAGCGACGAGACCGAGCGCCCCGCCGGCACCGCGCCGAGCCGGCACGACTTCGAGGCGCTTTTCGACGACGCCCGCCGCCGCGGGACCGACCTGACCGTCGAGGGCCTCGACGACCTGCCCGCCGACCTGCCCGCGCTCACGCAGTTCACGCTCTATCGCGTTTGCCAGGAGGCAGTGACTAACATGCTGCGGCACGCGTCCTCCCCCGCCGGCGTGATCCGGTTTGTGGTGGGTGCCCACTCGATTGTGGTGGAGGCGGAAAACGCGGCATCAAAAAGCAAAAGCTCGACGGGGGGCTTCGGGCTGGTGGGCATCGAGGAGCGGGTGGCCGCGGTCAGCGGGCGGGTACGCTTCGAGCGCGACGGTGGCAAGTTTGTGCTGACGGCGGAGGTACCTCGATGATCACGGTTGCGCTTGTGGACGACCAACCGCTCGTGCGCGCTGGGTTTTCCATGCTGGTTGGCTCGCAGGGCGACATGGAGGTGGCGTGGCAGGCCGGCGACGGCGATGAGGTGCCGGGCCGAGAGGCCGCGGACGTGGTGCTCATGGACATCCGTATGCCCAGCGTCGGTGGCATCGAAGCCACCCGTGCGCTGCTTGCGGAGCACCCCGACACCCGGGTCATCATGCTCACCACTTTCGACGACCAGGAGCTGGTGCTCGACGCGCTCGATGCCGGCGCCTCCGGCTTCCTGCTCAAGGACGCCGACCCCGACGAGCTGCTCAGCGCGATCCGCGCCGTCGACGGCGGCGACGCGGTGCTCGCGCCGAAGGTGACCCGCCACGTCATCGGCGCGGCGCAGGCCCCGGAGCATCAGGAGGCGGCACGCAACGAGGCAATGCTCGAGCGCCTTACCCCGCGCGAGGTGGAGGTCCTGCGCTTGGTGGCGCTGGGCTACTCAAACGAGGAGATTGCCGAGGCCGAGACGCTCTCCCCCGCGACGGTGAAGACACACGTGCACCGCATTCTGTTCAAGACCGAGTCCCGCGACCGCGTCCACGCCGTCCTCTTCGCGTTCCGCGCGGGCTTGGTGGGCACCGGCGAGTTGCTGGGCCACTAGCCGCCTACACCCCAGGGTGTACGCGCCGATTTACACCCGCGGGCGGACGATTTCGCCTGCGCCACGCGCGATTGTGGGAACCATGATCGAAGTTCACAACCTGACCAAACGGTATTCAAGCTCCACCGCCGTCAACGCGCTGTCGTTCACCGCGCCGGACGGCGACGTCACAGGCTTCTTGGGCCCGAACGGCTCCGGCAAGTCCACGACCATGCGCATGATCGTCGGGCTAGAAACCCCAGACGAGGGCGAGGCGCTTATCGACGGCTCCACTTTCCGATCCCTCGACCAGCCCGCACGCGCCGTCGGGGCACTGCTCAACCCGGAATGGATCGCCCCGCACATGACTGGGCGCGGCCACCTGAAGATGGTCGCCGATTACGCCGGCGTGCCGGAATCCCGCGCCGACGAGGCGCTTGAGGCGTTCGGGCTCGCGGAAGCAGCAAAACGGCAAGTGAAAAACTACTCCCTCGGCATGCGCCAGCGCCTCGGCGTGGCCAGCGCGCTGATCGCGGACCCATCCAACGTCATCCTGGACGAGCCGGTCAACGGTCTCGACCCGCAGGGCGTCGCCTGGATGCGGGGGCGCATCCGCGAGATGGCCGCCGAGGGCCGTGCGGTAGTCGTCTCTTCGCACCTGATGAGCGAGATGCAGCTCACCGCGGACCGCCTTGTGGTGATCAACCGCGGCCGCCTCGCCGGCGAGGGCCCGCTCGAAGACTTCCTGGGCTCCAACCGGGTTGAGGCGACGTGCAGCGACCCGGCGCGGCTGGCTGAGGCCGTCGGCGGCCAGGTCATCGGCGACTCCGTTGTCGTCGACGACGCCACCGCCCGAGACGTCGGCGAGGCCGCCCAGCGCGCCGGCGTGACGGTGTACTCCCTCCAGGAATCCCGCCGCAGCCTCGAAGAAGTGTTCCTGGAGTCGACGAAATAGGACGTAGGAGGATTTTCCATGCACACACTGAAAGCAACGCTGCGGGAGATCTTTTCCCGCCCCGCGACGCGCATCCTGCTCGCGTTTGTCGCGGCCGCCCTCATTCTCGGGCCCATGGCCGTCGCGATGCTCGTCGGCCCCAACGGTACAAGCACCGCAGACCCTGCAATGCTGCTCATCCCGGCCGCTTTGATGCTCCCTGTGGCGTTCGCCGCGGGCGCTTTCCCCGCTGGCAGCGCGCACTCGCGCGGCACGATCGGCTACGCCTACCTCGCGTCGAACCACCGCGGTTGGGAGCTCGCATGTCGCGTCGGAATCGCAGCTCTCGCCTGCATACTGACGGCGTTTGCCGCGTCGGCGATCGGGCTCGGCGGCGCGCACGTGTTTGTCGACAGCGTCGCTTTGGGAGGCGCCGACAGCGCAGATATGGTGCGCAGCCAGGCCGAGCTGTGGATCGTGTACCCACTACTCGCGGCCCTGACAGCCGTACTGCTCGGTTCGGGCACCGCGTCCTTCTTCGTCTGGGTCGTAGAGTCGCTCATTGTGGAGACTGCCCTCGGCGCGATCAACCAGCCGTGGGCCGCGGCCCTGGAAAAGCTCCTGCCGGGCGGCGCGGCCGGGAACGGCACGGCCGGCGTGGTCACTCTTGCGGTCTGGGTCGCGGTCCTTGCCGCCGCCGCGTACGCTGCCGTGCAGCGGAGGGCCGTGAAATGACCCTAAAAGAGAGCACAAGACATGCCGGTGAGCGCACCGCCGCCCGTCGGCGGTTCGTGGCCCCCGACCTCGCCCGCGGTTTCGCTTTAGTCGGCATCGCGATGGCCAACATAGTCACCGACTGGGACCCGGCGGAGGGTGTCGACCACGCGGCGGGCCTCGGCGGCTACAACGGCGACGGCACCGCGTGGGAGAAGCTGCTCGTCTTCCTAGAGACGCTCTTCGTGCATGTGCGCGGCCTACCCATGTTTGCCACCCTCCTCGGTGTTGGCATGGGCATGATCTTTGTCAGCCTCGAACGGCGCGGCTACCCGCTGCGCGCCCGGCGCGGGGTGCTCGCGCGCCGCTACGGGTTCCTGTTTCTGTTCGGTCTGGTGCATAAGACGCTGTTTTTCACCAACGACATCATGACGGCCTACGGCATCGCGGCACTCATCCTGTGCTTGTTCATCGGGTGGAGCGACAAGGCCCTCTACGCCCTCGCAGGTGCTGCGTTCGCCCTGCACACGACGCTTCGGGCACCTGGCGTATTCGCCGCGTTTTCGTCGACAGCGGAACCAATAGACGGCAGCCCCGCGCGCATCTTCGACCTCAGCGACCGCATAGCCGCGGGCCTGGCCAACTTCTGGGTGTACCCGGCGATGGGCGTGATCGAGATGCTCGCCTTCTTCCCGCTTGTCGTGGTCGGGTTCGTCTGGGGCCGCCGCGGTATCTTCGGCGACGTCGACGGCAACTCCCGGATGCTCCGCGGGTGGGCGATTCTTGCAGCCGTAGTTATCGCGGCCGTCGGCATCCCGTGGGGCTGCGCGGAAATCGGCGCGCTCGAACCCAGGTGGGCTACAGGGCTCAATGCCACCAACGAGCTCGTCGGCATGCTCACCGGCCCCGGCATCCTCGCCGCAATCTCCCTCGCGTGCCGGCCGTTGCAATCGCGTATCAACGCCTCCGGCTCCCTCCCGCACCTAGCCCAACCGCTAGTGGCGCTGGGGAAACGTTCCATGAGCGGCTACCTTGCGCAAACGATCCTCTTCATCCTGACAACCCAGCCCGCGTTCTGGTGGGCGACCCGCGATGCGACGATCGCCGGCAAGCTCGGTTGGGCGATGGTTGTCTGGCTGGCCACGGTGGCTGGTGCGTGGGCGCTTGAGATGTCTGGCAAGCCGGGGCCGTTCGAATGGCTGCACCGTCGCCTCTCCTACGGCAAAGACGGCCTCCCCGAGCACTACCCCGGCTAGGCCGCCCGGAGCAGACGCAGCCGGAGTTCGCACTGCGCCGGCGCACCCCTTCGGCCCGTTGTTTCTCCCCGCCCCGGTCTAAGATTGCCCCGGACAAAAAGAGAGGGGCACTCATGGATCTCATCCGCCTCACCGCACGCTTTGGCAGGCGGTACAGCGGCAAGATCGCGCTGGTCATCGTGTTACAGCTGGTCACCACCCTGGCCACGCTGTACTTGCCGGACCTGAACGCGGACATCATCAACAACGGCGTCGCCCAGGCGGACGTGCCGTACATCTGGCGCACCGGCCGCACGATGTTGGTGGTGGCGCTGGTGCAGATCGCGGCGGCGATCGCGGCGGTGTGGTTCGCCTCCCAGGTGGCCATGAACACCGGCCGGGACATCAGGGCCGCCGTGTACGACCGGGTGTCCGATTTCGACAGCGAGGAGATGGCGCATTTCGGCGCCGCCACGCTGGTCACGCGCGGCACGAACGATGTCCAGCAGGTGCAGATGACGTTCCTGCTGTTCATGAACTTCATGGTCGCGGCACCTATCATGGCTATCGGTGGCATCATCATGGCTCTGCGCCAGGACGCGGGCATGTCGTGGCTGGTAGTCACCGCGGTGCTCATTCTCGCAGTCGTGGTGGGGATCACCGCCGCGGTCCTGATGCCGCTGTTCAAGCGCATGCAGAAGAAGCTGGACGCGATCAACGGCCTGTTGCGCGAGCAGATCGCGGGTATCCGCGTGGTGCGCGCGTTCGGCCGAGAGGACCACGAGGCCGAGCGTTTCACGGAGGCGAACCACGACATCACCAGGCTGAGCCTGAACATCGGCCGGGTGTTCGTGACCATGTTCCCGGTGATCATGCTCATTTTGAACCTGGCTACGGCCGCGGTGCTGTGGTTCGGCGGCCACCGCGTGGACGAGGGCCTGGTGGAGGTCGGCTCGCTCACCGCGTTTATGCAGTACCTGATGCAGATTCTCATGGCGGTGATGATGGGCGTGTTCATGCTGATGATGCTGCCGCGCGCAATTGTCTGCGCCGACCGCATCGAGGAGGTGCTCGGGCATGAGGTGAAGGCGTCGGCGACCGGAGAGGCGTCGATAGGCGAAGGCTCCGTGCGCTTCGAGGATGTCTCCTACACCTACCCGGGCGCGGAGAAGCCGGTGCTGGAGCACATCTCGTTTGAGGCGGCGCCGGGGACGACGACGGCGATCATCGGCTCGACGGGCAGCGGCAAGACCACGCTCGCGGGGCTCTTGCCCAGGCTGTACTCGCCGACTTCGGGGCGCGTGCTTATCGACGGCCATCCGGTCACCGAACTCGACAGAGCCAGCCTGGTCACGGCTGCCGGCATGGTCCCGCAGAAACCGTGGCTGTTTTCCGGCACGGTGGCGTCGAACCTGCGGATGGGCAACCCCGACGCCACCGATGATGAGCTGTGGGCGGCGCTGCGCACCGCGCAGGCCGGCTTCGTCGAGGACCTGGACATGCCGATCGCCCAGGGCGGCACCAACGTCTCCGGCGGGCAGCGCCAGCGCCTGTGCATCGCGCGCATGCTGGTGGCGGACCCGAAGGTGTACATCTTCGACGACTCGTTCAGCGCGCTCGACGCGACCACCGAAGCGAACCTCAACGCCGCGATGCGCGAGGTGGTCAAGGACCGCACCGTGATCGTGGTGGCGCAGAAGGTCTCCTCGATCCGGCACGCAGACCAGATTCTGGTGATGGAGGCCGGGCGCATCGTCGCGCGCGGCACGCACGAGGAGCTGCTGGAAACCAGCGAAACGTACCGGGAGATCGCAGCGAGCCAGGCGGAGGTGGACGCATGAGCAACCAACACGGAACTGAGCTGACAGACGACCAGCTCGCCGAATACGAAGAGAAGATGGCCGGCGACGACTTCTCCAGCAAGGCGCCGCGCAAGGCCAAGCAGTTCTGGCCGTCCGCAAAGCGCCTGCTGGGGCTTTTGGCGCCGTACAAGCTTGCGCTGGTGGCCGTGTTCGCCATGAACGCGGTGTCCGTGTTCCTGTCGGTGTACGCCCCGCGCGTGATGGGCCGGGCCATGGACGTGATCTTCTCCGGCGTGATGTCCAAGCACATGCCGCCGGGCACCACCAAGGAGCAGGCGATCGAGGGGCTGCGCGCCGCGGGCCAGGACCGGTTCGCGGACATGGCCTCGGCGATGGAGCTCACCCCCGGCTCCGGCATCGACTTCGACCGCCTTGGCCAGCTCATCGCGCTGGTGCTGGCGCTGTACGTGGCGGCGTCGTTGCTGATGTGGGCCCAAGGCGCGATTTTGAACCGGCTGACCATGCGCGCGGTGTTCAACCTGCGCGAGCGGGTGGAGGCGAAGATCAACCACCTGCCGCTGCGCTACTTTGACACCCGCCAGCGCGGCGACGTCATGTCGCGCACCACCAACGACGTGGACAACGTGCAGCAAGCGTTGCAGCAGTCCCTGTCCTCGCTGTTCAACGCAATCCTGACCGTGGTGGGCATCCTGGTGATGATGTTCGCCATCTCCTGGCAGCTGGCACTAGTGGCGCTGCTGGCCATCCCGCTGACCGGCCTGGTCATGGGCCTGGTGGGCACGCGCAGCCAGAAACAGTTCACCGCCCAGTGGAAGGCCACCGGCGATGTCAATGGGCACGTGGAGGAATCGTTCTCCGGCCACGACGTGGCGGTCATCTTCGGGCGCACCGACGAGCTGCGCCGCACCTTCGACGAGCGCAACACCGAGCTCGCGGGCGCGGCTCAGAAGGCGCAGTTCCTAGCCAACTCGATGCACCCGACCATGCAGTTCATCTCGTATTTGTCGTACGTGGCCATCGCGGTGCTCGGCGGCGTGAAGGTCGCCTCCGGCAAGCTCACGCTCGGCGACGCCACCGCATTCATCCAGTACTCCCGCCAGTTCAACCAGCCGCTGGGCGAGATCGCCGGCATGATGCAGATGCTGCAGTCCGGCGTCGCGTCCGCGGAGCGCGTCTTCGAGCTTCTCGACGCTGAAGAGGAACCCGAAGACAGCTCCCAAGCCCGCATCAACGGCCGCGCCGAGGGCCTGGTGGAGTTCCGCGATGTCTCCTTCTCCTACACCGACGAGCCTTTGATCCAGGACCTGAACCTGCGGGTGAAGCCCGGCCAGACCGCCGCGATTATCGGCCCCACCGGCGCCGGCAAGACCACGCTGGTGAACCTGATCATGCGCTTCTACGACGTCGATTCGGGCGCGATCACCCTCGACGGGGTGGACATCCGGGACTATTCCCGCGAGGACCTGCGCAACCAGATCGGCATGGTGCTCCAGGACGCTGTGCTGTTCAAGGGCACGATCATGGACAACATCCGCTACGGCCGGCTCGATGCCACCGACGAGGAGGTCATTGAGGCGGCGAAGGCCACCTACGTGGACCGCTTCGTGCGCTCGCTTCCGGACGGCTACGACACGGAAGTCGACCAGGACGGCGGGTCCGTCTCCGCGGGCGAGCGCCAGCTGATCACCATCGCGCGCGCGTTCCTGTCGCAGCCCGCGCTGCTGATCCTGGACGAGGCGACCTCGTCTGTGGACACCCGCACCGAGGTCATGGTGCAGCAGGCCATGAACGCGCTGCGGTCCAACCGCACCTCCTTTGTCATCGCGCACCGTCTGTCCACCATCCGGGACGCGGACGTGATCGTGGTGATGGAAGACGGCAGGATTGTGGAGCAAGGTTCGCATGCGGAGCTCGTCGAAAAGCAAGGTGCGTACTGGCGCCTGCACCAATCCCAGTTCAGCGGGGACTAAACGCGGGTAGCATCGGACGCATGACTGCAGAAAACGAAGGTCTGTACACCAGCATCGACACTCCGGCAGACGGCGCAGCTAACAAGGCTGCTGCAGCCGGTGCGGACAACCCGAACCAGGACATGGACACCAAGCCCCTCGGCGAGGGCGTGCACACCGTGGAAGAAGCCGAAACCCACGAGGACGACTCCCGCTGGAACGACGGCAAGCAGCCGCGCCCGCAGGACTAACCCCAATCCCCTCCCCGCGCCCCGGACGTGCACGACAGCCGTCCGGGGCGTTAGTATGTCCGGCGTGAGCACCCCATACGCTGTCTCTTATACACATCTGACGCTGCCGACGAAGAGGATAGTGTAGA
>ERZ1031113.370-NODE-370-length-10431-cov-7.747398_pt1 | contig 10431 bp, 13 predicted proteins | sample MGYA00518225_ERZ1031113 | MGnify/ENA primary metagenome ERZ1031113 (study PRJEB33718, sample SAMN03159751) | human skin metagenome | collected 2014-05-20 | study: EMG produced TPA metagenomics assembly of the PRJNA266117 data set (Human skin bacterial metagenome...
CACCCAGTTCTATGACGATCTCGATGGATCGCCGCTGTCAGAGTCTGACCATCAAGCAGTCCACTTCAGCTTCAACGGCACTGAATATGTCCTCGACCTCTCGAAAGAGAATGTCAAGCGCTTCCACGAGGCGCTCATGCCGTATATCGCGGCCGCACGCGAGGTGCCAGCTGACCCGCGCACCCGCGTTGACGCATCACAGATCCGCGCATGGGCGCGAAAGAAGGGAATGAAAGTCGCTCAGCGCGGAAAGATTCCTTTCGAGGTCATCGACGCGTACCGTCGCGCCAACGCGTAACGCTGCTGGACCTTTCTTTTACAGCACTCCCTGCTCGCGGGCCGATGCCACCGCGGAGGTGCGGGAACGCACTCCGAGCTTGTCGTAAATGTGCACGAGGTGGGATTTCACCGTTGCCTCGGAGAGCATGAGCTGCTGGCCGATCTCACGGTTCGACGAGCCACCCGCGACAAGTTGAAGCACCTCGAGCTCGCGCGGAGTGAGCGAGGAGCGTGGGCTGCGGTCCCGCGTCTGCAGACGATTGCGCACCATCGGCGACATTGCCTGGTCGCCCTTCGCGGTCGAACGGACCGCGGCGAGTAGCTCACTCGGCGGGGCATCTTTGAGCAGGTAGCCGACGGCACCGGCCTCTATTGCGCCGAGAATATCCGCGTCGGTGTCGTAATTGGTCACCACCAGCACCTTCGGCGGGTTCGCCATGGTGGAGCGGATCTCCGCGGTCGCCTCCGCACCGGTAGTCACCCGCGTGCCTTGGGCACCGGCACCGAAGCGGAGGTCCATGAGGATCACGTCGATGCCCCCCGCTTGGGCGGTCGCAATGGCCCCTTCGGCAGTGGCCACTTCACCGACGACGATGATGTCGTCGGCGGCCTCCAACACTGAGCGAAGGCCGAGACGGACGATCTCGTGATCGTCGGCAAGCAAGACGCGAATCATTCTTCCTCCTCAATCTTTCGGTTGATCCTACTCTCCTTGTCGTCGGGCGCGGCCACCGACTCGTCCACGGGCACAGCGACCGAGACGGCAGTGGGCCCGCCCGGAGCGGATTCGAGGATGAGCTCGCCCCCCAATTCCCGCGCACGCGTCCGCATTGCATCCACACCCAAGTGGCCGAGCCCGACCGGCTTCTCCGGCAGCGCCTCCACATCGAATCCAGCGCCATTGTCCACGACGTCCAGGCGCACCTCCCCCGGCGCGAATGTCAGGGTCACGCGGGCACGCGTCGCGCCAGAATGCTTGACGACGTTGCCCACCGCCCCCTGCGCGATCCGCAACAACCCGGCTTCCACCCGCATCGGCAACTGATGTGGTTCCCCGTCCACGTCGACGTCAATGGAAATATCACCGGCGTGGGCGAAAGAGCCGGCGATCCGCTCCAGTGCCTCCGGGAGGGATGTCTCGGACAAAGGCGCTGGCGTGAGAGCCGCGATCATGGCGCGGGTTTCGGACAGATTGTCCGAGGCCGAATGCCGGGCCGTCTCGAGCCTGCCCAACGGGACCCGAAGCTCTTCCTCGCTGAACCCCATACCGCGCAGATCCCGCTCCGCGGCATGGAGCAGCATCTGGATACTGGACAGGGACTGCGCCACCGTGTCGTGAATCTCGTGGGCGAGACGCTGGCGCTCCTGGGCAATGCCGGCCTCACGTTCCGTGGCGGCGAGCCGGTCCTGAGTGCTCACCAGTTCGTCGATCAGTGCTGCGCGTTCCGCGCTCACCCGGACGATGACTTTGAACGCGTACGTGATCATCACGACCACGAGCGCGGAGACCGCCGGGCCCATCACACCGCCAAGAGTCAGCCCACGCGGGACCTGCATGAATACCGCGATGGCCAACACCCCCGTCACACCGATGATGCCAATCCAATTGTCGGCCGACCGCATGAACAGGAAGAACAGCGTGAACACCCAGTAGACCGCGACGGGAGTGAAGATCATCGCCACGATCCACACGCCGGTGAGTCCAAGCAACCACACGAGGCGCCCGACGGTATTCAAGCGCGGCATATTCAGCGCACCGAAGGCGTACATGAAGCCGAAGACAACGATCAGGAGAACCAGCACCGCCCCTTGCTCGAGGCTCGCGCCGACGATTCCGCCGAAGGACACGAGCAGCAGCGAGAAAGTCAGCAGCGCGATACCGACATCGAGCGCCCGCGTGCCGGGTGCGTCCTCCCCGTTTTCCCCTCTCGGTAGCATGGCTGTCATGCGAATGAGCGTACCTTCTGCCTGCACCCACGCCCGCACCACCGTCATCGGCAGTGCCCTCGCTTGCGCGGTAGCGCTCACACTCAGCGCCTGCACCCCCACTGTCGAACAAGATCCGCAACAGAAGCCGCCAGCCGACTCAACCACCACACCCGGACAGGAAGCAGCCGCCCACGATTCCGGTCTCCCGGCCGACGCGCGTCCCGAGGTCGCCCGCGACGGCGTTACCGACTGCCCATATTTGGAGACCCAATTCGTTGCGGAGACCAACGGCCAGAAAGTCACTGCCAGCGGCACGGACGAGCGCTTCGACACCCCCGCCTGCGTATTTTGGTCGTACCCAGACGAGCCACAATTGCAGGTCATTGTCCGACACACCGGCAGCGCTGAGGAGGCCCGTGCGGTGGTGGACCACTTCGCGCCGGTGGACCTGACCGATCTGGCGGAAGATCCCGCGGGGTGGAGTGGCGGCCGCGCCGGCGGCGGCGTCATCCCCGGAGCAGACGGCGGCGTCTACGCGGTGGCAAAGGATGCAATTGCAATCGTTGTGCTGACCAACCAAAAGGAATCGGTGAAAGCGCAGCTCATCGCTGAGCAAGCAATAGCGAATTTGTCCCTTTAATATGTGGGGCATGAACCGCTTCCGCCCCCGAAACCGAGGCACACGTCTCCGCGCCGCCGCCGTCCCGGCGGTAGTGGTGTCGCTGCTGCTCGCGCTCGCTGGCTGCGGATCGGACGGCGAATCCGAACGCGTCACCGTCGAGGTCCCCACCACTGTCACGGTGACTGCTGATCCGAAGGACCTGCCGTCCTCCTTTGATTTGTATGTCGCGCTCGGCGATTCGTATGCGGCAATGGGTTCGGCCGACGGTCCGTTCGAGGGGCCGGAATTCTGCGCGCGCAGCGAGGATAATTACCCGCACATGCTGGCGGATCTCTACCCGGGCATCAACGAGAAGCGCGGCTTCATCGATGCGACCTGCCAGGGCTCCACCACCGCGCACATCTACAGCGAGCGCGACATCAGCGACGCCCTCGACGCCGAAGAGGCGGAAGCAGCCGAGGACGCAGAAAAGGACGCCGAAAGAGACGCAGAATCAACAGCAGAAACCACGTCTCGCCCGACAGCCAGCTCCCAGCAGACCTCCGCCACTGCGCCCACGTCGCCGAGCAGCACCAGCACGGAGCCGTCGACAAGCGAAGATGCGGGCCCCGAGAAGAACCCGAGCGTGCTCGCAGCGCAGATCGACGCGCTGGAGCCCGACACGGACCTGATCACGCTGTCGATCGGCGGCAACGACCTCAGTTTCGGGCCGTGGAGCCGCTGCATCACCGGCATGCTCGAGAACCGTGGCGAGGAAGATTGCGACGAAGGGCTCTACGACGAATCTGCCCGCGCATTGCTCGATCTTCCGAGCAGGCTCGACGACATTTACCGCCGGATCCACGAGAAAGCGCCCGACGCGACCATCATCACCACCGGGTACATGCCGATCGCTTCGCTTCGCGACGAATGCGAGGCCACCGCCGATCTGCCCAGCGGCACCCTGAACTGGGCAGCCGGCCTCACGGTGACCATGAACGCGATGGTGCGCGACGCCGCCACCCGAAACGGCGCGCTCTACGTCCTGCCCGCCAATGCGGAATTCCACTCCGTGTGCGCGCCCGCCAACGAGCGGTGGACGGACCCCACCGGCGAGGAAACCAATTCCTTCCCCGCACACCCGACGCCCGCCGGGCAGAAAGCAATGGCGGAAGCGATCGCAGACGTGCTGAAGAAGCTCTAGGGCTACACCGCCACGTCGTTGTACGGCATCAGCGGCGACAGCCACGGGAACACGACGTTCATCAGCAAGAAGAACACCGCGACCAGCAACGCGATGAGAATGAGCACCTTCACGGGAGTCGGCCCCGGCAGCGCACGCCACAAAATTCGGTACATGGTCTACGCGTCCTTTCCGCTCGTCATCGCCGGCGGCGGGCCAGCTGATTTATCCCGCGCGTCGGTCTGCACGGCGTGAATGATCATGCGCTCCGCATTCGAGAATTGCGGGTGGCACGTCGTCAACGTGATCATACGGCCAAGCCCATTTGCGCTCGCCCCTTCAGCGCCGGGCACCGGAGCGAGCACCGACGTGTCGCTCGGCAGCGTGATGTGGCGTCCGAGAACATGCGCGTAGCGCCCTTCCGCGACCTCAGTCAACATCGGTTCGGACAAACAGCTTGACGACGCCGCCGTGCGCCCTTCCTTCCCCTCCTCCATCGGGAGAACCCGGTAGGTGAACCACTGCGTCTGCGTTTCCACCACGATGGCATCGCACGCCTTCAGGTGGCCCAAGTCGTTGAACGGTGCGCCCTTGCCCACGCGGTGCCCCGCCAACGCGAAATTGCCTGCCTCATCCGGCATCTGCGAGTCCGAATAATGTCCCGGTCCTGCCAGCAGCGTCTCATCGTCGGTGCCTTCCAGCACCGCGTAGTGGTAATCCGTGCCGAAGACGGGGATGTGCAGTTGCGCGAATGCCTCACCCATTTCCGCGATGTGGTTGCCGCGGGGATTACGCCATTCGTCGTCAAGCTGCTGTTGCGCTTCTTTCTGCATCTCGCCCGACGTCAGATTCGTCCAGAATGCCTCGTAGAACGCGAAAAGCAAGAGAATAACACCGACGGTGATGAAGATTTCGCCGATCACTTCCCGCACTGTGACTCGGGCGCGTGCGGGAATTTCCACCGATGATGACATGGGCCTAACATTAACCCACAGCACGCCGCACCCCGGCGTTTCTGCCCTGCTGCCGCATCATTCGAGAGGAGCCCGTTACACCCATGCTTCTGCTTCTCGAAGCATTCGTCTGGCCCGTCTCCGCGGTCATGAAGATGTGGCATTGGCTCCTCGCGCAGGTCCTCGGTGTCGCACCCGACACCGCGTGGGTGATGTCTATCGTGCTGCTCGTGATCACGGTGCGCGCGCTACTCGTGCCTTTCAACTGGCAGATGTACCGCTCCACCCGCATGATGCTGATGATGCGGCCCGAGCAGGAGAGACTCGAGAAACGCTACGGCGAATCCACCGAGGTAGAAGACGTCGTCGCACACGATGAGGCCCTCAAAGAGCTGAATAAGGAATACGGGTACAACCCGATGACCGGCTGTATTCCGCCGCTGGTGCAGATCCCGTTCATCCTGGGCCTCTACCGCCTGCTCATGTGGATGTCCGTGCCGGAAAACGGCCGCACCAACTCGAATATCGGCCTGCTCACCCCCGAAGACATCGCCAGCTTCCTCGATGCGTCCTTCATGGGCGTGCCGCTACCTGCGTACGTGTCCATGTCCGCCGAGCAATTCGCCGCCCTGGGCACCTCGAACGAACAAGTGCGCGCCGTCGCGATTCCTTTGCTCATCTTCGCCCTGGTCTTCACCACCTTGAACACCTTCGTCGGGCAGCTGCGCACCCGCACTCACCTGGATTGGAGCTCCGCGGTCCCTCGCACCGTCTACAAGTGGATGTGGGGAGTGATGGTCATCATTCCGATCATGCTCGGTTTCGCCGGCATGACCGGCCTCATCCCAGTGGCCCTTCTCATGTACTGGTTCCTGGGCAATCTGTGGACGCTGTCCCAGTCCGTGCTTATCTGGTACGTCCTGGCGAGAAAGTACCCGCTGCGCGAGGTGCACAAGGAGCAGATTCACACCTCCCGCGCCAAGGCCCTGGACGAACAACGCGAAGAGAAGCAGATCAAGAAGACTGCCAAGCGTTCCTGGCGCCGCCGGAAGCTCAAAGCACTCGCCCACCCGACGACCATCGGAGCGGTCCGCCGCGACATCAAGGCCGAAAAAGCGGCCATGAAGGCCGAGCGGAAAGAAGCCAAGCAGGAAAAGAAATCCCTTCAAAAAGCCCGCAACAAGGTCCGCTCCGACATCCGCAAGACCGAGATGGAAAAGCGGTTTGAAGAGCGCAAGCGGAAGAAAGCAAAAGCCGCCGGGGATGCGAGCTCGGATAACTCCGATAGCTCAGTCAGTTCCGATGGCGCCGCTGATTCCGATCAGATGGAGTAGTCCGCCGGCGGGGCGGACAGCATCTGCCGCGCCAAGTCCTTGGCAGTGAGCAGCGGCCCTACCTCGCGGCTGATACGAGCTCCGGTCATGCCGCCGTCGAGAAAGATCAACAGCTGGCTGGCCTGAGTGCCGGACGGGTATCCGTTCTTCTTATCCAGCAGCTCGGTCATCGTGGCATGCATCCAATTGCGGTGATCCACGCAAGCGGCGACGATATTGTGCTCTGAATCCGTCTCCGGGCGCGGGTATTCCGTCGCGGCATTGACAAAGGGAGAACCGCGGAAATCCTTGGCGGGCTCCTCCTCGATGGCCATGTCGAAGAACGCCAAGATCTTGGAGTCCGCATCCGTCATTGCGGCGGTGCGCTCGGACCACCGGTCCCGGTATTCGTCGTCAAGCTTCTGCAAATACGCGATGACCAGGTTGTCCTTGGAACCCAACAGGGAGTACAAGGATGCCTTTGCGACGTCGGCTTCGCGGAGAATCCGGTCGATGCCGATGACACGGATGCCTTCTTCCGTGAAGAGCTTCGTCGCCGCGTCCAACAGGCGCTGACGCGGGGCCGGCCGGTTCCGTCGACGCGATGCCGGCTTCTTCTTCGCGGTGGCGGCGCGATCCTGAGTCACCACATTTCTCCTTCTAGCTCGACCATCTCCACCACATAATAGACAAACCGGTACGTTCATACAACGCAGGGAGGTGTGCGCGAAGGTGTGCGCGCAGACGCGGCTCCGCGCATGAAAAAGCTCCCGCCCTCGCAGCGCGAGAAACGGGAGCTAGAGTCAGTGAGCCCGACTGCCTTTAGCGCCGGCGGCCGGTGACCTGGTTGACGATCCAGAGCACGATCACGGCGCCCAAGATGCATGTCAGGAAGCTGAAGAACCAGCCCTTGGACTCAACGTCAATGATAAATCCAAGCAGTGCGCCACCGAGCAGACCACCGACGACACCGCAAGCGATGTTGGCGAGAATGCCCATGGAAGCGTCACGGTTCATAATCATCGAAGCAATCCAGCCGGCGATGCCGCCGAGCACGATCCAACCCAGGAAGCCCAGAGAAATAGTAGACATAATTTAATTTCCTCTCATTCTGAATGAAATACCGTACCTATTATGCCTTGTTAATAGGTCGCGTGGGCAACGAAAGCCCCACGGTTAGGTAACGTTTCACCAACCGTGGGGAACACTTTCGCGCCGCAACCTGCGGTTATTTCGGCAGGCGCTCCGGACGCACGACCATCATCGGGCACGGCGCCGCCTGCAGCAGAGCGCGCGACGTGGAGCCGAGCAGCATGCCCTTGAAGCCGCCACGGCCGTGGGAACCAGTGATGAGCAATTGGGCTTCCTTCGCGTGGTCCACCAGGGCACGCACCGGACGGTCCTGCGTGACCACCTTGGTCACCTTCACGTCCGGGTACTTAGCCTCGAGCGGTGCCAATCCCTGCTCCAACTTCTCCCGGCGCTCCTCCTCGAAGCGTTTCCAGCCTGCTTCGCCGAGGATCGCGCTAGCGACCGGCTCGTGCACCTGGTTCTCCAGGTAGGTGTGCACAGCGATGAGCTCCGCGCCGCGGGCCTGCGCCTCCTCAAACGCGACCTCGGTCGCCCTCACGGAGACATCGGAGCCGTCTACGCCGACAACCACCGGGCCGTACTTCGTCTGTTCGGTCACCGCATTGTCCTCGCGGACGACAACGACCGGGCAGGAAGCGTGCGCCACCACGGCCGCGGAGACCGAACCGAGCACCATGCCAGAAAGACCGCCCAGACCGCGGGAGCCCATGACGATCATGGTCGCGTCCTTGGACAGGCCGAGCAGCATGTCGATCGGGGAGCCCTCAGCGACGGTGTGCCCGATCTCCAGATCCGGGGCCACTTCCTTGGCGATCTCGCGAGCTGCCTCGATCTTGTTCAGGCACTCATTCTGCAGATCGTCAAAGAGCTCCTGCGGCGGGACCATGCCCTCTGCGTACAGGAACTGCGGCATGGTGTAGGAAGAGGCGAGCTGCAGCGGGACACCGCGCTTCAGCGCCGTGTTAGCAGCCCAACGGACCGCGTTGTTTGAAGGCTCGCCGCCGTCGACAGCGACGATGACCAAATCCTGGTTGCTCATGGGAACGTGCCTTTCCGTAACCTACGACGTGACGCGCCTAGAGGTGGTGGTCACCTGACGCCTTCATTGTAACCCTGATGACACAGGGCACGGGCAGAGCTTATTTGGGGATTTCGATCGGGAAAGCGGCCTCTGCGTTGGCCGGGAACAAAGCGGTGTAGATCGCCCACAGGACCTCAGCAATAGACTTGCCGATGCCGTGGCTGGAGAATTCGGTGAGCTGGGCAGTGATTCCATCAAGATTCATGTGACCTAAGTTAATACATGTGACTCGATATAGGAAATGTTCCGTCAGGGAAATCCTCACCGAAACCTCTACAGTCAACACTCGGCTCCGAGTAGAAAGTTGATCAATGAGTCGATTCGACCCCACCCACTGCTTGCAGGTGAACGGTTCATCGACCGACGAGATCTTGCCGATTGTGGACCCCGTCGAGACCGTCAAACGGGCGCCATCGCGCCTCGACGGTAGCACCACTTTCACACTCGCATTGTGGAAATTGCCGCCAGGCATGCGTCTGTGGGACGAGCTCCCCGGAGCGTGGCCCTATGAGTTCCTCCAAGCCATCGGGAGTAGGGAAGCGATGATTATCGAGATTAGCCGCGAGGACGCGTCAGGCGAGCTACACCTCTACCGGCTAGATCACCGTCCAGACTCATCCCACGCTGAGATCGTGCAGCTTAACGTGCGGGGCAGGATAGAACGGGTGCGCGCTTCACAACTGTTCGACTCACAGGAAGCCGCGGAAGTTTTTGCGGACTATTACCGTAACGGCTCCGTTTCTTCGTGCTATACACTTGACCAGCTGCAATAGTGCAGCACGCGGTCACGGCTCCGCCTCAGGATAGGGTCTGAAGTCATGCCCTCCTTTGAGAACAGACAATAGCTTTGGAATAACAACTGTACTGGTGACCCAATTTTGACTGACCGTAGCAAGAGCATCCATCGCTCACACCGCAAACGACGCCCTCCACTACCTCCGCGTGGAGGGCTTGGCGCCTCGCGGGCGCGCGTTCCCGAGGGTGAGCCGATACGGGCGTGGGATATCATCTGGCACCTTGTTTCCACGCAACGCCACAGGCACCCAGAAGACAACGAAAGTGCCGTCAGTGAGCGTTTCGTGCGGGGCGAGGTCGTGCTTATCGACGCCACCCCTGTCGACCCCGACGCCCTGCTCGCCCCCGGGACCGATGTGTTCTTCTACCGCCGGCCCGCTCCTGAAACGCGCGTGCCGTACGAGATCGACACAGTCTTCGAAGACGACAACATCATGGTGGTGAACAAACCGCCTTTTCTGGCTACGATGCCGCGGGGATCGCACATCACGGAAAGTGTCACCGTTCGGCTCCGCCGGGCGACCGGCAACCAGGAGCTGACACCGGCGCACCGCCTCGACCGGGCGACATCCGGTCTGATTTTGCTGACCAAACGCGCAGAGCTACGTGGCGCCTACCAGGAGCTCTTCGCCCGCCGTGAAGTAGACAAAATCTACGAGGCGATCGCCGACGATATTGGGCTCACCGCTCCCCTCGTATGGGAACACCACATCGAGAAGACCGAAGGCGAGCCGTCCGCACGCATTCTCTCCGAGCGGGAGCCGAATGCCCTCACACACGTTTCCAATATCGAACCGATAAACGACCGCCCCGGCGCCGCGCGATATCTACTTCACCCTGTCACGGGGCGCACCCACCAACTCCGGGTCCAGATGCTCGCTGCCGGCATCCCGATTCACGGCGATCCGATCTATCCCCGTATCCACGCTCTCGACGAGGAGGACTTCGCTAAACCGATGCTGCTCAGCTCAGTAGGACTCAGCTTCACTGATCCTCTGAGCGGACAGAAGCGCCGATTTACCACTCCAGGATTCTCCGGCTTCCCTGTTCCACAACCATAGATTGCACCCACTTGTAGAGGGCTGCCCAGACACGACAAAAGACCGGCTACCGTTCCCATCTTTGGGCACGGTAGCCGGTCTGATATGTGAAGTTTTTGGTCGGCGGTAACTTACTCTCCCACACCCTCCCGAGTGCAGTACCAT
>ERZ1031113.371-NODE-371-length-10401-cov-16.553934_pt1 | contig 10401 bp, 7 predicted proteins | sample MGYA00518225_ERZ1031113 | MGnify/ENA primary metagenome ERZ1031113 (study PRJEB33718, sample SAMN03159751) | human skin metagenome | collected 2014-05-20 | study: EMG produced TPA metagenomics assembly of the PRJNA266117 data set (Human skin bacterial metagenome...
CGACGAATGCCGGGTAGCCGCGGTCGATGTGGTGCACCTCGTGCACGGTGGTCACGCCGTCCGCAACCAGGCCCGCAAGGACGAGGCCGGCGCCTGCACGGATGTCGGAAGACCAGACGTCGGTGGAAGACAGGTTGTTCACTCCACGCAACATGACGTGGTGGCCGTCCACATTCGCGTCAGCCCCCAGGCGCAGCATTTCGTCCACGAACCGGAAGCGCGCCTCGAAGACGTTCTCGGTGATCACGGAAACACCGTCGGCAATCGCGGAAAGCGCAATCGCCATGGGCTGCAGGTCGGTGGGGAACCCCGGGTACGGCAGAGTCTGATAGTCCACGGCGCGGGGGCGGTGGTCCATGCGCACGCGGAACCCGTTGTCGTACGTCTCCACGTCGGCGCCCGCGACCTTCAGCTTCGAAAGGGCCAGGTGCAGGTGCCCGGGTGCCGCACCGGTGACGGTGATGTCACCCTGCGTCATTGCGGCCGCGTACGCCCATGTGCCGGCGACGATGCGGTCGCCGACCACCGTGTGCTCCGTCGGCGAGAGCGAATCAACGCCATCGACGGTGATGGTGGACGTGCCGGCGCCGTCGATGCGCGCGCCCATGGAGTTCAGCATGGCGCACAGGTCCACAATCTCCGGTTCGCGCGCCGCGTTGTCCAGCACTGTGCGGCCATCCGCGAGCACGGCCGCGGTGATGATGTTCTCCGTCGCGCCCACGGACGGGAAGTCCAGCTTGATGGAGGCGCCGGTGAGTCTCTCTGCACGCGCCACCACTGCTCCGTGCTCGATGTGCGTAGTCGCGCCCAGCTTCTCCAGGCCGGACTGGTGCATATCCAGCGGACGGGACCCGATTGCGTCGCCGCCGGGAAGCGCCACGTACGCCTCGGTGCAGCGGGCCACCAACGGTCCGAGCACCGCCACGGAGGCGCGGAATTGGCGCACCGCATCAAAGTCCGCGTGCGGGGAAACTTCGGCGGGCGTGTGAATGCGCACCACGTCGCCCTCGATGTCCACCTCGCAGCCCAGCCCCACCAGGACGTCTCGCATCAGCGGGACATCCAGGATCTGCGGGCAGTTGCGCAGCGTGGTCGTGCCTTCAGCCAGAAGGGCGGCGGCCATCAGCTTGAGCACGCTGTTCTTGGCGCCGTCGACGCGAACTTCGCCCGCAAGCCGGGCCCCGCCTGAAACCAAAAACCGTTCTTTCACGTCCGCCACAGTACAGAACCGGCGGGGCGTCATAGGCAAATGCTTAAGGCAGCGCGCCGATGCGACGGGCGGCGTTGACCGCCTCATACCTGGTGTGAGCACCGAGTTTACGCATTACGCTGCGGAGGTAGGACTTCACGGTCTCAGCACCGATGCCCATCTCCGCGGCGGCCTCAACGTTGGTGTGCCCAAGGGCCACGCAGGCAAGCACGTCCAGCTCGCGCGCCGACAACTTGGTGGTCTGTTTGACGGCGACCGGAGACACCAGCTGCTCGCAGAGCTGCTCCAGCTCCTTGCGCAGCTTCTCGTCCTCCACCCGGTTAGTCAGCATGCGCAGCTTAGAGTGGGTCGCACGCACCTGCTCCCACTCCGCGCCGTTCATCGCACGCCCGGACTTCGCGCCAGCCCGGTCCCCGCCGTCGGAGGAACGCAGGGCCGCATTGACGGCGAGTTCCTGCTCGAGGGTGCGGGCGGTCATAGCAACCTCTTCGATGACCTTGTCGCCCAGACGCACAGGCGAATGCACGCCGACGTACAAAACGCCCCGGATCTCGCGCTGCACGATCACCGGCACGGCCACGACGGAGTGCAGGCCCTCGTCCTGAATCTGCTGGTCGTAGTCGTGAGAGATCACGGAAGCGCGCGTGTAGTCGGCGATACCCACGGCACGGCGGGTGGACACGACACGGCCGCCGACGCCGGCACCCTCGGCGATGCTGAGGTTCTGCAGTGCCGGAGTGCGCAGGCCGATCCATTGGGTGATTTGGATCCGGTTGTCCGACAAGAGAGTGCCGTACATCGCCACTGGAATGCCGGTTGCGGTCTTCAGCGCGGTCAGTGCCGCGCGAATCGCGTCATCGTCGTCCTTGATGCGCTGCGCATCCATCGTCATACGTGTCGCCTTCCACCGTTTCGGGGGCATCCATTTGGGGCACACCCGAATCCGAACAGGACTCAAAAACCACCGTGATCATATCGCGCGAACGGGGGTAGCCAAATTTAACCCCGCTCTAAAAGCGCTTGATGCATCCCACCGAAACCTCCTCCATACCGGACAGTTCACTACTAACAAACCACATTGTCTACTTCGGCGTGTATGCTGTCCCTAGAAACGCAACAAACCAAGAAAACCCCAGGAGGGGATGACTTATGGCGAAGATCGCAAGCAACGTTCTCGACCTCATCGGCGGCACCCCGCTGGTGGAGCTCACTGACATCACCGAGGCCAACGGTTCCAAGGCGCGCGTATTGGCCAAGCTGGAGTTCTACAACCCGGCAAACTCCGTCAAGGACCGCATCGGCAAGGCCATCATCGAGGCCGCAGAGGCGTCCGGCGAGCTGAAGCCGGGCGGCACCATCGTCGAGGCCACCTCCGGAAACACCGGCATTGCCCTCGCGCTCGCGGGCGCAGCGAAGGGCTACAAGGTCATCCTGACCATGCCGGAGACCATGTCCAACGAGCGCCGCGTGCTGCTGCGCGCCTACGGCGCTGAGATCGTGCTCACCCCGGGCGCTGCCGGCATGAAGGGTGCCGTGGAAAAGGCCAACGAGCTGGTAGAGCAGAACGAGGGCGCCATCCTGGCCCGCCAGTTTGAGAACGAGGCCAACCCGAAGATCCACTACGCCACCACCGGCCCGGAGATCTGGGAGGACACCGACGGCGAGGTGGACATCATCGTCGCTGGTGTGGGCACCGGCGGCACCATCTCGGGCGCCGGCAAGTACCTCAAGGAGCAGAAGTCGGACGTCAAGGCCGTGGCCGTCGAACCGGCTGCGTCCCCGCTCCTGTCCAAGGGCGAGGCTGGCCCGCACAAAATTCAGGGTCTGGGCGCGAACTTCATCCCGGGCACCTTGGACCGCAACGTCGTGGACGAGATCATCGCCGTGACCAACGAGGACGCGGTGTCCACCTCCCGCGAGCTCGCGGTGAAGGACGCCATCCTCGGCGGCATCTCCGCAGGCGCGAACGTTAAGGCGGCCCTGGAGCTGGCCCAGCGCGAGGAGAACGCGGGCAAGACCATCGTGGTGATCATCCCGGACTTCGGCGAGCGCTACGTCTCCACCGTCCTGTACGAAGACATCCGCGACTAAGCACTTTTTGCTTAGCGACGAGCTGTCGCCCCTCCCCCGGCACCGACACCATCCGGCGCCGGGGGAATTTTTATCACCACAGAAAATGAACCGCTTGGTACACTGCGCCCCATGCTTTCCCTGGCTGCAAAGGTTGTTTCCACCATCCGCGAAGACCTGGTGAACGCGCGCGAACACGACCCCGCCGCACGCGGCGACGTCGAGAACGCCGTGGTGTACTCGGGTCTGCACGCCATTTGGGTGCACCGCATCTGCCACGCAATGTGGGAACGGGACTGGAAGGGTCCGGCGCGCATCCTGGCGCAGCTGAACCGGTTCTTCACCGGGATTGAAATCCACCCCGGCGCGACAATCGGCCGACGGTTCTTCATCGACCACGGCATGGGCATCGTGATCGGCGAAACCGCGGAGATCGGCGACGGCGTAATGCTCTATCACGGCGTCACCCTGGGCGGGCAGGTGCTCACGCAGACGAAGCGCCACCCCACCATCGGCGACAACGTGACCATCGGCGCGGGCGCGAAGGTGCTGGGCCCGGTGACCATCGGCGCCGGCTCCGCCGTCGGCGCGAACGCGGTGGTGACCAAGGACGTGCCGGAAAACTCCATCGCAGTTGGTATTCCGGCGAAGGTTCGCCTGCGGAAGACGGACGAGTGCGTGAAGCTTGTGGACCCGGACAGCTACATCGATCCGGGCAGCTACATCATCTAGTTACGCCAGCAGGTCCCGGTACTGCGGGTTCTGCTCAATGTAGCGCTCCACAGCGGGGCAGGACGGGGTGACCAGCATGTCGTCTGCGCGGGCATCGTCGAGCGCCGCCTGGATAAGCGGCTTGGACAGGCCCTGGCCGCGGAATTTGGGGTCCACCACGGTGTGCGGCAGGTCGCGCACACCGTTCGCGTCCGCGTAGGTGGCAAAGCCCGCCACTTCCCCACCCACGAGGATTTCGTACTGGCCTTCCGTCTCGTTTTTGTGCACGGATATTTCCGGGTTCTCAGACATGCAGCCGACTATATGCGAAACCCCTTCCGCATTGCCGCGGAAGGGGTTTCGGGAGTGTGGCCAGAGCCAGGATCGAACTGGCGACCCCACACTTTTCAGGCGTGTGCTCTACCGACTGAGCTATCTGGCCAGAAGCCACAAGTGACTTCGGCGACCCTGACGGGACTTGAACCCGCGACCTCCGCCGTGACAGGGCGGCGCGCTAACCAACTGCGCCACAGGGCCTTATTCTGTTATTTCAGTGCGCCTTCCAGTGTGTTTCACACTGTCTCTTGCACGAGTTGATACCTTACACAGCACCCTCGATCGGCCACAAATCGCCAGCGTGGGGACGTTGCGGGCCCGGATTGCTTATCGACGTCCACGTGCGAGGAAGAACACGACCGCCGCGACTACCAGTAGCAGCACAAGCAGGCCGCCGAGCAGCCCCGGCAGGAGCCCGAAGCCTCCATCCTCGTCATCGTTCGCCGCGTTGACCTTCGCATCGCTGTCCTCACTGCCCTGGCTACTCTGCGAAGCCGACGTCACGGCTGTTTTGTCGGCCGCGTTGAATGCGATCGGCTCGTCGGAAGGCTCCGGGCCGTCCTCATGCGTCGGCGTCCAATCCGGGCCGCCGTTGCCAGGTTCGCCATCCACGACCACCTCAAACTCGAAAGGCTGCTCCACGCCAGTGATGTCATAGCCTTCATGCACCCACCCCATGCCGCCCCAGATGTAGTACTCACCCTGGTAGGGAGTGTTGGTGTCGTGCCACACGTACTGGCTCAGCGTTTCAGCGTCGGATTCGGCTGCATCCATGAAGAAGTTCAACGGGGTGCGCACGAGCTCGTTGCGCATCGGATCGTAGATGCCGAAGCCGAGGCTATCGGCGTTGTGCGCGACCGACTCCGGCGTTTTCACCTTCACCACCGGCCGCTGCCCATAGGACACCGGGATCTTGTAGAACCTGAACTCACCAGGGATGATGTTGTCGGAGTACGTGCCCTCGGTGATGTCCACCGCATCATTGAACCCGGTGCCGCCGGAAATCGGCTCGGGGTTCTTCATCGGCATCTCGCCAAGGTAGTCGCCAGCTTTGATAACTTTGCCGTCCGACCACTCAGTTTTCTCCTCATCGCTGGGAATCGGCTCATAGAAGACACTGACCTCGAGCCCGATGTCCCCGGTATCAACGCCCTCGACGTCGGAGATCTGCGTCTTAACCAGGATGTCACTCATATCGCACTCCATGTCCGACTCTCCGTTGCGCTCCACCGAGACAGTCGCAGATTCAATCCCGTAGTCCGGCCCAGCAGAGACGAATGCAGTCTGCTTACCCGGGAACCAGCCGCACTCCGCATCACCCTCGTTGGTCACCTCCACCGGTTCAATTTTCAGGTGCCCGTCTTCCCATGTGCCTTCGGTCTGCCACACGGGAGAAAACACCACGCGCGCGTGGTGGCGCGGCGGCACGGAAATGCGGAAGTACCGGTCCTTCGCAGTCCCCCGGTCCGGGGTCACCGTGGTTTGGTACTGGCCTTCGCCCAGCCACTTCGCGCCCTCGGGGGTGTCCGAGAACTCAAACGGCGTGCCACCCGTCTGGTACTTCTCCACCCCGCGCTGGGACAAAAACTTCAGCGACTGCGCCAAGCTGCTCGCATCGGCCGCCTCCAGGAACTGCCCGCCGCCAGCTTCCGCGATGCACTCCAGCTCCGCGCGGGCCTCCTCGTCAGCTTTGAACCCGACGGTGTGGATCGCCAGATCTACGCCGTCGCCCGCCAGCTCTTTGGCCACGTCGCACACCTCGGGCGGCGCGCAGGTGTCGATACCGTCGGAGACCAGAATGATCGAGCGCTCGCCGTCGCTGCCCAACTGCTCTGCAGCCTTGCGCAGCGCGTTGCCCATCGGCGTGTAACCCTTCGGCGTCAGCCCGTCGATAGCCGCGCCGAACTCTTTCTTGTCCACCTCGCCAATAGGCACGAGGCTCTGGATGTCTTTGCAGCCCTTTTCGCGATTGTCGGGAGCATTGGATTCCTGCGCGCCGTAGGCAATGAGCCCCATCTTCGCGGTCGGCGGCAGGAAATCAACCAGCTCGTGGGTCGCCTTCTTCGCCGCGTCCATACGCGGACCCTCGGCGTCCTCCTCAACCATGGAGTAGGACGCATCCAGGATCAGGACCGCCTTCGCGTCTGCGGAGCCCGCGCTTGCCGACGCCCTCGTGGTCGAGCTCGACAACGTCTTCGTCTCAGTGCTCACTGCAGTGCTTGATTCCGCGGGTCGACGCGTCGTCTCCGTCGCGAATGCAGGCGCTACCCACGCCAGCATGCAAGCGACGACAAGCACGCACACCGCTACGGATCGACTTCCCCATTTGACATGCGACATTGCTCAGGCCCTCTTCCCTATGTGTCCATCGTCACAGACAACAGTAAAAGTGGACCGACGCTTTGGCAACAGATGTTCCGGAGATAGCAAAAAGCCAGTTCCCGGATTTCCGAAAACTGGCTTGTATTTGGCGACCCTGACGGGACTTGAACCCGCGACCTCCGCCGTGACAGGGCGGCGCGCTAACCAACTGCGCCACAGGGCCTTGGTACCCCCAACGGGATTCGAACCCGTGTTGCCGCCGTGAAAGGGCGGAGTCCTAGGCCTCTAGACGATGGGGGCCTGTCATCAAAGACAGCCGTTGAATCATACGACAGCGCGCCCGCAGCAACCAAATGAGCAGTACAGTGGGCTTTTCCGCGCACTCGCCTAGCCGGGCAGCATGAGCAGGCTGGCTGCCATGACGGCCATGCCGATGATCATGCCGTAGATGGCGGTGTGGTGCTTGCCTGTGGCAATAGCGGTGGGCAGCAGTTTATCCAGGCTGACAAAGACCATGATTCCGGCGATCGCGGCGAAGGTGTAGCCCAACGTCTGCGGGCCCAGAAACGGCCGCAACAGTAGAAAACCAATGACGGCGCCGAGCGGCTCCGCCAGCCCGGACAGGGTGGCCCAACCGGCGGCTTTCCACTTTGAGCCGGTGGCCTGCCGCAGCGGCACGGACACGGCGATGCCCTCCGGGATGTTGTGGATCGCAATCGCGATCGCGATCGGCAACGCAAGCGCCGGGTCCGCCAACGCCACCGCGAACGTGGCAAACCCCTCCGGGAAGTTGTGCACCGCGATCGCCACGGCGCTAAGTACGCCGACGTTGCGCAGCCGGGCGCGGCTCACCCCGGAAGCGTCCGGCTCTTCGTGCGGGTTGATCTCCTCCGGCACGAACCTGTCAATCAGCGCGATGAGTGCAATGCCGGCGAAAAACGCCACTGCGCCCCACAGTTCCGCGGATCCGTTGCCCGCTTCCGCGAGCCCATCGATCCCCTCGGGCAGAAGCTCCATGAATGAGATGTAGACCATCACGCCGGCGGAAAACCCCAACGCGCCCGCTAAAAAGCCTGGCCCCGGGAAGCGCTTCAGCGCCACGATAAGGCCGCCGAAGCCGGTGGACAGGCCCGCCAACAGGGAGATCCCGAGCGCGACGGTGACGGCACCCGGGGTAGCTGTTGCAACATCCATGGCGTAAACCTAGCAGTTCAGCCCAGTCGCCGGGGGCACGGATACGCAAAATGCCCCGGCCGAATACGGCCGAGGCATGCGGTGGGCCCTGCGGGGATCGAACCCGCGACCTGCGGATTAAAAGTCCGTAGCTCTACCAGCTGAGCTAAAGGCCCGCGGGGGCTAATGGTAGCCCGTGGGCCCATTAGCCCGGAAATCGGGGCTGACTTAGTCCTGCTTCAGCATCGTGCCGGTCTCTTCCATGCGCAGGTGGAAGTCGAAGGCGTGGCGCAGATCGTGCGGGGTTGCCTGGTACTTGCACTTGGAAGCGAGCTCGACGTACTCCTCCAGCAGCGGGCGGTACGACGGGTGGGCGATGGAGATCATCTTGGCCACGCGGTCGCGCGGGGCCAGGCCACGCAGGTCGGCCACGCCGTACTCGGTGATGAAGACCATCGCGTCGTGCTCGTTGTGGTCGATGTGGGACGCGAACGGGACGATTGCGGAAATCGCGCCGTCTTTCGCCACCGACGGGGAGATGAAGGAGGAGATGTAGGCGTTGCGGGTGAAGTCGCCGGAGCCGCCCAGGGCGTTCATCAGACGGGAGCCGTTGATGTGGGTGGAGTTGGCGTTGCCGTAGATGTCCGCCTCGATCATGCCGTTGGACGCGATCAGGCCGGTGCGGCGGATGACCTCAGGGTGGTTGGAGATGGACTGCGGGCGCAGGATGATGGACTCGCGGTAGCGCGAGGCCTCGTTGTTCATCTTCTCCGCGTACTCCGGCGACAGGGAGAACGACGTTGCGGACGCCACGGTCATCTTGCCGGCGTCGATCAGGTCGACCATGCCGTCCTGGATCACCTCGGTGTAGGCCTGGATGTTCTCGAACTTGGAGTCCATCAGGCCCGCCATCACCGCGTTGGGGACGTTGCCCACGCCGGACTGCATGACGTAGCCGTCGTAGGCCAGGCGGCCGGCTTTGACCTCGTTTTCCAAGAAGTCCAGGAAGTTACCGGCGATCTGCTCGGAGATTTCGTCCGGCGCCTTGAACGGGGCGTTGCGGTCGGGCGCATCCGTCTTAACCACGGCGACGACCTTCTCCGGGTCGATCTCGATGTAGGTGGTGCCGATGCGGTCGCCGCACTTGGTGATCGGGATCGGGATGCGGTTCGGCAGCGGCGGCACGGTCCAGATGTCGTGCATGCCCTCGAGCTCCTCGGACTGCCAGGAGTTGACCTCGATGATGATCTTCTTGGCGGCGTTGAGGAACTCCACGGAGTTGCCCACCGAGGAGGACGGGACGATGTTGCCGTCCTCGGTGATGCGCACGGCCTCCACGATGGCCAGGTCGACCTCGCCGAAGAAGCCCTGCTCAACCATCATGCCGGAGTGCGACAGGTGGATGTCCTGGAACTTCATCTCGCCGGCGTTGATCTTGTTACGCATGGTCGGGTCGGACTGGTACGGCATGCGGTAGCGCAGCGCACCGGCCTCGGCGAGCACGCCGTCGCACTCCGGTGCGGTGGAGGCGCCGGTGTACATGTCGATGGAGAAGTCCTGGCCCTTCTCATGGGCGGCCTTCGCTTTCTCCGCGATGGCGGCGGGCATAGCCTTGGGGTAGCCGGCGCCGGTGAAGCCGGAGGTGCCGACCTTGTCGCCGTGGTTGACAAACTGGACGGCCTCTTCGGCGGACATGACCTTGTCGCGCAGCTTGGCGCTTGCAATGCGGTCGCTCATGATGCTCCCTCAAATCGTTTCGTGCGGGTATATAACATTTCCCACCATATTGTGACGTACGCCCCACTGCCAGGATTCGGGCGGAGCTCGTCGAAAAGCAAGTGCTTAGCGACGGCTCCGTACCCCCGAACGGGCGTAAACCCGACGATTGGACGGGACGCGTAGTCCACGGGAAGAATGGGCGGCACTATGACTGCAGTTGCCCCCGCCCTGACTATCGGCGGCATTGACTTGAGCTCCCCCGTCATCCTCGCGCCGATGGCCGGGGTGACAAACATGCCGTTTCGCGTGCTGTGCCGCGAGATCGAGGAAGAGCTCACCGGCACCTCCTCCGGCCTGTATGTCTGCGAGATGATCACGGCGCGCGCCATGGTAGCCCGCAACAAGAAAACCCTGCACATGACCACCTTCGCCGACGTGGAGACCCCACGGTCGATGCAGCTGTACACCGTGGACCCGAAGTTCACCTACGAGGCGGTGCGCATGATCGTGGAGGAAAACATCGCCGACCACGTGGACATGAACTTCGGCTGCCCCGTGCCCAAGGTCACCCGCAAAGGCGGCGGCTGCGCCATCCCGTACAAGCGCCGCCTTTACGGCAACATCGTCGACGCAGCGGTGCGCGCGGCCGAAGGCTCCGGCATCCCGATCACGGTGAAGTTCCGCATCGGCATCGACGACGAGCACCACACACACCTCGACGCCGGAAGGATCGCCGCCGACGCCGGCGCGGCCGCCGTCGCGCTGCACGCTCGCACCGGCGCCGAGCGCTATTCGGGCGCGGCGAACTGGGACGAGATCGGCCGCCTGGTCGAGCACATGGACGGCACCGGCGTGCCCGT
>ERZ1031113.374-NODE-374-length-10333-cov-6.730881_pt1 | contig 10333 bp, 14 predicted proteins | sample MGYA00518225_ERZ1031113 | MGnify/ENA primary metagenome ERZ1031113 (study PRJEB33718, sample SAMN03159751) | human skin metagenome | collected 2014-05-20 | study: EMG produced TPA metagenomics assembly of the PRJNA266117 data set (Human skin bacterial metagenome...
CGAGATGCTCAGGAGTCTCGTGGGCTCGGAGATGTGTATAAGAGACAGGGCATCTCCCGGTCGTCGAATTGCGCGCGGAGCTTGTCCGCGAACTCGTCGAACGGCAAACCTTCCTTCCTGTACGCGTGCATGAGCTCCTCGCTCGGCGCGAGTTCCAGAACATGCTCGTAATCGATGTCGGCGATGGTTTTAAGGAACCACGCGAGATCGTCTTTCTTGGTGAAGCCGGCGAGCTGATTCGTGTTGTGCCGCCGGATGTCCACCACCCGCTTCACGCCGTTATCGCGCAGCAGGTCAAAGAACTCCTCGGCGCTCTTCTGTGAATATCCGATGGTGAAAAGCTTCAGGTCCGACATGACGCCCAGTGTAGGTCTGGTGGTGCGTCTGCGGAGGTCTTGCGGAGTGGAAACGAACCCGCAGGGACTCCGCAGCGCGGAGTGGAAACGAACCCGCAGGGACTCCGCAGTGCGGAGTCGGCGCAGTAGCGGTTGCCGTTGAACTTCCTGAGTGCGGTGGTGACGGTGCACGCCTCGGTTCGATGTCTCGATATTCTGGTACCCATGACAGTTCAGGACATTGCCCGAATTGAATCTGAAGTAGCCCAGTACTGGGGGCAGGTGCGCTACGTGGAAACGGCGTCCTCGACGAACACGGAGCTGATGGCGTCGGGGGAGCCGGGGCACGTGCTCATCGCCGAGCAGCAGACCGGTGGCAAGGGCCGGCTCGGACGCGTGTGGGAAGCGCCCGCTGGGGCGAGCCTGCTCATGAGTGTGGCGATCGAACTGGTCCACACCGATGATCTGGGACTGGTGTCGTTGGCGGCGGGACTGGCCGTGACCGATGTGATCCCGAACGCGCAGCTGAAGTGGCCGAACGATGTGCTGCTGAACGGCAAGAAATTCGTTGGGATTCTCGGCGAGATCGACACGACAGCGGAGATCCCGAAGCTCGTGGTGGGGCTCGGCGTGAATGTGGCGTGGCGCCAGGAGGACCTACCCACGGACTGGTCGACGGCGCTGAACCTCGAAGGCATCGACGTGGACTGGGACGAGTTCACCATCGATCTGCTGAAGGCCCTGGGGCGCCGACTGGAGCAGTGGCAGGACCGCGACGAAACATTGCTGGACGATTACCGCGCGGTGTCGGCCACGCTTGGCCAGACGGTGCGGCTCGACACGGTGGAGGGGATCGTGGAAGGGCTTGCGGGGGACGTCGATAAGCGTGGCGCGATTGTCGTCGATGGTGTCAGCTACTCCACGGGCGACGTGACGCACCTGCGTACGAGCGATTAATCTCTTGGCCGTGGCAAAGATCAAGCTCGGTAGGGGAGAAGTCGTCCTGGCGGACATGGCGCCGCCGCTGCGTGGCGTGATCTACCCCTTCCTTGAGCTGATCATCGCGACAGCCCTGTTCTGGATGCTCATCGGGTGGATGGACACCGCCGGCATGGACGCGGGCATCCGCAACGCTGTCGTCGGTATCTGGTTCCTCGTCGTGCTCTGGCGGTTTCTGCTTCCGCTCATCCGGCAGCGGCGCCAACGCTTCATGGTGACCAACAAGCGCGTCATGTTCGTCCCCGGTGGGCGCGGGCGAACCGAATCCATCCCCTTCGCCCAAATCAGCGACGTGCGCCGGCGCCGCGGCGGCATCGACATCGGCCTGCTCGGCTACGGCGAGGCCGTGCATTTCCCCGACGTCGGGCGCGCGAAGCGGGTCGAGGCGATGATCGCGGAGCGGTTGTTTTAGGCGTCGAGTAGGTTTTGTGCCACCAATCTGATTATTCGTGGCACGAAAAATGCTTATTTGGTAGGTTTTGCGCCGGTTGTTGGCCCGGCGGGGCCTGCTCGCGACTTACTGCGGGTGCTCGTCGCTGTAGCGCAGCAAGGTGTCGGCGACGAGCTGGACGCCGAGGAGCGCTTCGTCGCGCAGCTGTGCTTCGGAGTACTCAACGCCCTTGATGATCCGGTGCTCAGCGTGAATGACGCTCGTGCCATTCTGCTCTGCGCGGAAAACCACCGGCCACAGCGCACGATTATTAAAGTCGCTGAGCCAGTTGAGGTCCTCCCCTGCGGACTGGCGCGCCTTGATCATCCCGCCAATACCAATGTTCTGGTCTTGGTCCACAACGTAGACAGGAACCCCGTTCACCTTAGTCAGCAGACCGCCGGTGGGCAACGCCGAGAGCTCAAATCCCTGCGCGGACAGCGCTTCACCGATGGATTCGACGGATGCTTCGCGTAGTGCTGGCTGATTTTTTCCGAACAACCCCATGGTCTTAATTCGTTCCTTTCAGCAGGGTTTCAATCTGGTCCAGCGCATTGAACCCGACCTGCAGGCTTGCGTCGATAAGCGTGTCTAGCTGCATTTGGGACACGCCCTGGGTGAAGTTGAAATGGTTGCGGAAAACGATTGTCGGGCGCCCGTCGATGACGTTGGGCACCACTTTGCCGAAAGCGAGGTTGTCGTTCATCGCGTTAATGGCGTTCATGGCCACCGGCATTGAGTCCTCCGGGACAATCCCGGAGGACTCAATGCGGATGGTGAAGTAGTCGCCGTCGGGAACGAAGATGACGGTGCCTTGCGGGAACTCTACGCCCCAGTCGCCGTCGTCCTCCGCGGCAGCAATCTGCAATGTGTCCAAAGCGCTGACGAGCATGGATGTGGAAAAAGTAGTGATGTCTCTGCTTGAGTTCATTGAGCTCCTGGAGCGTCGTGGTGAGGGGACACAGCTTAGCTCTTCACTTCCGTGGTGTGGATCTGCTCGTCGATGTCGTCGGGGGAGAGGTTGCCGGCGGCGAAGTCCGCGGTGAGCGGCAGGTGGAGCTCCATGTCGGTGCCGGGGCACAGCTCGATTGTCGCGTCGTCGACGGTGTAGTCGAGGACGTGGCCGCCGGACGTGCGCTCCTCGTCGATGAAGTGCACGTGGCAGCCCGGGATGCCGATGCCCTTCGCGTACTTCGGGGTACGGAAACCGCCGATGATGCCGCGGGCGTTGTCGAACGTGATCTCCTTGTCGTCGCCCACCGCATCGCGCATCGGCGGGTATGGCTTGGACTGCTTCGTCACCGTGCGGGTGACAACGTTGGTGAAAGAGCCTGAAATGCGCACCGCGTGGAAGTAATTGCCCGACGGCTCGAGGTCATCGATGAACTTGGACAGCTCAGCACGCTTCATGCCCTTCGGCGCATCCGCGACGATCTTCGGCACGAAATTGGTCACCTGCGCGAACGGGCTCTTCTGGTCAAGGTCAGCGATAGTCGCCGTGCCGTCGCTGCGCAGCTGGTAGCACGTGCTGTCAAGGATGATCATCTCGCCGTCCAACCCATCGAACGTGCCCAGGCCGAAATTGCCCTTGGACAGGATCTGGCCGATGGTCATCTCCCCGTCGTAGATCCCGTCGAGGAGCGCGGACATCAGCGAATTCTGGAAAACCGTGTGGCGACTGAAAGCGTTCATGTGGCCGATGGTAGCTATTCGGAGGCGAGAGCTACCGCGATGAAGGCTGCTACGTCGTGAGAGGGCTGCGAGCCACGGCGGACCACGGCGGAGATGTCGCGAACGAAGAGCGGCTCAGCCTTCACGATGGCCACCTCGCCGAGCGTCACTTGGTCGGTCACCGCCGCCTGTGGAATAACAGTCGGCTCCCCAAGGGCGAGCATGCCTGCCCTCTGCGCTGACAGCGAGCCGAACTCACCGGCCGGCTCGGCGAGCTCACCCAAGACCTCCTCGACGAGCGCCCTGCTGCCGGATTGCGGCTCGCGCACAACCAGCGGGGTCTTGCGGAGTTGCGCGGCGGTGATTGCGGTTTCGGCGCTGGCCCACGGGTGACTGGCCGGAACAGCCAACACCAGCTCGTCGCGGCACAGCACAGTCTCTGCGAGGTCATGGTGGGGTCGCCCTCCCTCAACCAGACCGAGGTCAATCTTCCCGCTGGCCACGACCTCACGTACCTCGTGGGAATTGCCCTGCATCATGGTCATCTTCACCGCCGGGTGTGCGGCGTGGAAACGGGCCGCCCAGCCGGGGTAGTAGACTTCCGCCACCGTGTTGGACACCGCGACCGTCATGCGGCGCGGGGTGCCGGTGTCCGTGAGCCGCTGCACCGTGTCGAGAAACCTGGTGTGGGCCTGGATCAGGTCGGGAAGGGCGCCGATAAGCAACGCTCCTGGGTCTGTGAGCCGCACGCCGTATGGCGAGCGTTCGAAGACCGTGATTCCCAGCGTTTTTTCGGCCCTGGAGACGCGGGTGGACATCGTCTGCTGGTTGAGTCCAGCCGTGCGTGCAGCGCGAGAGATCGAGCCGGCGTGGGCAACGGCCAGTAACGCCTCAAGGTCCGCCATCGCAGGTAAAGCGGGATACATGATTGCATGGTACCCCTCACAGGGAAGCTCGTCATCCGTGTTGGGCGCCTCCCGGGGATAGCGTTGCGGCATGAACCAATTACCTCCGCCGGGACCCGCTTGGGCCGGCTCCTTGATGGGTACGTCGATCCTGGCCACCCTGTGCCACATTCACGGCGTGCCCGTCGCGCCGTGGGTGCTTCTTGCTGTGGCCGTGTGTGTGCTGGTGGTCATCGTGGCCGGATGGCTGCGCCACCGCACTCCGGGGTGGGACAGTGCCGCGATGGGGCCGTGGGGCATGTTCTCTATGGGGGTGTTGGCGCTCGGGTCTGCGGCAGCGGAGGTCACCGGCGCGCAGTCGTGGCAGGTGCTGTCGTGGTGGATCGGTGCTCCGCTGGGGTGGGCGGTGTGCTTGAACCAGCTGAGGCGTTTCGAAGGCTCGCCGACCTTCCAATGGGGCCTCGCACTCGTCGCACCGATGGTCGCCGCAACGAGCGCCGGTCAGCTGGGGTACCACGGGGCTGGCGTGGCATCTTTCCTGCTCGCGATATGCACGGCGCTGCCGGTCTTCGGATACTGCTACGTGTCTCTGCTGCGCGGGCGCATGAACATTCCCGACGGATTGGCCGGCACGGCATGGATCCCGCTCGGTGTGGTGGGGCAGTCCACGGCCGCCGCGCACGTGCTTTTCGACGAACGCGCCAGCCTAATTTATGGCGTGACCATCCTGGCGATCGGTGTGCTGCCGTTCATTTATGCTTCTCAGCGCTTCCTGCGTGGCGTGGCTGCTTGGGCTGACTACACCCCGGGCTGGTGGGGGTCGACCTTCCCAGTGGGCACATTGTGTTTGGGGACGCACCTGCTCTCGGAGCTAGACGGGTGGGGCTGGATGAATGCGATAAGTCAGGTGCTTCTGGCGGTGCTGGCCGTGCACTGGGTGCTGTGTGTAGTGCGTTTTAGTGCCTGGGCTCTTTCCCGTCGTCAAGGCTCACTAAGCTAGTCAGGCGTGAGAGATCCTCAAGGAATGCCCATCGTCGCCGTGATCGGCGACGGCCAACTCGCCCGCATGATGCACACCGAGGCAATTGAACTCGGCTTGAAGCCCCGCGTCCTTGCAGGCAGCTACGATGCTTCGGCAGCGCAAGTCTTCGGCGATGTCGTCATCGGCGACTACAAGAACCTCGACGACGTGCAGAAGGTCTGCGACGGCGCCACCGCCGCCACCTTCGACCACGAGCACGTGCCCAACGAGTTCTTGGACGAGCTGATCACTGCCGGTGTCAGCGTGCAGCCGCAGCCGCGGGCGCTGATCTACGCCCAGGACAAGCTCGAGCAGCGCCGCAAGATGAAGGCAATCGGTGCACCGGTGCCGGAATTCGCGCCGATCGAGTCGGCGGCCGACGCCGGTGAGTTCTTCGACTCCGTCGACGGCGAGATGTGCCTGAAAGCCACCCGCGGCGGATACGACGGCCACGGCGTCTGGTTCCCGGATACCCGCGAAGAGGCGGAAAGCCTCGTGGCGGATCTGCTGGACAAAGGCACGCCGCTGTACGCCGAGCGCAAGGTCGATTTCGGCCGCGAGCTCTCCGCCATGGTCGCGCGCACCCCGTCCGGCGAGGTCCGTGCGTGGCCGGTCGTGGAGTCACGCCAGCGCGACGGCATTTGCGTCGAAGCGATCGCGCCCGCGCCGGGCATGACGGATAATCAGGCAGAGTACTGCCGCGAGCTGGCGAAGAAGATCGCCACCGAGTTGGATGTCACCGGCGTTCTTGCCGTGGAGCTCTTCGAATGCGCGGATGAGGACAAGAGCGTGATCGTCAACGAACTCGCCATGCGCCCGCACAACACCGGACACTGGACGCAAGACGGCTGTGTCACCAGCCAGTTCGAGCAGCACCTCCGTGCGGTGCTGGACTGGCCGCTGGGGTCGGTGGACACCACCGCGCCGTACACCGTCATGGTGAACACCCTCGGCGCCGATGCCGAGCCGGAAGAGCCGATGGAGGACCGTGTCATCGAGGTCATGCGCCGCTACCCGGACGCCAAGGTCCACCTCTACGGCAAGGGCCACCGCCCGGGACGCAAGATGGGGCACGTCAATGTCTCCGGCACGGACCTAGACGCCGTGCTGGAGCGAGCCACCGCGGCGGCGGACATCATTGTCAATGGCAGTGGTGCTGCTAAGTAGGAGAGTGAAGGAGCGCACATGGAACCGCAGGTAGGAATAATCATGGGGTCCGACTCGGACTGGGATACTGTCGCGCCCGCGGCGGAGATCCTCGCTGAGTTCGGCATTCGCTTCGAGGTCGGGGTTGTCTCCGCGCACCGCACGCCGGAGAAAATGCTGGCGTACGCCAAGGGTGCGCATGAGCGCGGCCTGCAGGTCATCATCGCCTGTGCCGGTGGTGCGGCGCACCTGCCAGGCATGGTCGCTGCCGCCACGCCGTTGCCGGTCATCGGTATCCCGCGTGCGTTGAAGGACCTGGACGGACTTGATTCACTGTTGTCCATCGTGCAGATGCCGGGTGGTGTTCCCGTGGCCACGGTGTCCATTGGCGGCGCGAAGAACGCCGGTCTGCTCGCCGCGCGCATTCTCGGCTCCTCCGACCCGGCGATCCAGCGCCGTATGGTCGACTACCAGGCGAATATGGCCGAAGAGGTCGAGCGCAAGGACGAGGCGTTGCGCGAGCGTCTCCTCGGCGGCGGTGAGTAGTACCCCGAACCCCGTGGTGGTGCTCGGGGCGCGCATTATCGACGGCCGGCCGTCGCGCATGCTCGAAGCGCGCCTGGCAACGGCGCTGTCTGTCGCGTCGACGCATTCCACCGCCCCCGTCGTGGTGACGGGAAAAGGGGAATCAGCAGTGATGGCGCGCTGGCTCATCGAGCACGGTCTGCCCGCCTCACGCATCGTGGAGGAGCCCGAGGCGACCTCCACCAACGAGAACCTGGAGAATTCCCGGAAGCTCTTCCCGAAGGCCGCGCGCCTTATCGTGGTCACCAACGGTTTCCATGTCGCTCGCACGAAAGTCTGGGCCGCCCACCTCGGCGTGCCCATCACGGTGGTGGCAGCACCGACGCCGAAGACATCCCGGTTGAAGAACTACTCCCGCGAGATCATCGCCGTCCCGCACTCCGCCGCACGGGTGGTGTGGCGCAAGCTCGTCCGCCGCTGGTTCGGGCGGTAGACGCTGCTTCTCAGTCGGTGGCTAGGCGCGGCGGGCGGTGACCTTCTCGGCCTCGGCGATCTGCTCGATGCGGTCGGCGGAAGCCATCCCGGCGATGACCACCACGGAGCCACCAGCGGCGAGCGGCGCCATCACATTCGCATCGAATTCCTCGCGCGATGTCCAAGCGGGAATGAGAATGCGTTCGGCTGTCGTTCCCGTTGCTGATTCACCGTCTGTGGGGGCGCTCCAGTCGGCGAGCTCGGGGGAGTCGCCGAAGTACTGGTCGCCGTAGAAACGGACGGTCGGGCCGAAGTCGACGATGCCGGGCGGGAGTGTCCCGCCGGTCTCCGTCACGCCGCGGCCGAAAGGATCATTCGAGACCACCACGACATCGGTGCCCTTCGGCCAGTTCTCCAGCCGGTCGACGGTGGTGAAGACCAGGTTCGGGTTCGGGGTGTTTGTATCACCGGCATCGGTGTTTGCGTCGGCGGCGCCCGGGCTGACGGTGAAGGTCAGGCCGGCGTTGTAGATGCCGATGGGCAGGACGGCGGCCTGCCAGGAGATGGGAAGGTCCACGACGATCGTGGGTGTGGCGGAGGGGTCGTCGAATTCGAATTCCTCGACGAGCATGTTGGCGATCTTGTTGGCCCAGTTCTCCAGCGTCACGCCGGAGAACTCCATCCGCGTGCCGGCGGTCTCGTCGTAGACCGTCAGCCGGGGGCTGGCAGGGTCGGTGGACACGATCGGCGTGAGCAGGCTCATGGCAACCCATCGTAGGGAAAACGCTGCGGCCGGGTGAGCGGGGAGTTAGTTCACGCAGCGGGGGCCGGAGCCACCGGCGTTGATCTCCGGGGCGACCTCGGCGGCGCCGAAGTCTTCGCCCGGGGTGCCCACGGTGTCTTCCTCCGTCAGCTCGTCGGCGCCAGCGTCGGGGTCGACCTCGTCGGAGGCGGGGCCGGTGTAATCGTCGGCGGTGACCACGATGACGGAGCCAGGGTCGAGGGACTCGTTGACGGTGACAGGCAGGCCGCCGAGCAATTCAGCGAGTTCTGCGGCAGCCGGGTCGTCGGCGGTGGGGGCGACGATCTGGGAGGTGGCGTAAATGCCGGGGGTGGCGTTGCCGATGCTCTCAATCGTGAGCTTCTTCTCCTCCAGGAAGCCGCCGACGGCGGCGGCCAAGCCCGGAGTGCTACCGGCGTTCAGCAAAGTGACCGATGCACCGGTCAACGCGGCGGAGATGTCGGCGGCCCCGTCGGTGCCATCGGGGTTGTCGGTGCCGGTCTCGTCGGTCGGCTCGGCGGTCTCTTCCTGCTTCTGGGCAAGGTCGTCCATGAAGTCGTGGACCTGCTGCGGGTCGACGGTGACGATGGACTCGCCATAATCGCCCACGCCGTTGACGGAGGTGACCGGGATGGTGGAGAAGGTGACATTGCCGGCGGCCAGGTCGGACATCTGGCTCACCAGGCCCATGACATTCCAGCCGGAATCGACGTTGACGGAACGCTCCACCGCATTGGACAGTTCGCGCAGCTTCGCCGGGTTCGACAGGGTGCCGGCGGAGATCGCCTCGTTGACCAGGGAGGCCATGAATGCCTGCTGGCGGACGATGCGGTCCAGATCGCCGCGTGGCAGATCGTGGCGCTGGCGGACAAATGCCAGAGCCTGCGTGCCGTCCAAAGTGGAGCGGCCGGCGGGGAATTTCGCGCCGGACAACGGCTCGTCCACCGCCTCGTTCAGGCAGACCTCCACGCCGCCGACAGCGTCGGTCAGCAGCACGAAGCCGAGCAGGCCCACCTGGGCGTAGTGGTCGACTTCGACGCCGGTGAGGTCAGCGACGGCGTCGATAAGCCCCTGCTGCCCAGCTTGGGCGGCCTTCTCCTCGAGCTCCTTGCCTTCCTTCTCCCCGTCTTCGAGAAGTTCCTCGCGCTTATCGTTCGCGTACTGGCCGTAGACACCGTTGATCTTCGTATTGCCGTAGGTCGAATCGTGGATGTACGTGTCGCGTGGGATGGATACGGCGGTGGCGCGGGAACCGTCGTTGGGAACGCGGATCACCATGATCGTGTCTGTGTTCAGCTCACCGTCTGCCTCGCCCGCATTCAGTCGCGCCAACTCGTCTGCGGAAAGCGGGTTGCCCTGGGCGTCGGTGCGGGAATCGGAGCCGACCAGCAGGATGTCCACTGCGCCGTCCTCGCCGTCGAGGTTGTCGTCCGACAATGTCAGATCCGTGGAGGAGAGGTTCCCGCCCAAGCGGCCCACGGAGTAGTACCCCAACGCGGAGACGAGCAGGATGAGGGCAGACAGCACCGCCAGCACTGCCTTCAGTGCCGGGTGGCCTGCCTGACTGATGTCCTTCACGCGGGAAGGGGCCGGCTGGATATCGCGCACCGGCCGGTATTTCACGCTCACGAAAATTGCCCCTCTAAGTCTCGTCCACACGCCGCCTGCCGTGCGGAGGTGCGGGCTGCCACGAGCAGCCCAGCGGAACCCCGCGCGGAGGGTTGTTCACATTAGGTGGAAAGTATAGTGCACACTCCCGCGCGCGCCGGGATCCAGCAGCAGCTGTCGGCTGTAAGCTGCCACACTGTGAGTACGACTTTTGGACGAGATACCGCGGCGGGGCAGAGCGCTGCCCCGTTGGCCGTGGTCACTGTGACGTTCTCGCCGGGGAAGCACCTGGCGGGGCTCGTCGATACGCTCAGCTCCGCCTCGGTATGCGAAACGCGCCTGATCTGTGCGGATAACGGTTCCACCGACGGCGTGCCGCAGGCGATGGCCGCGCCGTAGCCGATATTTCCGCCGGTGGGCATAAAGTCCACGTCCGCG
>ERZ1031113.377-NODE-377-length-10234-cov-7.366342_pt1 | contig 10234 bp, 6 predicted proteins | sample MGYA00518225_ERZ1031113 | MGnify/ENA primary metagenome ERZ1031113 (study PRJEB33718, sample SAMN03159751) | human skin metagenome | collected 2014-05-20 | study: EMG produced TPA metagenomics assembly of the PRJNA266117 data set (Human skin bacterial metagenome...
ACGAATGGATCCAGCAAAAACGCTACATGTCACTGTCCGCACTCGAACACACCAAGCAACTCATGCACCACCCAGGAGATGATCATGGCGACCACCACCAGCTAACCGCCTAACCGCAACCCCGAACTACATTCCGGGCCGAAAGCTAAACGGCTACACCACTACCCGGGACTTGACCCCCAATTGTTTGTGTGCGGGGGCTTGGTTTGCAAGTAGGCCGCGGATCGGTCGGGGTACGTCACGGCTAGTTGGTTCACGGCATGTTCCCGTTCGCTGGCTCCGTCAATATAGCCGTGGACACGGCTTCGCTTGGCACTGGTTTAGAACTGAATCTGCGTATGTCTTCATTCAGCTCATCAGGCGCATCGGCGAGCCTCTATGCGTCGTCCTCGACGGTGGCCAGGGTGCTTACTCTGCGGTCAAAGGCTCCGAACTCTCAACACCACAAACAAAACAGGAACAATAACTACGAACACACTGGGCTACTTTTCCAAAGAGCACTTGCAGAGGCCGAGCCCTGGAATCGATGACCTGATATTGGTCTTGGTAACGTACACGGTAGGTTACATCTCGAAGAAGACGCACAGAGTGTATTAATTGTAACTGGCTGTGGGGTCGAGAACGAATCATCACTAAGCCGACATCATGTATTGGATTTTGTGGGGAGCTGCCAAGAGTTCCTCAGGATTCTATTGAGGCGCAGCAAACGATGAATTTCAAAAGAAGCTTCGGTGCACAAGATGCGGGAAATCACTATACGGATCAGCGATTCATCCGCGCGACGGAGTTTCCAATTTTTTACCCGCCTCACGTTGAAGAAATATGCGACTCCGCATTTTCTGAAAGGATTGAGCCGTTCGAGTTTCATGATTCTAACGACGACCTGAGCTTCTCTCAGAAGATGCTGATCCAGTCCTTAGTTGGGATCGTACTGACAGTGGCCGTAGCTTATATTGTTAGCGTCGCAATTGGACTAATTAGTATTGCTACACGTTCTGTAATGAACTTTCCGGAAAACAATCCGCTATCTCTCACGCATCTCTTTCTCTTATATGCAACTCTAGTGGGTGTCAGAAGGTATTTTACCGACAGTGAGAGCAAGACAAACTTAACGATTCGGGTCCGGCGGAATCTTGAAGTTGCTACATTTTTGTTCCCGGCTTTCATTGCCTCGGCTGGAATAACCTTTGAGCTTTATCGAATTCAAGGTGAGCTTCTACTTTGCAAGCTTCAGGGTCTACGTTTTGACGCAAAAAATGGTCATTGCCTGAAAGATGTGGTTGATGAGGAACTTCTTTGGGGAATATTGTCGCCTTCTTTGCTCCTTTACGCACTGGGAGCGGTGACTTTCCTCTTAATCGCAACGTTTTTGCTCCTTGCGGACCGGCAGGATGTTCGATATGAGAACGATAAAATATTGGATTATTATCGGGAGACTTTCGGTCGGCTGGCACGACGCAGCAGTTTAATTTGTAATCATTCTGGACGTTCGGGTTTTATGCGGGGACTTCGGGATTCGTCGATCTTGACTAAGAAAATTGCTAAGAATGTTACAGGTGTCGAGGATGCGGGGAGCGGGGAAGCTAAATCTATCGAGCGGCTATTGTGGTCAGCTCCGAGTAACAGGTCGGAAGAAGAAGCGGGATTGGACGCCATTAAGCGAGCGAAGGCAAGGCATCTTTTTAGTTACGTTTTCTGGCGAGGTCTTTTCGGGGTTTTGTGTTTGACTGCAGTCCTCATGCTCTATCAAGAAAGAGCAGATCTATTGACGTTCGCTGCGGGATTTAGTGGCGATTTGGTTCGGGTGGGGTTATTGTTGTCCTTCCATATCGCGACCTTGCTTGGGGCTTGCTGGAATATGGATCACATGTTGACAACGCCTCCTTCTAGGTCTGTCGAAGAACGTGTTACTTCCATTCTCGGTTTTGTATTGTTCATTTTGTCGGTCGTGGTTTGGCTGCAGGTGTCGTGGGAGACGAGTCCGCTTATGCTGCTCGCAATGGCGTTGGTTTTTGTGACATGGACTATGCGACGCCTTCTTTTTGTAAAGCAAATTATGGCTGTTATATCTAACCCAAAGAAAATGTGGGGTGAGCCCGTACCTTGCGTTTGGCGACGTGCATTGGTTGACAATTGCTTGTTTCCGCTTGGCAAAGGGGGTGGAACTGCTAAGGGGCCGATTGGTGTGGTCAGGAGAACGCTGGTGTCTCAACAACTCCCCCGACTAACTCATTTCGCAGCCCTCGAAACATTGGTACGGCAGAGAATTTTCATAGTGCAAATCGTGGAATCTCAAGGTCATGGAGCGTAGCTTCCGAGAGCGTATCGCTGGGATGGTTTGTCTTGTATCTTCGCGGCCGAAACGGTGTTGGCAAATAGAGAATCTGAGCGGGATGCGCCCAAGCGTTTCATGAATTTTACTCAACGTCGCTGTCTATCGGCGCAAAGGCTCGTGGAGTGCGGAAGCTAGATATCCCCTACCGAGCGAACCGCATGAGTGGTGCGAGTACTTTCAATCTACCGTCCTTTTGTGCAGTTACGGTGTCGGAAGGTTGATCTGGTGTGTTGCGAACCTGCTGGTGCATTTCGGCCTTGATCCGCTCAATGTTCTCGCGGTTGCCGGGGCGCTTGGTTCGGCGCTGATCAAGGGTGGTCATTGGTTGCTCCTGATCGTGGTGGTTGGTGATCAAAAGCATAGTGGGGCCACGTTACCGTGGCCCCGCTGCGGAATCGTTCTGGCTGAACGCTAGATCGAGTACTCGGGGTGGGAGGCGTTGACCATGTCGTCCCATTCGACGATCTTCTTGCGCTCGCGGCCTTCGGCCTCGCCGAGGGCGCGTTCGGCGGCGTCGAGGTTGTGCCAGCCTTCCCAGGTGGTCACCTTGACGCCCTTGGCCTTGAGGTGGTCGAGGATGGCTTGGTCGTCGCGGTGTTCGGTGGGGGTGAGGGTGCCGTTGCGGTAGTCGTCGAGAAGCATGGTGGTGGTGTCCTTGGCGTCGGACTTGGTGTTGCCGATCAGGCCGACGGGGCCGCGCTTGATCCAGCCGGTGGTGTATAGGCCGGGCACGATGTCGCCGCCGAATTCGGTGAGGACGTGGCCTTCGTCGTTGGGGATGACGGCGCGGTGGTCGTCGAAAGGCACGCCGTTGATGGCGTCGGAACGGTAGCCGACGGCGCGGTAGACAGCCTGGACGTCCCAGGTGGTGGTCTCACCGGTGGCGGTCACGCCGCCGTTGCCGTCGAGTTCGGTGCGCTCAGTGACAAAGCCGGTGACCTTGCCATCCTCGCCGATGATCTCCACGGGGGACTCGAAGAAGTGGATGAACAGCTTGTGCGGGGCGCCCTTCGGGTCGCGCATCGCGTAGCCTTCCAAGGTCTGGCACACAAGGTCGACGCTTTTCGCTTCTCGACGAGCCGTCTCCGACGCCTCGTCGTAGTCGATATCCTCCGGGTCGACGATGACCTCGATGCTGTCGGAGTGGTCGAGCTCCTTCAGCTCAAGGGGGCTGAACTTGGCCTGGGCGGGGCCGCGGCGGCCGAAGACGTGGATCTCCTTCGCCGCGGAGGCGTTGAGGTTGTCGTAGACATTGTCCGGGATCTCCGTGACCTTCAGCTCGTCTGCGGTCTTGGCCAGCACGCGGGCGATGTCGAGTGCGACGTTGCCGACGCCGACGATGGCGACCTTCTCAGCGGTGAGATCCCAGTCGCGGGTGAAGTTCGGGTTGCCGTCGTAGAAACCGACGAACTGGCCGGCGCCGTAGTGGCCGTCGAGTTCTGCGCCCGGGACGTTCAGGTCGCGGTCGGCGGTCGCGCCGGTGGCGAAGACGACGGCGTCGTAGTACTCCTGCAGCTCCTCGACGGTGACGTCATTGCCCACGTCGACGTTGGCCAGCAGGCGGATCTCCGGCTTGTCCAGCACGTTGTGCAGAGACTTCACGATGCCCTTGATGCGCGGGTGGTCCGGTGCCACGCCGTAGCGGATCAGGCCGAAGGGGGCGGGCATGCGCTCGAAGAGGTCCACGTGCACGTCCACATCGGACTTGACCAGAAGGTCGGAGGCGTAAATGCCGGCGGGGCCGGAGCCGACGACGGCGACGCGGAGGGTGTTGTCGGAAGTGGGAGTACTCATGAAGGTCGAAACTGTCCTTTGCGCTGTTGCTGGTGTCTCACGCAGGGCATCCTGCGGGTAGTTCTTGCTGTTATTTGTAGTGCCAGTATAGGGCATCGACCAAACGAATCTAGACAAAGTGGTCTTTTTATTTCGGACCGATCGGTTTGAAGGTGTGGCGCTGCGGGGTGTATCCAACGCCACCTGCGTGTGTCCGAGCAGGTGACTACACTTGAAATGAGCTGGATAGAGCGCGCAGGTGAGCGCGTCGATCCGCTTCGCGAGATGCGCGCATGATTCGCGTGCAAGACGCGAATACCCGCGAAACCATAGGGTGAAAGCCCGGAAAGGTTGTTCCTAGATGGCTGCAAACAGGTCCGTTCTCATCACTGCGGTAGGCCGCGAAATCGAGGGGGGTGACATCGAGGCGCTGGCAGGGGAGAAGAACCTGAAGGTCGTCAACCTGAACGACCAGGAGCGTGAGCTCTCCGCGATTGTGTCGGCGGATCTGCTCGCGGACGGTGACAGCCTCATCGTGGGTACCGGCGAGTACACCTTCGACGCGGAGGTCGCCACAGCGCTCGGTGTCCCGGTGCTGCTGCTCACGGCCGCCGGCGCAGCCGAAAGCCCGGCAGCAGAGCTCGCTCTGGCACGAGTGGAGGAGCTGGGGGCGGAGGCTTCGGGCGTCGATAAGCTCGATGCTTCTGCTCTCGATGCCGCACTCGGCACCGACGCGCGGCAGGTCATGTCCCCCGCTGTGTTCGAGAACTGGCTGATCACTCGTGCGAAGGAGAAGCGCGCGCACATCGTGCTGCCGGAGGGCGAGGACGACCGCATTCTGGAGGCCGCGCACCAGCTGCTCAAGCAGGACGTGGCGGACCTGACCATCCTCGGTGTCCGCGACGACATTGAGCGCCGTGCCGACGATATGGGCCTCAACCTCGAGGGCGCGAATATCATCGACCACCTCAATTCCGACCTGCTCGACGGATTTGCGGAAGAATTCGCCGAGCTGCGCAAGAAGAAGGGCGTGACCGTTGAGGAAGCGCGCGAGACGATGAAAGACATCTCCTACTTCGCCACCATGATGGTCCACAATGGCCTGGCGGACGGCATGGTCTCCGGTGCGGCGAACACCACTGCGCACACCATCAAGCCGTCGTTCCAGATCATCAAGACCGCGCCGGGCGCATCCGTCGTCTCGTCCGTGTTCCTCATGGTCATGCGCGACCGCCTCTGGGCATTCGGCGACTGTGCCGTGAACCCGAACCCGACCGCCGAGCAGATCGGCGAGATCGCTGCTGTTTCCGCGAAGACCGCGGCGCAGTTCGGCATCGACCCGAAGGTGGCCATCCTGTCCTACTCCACCGGTTCCTCCGGCTCTGGCCCGGACGTCGAGCGCGCGGTCGAGGCGACCGCCAAGGCGAAGGAGCTCGCCCCGGACACCGCCATCGACGGCCCGCTGCAGTTCGACGCCGCCGCTGACCCGGGCGTGGGCAAGAAGAAGGCCCCGGATTCCCCGGTCGCCGGCCAGGCGAATGTCTTCGTCTTCCCGGATCTGGAGGCCGGCAATGCCGGCTACAAGATCGCGCAGCGCACCGGCGGCGCGCTCGCCATCGGCCCCGTCCTGCAGGGCCTGAATAAGCCGGTCAACGACCTGTCCCGCGGCGCGACCGTGCCGGACATTGTCAACACCGTCGCAATCACCGCAATCCAGGCTCAAGGAGCTAACTAATGGCCTACGCACTCGTCCTCAACTCCGGTTCCTCGTCGATCAAATTCCAGATCGTCGACCCGACCGCATCCGCCTCCGATCGTCCGTTCGTCACTGGCCTAGTCGAGCGCATCGGCGAGCCGAACGGCCGCATCTCCATCAAGATTGAGGGCCGCCACGTCGAGTCCAACATGCCGATCCGCGACCACCGCGGCGGCCTGATGCTGGCCATCGCCATGCTGGACGCCAACGGCGCCGGCCCGACCCAGGTGGACATCATCGCCTGCGGTCACCGCGTCGTTCACGGCGGCAACACCTTCAACGCGCCCGTGCTTGTCGACGATGAGGTTGTCGAACAGATCCGCGAGCTCGTCCCCCTTGCCCCGCTGCACAACACCGCGAACGTCGACGGCATCGAGGTCGCCCGCGACCTGCTCCCGGATGTCCCGCACATCGCCGTGTTCGACACCGGCTTCTTCAACGACCTGCCGGCTGCAGCAGCCAACTACGCGATCGACCTGGATGTCGCCCAGCAGCACCAGATTCGCCGCTACGGCTTCCACGGCACCTCCCACGAGTTCATCGCCCGCGAGGTCGCCGACCACCTGGGACAGTCCGTCGAGGAGCTCAACCAGATCGTCCTCCACCTGGGCAACGGTGCTTCCGTCTCCGCTATCCGCGGTGGCCACGCGCAAGACACCACCATGGGTCTCACCCCGCTGGAAGGCCTGGTCATGGGCACCCGCTCCGGTGATATCGACCCGGGCGTGATCTTCCACCTCAACCGCACCGCCGGCATGGACATCGACGCCATCGACGACTTGCTCAACCGCCAGTCCGGCGTGAAGGGCCTGTCCGGTGTCAACGACTTCCGTGTCCTCCACGAGAAGATGGACGAGGGCGATGAGAAGGCCAAGCTGGCCTACGACGTGTACATTCACCGCCTCCGCCGCTACATCGGCGCGTACATGATCACCCTGGGGCGCGTGGACACCATCACGTTCACCGCCGGTGTCGGCGAGAATGACGCGACCGTCCGCACCAACTCCCTGGCCAACCTGGAGAACTACGGCATCAAGATCGACGAGGAGAAGAACGTCAACGGCTCCGGCCCGCGCATCATCTCCACCGAGGACTCCGCCATCAAGGTGCTCGTCGTCCCGACGAACGAGGAGCTCGCCATCGCGCAGAAGTCCGCCGCGATCGCCGAGTCGCTCTAAGCGCTCTGCTTTTACGCAGCTAGCCCGGTTCCAGCATTGCTGGGGCCGGGTTTCGCGTTTCCGGACCTCTGCACCTGCCCAGATGCCGGCCACATTCGCCTTTGCACCCGCAGATTTCTAGATGTTAACCCCAAAACTTAGTTATCCCAGGTCGCGGTTTGAGGGCCATTTTTCCGACCTGGGGTAACTAAATTCTGGGGTTAACATCCTCGAGGGGTTAAATTCTGGGGTTAACAAAGAGGGTTCACAACTGGGTTCACATCCTTGGCGCTGAGGCGGGAGCAGAGAGGCCTGCCAGGCGCAGCGAGGCCTGCTGGGCATAGCAGCTGCTAGAACCAGGTCGCGGGGCGGACCTTGTTCGCGGTGTCCACCAGTGCATAGCGGTGGCGTGCGAACGGGGCGCGGCGGGCCTGCTCGCGCAGCGTGATGGCCAGACCGCGGCGAAGGTCCTTGATGGTGAAGTCGTACTCGAATAAGTGGGTCCTGGCGGTGGCGGCGGAGGCGCCGGAATCGCGGAGGAAGGTCAGACCGGCGCGGAGGACGGCGACCTTGATCTGCAGTAGGCGCGGCTCGTTGGTGGGGATCTCCTCGAGGCGGCGGGCGGCGCGGCGGATACGGGCTTCGGTGAGTTCGTCGCTGACCAGGTAGAGGATCGTGGTCAGTTTGGCCATGCGGTGGTGACGGGATTGCTGCGGGACCTTGTCCAGTGCGGCGACGGCCATCTCGACTTCGCCTTCGTACATGAGCTGGCGGGCCAGGCCGAAGGCGGAAGAGACGGTCGTGGGGTTCGCGGCCCACACCAGGGCGTAGAGGCGCATTGCGTTAAGGCGCAACGTGGCCGGGTGGTCGGTCACGTGGGACCATTTCGGCGAAATCACCCCGGCTTTTTCCTGCGACCGGAAATAGGAGTTGGGAAGTTCGCCCAAATCGGTGCGGATGGAGGAGAGGTGGCGGGCGAGGGTGTCGTCGATAAGCTTTTGCTGCTGTAGCCCTGATTGCTGGAGGAGCAGCTCGTCGACGGCGGCGAGTGCGAGCTTGGGCGCGGCCTCGCCCGGCACGATGTTGAGGACGGCGGAGAAGTCTTTTTGCGCGGAGGCGAAATCACCGTGAATGAGCTCGGTGAGGCCCTGGTACCAGTGGAAGCGCCAGTCGGAGCGCAGCGGGCCGTCGAGTTTGCTCAGCCAATGCTGTGCCTGCGAGGTCAGGCCGAGGTCGAGCATCGCGCGGGCGACGGCGAACGGGATCTCCGCGGAGTCGGCGTATTCGGTGGCCTTGAAGGCCTGGCGCAGCGTCTCCAGGGTCTCCTGGGGCTCGGCGTAGGAGGTACCGGAGAGAAGGCCGGCGCCGACATCGGAGCGGTCGATCAGGGGAGTGGGCAGGGCAGACATTGCTTCGGAGGGGGTGATCTCGACGGTGCGGTCGATGCCGTCGATAAGCTGATCCGTGCGGAAGACGAGGTGCTTGGTGCCGAAAGTCGTACGTTGCGGCGAGAACAGCGAATGCTGCGCGGGGTGATTGATGCCGTCCCGCAGCGCAATGATTTCGCGCAGGACGCCCAGCAGCTGTACCTCGAGCTCTTCCACGCTGCGGAAACGCTGCTGCGGATCTTCGTGGCAGCACCGCGCGAGCAAGCGGTACAGCGAGATGTAGCGGCGCAGCGTCGGCGAGTCGCTCGGCGTGGGCAGCGTGTGCGAGTACGCGCCGCCCTCCTTCGGCAACTCGAGAATGAGCGCGGCGAGCGTGCGCCCGACGGTGTAGATATCGCTGGCGATGCTCGGTCCCTCGCGCGCGACCTCCGGCGCCTGGTAGCCCTTCGTGCCGTAAATGAAGCCGTACGCGCCGATGCCGCTGACCGCGCCGAGGTCGATGAGCTTGACCTGGTCTTCCGTGACAATGATGTTGTCGGGCTTGAGGTCGTTGTACACCACCCCGCGGCTGTGCAGGTACCCCAGCGCGGGAAGCACCTCCAGGATGTACGCGATCGCTTGATCGATGGGAAGCAGGTGCGTTTCTTGCGCATTTTTGCGTTCGCGTAACGACGGCCCACCCACGAACTCCATCACAATGAAACCCCCGTCAACCCTGGGGTCGTCGATGAAGTTGAAGATCTTCACGATGCCGGGGTGCGTGATGTCCGCCAAAAATTCCCGCTCCGCCGCCGCGGCCGCCGCCTCGTCTTCGCTCTTCTCCGACTGCATGCCCTTGAGCACCACATGGCGGCCCGCCACGTAATCGTCCTGCGCTAGATAGATCCACCCCATGCCGCCGTGCGCGATCACGCCCAGGATCCGGTACTGGCCTGCGACAATATCGCCTTTCTGCAGCTGCGGCTCCGGGACCTTCTTGTTGACGATCGCGTTCGTCGGGTCCTTGATCGCCTCATTCGGCTCCACCGGCGCGACCCACGGCAGCTCCACCATGCTGTCAGCCACCGTGCGTGTTGCGCGCTTGACACCGCGCAGTTCGCGGAATGTGTCCAGCGCCTGCCTGCGTGCCCGCTCACTCGTGCTGGCCTGCGCCCGCGCCAGTGCCTCCTGCTGCGCCCGTTCGTACGCCTCCTTTTCTGCGTTGGCCGCCTGCGCCCGTTGCACCTGGCCGGCGCGCAGCTCACCGAGGTCTTTCAACAGCCCCGCGTACTCGCCGGCACTGCCGTACAGGTCCGACTCGTCCAGCCCCTCCACGCGCGTGCTGTCCGTGGTGTCTTCCTCGTCATCGTCCGCGAACGGGTCGAAGGCCACCGCCTCCGTGGCCTCTGGGCCCTCGGCTTCGGCTTGGTTTGAGGCGGGGATTTCGTCGTCCTCGTCGTCTGCGAACGGGTCGAATGCGACTGCCTCTGTCGCCTGCGGCTCTTCGGCTGGGGCGGGTTCTTGGGAGGTTTTGGGTTCTTGGGGCGTTTCGGTCTCTTCGGGGCGTGGGTGGACCGTCACCTGGTCGATGTCGCCGTGGTCGTACCAGGAGAGCCAGTCATCTCCGGTGTCGCCGGTGTCGCCGGTGTCGCTGGTGTCGTCGTCCTCGTCATCGTCGGCGAAGGGGTCGAAGGCGACGGCCTCGGTGAGCTCGGGTTCAGCGAACTCAGGATCGGTCGTGTTGTCGCTGGCGGGGCGATCGGGCTGGTCCGGGTGATCGGTCGTCGTCACGGCTTATTCCTGTCTCTTATACACATCTCCGAGCCCACGAGACTCCTGAGCATCT
>ERZ1031113.379-NODE-379-length-10181-cov-13.634209_pt1 | contig 10181 bp, 9 predicted proteins | sample MGYA00518225_ERZ1031113 | MGnify/ENA primary metagenome ERZ1031113 (study PRJEB33718, sample SAMN03159751) | human skin metagenome | collected 2014-05-20 | study: EMG produced TPA metagenomics assembly of the PRJNA266117 data set (Human skin bacterial metagenome...
CTATCCTCTTCGTCGGCAGCGTCAGATGTGTATAAGAGACAGGCGCTGCTAGAACCAGCTGCGCATGAACGCGAGACCGAGGCCGATCGCGGAGATCGCGGCCGCGGCCACCGGCAGGATGATCGCCAGCGGCGAGACGCGCTTCGGCTGCTCGGGCGTAGGCTCCGGCGCGATCGTGGTTTCGATGACGGTCGTGCGTCGCTCCGTGGGCTTTTCGCTTGTCGTGGGCTGCGTCTTCGGCTCCCACGTCACCGTCGTCCGGATCGGTGTCGGGGCGACCTCGACGACCGTGGAGTTGTGCTCGCCGACCCATTCGTAGGCGTTGCCGTTGTTCGCCGGGGTGGGCGTCGGCGTCGGGGTAGCGGAGCTCGTCGATAGGCGAGCTGCTCGCAGGTTGTTCGCCTGGATGAGCACCTGCGTATCCAGCGGCTGCGGGGTTTTGGCCACCTTGCCGCGGTTGGTGCCGTCCTTCATCAGCGCGCCGTCGCAGGAGTGCGCCAGGCCCATGGCGTGGCCGAGCTCGTGCGCGATGGTCATGACCAGGCTCTCGTAGTAGCCGCTGCGCAGAATGTCCGGGTTGAGCAAAAGCTCCATGTTGTTCACGTTGCCCTGCACGCGGCCGACGACGTAGCCGCCCAGGTTGGCCTCGCGCACGGTGACCACCTTGTAGCCCGGCTGGTCCACGTACTCGAAGCGCATCAGGCCGCCGGTGGCGCTGACCCACTGGTCCGTGGCCTGGGTGATGTACGGCTTGTACTTCGCCGGCGCGTAGATGCGCAGGACGCCGTTGTCGATGGCGTTCTCGTTGCCGCTGAGTAGGTAGTTGCCGATGTTCGGGATCGGCTGGCCCATGTTCGCCGCTGCGGTGGCGGCGCGGCACTCCCGGCCGACCGGGTCGACCGCGGCCTGGGCCGGGGCGGCAATGGTGCCTGCCGCGACGGCGGCGGCACAGCACGTTGCAAGCAGATGTCTATAATTCACCAACTCAGAGAACATTATTCTCCAAGCTGGCGCAAATCTGCGCGGCTAGATCAGGCGGCGGCGGGCGAACGCGAAGAAGCCTGCGCCCAGTGCGCTTGCCAGCGCCAGCGCAAACAGCGCGCGGGCGACGGTGTTGGAGCCGGTCTCTGCCTCCAGGCCGCGGGCGGGTGCGGCGTACGGGGATGCGATCTGATTTTGCGTGGCAGCCTCGACAGCCTCGCCCGCAGCACGCGCCGCCTCAAGCCCCTGGCGACCGATCTCGCCAGCGTTGGCCTGGATCATCGCGTCGGACTCCGCAGCCTCCTCCGGGGTGACGTCCGCGTTGACGCGGGCGACGTCGGCGACGAAGGTGTGGCCGTCCTTGTTCAGGAAGAACGTCTCGCCGTTCAGCGTGAGCACCGGCGGGAACTTCACCAAGCCGTGGGCGACGGGGTTGTCGTCGGCGGGATCCACGTCCTCGGCGCCGAGCGGCTCCTCCGGCGCGTTTTCCGGAGATGGGACGGGCGCTTCGGTGGGCGTTTCGGCGGGCGTTTCGGTGGCTTCCGTAGCTTCCGGGTCGGTCGGCACCGGCTCGCCCGTCGGCTGGTCGGCGGGCTGGTCCCGAATCACACCGGAGCCGATCAAACCTGCGACCGCGGCATCCGCGACCGCGACCGCGCGCTCCTGCTGGCCGCTGTCCAGCTGCGCATACGGCTGCGCCGCCTCCTGGAGCGTGCGCACGTAGTGGGAGCCCTCCTCGTTGAGGAAGTACTGCTCGCCGCGTGCGTCGGCGGTCTCGGCCGGCAGATCCTGCGCGGTTGCGGCGACCGGCACAGCGAGCAGAGCTGCGGCGGCAGCAGTTGCGACAGCGGCGGCGCGGGTGGTGCGGTTCATGACGGACTCCTAGGAAGTTCGGGGAAGCTCGAGGGGTCAAACCTCAAGCGTTGGTTGAGAGTTTACACACTTTGCCCCCATTTTTCACTCCAGTAACAGCTGTTTTCTTCCTGCTTGGGACTAACCAGACCTCAGCAGCAAACCAGACCTCAGCGGCGGGCGCGACCAGGGGTTTTAGATACGCAAAACGCTTGAGGTCTGGTTACGCGAAAGTAACCAGACCTCAAGCGAAGAAGAGGGGGTCGCCTAGACCAGGAAGCGGCGGCCAGCCACGAACGCGGCAGCGCCCAGCACGGAAGCGATCACCAGCGCGAACAGGGTGCGCACGAGCGTGTTGGAGCCGGTCTCAGCCTCGACGCCACGGTTAGCGGCGGCAGCGACCTGCTGCGCTGCGATCTCGTCGGCGTGCTCAGCGCGGAGCTGGTCGGACTTCTCCTTCTCCTCCGGGGTCGGCTGCTGGTTCACGCGCTCGGAGGAGCCGACCAGGGTCTCGCCGTCCTGGTTGAGGAAGTAGGTCACGCCAGCGATGACGACCGGGATGCCGATCGCAGCGGCTGCGATGCCCGCGATCGCGCCCGGGGACAGCTCGGCGTTGGCCTCGCCAGCTGCACCGTTGGAGCTGCCCGCGCCAGCGCCGGCGCCGCCCAGGTTTGCATCCACAGTTGCGGAGACGGTGGTGTCCGTACCCGCCGGCACCGTAAGCGTGGTCGCGGTGGAAGTGGAGGTTGCAGTAGCGGCAGCCTCGCCGGTCGCCTTCGGCGCCGGGGCCTGGGGAGTGGTGGTGGTGGACTCAGCGGCCGGCTCGGCCTTCCCCAGCACGATCGTCTCACCGGAGCCGTCCGCAAGGGTGGCGACAATGTCACCGTTGTCTGCCAGGGAAACCTCCGCGGCGTTCTCTGCGCCGGCCGGGGTGGTTGCGGCCTCCTTGTATTCGCCGTTGACCAGCTCGTAGTACGTGCCGTTCGGGGCAACGATGACGGCCGGGAAACGAGCCTCGATAGCCTTCGTGGCGATCTCGGTCGGGTCGATGGTGGTCTGGGCGTCGGCGGCGGGGGTCACGGAAATTGCGATCGCGCCGGCCATTGCGGCTGCGGCGAGCGTGCGGACGGTGCGCTTCATTGGGGCTCCTATCGGGAAAGTCTAAACCTCAGGTCGAAGGTTACGCCACAACAGTAAACACGTTTCACACAAGTCTCAACTAAAACTTCAGACTTTTTGGACAACACCTGTAAAGCCGCAGGTCAAACCCCGCAAAAGAGACGCAAAAATCTTGACTACCGCGGCTCGAAGGCCGTCTCAACCTCGTCATCGGTCGCCGTTCCGGCCAGCTGCCACCCCACCACGGCGTTGCGCACGCTGTCCGCCAGCAGGTTCGCCGGCTGGATGCAGGAAATGGTCAGCAGCCGCCCCGGCATCGGCCCCGTCCCCCAGATCTCCGCGTTGCCCGCCAGCGCGCCCTTGTCCGGATCGTGCAGGTCGGTCGCGGTGTACTTCAGCCAGTCCTCGCCCGAGGTTTCCGTGCGCAGGAACAGCGTGTCGCCTTTGGCTACGGTGTGGCGTTCGGCTTTGCCGTCGTAAAGCTTGTTAAACACCGCATCCACGCCCGCGCCGGTATGCCCCGCCACGACCACGATGTCGCCGGCGTCCGTGCCCGGCAGCTCGTACGGGTAGCCCTCCCCCGTCAGCGCGCACGCCTTATCCATGCTTTTCGGGTCGATCTTGCCGTCCACCACGCGGCAATCCGCCTGCTCGAACCCGGCGCGCAGCCCCAGCACCGGCACCACCATCTCCACCGGTCGCCCCTGCGCGATCGAAGCAGCAGCTTGCCGACGGGGCTCCGCCGACACCGACGTCTCCGGTGCTGCCGCTGGGGGGTCCGAAGGTTCGTCGTGAAGCAGTGCCTTGAAACCTGCGCGCACCAGAAGGAACAGAATCAGCAGTGCGACGATGCGGCGGACGTGGTACTTCACGGCAGTTATCATACGAGCCATGAAGGAAGTTTCCGTAGATAAAGTCCCCGCAGGCGCGCAGCTTATCGACGTGCGCGAGCCCGACGAGTACGCCGCCGTCCGCGCCGAGGGCGCCGTGAACATCCCACTGTCCGAGTTCGTCGCACGCACCGACGAGATCGACCCGGAGCGCGACATTTACCTGATCTGCAAGTCCGGCGGCCGCAGCGCGCAAGCCGGCGAATACCTGGAGCAGGCCCGCGGCTGGGACAACGTCATCAACGTCGCCGGCGGCACCACTGCCTGGGTGGAGCAGGGCCTGCCACACCAGAATTAGGCAGTCTTAGGCGTTCCCAATTGTTGGGCGCCTAAACATAGTTATGATGAAGGCCATGCCCACGCTCCCCGAACTGCCGTCCACACTGGCCAAGTCCCCCCACTTCCAGGTTGAACGCGTGCGCAGGCACACCAAAGACGAGGTCGAGCGCACCCTGGCCAAGCACGACTCCACCATGCGCGAGTACTGGATCCTCACGTGCGTGGACGGGGAGCCGATGAGCCAGCGCCAGCTGTCGGAGCTGCTCACCATCGACGCGTCCGACATGGTCCGCCTCATCGACAACCTGGAGAACAACAACTGGGTCACCCGCGAGCGCGACCCGAAGGACCGCCGCCGCCAGATCGTCGCCGCCACCAAGAAAGGCACCAAGGTGCTGGCGAAACTCGCCGCGGACGTGGCTGAGGCGGAGGACCGCGCGCTGGAGGCGTCTTCCAACAAGCAACTGAAGAGCCTGCGCAAGCTCTCCCAGGCGCTGGACGGCGACGACTAGAACGTGGGCGGGCGCAAATAGTTGGCGTTTCCCATAATTTGCGGATTTTCGTTGCGCTATTAGCCTTATCCGCATGTCTCAGCCCGACAACCCCCTCCTCCGCAGCCACCTGGCCCCGCCGGAGCGGACGCTCATCGACGTCCTCACGGCCACCGCCGCCGAGCACCCCGATGCCGCCGCGATCGATGACGGCGGCGCGAACTCCGCCGACGACGGCGTGCTCACCTACGCCGAACTGGTGGAAGAAATCGAGCGCCGCGCCGCCGACATGCGCAAGATGGGCGTGCGTGATGGGGGCCGCGTGGGGGTCCGGATGACGTCGGGAAGCAGGGAGCTCTACCTTGCAATCCTGTCCACGATGCGCGCGGGCTGCGCGTACGTGCCGGTGGACGCGGACGACCCGGACGAGCGCGCGGAAACCGTCTTCGGCGAGGCGGACGTGGACGCGATCTGGACCGACGACGGGCTGCGCGTGCTCAAGCCTGCGCAGCCGGCCCCGTTGGGCGAGGTCACCCCGGACCACGACTGCTGGATCATCTTCACCTCCGGCTCCACAGGAAAACCGAAAGGTGTGGCGGTGACGCACCGTTCGGCGGCCGCGTTCGTGGACGCGGAGGCGCGCCTGTTCTGCCAGGACAACCCGCTCGGCCCGGACGACCGCGTGCTGGCCGGGCTGTCCGTGGCCTTCGACGCGTCCTGCGAGGAGATGTGGCTGGCCTGGGGCCACGGCGCATGTCTGGTGCCGGCCCCGCGCGCGCTGGTGCGCTCCGGCCAGGACTTGGGCCCGTGGCTGATCCGCCGCGACATCACCGTCGTGTCCACCGTGCCGACGCTGGCCGGACTGTGGCCGAAGGAGGCGCTGGACAACATCCGCCTGCTCATCGTGGGCGGCGAGGCCTGCTCGCAGGAACTGACCGACCGCCTGGCCGACGGCCGCGAGATGTGGAACACCTACGGCCCCACCGAGGCGACCGTGGTGGCCAGCGCGAAGCAACTGTTCCCGGGCGAGGCAGTGACCATCGGTTGGCCGCTGGACGGCTGGGACTTGGCAGTAGCCGAAGACGGGGAGCTCATCATCGGCGGCGTGGGCCTGGCCCGCTACCTGGATCCGGAGAAGGACGCGGAGAAGTACGCCCCGATGGGCGACTGGGAGCGCGCGTACCGCACCGGCGACCACGTCAAACTCACGGACAACGGCCTTGCCTTTATCGGCCGCGCGGACGACCAGGTGAAGATCGGCGGGCGTCGCATCGAGCTGGGCGAGGTGGAGGCCAACGTCGCCGCGCTCGAGGGCGTGTACAACTCGGCTGTCGCGGTGCAGGAGTTGCCGTCGGGAGACAAGGTGCTGGTGGGCTACGTCTCCCCCAACGACGGCACCGAGCTGGACGTTCCGCACATGCGCGAGCGCCTCGCCGAGGTTATGCCGGCGGCGCTGGTGCCGCGCCTGCACGTCATGGACGAGCTGCCGATCCGCACCTCCGGCAAGGTGGACAAGAAGGCCCTGCCGTGGCCGCTGCCCGCCAGCGTGGACGCGGTCGGCCTGACCGAGACTGAAACGTGGGTGGCCGAGCAGTGGGTCGAGGTCCTCGGCCTGGACGTGCCGGGACGCGACGCGGACTTCTTCGAGCTCGGCGGCTCGTCGCTCGCGGCCGCCGCGCTGATCACCCGCCTGCGCGAGCGCGTGCCCACCATCGCGGTGCGCGACCTCTACGACCACCCCAGGCTAGAAACGCTTGCCTCGCTTATCGACGAGCTCACGCTTGCCAACCGCACCGCCAAACGCGAACGCGAGGTAGCGCCCGTCGGCGCCGGCACCCGCGTGGCGCAGACAGCGTTGATGGTGCCGGTGATGACGTTGAAGGCAGCCACGGCGGTGACCTGGGTGGCCATCGCGGCGAACCTGCTGGGCCTGACGGATCTGAGCTGGTCCTGGCTGGCCGCGGCGTTTTTGGTGCTGTGCACCCCGTTCGGGCGCATCCCGATCGGCGCACTGGGTGCCCGGCTGATCCGCGGCCGCGTGAAGCCCGGCGTGTACAAGCGCGGCGGCGCGCAGCACGTGCGGCTATGGGCGGCCGAGCGCTGGCTGGTCGCCTCCGGCGCGCTGAACATCTCCAGCGCCAACGCCGCGAAAATCACCGCCCGCATGTTGGGCGCAAAAATCGGCAAGGGTGTGGACATGCACGCGTTCGCACCGGTGACGGGCCTGCTCACGGTCGGCGAGGGCTCCGCTATCGAGCCGGAGGTGGACCTGTCGGGCGTGTGGCTCGACGGCGACGAATTCCACGTCGGCGAGGTGTCCATCGGCGCGGAGGCGCGCGTCGGTGCGCGTTCCACGCTCATGCCCGGCACCGAGATCCGCAACGGCGCGCATGTGGAGCCGGGCTCCACAGTCACCGGCCGCAAACCCGTGAAGAAGCGCTCGCGCTGGGCGGGCTCGCCCGCGCGCAAGGTGGGCCGCTCCAAGCACCGCTTCCCCGACGAGCGCCCGCCGCGCCGCCCAATGTGGGCGCTCGGCTACGGCCTGACGTCGCTGTTCCTCGCGCTGCTGCCGGCTACTGCCGGTGTCGCCGGCGCCGCCGCGACGGTGGGGCTGGCACACATTGCGCACACCTCGTCGGTGTGGGGCCTGCTCGTGTTCGCCCCAGTCGGCGGACTCGTCTACATCGGTTGCGGTTTGCTGTTGACGTGGCTGGCCGTGAGGGTGGCGTCGATAGGCGTAAAGCCCGGCGTGTTCCCGGTGCGCAGCGTGCACGGCTGGGCGCTGTGGACCGTGACCAGGCTTATGGACGACGCCCGCACCCGCTACTTCCCCATCTACGCAGGCCTGGCCACCCCGGTGTGGCTGCGGTCGCTGGGCGCGCAGATCGGCGAGCGCGCCGAGGTGTCCACCGCCGTGATGGTGCCGAAGCTGACCGAGGTGCGCGACGGGGCATTCCTTGCCGACGACACGATGGTCGGCACCTACGAACTCGGCGACGGCTGGATCCGCACCGACCACACCGTGGTGGGCAAGCGCTCCTTCGTGGGCAACTCCGGCATGGTCGCGCCCGGCCGCAAGCTGGCGAAACAGTCGCTGGTGGCGGTGCTTTCCGCGTCGCCGAAGAAGTCGAAGGCGGGCTCGAACTGGTGGGGCTCGCCGCCGGAGCGCATGCGCCGCGTCGAGGTGGAGGCCGCCGGCGAGGCGACCTACAAGCCGTCCGCGTCGCTGATGCGCAAGCGCGGGTTTGTGGAGACGCTGCGCCTGCTCGCCCCCATGACGCAAGCCGTGCTGGCCGCGGTGTTCGCCGCTGTGGTGGTGACGCTTCTGGAGCGCTTCGGCTTCTGGACGTACCTCCTCGGCGGCCTGGTGTGGATGGCCGTGGGTGTGCTGGCCGTGCTGTCCGCCGTGGTGGCGAAGTGGGTGCTGGTCGGGCGTCATAAGGCTGCCGAGCACCCGCTGTACTCCTGGTTTGTCTGGCTCAACGAGCTGCAGGACCAGTTCGTCGAGGTCGTGGCCGCGCCGTGGTTCTTCAACTGGGCGTCCGGGGCCGGTGAGATGAACCTGGCGCTGCGCGCGCTGGGCGTGCGCGTCGGCCGTGGCGCGTGGATCGAGTCCTACTGGTTCCCGGAGACGGACTTGTGCGTGGTGGGCCGCGGCGCTACCGTCGGCCCGGGCACGGTGGTGCAAACGCACCTGTTCCAGGACCGCGTGATGTCCCTGGACACGGTCTCGATCCTGGACTCGGCGACGCTGGCCGCCCACTCGGTTTCCCTGCCAGGCTCCGTCATCGGCGCCGGCGCGACGGTGGGCCCGGGCTCGCTGGTCATGCGTGGCGACGAGGTGCCGGCCATGACCGTGTGGCAGGGCAACCCGGTGGAGCCGCAGTAGGGGTTTACGGCGCGGTTTCGTCCGCGCTCAGCTCCCGAAACTCATCGGTTTGCCGAACGGGCTTTCTCCATCGAACAACTTCTGAAGTTTCGTTGTCTCAGCTGACCCCTCCAGAATCCGCTGCACTTGGCGAAAGTCCTCCTCGGAGAGGAGAAACTGCTTCTCTTCCATCGCTGCCTCCACAACCACACCTCCTTCCACCGAGGTCAATCAACCTAATGAGCAACAGATTACTTGGTTGGGCAAGCGAAGGCCCCGCCTTGCGACGAATCGCAAAGCGGGGCCGACGATCTCAGAGCACTTCGGCGCTATAGAGCCTTAGACCGTCTCGCGGCGGCTGAAGGCGTAGCCCGCAGCGCCCACGATGGACAGGATCAGCAGCGCGACCAGGCCAGCGGGCAGCTCTGCCACACCGGTGGAGGCGTTCATGCCGCGCTCGCCGTTCGCCGCAGCGGCGTTGCCAGTGTCGTTCGCTGCGGCGCCAGCGTTGCCGGCGCCTGCGTTGCCGGCGGCCGGGGCGCCGCCGTTGGCCTCGACCTGCTTGGCGATCTCATCGCCGTGGTCCTTCTTCACCTGCTCAGACTCGGCCTTCTCTTCCGGGGAGGCCGGCTGGTCAACGCGGTTCGGGTCCTTGACCAGGTCACCGTCCTTGTTCACGAAGTACTGCACACCGGCGATGATCAGGCCCAGGCCGGCGAGTGCACCCAGGGAGCCGAGCACGATCGCGGCAGTGTTGTCCTTGGTGGTCGGCGTGGCGGTGGCAGTGGCGGTACCGGTCGCGGTCTCCGTCGCAGTTGCCGTCGCGGTGCCGGTGGCGGTGCCCTCAGTGCCCGCGGCAGCGCCCGAGTCGCCCGCCGTTGCCGTTTCCGTGGCCGTCGCGGTAGCAGTAGCGGTTTCGGTCTCGGTCGCAGCCTGCTCATTCGTGCCCAGGGAGTTCGACGAAGCCGGCTCCGAGCCCTCCGGGGCGCCCGGAAGCAGCTGGTCGTTCGGGTTTTCCGGGGCGTTGCCGGTCGCCTGCGCGGCGCCGTCGCCAGTGCCGTTGCCGAAGATGCTCATATCGGCATCGTTCGGGCTGTCGGTGGCCTGCTGCACGCCGTCGTCGAGCTTCGGCGCGTTGCTCTCCTGAGCACCCGCAGTCGGGATTACGCCAGCACCAAGTGCGGCGGCGGTCGTCAGTGCGATTGCAGTCTTGTTCAAACGCATTGTCTGCTCCTTCACTTTCGGTTGTTTATCCCACCCACCTAATGCATCGGCCAGGTGGCGCGGTTATGTTACAACCGGACCCTCCACACACCCTGTCAGTTCGATACGAAATCCACGCACAATGGGTGCCGCGAGCTATCCCCGGGGGATGGCTGGGGCGGGTTCGGCGGAGCCGTCGATAGGCCCGGCGACACCTGCAAACTGCCAGCCCACAACCGCATTTCGCACCGACTGCTGGTAGAACGGCGGCTGGATGCAACTGATTGTCAGCAACCTTCCAGGGGTGGGGCCGTCACCCCAGATGGAGGTGTCGCTGCTGAGTGACGCTTTCACCGGGTCGTGGAAGTCCGTCGCCGTGTACTTCAGCCACGCCTCGCCGGAGGCCTCGGTGCGCAGGTACAGCACGTCGCCGGCGCGGACGGTGTGGTGGTCGGCGGAGCCGTCGTAAAGCTTGTCGAAGACTGCCTCCACCCCGGA
>ERZ1031113.381-NODE-381-length-10179-cov-6.878013_pt1 | contig 10179 bp, 8 predicted proteins | sample MGYA00518225_ERZ1031113 | MGnify/ENA primary metagenome ERZ1031113 (study PRJEB33718, sample SAMN03159751) | human skin metagenome | collected 2014-05-20 | study: EMG produced TPA metagenomics assembly of the PRJNA266117 data set (Human skin bacterial metagenome...
CCTCTTCGTCGGCAGCGTCAGATGTGTATAAGAGACAGGTGACGTCCGGGTTCTCGGACAGGCGGGCGGCGACAGCGGCACCGGAGGAACCGCCACCGACGACGATGTAATCGTAGGAATCACGGATAGCCATTAGAAAGCTCCTTTGAAACTAAGAGTGAAAACTAGGACTGCTTATTCGGGAACCAGCCGGTCACAGCCGGTTCGGTGTTGTGGTAGATGTGCTTCGACTGCTGGTATTCCTCCAGGCCGGTGTGGCCGAGTTCGCGGCCGATGCCGGAGAGCTTGAATCCGCCCCACTCCGCCTGCGGAATGTACGGGTGGTAGTCGTTGATCCAGATGGTGCCGTGCTGTAGTGCGCGGGAGACGCGGTTGGCGGTGCCCATGTCGGAGGTCCATACGGCACCGGCGAGACCGTAATCGGTGTCGTTGGCGATCGCGATGGCCTCTTCCTCGGTGGAGAAGGTCTCCACGGTGATGACGGGGCCGAAGCCTTCTTCCTGTACAGCCGGATTATCGCTGGTGCACTGGTCCAGGATGGTGGGGGAGTAGAAGAAGCCGTCCTTGTGCTCTTCGCCGCCCCAGTCGTGGCCGCAGCGCAGTCGTGCACCGGCCTTGATGCCGCGCTCGACATAGTCGGTGACCTTGTCGCGGTGCTCCTTGGAGATCAGGGGGCCGGTCTCTGCCTTCTCGTCGAAGGGGCCGCCCATGACGATGTCCTTGGCGCGGGCGACCAGGTCGTCGACGAAGCGCTCGGCGATGGATTCTTCGATGACCAGGCGGGTGCCAGCGGAGCAGACGAGGCCGGAGTCCATGAACGCGGCGTTGAGGGCGTTGTCCAGGGCAGCGTCGTAGTCAGCGTCAGCGAAGATGACGTTCGGGTTCTTGCCGCCCAGCTCCAGTGCGACCTGCTTGACGCCTTCGGCAGCGGACTTGGCGATGATGCGGCCGGTCTCCAGACCGCCGGTGAAGGACACCAGGTTCACCTCCGGGTGGGAGGAGAGCACAGCACCGACATTGGCACCGTCGCCGGTGACGACATTGGCCACGCCCTTGGGCAGGCCGAGCTCGTCCATCAGCTCAACGATCTTGATGGTGGTGTGCGGGGTGAGCTCGGACGGCTTGATCACGAAGGTGTTGCCCGCGGCGATCGCCGGGGCGATCTTCCACGATGCCTGCAGCAGCGGGAAGTTCCAGGGGGTGATCATGCCGCAAACACCGATCGGCTCGGTGACGACGCGGTCGATGACGGTGTCATCGGAGGCGTCGATAAGCCTGCCCGGATTGGAATCGGCGACCTTGCCGAAGTAGCGGAAGCAGTTGGCGATGTCTTCCATGTCGCCTTCGGCTTCGACGAGGCGCTTGCCGGTGTCGAGCGCCTCGGCTTTGGCGAATTCGTCCTTGCGGCGCAGCAGTTCGTCGCCCACCTTGATCAGGAAGTCGCCGCGCTTGGCTGCAGGCGTGTTGCGCCATTCGCCCTTGTCGAATGCGGCGCGGGCAGCCAGGACGGCGCGCTCGGCATCGCCGGAGGTGCCCTCGGAAACGGTGCCGACGTGGCTGCCATCAGCCGGGCAGAGGATTTCGCGGGTGGCGCCGTTTTCGGCGGCGACCCACTGGCCGTCAATGAACAAGGTTTGGGCCTGTGACATCAACTGTCCTTTCACAAAACGTGTTTTTCGCGGCCGAGCGGGGGTGTGCATCTTCCCGCCACGGCCGCGCTTCCCCTCAATCGAGGGTACCTATCTTCGGGTTTAGCTCTCCGTGTTCTCGGCCACATCGATGTTCGCGCCCGCGTCATCCCAGGTGGTGGGGGCGGGGACGGACGAGTTTGCGATGACCTGGCCGCTGGCCTCGTCGGCCATGTCCATGTAGACGAGGTGGCGGTCGAAGTAGTTGATCACGTCCTGGATCACCTGGTCGTGGGTGAACGTGATGACGTTGTGGCCGCGGGTGCCGCGGGCGTTGAACACCTCGACGCGGTAGAAGTACTCCTGACCTTCCGCCGCGTTGGTGGCGTAAGTGGGCACTTCGTAGGCGAGGGGGACGAGCTGGTACTTGAACTCGTCGTGGTCGGTGAACGTCATGGTCAGGTCGATGAACGGCAGTTCGGTCTCTTCGTTGACGTCCTCGACGAGGTGCACCTCGCGGCCGAGGTGCTTGAGCTCAGCCGCGACTTCGCGCACGGCGGGGGCGGCGACGTTGTTCATGAAGTTCACGGCATCGTCGCGTGTGGGGAAGTAGACGCGGCGGGCGAGTCGTTCCTTCCAGTCACGCCCGTCATCGCCAGCGGCGGCGGGGGCGGTCAGGGTGCGGGAGACCATGGTTCGCGTCGTGGAGTCCATCGCACGCTTCTCAGCGCGCAGGACCTTCAGCACGGACGCCATGAGCAGGTACATCACCACGGAGAATGGCAGGCCGATCAGGACGGTGGCGGCTTGGAGGGTATACACGCCGTCCACGAGCAGCATGGCGAGGGTGAGCGCGCCGATGACCACGGCCCAGAAGATGCGCAGCCACGGCGCACCGTCGGAATCGCCGCGGGTAGCAAAGGAAGTCATATTCGCCATGACTAGCGCACCGGAGTCAGCGGAGGTGACGTACAGCAGCAGGCCGACGATGACGGACAGGCCGATCAGGAAGGTCGCGCCCGGGTACTGCGACAGCAGGTTGAAGTAGCCGGATTCAGGGACCTCCACAGCTTCATTGAGGAAGGCATCGTCGCCTGCCTGGAAGTGAGCCAGCGCGGAATTGGAGAAGATGGAGATGAACAGCAGGATGAATCCCGGCGGGACGATGAGCACGCCGATGATGAATTCGCGCAGCGTACGGCCGCGGGAGATGCGGGTGAGGAACAGGCCGACGAACGGAGCCCATGCGATCCACCACGCCCAGAAGAAGATCGTCCAGTCCTGCAGCCACTGGTCGGCCGGGTAATCGGCAGTGCCGGTGGTGTAGCCGAAGGTGTCGAAGACCATGCTCGGCAGGTGCGCGACGGAGTCGCCGGCGTTTTGCACGAGCTGCTTGAGCAGTTGCGGGGTGTCGCCCGCAAGCAGGATGTAGAGCAACAGGCCGAGGGCAAGGAACACGTTGGCCTCGGAGAGACGTCGAATGCCCTTATCGACGCCTGAGACTGCCGACACCGTCGCCATTGCCACCGACACGATGATCAGCGCGGTCCAGACGGTGAGGTTGTTCGGGATGTTGAACAGGGAGCTCAGACCGTAGTTGAGGAAGACGACGCCGATGCCGAGCGAGGTGCCGATGCCGAAAATCGTGCCGATGGTGGCCACGACGTCGACGGTGTCGCCGGCAGCGCCCTTGATGCGCTTGCCGAACAGCGGCGCGAGCGCGGAGCGGATGGACAGCGGCAGGTGGTAGCGGTAAGCAGCCAGGCCCAGTGCCACACCCATCAGCGCGTACATGGACCAGCCGGGGATGCCGTAGTGGAAGATGGTCCACACCGGCGCCATCTGCGCGGCGGCGTCGGAAAGCGGCTCGCTGTCCGGCGGGGTGAGGAAGTTCGTGGCCGGCCCGGAGATGGCGAAGAACATCAGGTCCACGCCGATGCCGGCGGCGAACAGCATCGATGCCCAGGTGAAGAGGCTGAATTGCGGCCGCGAGTGGTCGGGGCCTAAGCGGATTTCGCCGAATTTACTCAACGCAACGGTGAGCACGAAGATGACGATGAGTGCCGCGGTGAGGACGTAGTACCAGCCGAAAGTGCGGCCAATCCAGTCCATGGAGCCGAAGATGACGGTCTCGGCCTGGTCCGGGAAGATCGCCGCCCACAGCACAAAGCCGACGATCAGGATGCCGGAGGCAATGAAGACTGGTTTATTGACGCGGGAGTATCCCTTGGCGCCTAGTTCTTCGTGGGCTTCGTCGTGGAAGCTCTCCACGTCGATCCCTTCAGTGTCCTTGTTCTGATTGGTATCGGTTTTAGATTTTGTAGGGGCTGAAGCTCGTGCGCGCGACGCGTCGGGGCTCACTGTTGCTCCTTCATATTCATTTGGGAAACGGAAAAAGACTGGTGTTTCGTGCCGAAAAGGGCACAAGTCCACCACAATAGCGATAAGACGAGCGCTTATCCGTGCTGAACCGTAGACTGTTCTAGGTCTGACCGCGAAACTTGAAAAGGATTGCACATGTCTACTCCGTACAACCCTGAAAATTCCTCGAACCCGGATTTCGGCTCCACCCCGGATTACGGTTCGACTCCGTCGTCCTCTGGTGTGGAGAACACCGGCTCCGGCGCCCACAGCGCCCCGGGTTCCTACGGTTCCACCGATTCCTTCGGTTCCTACGGCGCATCCAGCACCGGCGCTGCCTCCAACACCGGCGGCTTTGGCGCTCCTAACACCGGCACCGGCGCCACCGAGACCTTCGGCGCCGCCGCCTCTGGCTCCACCGGCGCTGCTTCCACCGGCCAGAACACCACGTCCAACGGTGCGGCCAACACCAACTCCGGCTTCGGCTCCTACGGTGCGGCCGACTCCAGCAGCGCCTCCGCAGCAACTGGCAGCTTCGCACAGACCTCCCAGCAGCCGAACTACGGCAACCAGTACGGTCAGCAGCAGTACGGCCAGGCGCAGAGCAGCCAGGCACAGGGCGCTCAGTTCGGTCAGGGCCAGGCTCAGAACCAGAACTTCGGTGCTGGCGCTTTCCCGCAGGACGCACAGGCGGCTGCGGCCAAGAAGAAGGACGGCTTCTTCGGTGCTCTCTTCGACTTCGAGTTCCGTCGCTTCGTCACCATCGACTTTGTCAAGATCATCTACATCATCTACCTGGTCTTCGCTGCCCTGATGTGGGTCGGCGGCCTGATCGTCGCGTTCGGCGGCTTCGCTAAGGGCGCGGGCATCGGTCTGCTGATGCTCATCGGTTGGCTGATCTTCGGCACCCTCTGGGCGCTGTTCCAGGTCGTGATTTCGCGTGTGATGCTCGAGGTCCTCGTCTCGGTGGTCCGCATCGCGCAGAACACCACCGAGCTGGTGGATCAGGGCGAGAAGAAGTAACAGCCCCGCGCTGACCCACAGCGCACTGAACCAAACCGCCCCGCACCCCCCAAGGACGAAGAAGTCCGAATCAGGGGGAGCGGGGCGGTTTTCGTCTGCGCCACTACACTTTGTGCCCGTGACGTTCATCATTTTGCTCATCGTGATCATGCTGTCGGTCATCGCGCTCGCGGAACCGCTGGGGGAGCGCATCGGCGTGGTCGCCCCGGTGCTGCTTCTTGTGCTCAGCGCGGCGGTGGCGTTCGTGCCGCAGGTGCCGGAGGTGGTGGTCGACCCGGAGATCATTCTGGAGCTGATCCTGCCGCCGCTGCTGTTCGCGACGGCGATGCGCATGCCGGCGCACGATTTCCGCCGGAATTTCAGCTCGATCTTCCTGTTGGCGGTCGTGCTCGTGGTGCTCACGGCGGTGTCGGTGGGCTGGGTGATCCACCTGATCGTCCCGGCGATCCCGCTGCCGATCGCGATCGCGGTGGGTGCAGTGGTCAGCCCGTCGGACGCGGTGGCCGTGGGCATCGTGAAGAAGGCGGGGGTCAACAGGCGCATCATCGCGATCCTGGACGGCGAGGGCCTGATCAACGATGCCTCCGCACTGGTCACCTTGGGCGCGGCGCTGCTGGCGGCGCGGTCGAAGGTGACGGCGGGGGAGGTGCTGCTGAACTTCGTCTGGGCGGTGGCCGGTGCGGTGATCGTTGGCCTTCTCGTCGGCTACGGGGCGATGTTCCTGCGCCGGTTCGTGCACCATCCGACGTCGAACACAGTGCTCTCGCTGGTCATCCCGTTCGCGGCGTTCCTCCCGGCGGAGGAGATCGGCGCGTCGGGCCTGGTGGGCACCGTGGTGGCGGGCCTGGTCGTGGCGCGCAAGGGCGTGGGGGTGCTGGGGCCGTCGGTGCGCATGTCCGACACGCAAACCTGGGACACGCTCGGCCTCGTCCTGGAGTCGCTGGTCTTCGTGCTGATGGGCTTGCAGATGCCGCACCTGATCGACGACGCGCGGGCATCCGGCTACACGTTCATGATGTCGTTCACCGTGGCCATGGCGTGCTGGGCGACGGTGCTCGTGGCGCGCACGCTGACGGTCACCCCGATGATGTACGTGATGCGCTCGCGGGCGGAACGCACGCTGAAGCGCATGGAGCGCCTCGACGTTTTGGGCAGCCGCATCCAGGAAGTCTCCGCCGACCCGCGGATGCAGGACAAGCGTGCGCAGCGCCGTCTCAGCACAGCGCAACAGACGGTCAGCCGACGCTACGGTGACGCGCGCTATTTCGCGGAGAAGTCGCTCGGCTTCCGCGCCGGCTCCGTCATCGTGTGGGCGGGCATGCGCGGCGCGATCACGCTGGCCGCGGCGCAAACGCTCCCGCACGACACGGAGGGGCGCGGCTTCCTCGTGCTCGTCGCGTTCATCGTCGCGGGTACCTCGCTCATTGTTCAGGGCGCCACGCTGGGCCTGCTTGTCGACGCAGTCAAACCCGGCCAGGACGAACCGAGCTCGTGGGACGAGCGCAAGCGTCAGCGCACGATGCTGCGCGACGCGGCGACCGCTGTGCCGGTTCCGGCGGATCTGGAGCGCGCGCTGCGCTACGGCGGCATGTCGGAGGAGGCGATTCACTCGGCCAAGGTCGAGGACCTGCTCGGCGTGCTACGCAATCCGCACGGTTTCAGCACGCCCGACGACGAGGAGGAAGAGGTGGATCTGAAGGCGATTCCGCAGCAGCTCGCGGACTACGGCATCGCGCGCGTGAAGGCCCAGCGCGAGGCACTCGTCGCCGACCGCGACGCCGGGCGTATCGACGCCGATGATTTCTCTTACCAGCTCCGCCGCCTCGACGGTGCTCAACTGTCCATCGAGGCCCAGTCGGAGAGCTTCCTGCGCACGGGCATCATGGGCGGCAACGAACCGGCCCGGGAGGGAGAGGAGGTCAGCGGTTAGGAGCAACCGCCGAAGGCGAGTGCCAGACACAGCGGCTAGACGCCCCGGGCGATGTCGATTCCGGCGCGGATGAGTGGAATCTGCAGCGGAAGCCGGCCCAGCGAGATGAGCTGCTTGTGCCAGGGCTTGTCCCGCCACAGATAGGCCATGTAGAAATTGCCCGGCCACACCAACGTGAACAGCGTGGCGGCCGCGAACCCGCCTGTCTGACGCGTTGCCGGGTTGGCCAACAGCGCAGCGGTGGCAAGTTCCGCGGCCCCGGAGACGTAGGTGTACATGCGTTGGCTGCCTGGCAGCTGCGGCGGGACGATCCCGTCGAAGGGCTCGGGTTTGAGGAAGTGGAGCACGCCCGCGCCAGCGAGCAGCGGGACGAGAGATTTCTTCACAATGCGGTTGAGGCTGTCAAAGCTCATGCCGTCCAGCCTAGGCCCGTTTAGCGCCAAAGATCCGAGGCGTTCACCCCGAAGGAATAAAGAGCCTTGCGCAAAAGTGGCAGGGACAGACCGATGACGCTGGTCTGGTCGCCCTCGATGGAGTCGATGAACCAGCCGCCGAGGGCTTCCAGGGTGAAGGCGCCGGCGCATTCGAGGGGTTCGCCGGAGCGGGCGTAGACCTCGATATCGGCGTCGGTCGCATCGCCGAAATGGATGCGGGTGGCCACGGTGTCCACGACCCATGTGCCCTTGTACCCAATGGCGTGGCCGGTGACCAGCTCGGCGGTCTGCCCGCGCTGCTCCCGCCAGCGACTGATAGTGGCCTCAACGGTGTGGGGCTTTCCTTGCAGCTGGCCGTTCAACAGAAGCATGGAATCGCAGCCGACCACGATGTCATCCGGATACTCCGGCGCGACCGCATCGGCCTTGGCGCGGGCCAGCGCCGAGACCACGTCCGCTGGGGCAGAACCCGCCAGAGACGAGATGATCGCGTCCTCGTCGACATGCGCCGGGTGCTGGACGGGATCCACACCGGCGTTATCCAAGATCATCCGACGCGACGGGGACTGGGAAGCGAGAACGAGGCGCATAAGCAGGAGAGAACCTAAAGCAGAGCAGTGAAACCTAGACCAGAGCAGCGAAACCTAAAACAGCGTCTGCGAGTTGAACGCGGACGGGTTGTACACCACCGGGCCGTGGTCGCGCGGGGTGGGGCGGCCCCAGAGGTTGCGGTGGCCGCCGGAGGTGCGCGACTTGGCTGCCTGCTGCAGGTCGGTGAGCACCTGGGTCAGTGCGGCGAGCTCCTCCTCAGTGGGCTGGCCTTTGACGACGGTGAACAGTGGTTGTGCCGTGGGCTGGGACATCGCAGGTGTGACCTCCTAACAGGGTGGGAAACAGACAGAACGGGGAACTAGAGCGGGATATTGCCGTGCTTCTTCGGCACGGAGTAGACGACCTTGCGCTCGAGCAGGCGCAGCGCCTCGAGCACCTGGGTGCGGGTCTGGGACGGCTCGATGACGATGTCGACGAGGCCACGCTCGGTGGCCACGTACGGGGTCATGGTGGTCGCGGCGTATTCATCGGCGTCGACGGACAGGAGCTCGGCGGCAGTGGTGGCGTCGGCAAGCGCGATCTGCGCGGTCGGCCAAGCCAGCACGATGTCGGCGCCCAAGTCCTTTGAACCCATGGTCACGTACGACGGGCCGATCGCGCGGCGGGTGATCACGGTGATCTTGCCCACCTGGGCCTCGGCGTACGCGAAGGCAAGCGCCGCGCCGTGGGTGGCGGAGCCCAGGTGCTCTTCTTCCTCGGACGGGAAGAAGCCGGGGGAGTCGACGAATTCGACGATCGGGATATTGAAGGAATCACACACGCGGATAAAGCGCGCGGCCTTTGTCGCGGCGGCGTGGTCGAGGCAGCCGGCGAGCACGCTCGGCTGGTTGGCCACGATGCCGACGGCACGACCGGAGATGTGCGCGAAGCCGGTGACGATATTGTCCGCATATCCGCGACTCAGCTCCGTCAGGCCCTTGTCGGTGACGCGGGTGATGATCTCGCGGACGTCGTAGGACTCCGCGTCCGAGTTCGGGATGAAGGTGTCCAGGTCGCCGGTCTCCGGCTCAGTGGAGCTCTCGTTGATGGGGGAGGCCGCGCGGTTATTCTCCGGCAGGAAGCCGACCAGGTCGCGCACCGTCGACATCGCCTCCACGTCCGTCGGGGCGACCAAGTGCGCGATGCCGGTGACCTTGGAGTGCACGTCGGAACCACCCAGGGACTTCGCGGTGGCCACGCGGCGAGTCACCTTCGTCACGGCACTCACCGACGTCAGGTGCATGGTCGCGTCCTTGACCATCACGGTGATGTCGCTGACCGGCACGAGCAGCGCTGCCAGGGACGCGACCTCGCCCGCCACGACGGAGATCTGCGGCACGACACCGGATGCCTCCGTGGCCTTGCGCAGGATCTTCGCGGACATCGCCGCGGTGACCACGCCTTCCTGCAGGCGCCCGCCCGTGGAGTCGTGGATCGCGATGACCGGCACACCCGTCTTGATAGCCAAGTCGTAGATCTTCAGGATCTTCTCGGCGTAGACCTCGCCCATCTGACCATCGAAGATGGAGGCGTCGTGGGCGTAAACGGTGACCCGTCGGCCGTCGATAAGCCCATAGCCCGTGACAACGCCGTCGGTCGCGGGCTTGGTGCGTCCCATGCCGTATTCCTCGACGCGGTGGCGTGCGAGCGCGTCCGTTTCGAGGAAGCTGTCGGTGTCCAGCAACGCCTCGATGCGCTGCCGTGCGGTGGAAATCCCCGCTTCTCCCGCAGCCCGGGTTGCTTCGCTGCCCATCGGCTCGCGCGATTCAGCGAGCCTGTTGCGCAGGTCCTCGATTTTGCCAGCGGTCGTGGTCAGGTCGGGCTTTTTGTCGGTCATAGCGCTCCACTTTACGGGCTCACAGCCTCTTCATCAGGTTCCACACCGCCTATCGGTCGGCGCGTCCCCAATGTTTCGCGAAGCGCTTATCGACGCCCACCCTGCACCCAACCCCCTCATCCCCGCGGCAGGAGAAACTGAAGTCCCAGGGAAACCGCCGACAAACGCTAGTTCTGGCCGAGATCGAAAGGCGTGACGCCGGACAGGCTGTTCGGATCAAGCCGCGTGGTGATGCCGATCCTGTTCCACGCGTTGATCGTGACAATCGCCATCAGCAGATTGCGCGCTCCCTTTTCTCCGTGCAGGCGCTCAACGCGGTTCCAGAGCTGTCTCTTATACACATCTGACGCTGCCGACGAAGAGGATAGTGTAGAT
>ERZ1031113.383-NODE-383-length-10027-cov-17.452768_pt1 | contig 10027 bp, 10 predicted proteins | sample MGYA00518225_ERZ1031113 | MGnify/ENA primary metagenome ERZ1031113 (study PRJEB33718, sample SAMN03159751) | human skin metagenome | collected 2014-05-20 | study: EMG produced TPA metagenomics assembly of the PRJNA266117 data set (Human skin bacterial metagenome...
CACTGGAGGACACCGCCGACGCACCCGGGACCGAGGCCGCCGACGTAGAGGAACCCGCCGCGCCCGAGCCGGCACCGGTGGAGCGCTCCCTGCCGGAGCCGGACCCGCTCTACGCCACTCCCCTGTCCATGCGCCCGAACGAGATCCAGGCGCGCCTGCGCGCCGGCGCCACCGCCACCGAGTTGGCCGAGGAGATGGGCGTGGCGGAAAGCCGCCTGGACGTCTACGCCCACCCGGTGCGCCTCGAGCGCGCTCAGGTGGCGGAGGCCGCGAAGCAGTCGCACCCGGTGCGCGAGGACGGCCCGGCCAAGCAGACCCTGTTTGAGATCCTGGCCACCGCGTTCGCGGCCCGCGGGCACTCGATCAGCGACGCGGAGTGGGACGCCACCCGCGAGCAGGGCGACAGCTGGGTCGTCCACGTCACCTGGAAGGCAGGGCTGACGGAGAACGAGGCGCTGTGGACCTTCAAGCGTTCCATGGGCTCCGCCGCCCAGACGGAGGCGCGCAACGCCATGGCCGCGGACCTGACGGACCCGGATTTCGCGCAGCCGGTGCGCTCGCTGTCCGCGGTGCGCGCTGACCGTGCCGACGTCAGTGACGAGGACGTGGCCGATGACGCTCCCGAAGCTGATGTCACGGAGTTGCCGGTGGAGGGCAACCCGGAGGTCGTCGATACGCGAGACGATGTGCTCGAGGGCGACTTCCTGCGCCACCCGGACGAGGACGAGCAGCCGAAGAAGCGCCGCCGCAAGGCTGTCACCCCGCACTGGGAGGACGTGCTGCTGGGGGTCCGCACGAACACCAAGCGCCCGAAGCGCTGAGCGCATTAGGATGTGTACATGAGTTTCCCAGCGGTTCTTACGCTTTGGTTTGTCAACACCGCCGATCCGTCCGGCGTGCTCGAGCGCGAGCCGAAGGCCGACCGCGGGTTCGGCCGCAAGCTGCTTTCCCAGGTCAACCCGGCGTGGCCGATCACCCCGATCGGCTCGTTTCCGCTGAACCGCTCCTCGGTGCCGGGCCGCGACGAGTTCTACATCGCGGGCTTTCCTGGGGTCTCGGTGGTGCGGATGCTTGTCGACGACGCCTCGGCCCTGTCCACCACAACCCCGTGGCATTCGGCCCTTCCCGCCTCCGACGTGTTTGTCATCGCGACCGGCACGGACAGCGACTACGGCGGGTTCGCGCACTTAACCGGCGAGACCGTGGTGCGCAGCTTCAGCGCCACCCGCACCCAGGTCATCGAGGACCTCGGCCTGCCGGAGCCGTTCGAGGCGCCGTATTGGGCCGGCGAGCGCGCCGAGGCCGCCGGCGGCATCTCGCTGCCGTTCGAGCCGCGCGACTTGGCCTTGTCCGCGGAGCGGCACTGGTTGGGCGTGGACATCGGCGAGGACGGCCCCGACATCAACGTCGTCGGCTACGCGGTGGACGGCCGCCCCGAGCCGAAGATCGAGGAAAAGAAGGCGCCCGCGGTGAAATCTGTGGACGCGGTGGCCGCGAAGTTCGCGGAGAAGTCGAAGGCGTACGACGACTACGAGGACGCCCCCGAGGACCAGCGCGGCGACGAGTTCGCCGAGCTTGCCGACGCCTCCGTGGCCGCCGCGAAGCGCATCGGCCGGGGCCTTCGCGCACGCGCGGCCGAGCTGTGGAAGGCGCTTTCGGAGCGCATCCGCCACTTCGACCGCTAGCGATTTCTTTCGTAAAACGCGATCGCGGCGGACGTCGCCACGTTGAGCGAGTCCGTGCCCGGCGCCATGGGGATCTTGGCGCGCACGTCGGTGGCGCGCATCGCGTGCGGGGTCAGGCCCGGGCCCTCCCCGCCGACTAGGAAGGCCACCTTGTCGTGGCCCTGGATCGCGTCTCTCAGCTCGACGGCGTCGTCGGCCGGGGTGAGCGAGACGAGCCACCAGCCGGCCTCGCGCAGCTGGTCTAGCGAGCGCTGCCACGTCGTCGGCGTGCCGTCGAGGTGCGCGAACGGGGTGCGCAGCACGTGCCCCATGGACACGCGCACAGCCCGCCGATACAGCGGGTCGGCGGTGGCGGCGCCGAAGAGCACGCCGTCGACGCCCATGCCGGCGGCGTTGCGGAAGATGGACCCGATGTTCTCGTGGTCGCCCACACCTTCCAAGATCACCAGGGTGCGCGCGCCGTCGAGCACCTCGGCGACGGAAAGCGGCTCCGGCTTGTCGGCGGAGACCAGCAGCCCGCGGTGCATGTCGTAGCCGGCAACCTCCCCCATGATGCCGCGGGTGATCTGGTAAACCGGCACGCCGCGGCGCTCGAGTTCGTCGCCATAGTCGGCCATGAAGGATTCCAGCCGCCCGCCGAAGCCGAACACGGCGCGCACCGGGAAGCGGGATTCCACCAGCCGTCCGGCCACGAGCGGACCCTCAGCGAAGACGAGTCCTTTTTCCTTATCCGAATGTTTCAGGTCGCGGATGTCGTCGAGGCGGGGGTCCGACGGGTCGTCGATAGGCACAAGCATTTAGCTCAGCGCCGCCATGATCGGGCCCTGCGCGAAGTACACCACGAACAGGGCGGAGATGAGCCACATGATCCAGTGAATCTCCTTCGCCTTGCCAGCGAACAGGCTCATCAGGGTAAAGGAGATGAAGCCGACGCCGATGCCGTTGGCGATGGAGTAGGTCAGCGGCATGGTCACGATGGTCAGAAACGCCGGCAGGGCGATCGTGAATTCGGACCACTCGATCTGGCCGACCTGCATCATCATCAGCGCACCGACGACCACCAGCACGGGGGCTGCGGCCTCGATGGGCACGATCTCGTAGAGCGGGGTGAAAAACATCGCGGCGAGGAACAGCACGCCGGTGACCACGTTGGCCAGGCCGGTGCGTGCGCCGTCCGCGATGCCTGCCGACGAATCCACGAACACCGTGTTCGACGACGCGGAGGTCGCGCCGCCGACGACGGCGCCGAAGCCCTCGACCACCAGGGCGCGCTTCATGTCCGGCAGCACGGCGTGCTCGTCGGTGAGCTCGGCCTGGCGGCCGAGCGCGGTCATGGTGCCCATGGCGTCGAAGAAGTTCGCCAGTACGAGCGTGAACACGAGCAACGACGCGGAGATCACGCCGATGTTCACAAACGCGCCGAACAGGTCCACGTTGCCCACGATGGACAGGTCCGGGACGCCGCCGAAGCTCTCCGGCAGGCCCGGCACCGCCATCCCCCAGCCCTCCGGGTTGTCGGCGGAGGAGCCGGCGCCGGTCAGCGCCTCAACCACCATGGCGATGACGGTGGTGAGCAGGATGCCGATGAACAGGCCGCCGCGGATGTTGCGCACGACCATGAAGCCGCAGATGAACAGGCCGATGATGAACACGAAGGTGGGCCAGGCCGCAATCGAGCCGCCGGTGCCCAGCTGCACCGGCACGGTGGTCATGGCGGCGTCGGGGATGCGGCGGACAAAGCCGGCGTCCACAAGCCCGATGGTGGCGATGAACATGCCGATGCCCACGCTCATGGCCACCTTCATGGAATCCGGGATGGCGTTGAACACGGCGGTGCGGAAGCCGGAGACGGCCAGCAGCACGATGATGACGCCGTCGATGACCACCAACCCCATCGCCTCGGGCCAGGTCAGGCCCTGCTGCCCCACCATGGTCACCGCGACCAGGGTGTTGATGCCCAGGCCGGTGGCGATGCCGAACGGGTACTTGGCAATCGCGCCGAACAGGATGCTCATCACGCCGGCGGCCAGCGCCGTGGCTGCGGCGACCTGCGGGATGCCCAGGACCACGCCTTCGCGGTCCGGGCTGGTGCCGATGATCAGCGGGTTGAGCAGCACGATGTAGGCCATCGCGAAGAACGTCACTACCCCGGCGCGCACCTCGGTGCCGACCGTGGATCCGCGCTCGCTGATGTGGAAGAAGGTGTCCAGCGCGCCGCGCGGCTGCGGCTGGTCCTTATGCAGTTTTGCTCCGGTGGTGGTACTCACGTCGCATTAGTGTCGCACTCTGCCTGCGAAAACACCAATCGTTGGGGCGCACCAATGAATTTTTGTTTGGGCTACTCCCCCACGGTGGTGTCCGAGTGCGCCCCGCAGCCGTAGGAGGAGGCCACCACGTGCCCGTCCGCGGAGTACTCGTTGGCGCAGATACCGAAGTTCTCGCCCACCGGCTGGTCCAGCGGGATGTAGAAGGCACAGGAGCGGCACGACAGCGCGGCCTTTTCGGCGAACTCACTGTTGGGGCCGAACTCGCCGGTGCGCCAGCGCTTCTTCGCGTCCTCCAGGCCGGTGGTGGTGAGGTAGCGCTTGGTGTCACGGCCGGTGAACGTGACGGCGTCGCGGGAAAAGGAGTCGTCGGTGACGCGCTCGTCGTCAGGCGAAAGCTCCATGATGTCGCCGGGGCCGAGGTCGCCGGGGCGCAGCCGCTCGGAGTACGGCACCCAGTCCGGCGCCTCCAGCGCGCCTTGCGACGGCACGAGCGCGACCTCGTTGACGGTGACCCAGTCCGCCCCGTCGGCGCAGGCCACCACGGCGTTCCACTCCCAGCCTGCGTAGCCGGGCACGTCGGCGGCGAAGCGGTGGGTGGCCACGTTGCGGCCCAGCCCGGTCACGCCGATGTGCTCGCCGACTTCCCCGTCGGCGATCTCGGCCAGCGCCTCCCGAGCAGTGGCGACTGCGTCGGTGGACAGCAGGGGGCTGCGCTTTCGAGGGTTGCGGGATCGGTTGTTGGATCGTGACACGGTTCCCCATTATTGCCCACGTGGTGCAGGATGGGTGGCATGGGTCGATTCACGCTTGCCGCCGTCTGCTCCGCGCTCGCCATGCTTGCGGGCTGTTCCTCCCCCGAGACCGCGGGGCCGGACACGCAGCGCCTCACCGCGCACGTCGAGGAGCGCCTGCCCTTCGACGACACCAGCTTCACCCAGGGCCTCGAGGTCGCCGAGGACGGCACCATCTACGTCGGTACCGGCCAGGTGGGCGAATCGCGTCTGTACACGCGCACGCCCGAGGGCGAGGAATTGCGCTCCGTTGATTTGGATCCGGAGTTCTTCGGTGAGGGCATCACGCTTCACGACGGCATCCTGTGGCAACTGACCTGGCAAAACGGCACCGCAATCAAGCGGGATGCCACGACGTTGGAAGAAACCGGCCGGGCAGACTTCGCCGGCGAGGGCTGGGGCCTGTGCTCCCGCCCGGACGAGGACGAGCTGATTTTCTCCGACGGCACGGCCGAGCTGCGCCGCATGGACCCGGAGACCTTCAAGGAGCGCCAGCGCTTCACCGTGACCATGGACGGCCAGCCGGTCGAGGGCCTCAACGAGCTCGAGTGCGTGGGCGACGAGGTCTACGCCAACGTGTTCACCACCACCAACATCATGCGCATCGACGCTGACTCGGGGAAGGTCACCGCCGTCATCGACGCCTCCGGGCTGGAAAACAACGCCGATCCGGATCCGAACAACGTGCTCAACGGCATCGCGCGCATCCCCGGCACCGATGAGTTCTACCTGGCCGGCAAGCGCTGGCCAGACATGTACCGCGTGACGTTTAAGCCCGAAACCGCGGCCAAGTAGGATCTTGCGCCATGGCACGCAAACGCGCAGCAACTCAGCAGTGGAAAGTCTTGGCCATCGCCCTGGTGGGCGTGGTGGTGCTGGTGGGGGCGGTCTACGCCTTCATGAGCTACCAGCAGAACAAGCCGGGCATCCCGGTGCGCGACCTCGAGGTCGCCGTGGCCGCCGGCGGGCAGACCGAGCAGGTGCCCGTATATACAGTGTGCGAACTGGACGTGGAGTGCCCCGGCGGCGAACCGCCGAGCGTGCGCCTGCCCGATCAGGGGGATGTGACCTTCACCGTGCCCCGCGAGATCGAGCGCAACAGTTGGCGCCTGCTGCTCATCTACGACGACCCGGCCGCCAACTCCGAGCGCGTGTTCACCTCCGGCGAGTCCGGCGAGGAAACCGCCCCGGCGGTGACCGAATCCGGCGCAAAGCTCGTCGTCGCCGAGATCACCACCCTGGACATTGAAAAAGGCGATGACGGGGAAGAAACTCCCGTCATCGCCACGTGGTCCGTCGGCTTCGACTAAGCGTCCAGCTCCCTGGCCACCGCCCGCAGGATCTCCGCGACCTGGCGGCCCTCCTTGCGGTCCGGGTAGCGGCCGTTGGTCAGCGCGGGCTGGACCTGCGTCTCAATCAGGGTCATGACATCGGCCAGCATGCTGCCCAGCTCCTCCGGCTTGCGACGGTGCACGGGGCGGCGCTTCGGCTCATCGAGCACCTTAACGCGCAGAGCCTGCGGGCCGCGGCGGCCGGCGGCGAAATCGAACTCGATGCGCTGGCCGGCGACCAGCTCGTCCACGCCATCGGGAAGCACGGACTTGCCGATGAAGACGTCGTCGTCGCCCGGGTTGGACGCGAAGCCGAAGCCCTTCTCGGTGTCGTACCACTTCACCTTTCCAATAGGCATGGCATCCTCCTTCAGGTTCCGGTACATGGCCCGCCGATTGCAGGCCAAAATAAAGGCTTTACCTTACACCTCCGCCCCGAAAATCGCGACTGTGGCCCAGAACACCAAAATTCCTCCCGCGGCGCGCGACCTGCGCAAACGTGGAGCGCCACAGTCACATACGCACCATTTCGTGCCGGTTGCGTGACACAATCGTTACAAATGGTTAGGCTGTCCCGAGAATTGGCGGTCAACGACGAGAGGAAACGAATCATGGGACGCCACTCCAAGAAGACCACCTCCACGGGCAAGAAGGCTCTGGCAGGTACCGCAGCTGTTGCAGCACTGGCAGGCATCGTCGCCCCGCAGGCAACCGCAGCACCGGATTCCGACTGGGACAAGCTCGCTCAGTGCGAGTCCGGCGGCAACTGGTCGATCAACACCGGCAACGGCTACTACGGCGGCCTGCAGTTCAACTACGGCACCTGGCAGGCATACGGCGGCGGCGAGTTCGCCCCGACCGCAGACCAGGCCACCCGCGAGCAGCAGATCATCATCGCCGAGCGCACCCTGGCCCAGCAGGGCTGGGGCGCATGGCCGGCCTGCTCCGCGCGCTACGGCCTGAACTCCGCGCCGACCAACCGCGACGCGCAGGCCGCTCCGGCTCCGAAGCCGGCACCGGCCCCCGCACCGGCTGCTCCGGCTCCGGCCGCGCAGACCTCCTCCAACCGCACCGAGACCGATGAGCTGTACGCGAAGCTGCGCGACGCCATCAACGGCCTCGGCTTCCAGGTCCCGGCTTCCGTCCAGGACAACTACGCCGCGAACCGCAACGACTACAACGCGTTCTACACAGCCAACCAGCCGCTGGTGGACGCCGCCCTGGCCGGCGACTACGCCAAGGTCGCCCAGCTCGTCGGCGCCAACTTCAGCAACCAGGTCAACGACACCCTGGCTTCCCTGCAGCAGGCCTACCTGCCGCGCTAAGAACTACACGCCAAAACCCCGCCTCCGGGCGGGTTTTCTTTTGCCCCAGCCAGACCGTCTAGCACGGAGGGCAAACCTGCTAGACGATCACGATCCGCGCCATACGTTTCCCAAGGTCGTATTGCGCTTGATTGTCAATAAGCGCCGGATCGTCTAGCAGCCCACCGACTCTGCTAGACGATCAACGCAGAGACCACGCGCGCCCCCAAACACACGAAAAAGGTGGCCCCGCCACGGGGGCCACCTTTGGTACGTCGCTAAGCAGATGCCTAGCGGTTGATGCGCGTGGTCGGGTGGACGTAGCCGGTCTCCTCCGCCTTGAGCGGCAGGATCAGCTCGTCGCCGAACGGGCTCGCGGCGCCGGTGAGCTTGGAGGAAATCTCGGTGACCGGGTGACCGTTACCAGGGGTGTGCGTGGGCCACGCCGGGTTCGCGCGACCGATCTTCTCTACATCTTTAGCCATGCCCCTCATTCTTTCACGCCGGGCACGAAAACGCACGTAAACTCACCCCCGCAATGTCTACCTTCCCCGAAATCTTGCAGTCGCTTAGCGACGATCAGCTCCGCCTGCTCATCCGCACCCGGCCAGATGCCTTCTTTCCCACCCCTCCCTCGGTTGGGTCGTTGGCCACGCGCCTAGGCCTGCCCGGCTCCGCGTCGCGGGCGTTGCGCCAGCTCACTGCCGCCGACTTGGCGGTGCTGGAGCGGCTCGCCGACGCCGGCGCGGAGCTGGACCCGGTGGACGCGGGCGAGCTCGGCGACGTGGCGCATCTGCGCGAGCTCGCTCTGGTGTACGGGCCGGTGGAGCGGCTGCGCATCTCCCCCGGCACGCTCACCGCCCTGCCCCCGGGCTGGCGCGTGACGGACACGTTGCCGGAAGGCGCGGCCGAGGCGCTGGAAACGCTGCCCGCCCGCGAGCGCAAGGTGCTGGAGACCCTGGCCTCATCGGGAGGTGTGGGCACGACATCCGCGGCCGGCCCGGACGCGGACCCGACCGCGCCGGTGGCCAAACTGCTTGCTGCGGGCTTGCTGGTGCGGGTGGACGCGAACACGGTGCGGCTGCCACGGCCGGTGCGCGACGCGATGCGCGGGATCCAGCCGCGTGAGTTCCCGCTGGAGGCACCCGCGCTGCCGGAGGCGGACCAGTCCGCGGTGGACGAGGCCGCGACCTCGGCGGGCTTGGACGCCGTGCGCCAAATGCGCCAGCTGGTCATGGCGCTCATGGACCGCCCGGTCACGCTGAACAAGGACGGCACCGTCGGCGTGCGCGCCGCGGCGAACCTGGAAAAGGAACTCGGCTTCGACCCGAGGCTATTGATCACCATCGGCGAGGCGGCGGGCCTTATCGGGCGCGGCAACGTCGACGACGAGGACGTGCTCGCCGCTACCCGCGACGCGCTGACCTGGATCGACGCCACGCTGTCGGACCAGTGGGCGATCCTCATGGTCGGCTGGGCCGCTTCCCCGTGGCGCTCTGACACCGACGCGAAGCTGTTGTCCGCGGACATGCACGCGCCCGCGGTGCGCCACGCCCGCACGACCATCCTGCGCCACGCGGGCCGGACCGACCAGTTGCTATTCCATGCCCCGCTAGAGGCCAGCGGTTTCTCCCCGCAGCTCATCCAGGCTGTGGTGGACGAGGCGGAGTTCGTCGGCGCGCTCGCCGGCACCCCGGCACCCGCGCAGTCCTCTCCCCTGCTGGCGCTGCTCGGCGGCGAGGACGTCGCCGCCGCGGCCAAGCAGCTCGTGCCGGCGTCCGTCGACACGCTGATTGCCCAGGGCGACATGACAATGCTTGCCCCGGGCCCGCTCGAGCCGGACATGGCGTCGTTTTTGGAGCGCATCGCCGCGCTCGAATCCCCAGGCCTGGCCAGCGTGTGGCGGGTCACGGAGGCGTCGGTGCGCCGCGGCCTGGACGGCGGGCTCACCGCCGAGGAGGTCCACGCCTGGCTGGGTCGGCACGTCATGGGCGAGGTGCCGCAGGCGATCGCATTTCTTGTCGACGACACCGCCCGCACCCACGGCGCCATCCGCGCAGGCGCGGCGCTGAGCTACATCCGCTCCGCGGACCCGGCGCTGATCGCCACCGCCGCCGAGCGCTGCGACTTACGCGTCCTCGCGCCCACCGTCGCGGTGTCGGACCAGCCGTTGACCAAACTCATGGCGCAGCTGCGCGCTGCCGGGATGCAGCCCACCGCGGAGGACGGTACCGGCGCGACGCTGAACATGGCGCCCGAACCGGCGCTGGTCGCAGCCACCCCGTCCACCCTGCCGCGCACCCCGAAGGCGACCGAGGAGCAGGTCGAGGACATCGTTTCCAAGCTGCGCGCCAACGCCGGGTCCGACACGGACACCGGGGCCGGCAACATCTTTGAGACGCTGCGGGCGGCGGCAAGGGCGAGGCGGCATGTGGCCGTCGGTTTCGTCGATAAGCAAGGGCGTGGCCGCACCCTCACCGTCCTGCCGCTGAGCGTGTCCGCGGGGCAGGTCGACGCACTCGACGAGACCGAGGATCGCGTGGTGCGCATCGCACTGCCGCGCATCACCAAAGTGGTGCTGGCCTAGCGGCTGGCGCGCTCGAGAATCTCCAGAATGTGCTCGTAATCCTTGCCGGTCGCGGCAGTCAA
>ERZ1031113.385-NODE-385-length-9988-cov-15.009765_pt1 | contig 9988 bp, 7 predicted proteins | sample MGYA00518225_ERZ1031113 | MGnify/ENA primary metagenome ERZ1031113 (study PRJEB33718, sample SAMN03159751) | human skin metagenome | collected 2014-05-20 | study: EMG produced TPA metagenomics assembly of the PRJNA266117 data set (Human skin bacterial metagenome and...
TACGAGATGCTCAGGAGTCTCGTGGGCTCGGAGATGTGTATAAGAGACAGAGTAATAACAAGGCAAAACAAAAGACCCCCTGCACACAACAGGAGGCCCAAAACACAAATCAACTACCCATCAACACGCCGCCGCGCCTCCTCAATACGAGAACGCAACTCCTCACGCTCCGACTCCACCGCAACAGACTCCTCCTCCAAATTACGACGAACCTCATCACGCTCACCCACACGCTCAACCCACCCCGAATACGGCTCCACAAAATCATCCACATCCTTCACCAAATCCGTCAACGCCACAGCCATCACGTCATTCAACTCCACATCCACCACAGACTCACCATACGCAGCCAACAACAACTCACCCAAACCAACAAACCCCTCACGAGAAGACCACAAAGGATCACGAACCCGACGCGGAATCAACAACTCATCCACCTCAAACTCCGGATCTACCTCCTTAATATCATCAATACGGCACACCAACATGTCCCGCTCACGAGCAGACGACTCCAAGGCATACACCTTCAACTTAGGCAACATGTACTTACGCATAAAACACTCCTTAAACGAGAAACAAATACGACACAATAATACACCAAAAACAAATTTTTAGGCCACTAGCGGCCAACAAACACCCAAAACACAGAAACATCCTCTATAATACCCCCAGTAAACAAAGGAGAAACACATGAACGAAACCCCTACCACCGACCAACAACCCACCCCTAACAAAAACCGCAAAAAAACCATCGCCGCCACCACCGCCGCAATCCTCGGCCTCGCCTGCGTCGGCACCGGAATCTACTTCGCCACCAACAACAACGACGAAGAAAACACCCAAACCGTAGGCGAAGCCACCAAAGACTACACCACCCAACCCGATGTCATGACAGAAGACAACAACGCCACCGTAGAAAACGAAGAACCCGGCACCAACAACCAAGAAAACCCCAACCAAACCGACAACCCCGACCACAACCCCCAATACAACCCCAACGAAAACATCCCCACCATCGACGACATCACCCCCGAATCACAAGCCACCACACAATTCGGCAAAGAACACGACTACAACGGCCTCAAAGTAACCGTCGACACACCCAAAGAAACCCAACCACACCTCTGCGCCGACGTCACCATCAACAACGCCACCGATAAACCCCGTGACTACAACAACCTCTTCTTCGTCCTCACCTACGACGGGCAATCCACTTTCCCAGAACTCGGTGGTAAATCCACCCTCAGCTCCGGCAGCATCGAACCCGGAAAAACAATCACCGGAACCTCCTGCTTCCCTAATGGAAAAGAAGGAAAAATCAGCTACGCCGACCCCGGAACAAGCGAACTAAAAACCTGGGAGTAGCCGCCACACACAAAAAATCCCCCTCTTCCACACGGAACAGAGGGGGATTACGACTATCTGCTAATTCACACCAGCAGCAGCCAAACGCGCATCCAAATCACTATACACAAACTCATCCACAGCAGACCCACCAACAGTCCACGGACCATACGGAGTCTGAGCCAACTCATTCTTAGAGAAGTAAGACAAGTGATGCGGCATCATTTGAGTAACCCACGGAACCAAACGACCCTTCTTCTGCGGGTCCCAGAACGTAGCCACCTGAGCCAACGGGCCCACAAACTCAGGAACATCATTACTCAAAATCTGACCGTCATACTTCGCAACAGTACCATTGTAGTCACGAATCACCTCAGCAACCGCCATGAGCTCCTCACCCAAAGCGCGCATAGCCTCACGCTGAGACTGAGTCATGTTATTAAGACGGTGATCGGCCACCTCATTCACCAAACGGTGAACCTTCTCAGGCTTACCGTTATACGCAGCACCAACAATCGGCAGCAAACGGATACCGAACATCTTCGCAATATCCACATTCTTCAAACCATCATGGCCCGCATACTCATAATGCTGATCATGCTGCTTAATGCTATCCATCTTCATACCAATACGCTGCATCAAACCATCAGCGTCAGTAGAACAAGCAATATCCTGCGGGTGGCAGAAAGACATCACCTTATTGTCTGTGCCAGCAAAAGCGCCCCCAGAACGAGGACCTGCAAGACCCTCAGTACCCTGCTTCACACCCTGATCGAGGTCCACAATAGCCTCACCATTGACACCCTTATGGGCCACCGCACCATTTTGGGTAGCGACAGTCTCGTCAGTAACACGAGAACGGTTCGGGTCAGAAATCAGATAAGCAGCAAACAAATCCTCCGGGCCAGCGCCCTGAATCTTGCCTGCCTGCAAATCAGCAGCAACGTCACCTGCAACAGAAGAACCCTGCGAGAAGCCAGTGATCACAAACTTAGTGCCAGGGCACGCGGACTTCACATCCACAATGTGCTGCTCAGTAACAGCCACACCCTGCTCGCGGGACTCACCATATGGCAAATGCAACTCGCCGCGGTTATTACCACCCGAGTTGACCATACCTACCGTAGAAGAGTACGGAGTTTGCCACGCGCCGACCTTATCGTGAGACAGAGCAATATCAGCAGTGTAGTTACGGCCCTGCTTGAGTCCGTAAATGAAGTTCGGGTCGTCGTTCTCATTCGACTCTCCGGTGCCTGCTACAGTGATGATCTCTACGTCATTGCACTGCTCGGGAGCGGAAACCTGAACACCTGCGTTAGTGTTCTCGTCTGCGGAGGCGAAACTTACAGGGACAAGGGTGACAGCTGTGGTCATGGCTGCCACTTGGAGAATATTCTTTTTCATCAATTTTCCTTTAAGCACAAAAATAAGTACCTGTCCACTTTATCCACTGGTCACAAAAACAACAACCCCTTCCGCAGGGTCAAATACAAACCACACGGAAGGGGTCGAAGTGTTTCAGCTAACTATTAGGCAGTACGACGACGAGACAAAGCCATAGCTGCCAAGGCTGTGATGATAGCGCCAATACCCATAAGGGCAAGCGGCAAAGCATCTACACCTGTACGGGCCAGCACACGACTCTCTCCACCACTCTCATCACCGTCACGGCCATTGCCCGGCGCGGGGGTGTCGGCTTCAATGGTCTTGACTGTGAAACTCTTGGAGCTGGTAGCGGCACCGTCGTTAGACGCAAAGACCTTGATATTAAACTCATCCGGATTAGCGTCAGCTGGGGCGTCAATGGTGATCTCGCCTGTTTCTGGGTCAATAGTGACCCACTCTGGGGCGTCCTCGGAGAGGGAGAACACGGTTCCTTCTGGGACGTCCTCCGGGCCTGGGATGGTGGTCTTAGCACCTGGTTTGATAAAAATGTTCGGAATGTTCCACTTGGACATTAGGCCCACAAGGTCGACGGTAGGTGCTGCAGGTTCAGTGCCCTGGTCGCTATCGTTGTTGTCGGTATCTTCACCTGGTGTGGTGTCTCCCGGCTGGGTGCCGCCAGTGTTGGACTGATTGTCCTCACCTGGTGTGGAACCTGTGTCCGCGGAATCATCCGGGTCAGTGGTCTCACTCGGCTTCGTATCCGGCTTGGAATCACCCGTGCTCGGCTTATCGTCGGAGCCCCCTGGTTTAGTGGTATCACCCGGTGCCGGGGACTCACTATCATCAGTACCCGGTGTTGGGGTCTCGCCACCATTATCGGAACCGCCAGGATTCTCCTGACCCGGAATATCATCGCCAGGGCAGACCGGCTCACCATTAGCCTTAGTCTGATCCTCAATAGCGATCTCCTTATTCGGATCAGTCAAATTATTGCCCTTAGCAGAAGCCACATAAGACTTACCAGCAAGAACATTACGGCCAGACTCAGTCATCCAGTCCACACCATAACGAGCAGAAGGCTTACCATTAACCTGGTTAGCATCACCCCAGTAGGTTGCGTGAGCAGCAGGGAAACCAACAGCCAACGCCATCTGGGAACCCCAGTCCTCCAGGTCGTCCTTCTCCAGGTTCACACGCTTAACACCAAGCATGTCAGCGGCCTTATCAACGATGAAGTTAACAACAATGCCAGAAGCACGCTTCAAAACACCATCAAGAACGCCACCAACATTCATCTTGTCAGCCATCATCAAACCGTCCATGACTTCCTTCGGAACAGGGACGTTGAACTGCTTAATGGCCTGCAAAATGTTCTTGATCGACATCTGGTCGTTCACGAACTGCGGCAAAGTAGAAACAACAACCTGCTTAAGGCCCTCAGCCAAATCCACCTCACCACAACGTGGGTGAATCTTATCACCAAAAACAGCAGTCAACTCAGACAGCAGATTCAAAGCGGCAGGAAGATCCGCGATGGTGATATTAGCCTCAGCGGCAGAGCCCGCCAACAGAGCCTGAACCTTTTGAATGTCACCAGACTGAGCAGCCTGGATACCACCCTTGCTGGTGAAGTTCTTCACCGCGGCACCGACACGCTTGCCCAAGTCACTATTGAGATCGGCAAGCTGCGATTCCTTATCCGCATAGTCCGCCACTGCACGAAGCATGGAGTTCGGCGGGGCAGAACATGCCAAGTCGTCCGGCTCACAGAGGGACAAAACCTTACCGTACATGCCCTTGAAACGACCCTGACGCTCACCAGTCCAGCCGACGCGGGAGTCGTTAATCTCCTCACCGGGGGCAAGGATCTCGAAGTTCTTACCCATCTTTCCCGGAGGGATAGGGCCCCACAGGACGGACTTGTCGCCCGTATAAGAATCATAAGCAGACGTGCTAGAACGGCCAGGGTCAGCAATCAGAAGGACGTTAGACACGTCATCTGGGGTGACACCAGCAACCTTGCCTGCAGAAATATCACGAGCCAAATCACCCGCAACAGAAGAGCCCTGAGAGTAGCCCAGGAGCATGAACTTCGTGTTCGGGCAAGCAGACTTGTACTCACTGATGTGCTTAGCGGAGTTAGCCACACCAATCTTTGCGGACTCACCATAGGAAACCATCTCTGATCCCCACGTATTACCATTGCCCATGACCGGCCAGAAGATTGACACAGCACCAACAGAAGCAGGGTAGTTAGTGGTCCAGCCACTTACCTTGTCTGCGCCGAGACGATCCTGCAGAATCTTAGTCACGTCATAATTAGGGGCGATAGCGCGCGGCTCTGTAGGGGCATTGGACGCAGAAGCGGCAGTGCCCGGCACAGAAACAACGTGGATAGGTGTACAAGATCCCGGCGCGGCGTTGGCGATTGGGGAGGCGACGAACGGCAGTCCCGCAACCGCGAGGGTAGATGCGACAGCTGTGGACAGTGTCCGGTTGACTGTTTTCTTAAGCATAAACTACGGTTTCCATTTCCAAAACGAATTAACAAGCAAAACCCACAGCCCCAAGACAAGGCCATAGAACTTTTATCATGGTAACACTAAATATTCAGAAACCAGCGAAAATTGTTACCAAAAATGTGCCCCGATTTTAGCGCCTAGCGTCCAGGCGGCGAGAGGCCAAGGCGGAAGAAATTTCATCTTGCAGCCGGGCCTTAGTAAATTGCTCCGGGTCTGCGATGCCGAGGATTCGTGCGTAGTTTACTTGCTTTTCTGTGGGGGCAATGTTCTTGAACTGGTTTTTTGACCGCAGGGGCAGGTCTCCGCGGCTGCGTGCGAAGCTTTCTGCGGATGCCATGGCGGAGGCAATGTCATTGTGGGAGGATACCCAGTTTCCTTCCACCATACCCCTAGCCGTGATCCACCCCACATACCAGGTGTTTCCTGCACCCTCACGCAAAAACGTCACAAAACTCTCCCCCGGCAAAAACATCGTACCCCCATACGTCTTCAACCACCGCGGCGTCCGCTTACCATTATTAGGATCAAACAAATCCACCTCCTCAACCTCCAGCACCCCACGACGCTGCGGCTTCGGACGAGCACCCCCAGACTCCTCCTCGGGTTCTGGCTCATCAACCTCAAACCCCAATGGATCAACAAAATCCACCTCAAAGGACTCATCCAACTTAGACAAATCCACCAAAGACATACGCCGCGTATGGCCCGCCAAATCCAACACCAACGCGTCCCTTTTCTCCACACCCGTTACCGGATCAGTATACAAACGCAAAGCCCTACCCACCTGCTGCGAATGCAAAGACTTCGACTGAGTAGGGCGCGCCATAACCACACAATCACACCGGGGAAAATCCGCACCCTCAGTAAGCACAGTAACAGTCACCATAGAATGCAAACGCCCAGAATTAAACGCGTCATACACTTCCCGGCGCTCGTCGTCTGACATGGAACCCACAACCACGCCCGCGGGCATACCAGCCTCGGTCAAACTCTCCGCCAAAGCGTACGCGTGATTAACACCCGCGGCGAACACAATACACGCGCGATCCCTACAGTGCGTATCCATGGCGGTAACGGTCGACTCCACCGATGACATCATGGCCTGTTCGAGTTCGTCTTTAACATAGTCGCCTGCAACGACCCGGACCTTGGATAAGTCAATGGTTTTCGTGACAACAACAAGACCGCGGGGCTTGACAAGAAACCCTTCGTCAATGGCCCACTTGAGGTCCTTGGAGTAGACGGTTTCTTTCCAGACTTTTTCCAAGCCGCCGTCACTGCGCCATAATGTTGCGGTAAATCCCACCGTGGGTGTCCAGTCGTCGCGGTCGAAGGAGCCGAGGTTTTCTAGGACACGCTTGTAGGTTTCTGCAGCGTAGTGGTGTGCTTCGTCGACAATGACTGCTTGGATTTTTCCGATTGCTACAAGGTGGTTGACCGATGCGGAGAGTGTTTGGACACTAGCGACAATGACGTCGCTTTCGTACTCGCGGGTTTGTGCCTTTACAGTGCCAACTGTGATGGAATCGTCGAGCTGGTGTACTGCTTTTTTCAGCTGTTTAAGCAACTCGGAGCGGTGGGCTAAGACAAGGATTTTTTCGTCACTGTTTTTCTCGTGTAGTTGGCGGACGATTTCTGCCATGGTGACGGATTTTCCGGACCCGGTGGGTAGTACCACTGTTGGGGTGTGTACGCCGCGGTCCCATGTTTTGAATACTTCTTCTACGGCTTCTTTTTGGTAAGGGCGTAGTTGTATTTCAGGCATGGGAAAATAGGCTCCTCGCAAATTGACGATACAGCAAAGAAGTATATCATACCCGTGCCGAGGACTAAAGCTGCGCCATCTCTTTCAAGAACGCATAAGCCTCATCGACAGACCCGGCTACAACAGCGATAGGTCCTTCGTCGGTATCCTGAACTAGGATTATGCGTCCGTGGCTGAGATCCCCTACGTAGAAAGGGTAGCCGTTTTTAAGGTGAATGAGTGTCTGGTTTGTGTCAAGTTCGGTGCAGGCGTCGATGATCTGGTTGTTGAGGGCGCGGTTGATAAGGAGGTGTGATGTGCGGTCAAGGTCCAGTGTGTGCATAGCCTTTTCCCCAAAATTGTAGTTGCTTTTCCTTATATGCGACACTCTAACATGATTCCTAGAAAAAACAATATTGGCTAAAGAAAATTAATTCCCAAAAACAAAACCGCCCCGGAACCACAACAGGAACCGGGGCGGCGAACCAGACTTAAAAACTAAGCCTTAGAAACCAGGAATCGAAATGTGCAGCCCACCATCGGACTCACCCTTCTTGGTCTCAGATTCATCAGAACCCTCAATAAGCGACGGATCAACCTCCAACTCTGACTTCACGACACTCGAAGAACCCTCACTCTCGTCAGAATCCTCAGCCTCAACGAACTCTCCACCCTCGTCCTCATCCAGAAGATCAGAAGGTTCACTTACGCTCTCGTCAGAGTCCTCACCAACCGTTTTGCGGGCTGTGTCTTCGTCAGTATCCGCAACAAACGAAACATCGTCACGGTCCTGGACCTCAACACCATTCTCCTTATCAAGAGACAAGCCCGGCGCGACTGTGGCTTCTACAGGTTCTTCGTCTGCCTCAATGAGTTGCTCGTCGCCCTCGTCCACAGAGTTGGCGTCATTTTCAGGCTCAACAGTGGGGGCAGGCTCTTCCACAGCAGACTGATCAACACCGGCAAGGTTCTCCCCTGCGGCTGTATCTCCCTGATCCTCACCCTCAGTATCAGCAGTCTCCCCAGACTGACGTGCCATATACACGCTCCACGGAACTACCGACATAGCCCCGTAAGAGCCGTCAGCAACGGAGACACCCTCAGACGGCTCCACAGCAGAATCGTCCGCGTCGTCCACATCAAGATCCAAAGTCTGGCCCTCAGACTTGACATCAAGAGTTTCCTCGCCGTCAGAAACCACTCCCCCACCAGAAACAGCGTCTCCCGCGCCGGGGTCAACTGCGCCTTCAGCAACAGGGGAGTGAGTATCCTCCGCGTCTACAACAGGGGAGCGAGTCTCTTCTACGACAGGAGAGTCAGTCTCTTCCACAACAGGGGAGTGGACGTCTTCCGCGCCTACAACAGGGGAATGAGTCTCTTCTACAACAGGGAAATGAGCCTCTTCTACAACAGGGGAATGAGCCTCTTCTACAACAGGGGAATGAGTATCCTCTGCCTCTACAACAGGAGAGTCAGTCTCTTCTACGTCTACAGCAGGGGAGTGAGTACCCTCTGCCTCCAAAGATTCAAAGCCCTCAACCTCGTCGGCCACGGAACCTAGGCCTACAGACTCCTCATTATCTAGTCCGCCAGCTTGCTCGCCGCCGTCCAGAGAAAGGGAGCCATTTCCTTCTTCATCAGCAGTCTCCGCACGTGGCCCATCAGACTCCAGAACAAGATCCATGCCGTCCTCTGCAGCAGAAGTACCCTCAGAGTCCTCTACTACCACAGGTTCCGAATCAGTCTCGTCACCAGACTTGACTACAGGATCTCCCACACGCTCCGACTCAACAGTCCCGCCCACAGGCTTGACTACAAGACCTTCCGCATGCTCGGAAGAAGAATCCTCATCCGCAGACACCGCGACAGCGGACTCAACACCCCCAACCTCACTAGTCGCGTCCTCAGCCTCACCCACAGGAGCCCCAACTTCAACGTCCTCTGAAGAAGAAACCTCACCCACAGACTCCACGGCAGAAGGTTCAACATCCCCAACCCCGCCAGTCTCATCTACAGGCTCAACCACAGGAGCCTCAACTTCAACGTCCTCCGAAGAAGAAACCCCGCCCTCGGCAGCATCCTCAACCCCAGCAGTCTTGTCCTCAGACTTGACTACAGGGCCTTCAACATGGCCCAAACCCTCAGTCACGCCTGCAGGCTTGACTACTGAACCAGCATCTTCCACAACCCCCGATCCGTCAGTCACACCCTCAGACTCAACCACAGGAGACCCAGAACCCTCCGGCACCACAACCTCACCCTCTGCAGACCCATCAGAATCATCCTCAATACGAAGAACCACACCCTCGTCAGAATCCGTATCTACCACATCTTCGTCACCCACCGCGGCGTGTGGAGTACCATTCACACCCTCAGCACCACTCTCAACTCGCGCGTCAGCAGAACCCTCAGACTGACCACCCCAAGAACCAGAATCCTCGCGCCGGGAATCCCCGGACTCCGGAACCTCAAACCCGTCTTCCGAATCTTCAGCCAAATCCTCCGCCGCGAAAGAATGCGCAATCTCCTCTTCACCTACGCGCGGGCGCGGAGCTGCAGACGACTCCGGACGATTCTTCTCCTCTTCCAAAAGGTGCGCAAGCGTTCCCTTGTCCTTAATGAGACCTTCCGGTGCTGTAGAAGCAGACTCCTGAGACTTGGAATGATTCTCGCCGGAATCAGACTCTGCGTCTTCCTTAGACTCGGTACCAGTAGACGCGCCAGAACTGCTTTGGCTAGTATCACCCGCGGCCTTTGACTCTTCAAATTCCGGGTCTACGACGTATACATCTTCCTTTGAGGACTCCGGCTCTTTACCCAACAAGTCCTTAAGGTAGCTAAAAACTCCCATTACCACTATGCCTTTCTAACCAGTTAATACGTGGATCTAGCACGATACTACAACACGAAAAGGGAAAACTCGGCGCAAACGCGGAACAAGGAAACGCGGAACAAGGAAACGCGGAACAAGGAAACGCGGAACAAGGAAACG
>ERZ1031113.386-NODE-386-length-9955-cov-16.050404_pt1 | contig 9955 bp, 8 predicted proteins | sample MGYA00518225_ERZ1031113 | MGnify/ENA primary metagenome ERZ1031113 (study PRJEB33718, sample SAMN03159751) | human skin metagenome | collected 2014-05-20 | study: EMG produced TPA metagenomics assembly of the PRJNA266117 data set (Human skin bacterial metagenome and...
GGAGTCTCGTGGGCTGGGAGATGTGTATAAGAGACAGCCACACCTGTGGGCACACGGCAATTTCCCCGCCGCACAAGCACTGGCGAAGAAGAATGGGATGGACGTTGTCAGGCGCCTGCTCGTCATGGCTATTGACGGTGATGCGCTGCGTGACGCTGCCGGGCACCCCTCGCTGGAGGAAGGGCTGGACATCCTGTCCTATGCCGAGTCAGTCGAGCGCTTCGACCGTGCACGCGTGGAAGAAGAGTGGGTACGCGTAAACAATGAGGCTTTTTCCTGGCATCCGGAGCAGGGCGGCTGGGACATCGAGCGCCTACATCGCGGCATGGAGGCCGAGTGGTTTGACCCGGCTGATGTCCTTTTCCTGTGGGCTGGCATCGGTGGTAGCGATGAGAGTGCCGCACCTGATCACGCTGGAGCGACAATGGCGGGATTCCACTGGCTTAAATGGCATACCGAAGAGGATTCTGCATTCGGTGAGGTCTATGTGGTGGGATTGGCGGAAGCTTTCCGCGGACGCCGGCTGGGTGGTCCGCTTCTGAGCGCTGGGCTGCAGCGTATGGTGGACAAAGGCGCTGAGAAGGTAATTCTTTATGTCGAGGCAGACAACGAGCCAGCTGTTAAGGCCTACGAGAGGCTTGGCTTTTTCATCGCTGAGGAGCACTGCGTCTGGGCTAAAAGTGACTAGTCTCACGGGCTTTTGGTACAAGTTAACCGATTGTTCACCTCTAGATCCTTGTGTGGTTAACCCACTCGGGATACCTTTACGTTTCGTGAGTTAATCGTGCTCGCCTTGTAGATGGGGTGGAGGGCGATTTCCTCGGACAATCATTCTCTTGTATCCACACCGGAAAGGTTTCCCGTGATTCGCAACTTCAAGCGCACCGCTGCAATCTTCGGCATCGTTGCCGCTACCTCCACTGCTCTCGTCGCCTGCTCTGAATCCAACGACTCTGGCTCTTCCGAGGGCGGCTCTGAGGGTTCTGACGTCTCCGGCGAGCTCGTCGGTGACGGCGCTTCCTCCCAGCAGAATGCAATGTCTTACTTCCAGACTGCATTCTCTGAGGATCACCCGAACGCTTCCCTGTCCTACAACGCTTCCGGCTCCGGCGCTGGCGTTGAGGCTTTCACCAACGGCCAGGCTGACTTCGCTGGTTCCGACTCCGCTCTGAAGGAAGACGAGGGCGAGGTTGAGGCTGCTGCTGAGCGCTGTGGCGGCAACGAGGCATGGCACCTGCCGACCACCATCGGTCCGGTTGCTATCGCGTACAACCTCGAGGGCACCGAGATTAACCTCTCCACCAAGACCCTGGCCAAGATCTTCAAGGGTGACATCACCAAGTGGAACGATAAGGCAATCGCTGCTGACAACGAAGGCACCGACCTGCCGGACGAGGACATCACCGTCATCTTCCGCTCCGATGAGTCCGGTACCTCCGCTAACTTCCAGAAGTTCCTGAAGGCCGCTACCGGCGACTGGGACAGCGAGGGCAAGCAGTTCCCGGATGCAGTTGGTGAGGGTGCAAACGGCTCCGCTGGTGTTGCTGACCAGGTTGCGAACATCAAGGGCGCTATCACTTACGTTGAGGCCGGCTTCGCCGACCAGAAAGAAGCAGCCGGCGTTCAGAAGGCTAAGATCGACTTCGGCCACGGCCCGGTTGAGCTGAACACCGAGTCCGTCAACGTTGCTCTGGAGAACCTGGAGTTCAAGAAGACCGAGTCCGAGCACAACATGGTTGTTGACTCCGACGCTCTGTTCTCTTCCGATGACGAGGGCGCATACCCGCTCATCCTGACCACCTACAACATCGTTTGCTCCGCTGGTTACGATGAGGAGACCTCCGCTCTGGTCAAGGCCTTCTTCACCACCGTCCTGGATCACCAGGATGACCAGCTCGCTGCTCAGGGCTTCATCCCGGTTGAGGGTGCACACCTGGACAAGCTGAAGGCTGCTGTTGACGCTCTGCAGTAAGCGCTAGAGCTTCACAAAGCTAAATATCTCTCGCCCCCACTGCCGCACTCGATTCGCGCTTTGGGGGCGCAGGTATGTAATGACAATTTCCATTCTTAACGCTGAAAAGGATTAGAACGTCTCATGGCAGACAATAATCTCACCACGGCGCCAGAGCAGACGGAGCTTTCCGTCTCCGCTGCTGAGCGGCTTAATACCGGCGGATCCGAAGAACTTGCCACGGCTGACTCCGGAAGTGGAGTTAAGCGGCCAGGCGACCGAGTCTTCGAATTCCTGTCTTCTGCTTCGGCTACTTTGATCACCGTCATGATTGCTGCCATTGCAGGCTTCCTGCTGTGGCGTGCCGTGCCTGCTTTGGGCGTTAACGACGGTGGCATCATGGGCTTCTTTACCTACGGTGGCCGCTGGGAGACCAACGATACTTCCGCGATGAAGTTCGGTATCCCGACCATGTTCGGCACCACGGTGCTCATCTCCGTCTTCGCCCTGCTGCTGGCTATGCCGGTCGCGTTGGCGATTGCCATCTTCCTGTCCAATTACGCACCTGCACGTATGGTTAAGCCGCTGGGCTTCCTCGTGGATATGCTCGCCGCGGTCCCGTCCATTGTTTATGGTCTGTGGGGCTGGCAGGTCCTCGGCCCAGCGCTCTCCGGTTTCTACTCGTGGCTGGAGTCCTGGGCCGGTGGGTTCTTTCTCTTCACCGTCTTCGACAACTCGCCGTCGTTTGCTACCGGCCGTAACCTCTTCACCGGTGGCATCGTGCTGGCCGTGATGATTCTTCCGATTATCGCCGCTACGGCGCGTGAGGTCTTCGTCCAGACCCCTCCTGGTCAGATTGAGTCCGCTTTGGCGCTAGGCGCCACCCGCTGGGAAGTTATCCGCATGACGGTGCTGCCTTTCGGTATGTCCGGCTACATCGCTGGTTCCATGCTCGGTCTCGGTCGTGCATTGGGTGAGACCATGGCTCTGTACATGGTTGTCTCCCCGCTGGTGGACTTCCGCTTCTCGCTCTTCGACGGCGGTACGACCTTCGCCATGGCCATCGCCCTGGCATCCGCAGAGTTCGGTAACCAGATGCGCGCAGGTGCTTACATCGCCGCCGGCCTCATGCTGTTCTTGCTGACCTTCGTGGTCAACGCCATTGCCCGCGCCATCGTGAAGAAGAAGTAGGGAGGAGGACACAATGACTACTACTGCTAACGCCAAGCCTGCCTCCGCAGGCGCTACCTTCCTTGATATTTCGGCTTCCCGAAAAGCCACCAACACCATTGCCACCGTCGTGGTGTGGGGGGCCATGATTCTTGCCATGGTCCCTCTGGTCTGGGTTCTGTGGGAGCTCTTCGCCCGTGGCAGCGGCATCATCTTCAGCGCAGAGTGGTGGACCGCGTCTCAGCGTGGCGTCATGAACAGCGCTGAAGGTGGCGGTGCTGCTCACGCTATCATCGGTACCTTCGTCCAGACCATCCTGGCCTCCATTATCTCCATCCCGATCGGAATCTTTACCGCTATCTACTTGGTGGAGTACTCCAAGGGCGGCTGGCTCGGCCGCACCACCACCTTTATGGTGGACATCCTGTCCGGTGTGCCTTCCATCGTTGCCGCGCTGTTTATCTTCGCTATGTGGATTACGCTCTTCGGCTTTGGCCGCTCCGGCTTCGCCGTGGCGCTTTCCTTGGTGCTGCTGATGATTCCTATCGTCGTGCGTAACACCGAGGAGATGCTCCGCGTGGTTCCTATGGACCTGCGTGAAGCCTCCTATGCGTTGGGTGTTCCGAAGTGGAAGACCATTGCTCGCATCGTCCTGCCGACCGCTCTGTCCGGCATCGTTACCGGTATCATGCTCGCAATTGCGCGTGTGATGGGTGAGTCTTCTCCGGTGCTGGTCCTTGTTGGTTCCTCCTCCATCATCAACTGGGATGCGTTCAAGGGCTCGCAGTCCTCGCTGCCGCTGATGATGCTGGATATGTACAAGGCCGGCGCACAACCGGCCGTCCTGGATAAGCTCTGGGGTGCAGCGCTGACGCTGGTTATCCTCATTGCCATCCTCAACATCGCGGCCCGAATCATCTCCGCGAAGTTCTCGGTCAAGAAATAGATCGCCGTAACATTCGATTCCGCCATACATTCTTAAGAGGAGAAACTCCCTAATGTCTAAGCTCGCGCTCAATGACGTGAACATCTACTACGGCGACTTCCACGCCGTGCAGAACGTCAACATGCAGATCCCTGCCAAGGCCGTTACCGCGTTCATTGGCCCGTCCGGCTGCGGTAAGTCCACCGTTCTGCGCACCCTGAACCGTATGCACGAGGTCATCCCTGGTGCCTCCGTCAAGGGTGAAATCCTGTTGGACGGCCAGAACATCTACGCCCCCAAGGTTGACCCGGTGTCCGTGCGTAACACCATCGGCATGGTCTTCCAGAAGGCAAACCCGTTCCCAACCATGTCCATTGAGGACAACGTGGTCGCTGGCCTGAAGCTGTCTGGTGAAAAGAACAAGAAGAAGCTCAAGGAAGTTGCTGAGAAGTCCCTGCGCGGCGCTAACCTCTGGGACGAGGTGAAGGACCGACTGGACAAGCCGGGCGGCGGCCTCTCCGGTGGTCAGCAGCAGCGTCTGTGCATCGCTCGTGCGATTGCCGTGGAGCCGGAGGTTCTCCTCATGGACGAGCCGTGCTCCGCGCTCGACCCGATTTCCACCCTGGCTGTGGAGGACCTCATCCACGAGCTGAAGGAGAACTTCACCATCGTTATCGTGACCCACAACATGCAGCAGGCAGCTCGTGTGTCCGATAAGACTGGCTTCTTCTCCCTCGAGGCCACCGGTAAGCCGGGCCACCTCGTGGAGTTCGACGAGACCACCAAGATCTTCGAGAATCCTTCCAAGAAGGAGACCGAGGACTACATCTCCGGCCGCTTCGGCTAAACCGTAGAGAGTCGCTCTACCAAGTCTGCCCCTCCCAGACCTTTCGGTCTGGGAGGGGCAGACTTGTTTAAAGGGGAAGCCGAACTCAGCATGCAGGCGGGGCGCGCGGTGGGGTGGTGCGCCTTAGCGGTGGAACTGACGCTCCAACTCAGCCATGCGGGCTTCCATCTCGGCCTCGCGCTGTTCTTCATCGCGTTTGTGCATATAGCGCTGCGGGTCCAAGCCAGTGGCTAGGTAAATGATGCGGCCGGCGGCGGAAGAACAATGGTCTGCGAAGCGCTCGTAGTAGCGGGAAAGCTGTGCGGTTTCCACTGCCTGGCGCACAGTGCCCTTCCACTCGCGCTGGGTAAGCATCCGCAACAGATGCTGGTTGATATCATCAACCGCGTCATCATCTTCCTTGAGACGCAGAGCCAGATCCGGGTCACGTGTAATAAGGAGATCTTTCAGTCCCATGGACATATCCAGCACGAGGCGCGCGTACTCTTCGAAGAAGCCAAGGATATCCGCCGGAACGACAATCTCCGGGTGGCGGCGGCGCGCACTCGTGGCAATGTGCTGGGCCAAGCGGCCCATGCGGTAGTAGTCCTCCACGATATAGATCGAGGAGATCACTTGGCGCAAGTCTTTCGCCATGGGGTTCTCAAGGGCCAGAAGGGACACAGCGCGGTCTTTGCAGCGCTCACGGACCTCATCGAGTTCTTCACGCAACGAGACGGCCTCCTCGGCCGGCTGGAGGGCGCCCTCCAGCAACGCCTGAGAGGCGAGGGCCATAAGCTTATGGACGGTATCGCTCATAATGATGAGGTCATGGGCGAAATTATCCAGTTGTTCACGGTAGGCTGCGCGCATGTCTGCTACACTACTTTATCTTTTGGTCTAGCGCGCGTTGAGAATCAGTCAAACGATAAAAATCTTGGACTGGTTCCTCTGCCTCGAAAAACTTAGCCGCCGGAGTGCATCAGCTCCGCGCCCTCGGGCACCGTGGCATCTTCTGGATCATCCAGCCAGCCTTCGGGGAGGACCACCTTGGCGGGGGAACCCTGGCGGCCACGGGCGCCATCGGCGTCGTCGGCAAGCGCAGGCGAATCTGCCCACGGCGCGAGCAATTCACGCAGATCGTCGAGAGAATCGACGCGGGAGAGACCCGCACGGACTTCACCACCGACGGGGAAGCCGCGCAGGTACCAGCCGATGTGCTTGCGGATATCGCGGCTGGCCTGGCGCTCTCCTTCATGCTGAGCCAAGAGCTCCGCATGGCGCGTCATAATGCGCGTGACCTCACCCAGCGTGGGTTCGGAAGGGACTGGCTCGCCGCGCAGGTGCGCGGACAGCTCAGCGAAGAGCCACGGGCGACCCAAACAGCCGCGCCCGACGACGACGCCGTCGCAGCCGGTCTGCTCCATCATGTCGTGGGCATCGGTGGCCTTGAAGATATCTCCGTTGCCCAGCACCGGGATACCGGTGTCAGCAAGATGTTCCTTAAGGCGTGCAATCTCATTCCAATCCGCATGGCCGGAATACCGTTGCGCAGCGGTTCGGCCGTGAAGCGCGACTGCCGACGCCCCTTCCTCCACCGCAATGCGCCCAGCATCGAGGTGCGTGTGGTGCTCGTCATCGATGCCTACGCGCATCTTGACGGTGACTGGAATATCGGTTCCTTCGGTGGCTTTGACTGCCGCCGCTACGATATTGCCAAAGAGGCGGCGCTTATACGGCAGGGCAGAACCACCACCGCGACGCGTGACCTTGGGGACTGGGCATCCAAAGTTCATATCGATGTGATCTGCCAGGTTCTCATCCACGATCATTTTCGCTGCCTTATACGTGTACTCCGGATCTACCGTGTACAGCTGCAGGGAGCGTGGGTTTTCCTGCGGATCAAAGGTGGTCATGTGGATGGTCTTCGGGTTGCGCTCCACAAGGGCGCGTGCCGTCACCATTTCACAGACGTAGAGACCGGAGACCGTGCCGGTCTTTTCGATTTCTTGCTCGCGGCACAGCACACGAAACGCCACGTTGGTCACGCCGGCCATGGGGGCGAGAACAACGGGGGAATTGAGCTGAATATTTCCGATTGCAAGAGTCACGTCGCTCATTGTGCGCGGTGAGAGGGTGGGGTGGCAAATTGAGCGTACGCTGCCACAGGTAGCGCGGGCCGTATGTGGGGATCGGGGATAGAGAGGGGGTGCACAGTTTTGTAAAGAGTGCGGTAAACTCTTCACGCATTCGCTAATGTGGTGTATGTAACTAAGTGAAAGGGGCCGTAACCTAGGCCCTTTTTCGTACATATAGGAGGATTTAATGTCTGAGAGAATTGCGTACGCACCGTTTGAGAAGCTTGTTATGAGCGCCGACGAGGCTGCAAAGTTTGTCAACCATGGTGACCGCGTTGGTATCTCCGGCTTTACCGGCGCTGGCTACCCGAAGGCCCTGCCTACTGCCATCGCTGAGAAGGCCAAGACCGCTCACGAGGCAGGCGAGGAGTTTAAGATCGACGTATTCTCCGGTGCCTCCACCGCTCCGGACTGTGACGGTGTGCTGGCAGAGGCTAACGCCATCCGCTTCCGCTCCCCGTACAACTCGGACCCGGCTCTGCGTAACCGTTTTAACGACGGCTCCGCCCTCTATCAGGACATCCACCTTTCCCACTCTGGCCAGCAGGTTGAAGAAGGCTTCTATGGTGACTTCCAGGTAGCCATTATTGAGGTCGTCCGTATTGATGAGAACGGCAACATCGTCCCGTCTTCTGCGGTGGGCAACAACCTCGAGTACATCGAGGCCGCTGACAAGATCATTATTGAGATCAACGAGTGGCAGTCCGAGAACCTCGAGGGCATGCACGATATCTACAAGATTGAGAAGCTGCCGAACCGTCAGCCGATTCCGATCACTAAGCCGGCTGACCGCGTTGGTACCACCTTCATTGAGATTCCGGAAGAGAAGGTCGTGGCTGTGGTCAAGACCAACGCTCCGGACCGCAACGCTCCGTTTAAGGCTCCGGATGAGGTCTCTGAGAAGATTGCTGCGAACTTCATCGAGTTTCTTGAAGGTGAGGTCGCTGCTGGCCGCCTCGAGTATGACAAGTTCATCATGCAGTCTGGCGTGGGCAACGTCCCGAATGCCGTGATGGCTGGCCTGCTGGATTCCAAGTTTGAGAACATCCAGGCTTATACCGAGGTTATTCAGGACGGCATGCTCGACCTGATTGATGCCGGCAAGATGACCGTCGCCTCCGCGACCTCCTTCGCGCTGTCCCCGGAGTACGCGGACAAGATGAACGCTGAGGCAGAGCGCTACGCCAAGCACATCATCCTGCGCCCGCAGCAGGTATCCAACCACCCGGAGGTTATCCGCCGCGTCGGCCTGATTTCCTCCAACGGCATGATTGAGGGCGATATCTACGGCAATATTAACTCCACCAACGTTTCCGGCTCCCGCATCATGAACGGTACCGGTGGCTCTGGTGACTTCACCCGTAACGCTTACATTTCCACCTTCGTGTCCCCGTCGGTGGCCAAGGACGGCGCCATCTCCGCCATTGTGCCGTTCGTGTCCCACACCGACCACACTGAGCACGACACCATGGTGATCATCACCGAGTATGGCGTTGCTGACCTTCGTGGCTTGGCTCCGAAGGAGCGCGTTGAGAAGGTCATCGCAGTGGCTCACCCGGACTACCGTCCGCTGCTGGAGGAGTACTTCGAGCGTGCCAAGGCCAACAAGTTCCAGCACACCCCGCACGATCTGAAGACCGCCTTCGAGTTCCAGGTGAACTTCATGGAGAAGGGTGACATGCGCGGCTAGTTCGCTCGTCTCCCCACGGCAGTCCTTGCCGAATAGTGGCCCTCACCGCTTCATTCACTTCTAGGTGAGGGCTATTTTCTTTTCTAGAAGACCACCTACTACAATGTAGGAGCGTTGGGCCTTTAGCTCAGCTGGTAGAGCTACGGACTTTTAATCCGCAGGTCGCGGGTTCGATCCCCGCAGGGCCCACAAAAAGAGCCGCCTTTGGGCGGCTCTTTTCTTTTCTTTTCTTGCTTCTTTAGGGTTAAGGGTCAAAATGTGTGTCTGGCTCGGCGTGTCGCCTTCTTTATGTTGCTCTACTGCTCCAGAGCCGGGTCCTGGCGCTTGCTAGCTTTTGACGAGTTTCCTAATGGCCCTCATGGCCTCCTCCAGCTTCTCTGTGGCCTCTTGCTCGTCTTTGGTGGCAGCGCCGGCCACGCAGTGCTCAATGTGGTCCTCAAGGAGTGCGAGAGAGACGTTTTCCAGCGCTGAAGTCACTGCCGATATCTGCGTAATGATGTCAATGCAGTACTGGTCCTCATCGATCATGCGGTGAATGCCGCGGGTCTGCCCTTCAATGCGCTTGAGGCGAGCCAGATACTTCGCTTTCTGTTCGCTATCGGAGTTATAGCCGTGCACTCCAGGCTCGTGGCAGGAGCAGGTATCGTGCTGGTTAGCCATGGTTTTATGTCTTTCTGCCAAAGCGATTTGGTTAAGAGTGGATGTCTCCAGTATATTTTTACGAAGTTGCCTGAACGGCAACGGGCCCCCATCGTCTAGCGGCCTAGGACACCGCCCTTTCACGGCGGCGGCACGGGTTCGAATCCCGTTGGGGGTACCAACACCTTCGTGTTGGTGCATAAGAGAATACGTAAGGCCCTGTGGCGCAGTTGGTTAGCGCGCCGCCCTGTCACGGCGGAGGTCGCGGGTTCAAGTCCCGTCAGGGTCGCCATGTGTCGTGAAAGACACCGTCACGCCCCGAAGTATCGTTGGAAAACATGCTTCGGGGCGTTTCTTGTTGTCGCGCCATCGTCTCCGCTCCGAGTCCTTCAGATGAAGGGGTTCTTGAGGGCTAGGATTGATAGGTCTAGTGCGAATCACAAGGTTGAAATGACGTTGTTTAAAGCTGGCTGAAAACTTACATTGACGTGGGGATTTGGCGACTTTCTGAAGCGTTGTGTAGAGTACTTATTCGTGCCCAGCGCACAAGAGATAATAAAAAAGGCCCTGTGGCGCAGTTGGTTAGCGCGCCGCCCTGTCACGGCGGAGGTCGCGG
>ERZ1031113.387-NODE-387-length-9953-cov-7.473732_pt1 | contig 9953 bp, 7 predicted proteins | sample MGYA00518225_ERZ1031113 | MGnify/ENA primary metagenome ERZ1031113 (study PRJEB33718, sample SAMN03159751) | human skin metagenome | collected 2014-05-20 | study: EMG produced TPA metagenomics assembly of the PRJNA266117 data set (Human skin bacterial metagenome and...
AAACCGCCTTGCAAAACCGCAGGTGAAATGTTGCTCATGTTTCTGGTGGGATCCGAAACTCAAACGGGACTAACCGGATCGGGTGGGCAGGCCCGAAACCGCCGCGAAACCGCAATGAAACCCCAGGCGAACCCACCGCCACAGAAGCACTGTCGCTTTTACGCGCGCACTTCCACGCCTCGGCGCGGGGTGCGCGCTGCGCTGCGCGGTGCTGTGTGACTGCGCTGTCACTGAGCGGTTCCGGGGCTGGCTGTGTGATGTACCCTTTGTGGTGATTTACGTTGTTCCACCTACACGGATGTAAAGGGGTCTTAAGTGGCCGAGTTCATCTACACGATGAAGAATGTTCGCAGGGCCGTCGGTGACAAGGTCATTTTGGACAATGTCACGATGGCTTTCTACCCGGGCGCCAAGATCGGTGTCGTCGGTCCGAACGGCGCGGGTAAGTCCTCGCTGCTGAAGATCATGGCGGGTATTGACCAGCCGAATAACGGCGAGGCATTCCTCGACCCGGGCGCGACTGTGGGCATCCTGCTCCAGGAGCCGCCGTTGAACGAGGAGAAGACGGTCCGCGAGAATGTCGAAGAGGGCCTGGGCGACATCTTCGAGAAGAAGCAGCGCTTCGAGGAGATCGCCACCGAGATGGCCACGAACTACTCCGACGAGCTCATGGAGGAAATGGGCAAGCTGCAGGAGGAGCTCGATGCGGCTGACGCGTGGGAGGTTGACTCCAAGATCGAGCAGGCGATGGAAGCGCTCCGCTGCCCGCCGTCGGACTCGCCGGTGACCAACCTCTCCGGTGGTGAGCGCCGCCGCGTGGCCCTGGCCAAGCTGCTCCTTACGCAGCCGGACCTGCTGCTTCTCGACGAGCCGACGAACCACCTTGACGCCGAATCCGTCCTGTGGCTGGAGAAGCACCTGCAGGACTATCCGGGCGCTGTCCTGGCTGTGACACACGACCGCTACTTCCTCGACCACGTCGCGGAGTGGATCTGCGAGGTCGACCGTGGCAAGCTCTACCCGTACGAGGGCAACTACTCCACCTACCTGGAGAAGAAGGCCGAGCGTCTGGAGATTGCCGGCAAGAAGGACCAGAAGCTGCAGAAGCGCCTGAAGGGCGAGCTGGAGTGGGTCCGCTCCTCGCCGAAGGCACGCCAGGCGAAGAATAAGGCGCGTCTGGAGCGCTACGAGGAGATGGCAGCCGAGGCGGAGCAGTACCGCAAGCTCGACTTCGAGGAAATCCAGATCCCGACGCCGCCGCGTTTGGGCAACAAGGTCGTCGAGGTCAAGGACCTGAACAAGGGCTTCGACGGCCGTACCCTGATCAAGGACCTGTCGTTCACGCTGCCGCGCAACGGCATCGTCGGCGTGATCGGCCCGAACGGTGTGGGTAAGTCGACGCTGTTCAAGACGATCGTGGGCTTCGAGGAGCCGGATTCCGGCTCGGTCGAGGTCGGCGAAACCGTCCAGATCTCCTATGTGGACCAGAACCGCGAGAATATCGATCCGGAGCAGACGGTGTGGGAGGTCGTCTCCGACGGTCTCGATTACATTCACGTCGGCCAGAACGAGATGCCGTCGCGCGCGTACCTGTCCGCGTTCGGCTTCAAGGGTCCGGACCAGCAGAAGCCGTCTAAGGTTCTCTCCGGTGGTGAGCGCAACCGCCTGAACCTGGCTTTGACACTCAAGCAGGGCGGAAACCTGATCCTCCTCGACGAGCCGACCAACGACCTCGATGTCGAAACCCTGGGCTCTTTGGAGAATGCGCTGCAGAAATTCCCGGGTTGCGCCGTGGTCATTTCGCACGATCGCTGGTTCCTTGACCGAACTTGCACACACATCCTCGCCTGGGAGGGCAATATTGAGGAAGGCAAGTGGTTCTGGTTCGAAGGTAACTTCGGCGACTACGAGGCCAACAAGGTGGAGCGTCTCGGCGAAGAAGCCGCCAAGCCGTCCCGCGTCACGCACCGCAAGCTGACGCGCTAGTCCACGCAGCTCACCCACCCGCGCACCCACGATCGCGCGGGTGGACTCGCTTTGAGAGAAAGGATCCACGGACTCATGGCTGACAACGCCCCGAACAATATCCAGCGCATCACGCTGCGCTGGAATGATTTCGACCGCTACGACCACCTGAATAACTGCAAGTTCCTGGATATTTCCCAGGAGGCGCGCATCGCGTTCATGCGTGAGAATTTCGCGGACCGTGACCAGGAATTCGGGGTGTTCGTCCGCCACGTGGAGATCGATTACCTGCGCCCGGTCATGGCGGACACCACCGCGGTCGAGGTGGAGACGACGGTGACGGAGATCGGCAACACGTCGTTCAAGACGCGCCAGGTTCTCAAGGACCGCCAGGGCCGCGTGTGCGGCGTGGTCAACACGGTGCTGGTCGCCGTGGATCTGACAACCGCATCCCCGCGCGAGATCACGCAGGCAGAGCGCGGCATCTTGAACGCCGGCTCTGGAGAGTCCGACAACTAGTGGCCACCGAGACGCTCACGATCGAGTCGGGGGCCGCCGGGCTCAAGGCGCTCGTCGAGCGTGCGCTTCATCTCGAAGCAACAGGTTCAGCACGCTTATCGACGCTCCCTGACACCCCCACCCCCTCCGTCGACGTATACGTGACCACTCCGTTCAGTTGCGTGGCCTCGCGCCGGGTAGTGGGGCAGGCCTCCCGCGACGGGGCGGTGGTGTCGCTGCAGGATCTGCGTGATGCGCTCTCCGGTGTGCCCGACATCCGTTCCGGCTCCAGCAACGGAACGCTGGAGATCGGCCCTGCCCACGACGCGAATTGGCTCGGCGCACTGCCCCCTAAAACAGGCTATGTCCAGCGCGATATCGTGCCAGTCAATGTCGTGCGCGACCTCGCCGACCAGGGCCGCCGCCTTGCCCGACAGTTCTCGGGGCCGATGGGCCCGCCGCGCTCGCTGCTCGAGCAGATCGTTCTTACCGCTGACACTGAAAAGACCGCCGGCAGCCCCGTCGACGTGCCGATGCGCATGATCTTCACGTGCACCTCGCTCGGCCTCATCCCGGGGCCTGCCGCTCCCGTGGAGATCCCGCGTCACCTGCGCATCTCCACCGCCGGCCGGTGGATCCGCCTCGACGCGCCGTTCGGCAGCGTCTACTACACCTCCGGCGGGATCAACCTGTTCGGTTGACCTTTTACCTGTTCGGTTAACCCCTTAACCGAACAGTTGTGTCAGGTGTTCCGACCCGAATTTCCGGGTCGGGTCCATCTGCTCGCGCAGGGTGCAGAATTCGTCGAAACGCGGGTACATTTCCGCGAAATCCTCCCGGCCGAGATTGTGCATCTTGCCCCAGTGGGGGCGCCCGCCCGCCGCTTTGAGAATGTCCTGGATAGCGGGGAAGAACTCATGCGGATTCATCGTCCGCGGTACGTGGAAGGCGATGTACATTGACTCCCGCCCAGTGGATGTGGACAGAGCCACATCGTCGGCGGCCGTGGTGCGAAGCTCCAACGGGAAGGGGATGAGCCAGTTGCGACGGTCCAGCTCCCGGCGGATCTCGCGCACGGCCTCCGGGCCGGCCTCGAGGGGCACTGCGAATTCAGTCTCGTGGAAGCGCACCCGGCGCGGGGTGGCGAAGACGTCGTGAGCGCGGGAGCGGTAGCGGTTCGCAGCCATGGCGCCCGCGGCGACATTATTGAGCATGGGGGTCGTCTTCGGAACTGCCTTCGCGATAGCCAAAGCCGTGGCGAAGGCACCGTTGCCGATCAAGTCGTCCTCGATGAACCGGGTGATCCGCCCGCGCACCTTGGGCTCCCCGCCAGGTGCCGGAGCGCCGGGCGCTAGACGGGTATTGGACTTCACCATCGCGCGGTCAGTGTGCGGGAACCAGAACGCCTCGTAGTGGTCGACGGCGCGGGAGCGTTCCTCCCAGGAATCGAGCACCGTATCGAGGCTTTCCGCCCCCTCCTCCGCGAGCAGGTCGAAGGCGTCGACACACTGCATTTCCACCTCGACGATGACGCCCAATGCGCCTAGCGAGACGGTCACCAAACGAAGCATGTCCGGATCGGTGTCGATGGAGTAGTCGCGGCGCTCACCGGAGGCGTCGATAAGCGAAATGCCGGTGACTGTGCCCGCGAACCCCGTCCACTCGATGCCTGTGCCGTGCGTCGATGTCGAGATCGCGCCGGCGACGGACTGGACATCGATGTCGCCCTGGTTCGCAAGCGCGAGCCCGAATGGCTGGAGGTATTCCGGAATGCGGTGCAAACGCGTGCCGGCGAGGAAGCGCACGCGTTTCGTCTCCGTGTCGACGCGCATGATGCCCGCGAGCTTGTCCAGGCTGATCATCGCTTGCGTGCCCGCGGCGACCGGCGTGAATGAGTGGCCGCCGCCGACCGTGCGCACCGACTGGCCCGCGGGAAGCGTGCGCACGATGTGCTGCACTTCTTCAATGGTGGCGGGGTAGTAGAACGCGCTCGGCGAGGTGCTCACTGACCCCGACCAGTTGGTGAAGCTCTGGCCGGTGCGTACCTCAGGTTTACTGATCGTGAATGTCATCGCAGTGTCCACCCATTTCCTCTGTATGTGTCCCACATTTCTGCTGTCCCGTCTGGGGCGACGGCGACGATTCCGTCGACGTGCTCCGTCATCTCTCCGGCTTTCGCGTGGCGGAACCACACGAGGTCGCCGACGCTCACGCTGTCCGCGCCTGGCCCGTGGAGCGGGGTCTGCACCTCGCCCGCGCCCTCCGTTGCGGAATATTTCAGTCCGCCGGGGTGCACGGCCACGGGCACGCGGTCCGCGGCGGGCGGGCCGGAGGCGATCCAGCCGCCCGAATTCACCGTCGCCCAGCCCTTCGCCGGGATGCGCGAGACTTGGCAGATGAAGAATGCGGCGGCGCGGTGGTTGACGGTGGCGAAATTGTCGAAGATGACGGGGGTGTAGAAGCCCGAGCCGGCCGCGAGTTCCGTCAACGTGCCTTCGTCCGCGCTCACGTCCAGCGATCCGGTGCCGCCGCCGTTGACGAATTCCAGGTCCGCGAATCCGCGTGCCGCCTCGATACACGCTTTGCGGCGCGGCGCCAGCTGCTCCATCGACGTGCGCCGCAGCCACCGCTTCACGGACCCCGCCACGCCCGATTCCGCATCAGCGACCGACGCGACCTGCCCCTCGTACGCCATGACGCCGACAAGACGCAGGCATCGCTTCTCGACGATCCCCCTCGCCAGCTCCTCCACCTGCTCCGGCGTGCGTACCGGGGAGCGCCGCGGCCCGATGACCGCGCCAGGTAGGTGCAGCGTGCAGTCCAGATCGATGGCCGCCCGCACGGGCCCCGCGCCCTGCGCGGCCGCCTCGATCAACTCGAGGTGTGCGGTGCAGTCCACCATCACGGTGATGGTCTCGCGCAATTTCTGGTCCGCAGCGAGTTCGCTTAGCGCCGCCGTGTTCACGCAGGGGTAGGCCACGACGATGTCGTCGAAGCCCTCCTGAGCCAGGTGGATGGCCTCCGGCACGCTGTAGGCCAAGATGCCCTGAAACCCGTCGTGGTCCAGCGCCCGCCTCAGTGCTGCCATACTGCGCAGCGATTTCGACGCCACTCGGATGGGCAACCCCCGCGACCGGCCGACCATCTGCGCGGCATTGTGGTCGAATGCGGCGATATCCACGGCAGCGCATGGCGCCGCGATCTGCCCGCTTGTCACGAGCGGCGGCACGACCGCGAGCAGTGTCTGTGAAGGACTGATGACCGTAGATGGCATGACGCCATCGTAGTTTTACCAAACTAAATATGTGGGCGTTTTCACATTTTCGTTTTGTGTGAAGCCCCGTACCGCTACATCAAATTACCGCTCTGTGGTCGCATTCCCGGGTGGTCTTCCGGCTGGTTGATCATCATGTAGGCGACCCGCTGCATGTGGTTCCACAGTGCATCGCGCTGTGCCGGGAGTAGTTCTGCTTCGGTGAATTGGTCGAGGGAATTCTCCATCAGCTCCAGCCATCGCTCCGCCTCTTTCATGCCGATCTTGAAAGGGAAGTGGCGCCGGCGCAGCATCGGTGCCCCGCGTCGCTCGGAGAAAGTCTGTGGCCCGCCCCAGTACTGCACGAGGAACCACCGGAGCCGGTCTTCCGCTCCTTCGAAGTCGCCTTCGGGGTACATGGGGCCGAGGAGATCGTCGTCAGGCACTTGCTTGTAGAAGCCTCTGACAAGCCGGCGGAAGAAGTCCTCCCCGAGTGCCTCGTACATCGTCTGCGCATTTCTGTCCATTGGTCCCAATCCTACGCTGCCTCCTGCGGCGTGGTCGTGAATGTAAAACCCGAACTGTCTGATCAAAATGGACCGCTTGGTCTATTGTGCCTAATAAGATCAGAAAGGATTGTGATGTCTGCCGGATTCAACACCGATTCCATTCACGCCGGGTACGAGCCGGACTCCCTTTACGGGCCGATCAACACCCCGATCTACGCGTCGACCACCTTCGCACAGGACGATCTGGCGGTGACCCGCAACGGCTACGAATACACCCGCGTGGGCAACCCGACCATCACGGCGCTGGAGAAAACCGTCGCCGCGCTGGAGAAAGCCGACTACGGTGTGGCATTCTCCTCAGGCATGGCGGCCGTGGACTCGCTGCTGCGCATCCTGCTCAAACCCGGCGACCACATCGTCATCGGCAACGACGCCTACGGCGGCACCTACCGCCTCATTCAGCAGATCTTCTCCCAGTGGGGGATCGAGAACACCCCGGTGGATATCACGAACACCGACGAGGTCGCCGCCGCGATTCAGGACAACACCAAGGTCGTCTGGGTGGAGACCCCGACCAACCCGCTGCTGTCCATCGCCGACATTCAGGCGCTCGCTGCGATCAAGGGTGACGCCACTTTGGTTGTCGACAACACCTTCGCCTCCCCGTACCTGCAGCAGCCGCTGGAGCTCGGTGCCGACGTGGTGCTGCACTCGACGACCAAGTACATCGGCGGCCACTCCGATGTCGTCGGCGGTGTCGTGGTCGGCCGCAACACCACGGAAGGACACGAGGGCGTTTCGGCGATCACCGCGGGCAGCTTCGATGCGCTCAATAACCTGGAGGAGCAGCTCCGTTTCTTCTTCGGCTGGGTCGGCGCGATTCCCTCGCCTTTCGACACCTACCTGACCGGCCGCGGCCTGAAGACCCTCGGCGTACGCATGGACAAGCACTGCGACAATGCCGAGGCCGTGGCCAACCACCTGAATGCCTCCGACAAAGTCGACCGCGTCTATTATCCGGGGCTTGCGGACCACCCGGCACACGACATCGCCGCCCGTCAGATGCGCCGCTTCGGCGGCATGGTCTCTGTCGCTTTCCATACCGCCGAGCAGGCCATCACGTTCTGCCGCTCCACCAAGCTGTTCTGCTTGGCTGAGTCCCTCGGCGGCGTCGAGAGCCTGCTCGAGCACCCGGCCACCATGACCCACGTCTCCGTGGCCGGTTCCGCCCTCGAAGTCCCGCCGACGCTGGTGCGCATCTCCGTCGGTATCGAGGACACCGAGGATCTCCTCGCCGACCTCGACCAGGCGCTCGCGAAGCTCTGATCGGGCCGGTGGATTACGATGGCAATCGCGCCCGGCGCGGCTGGTAAAACCCCAGGTCAGTTTTGGTTGACGTGGCAATGATGCAATGTATATCCACCGGACCTAAGGGGGCAGTCCCGGGGCAACCCCACGCGGGCAGCCCAAGCGGGGCAGTGCAGGCCCCGCCCCCAAACGCTTAGGCCTGCTCGTCCACCCTCCGGTTCCGCAGCGCACGCGCGACGCGGTCCTGGCCCTCGGAGATGATTCGGCGCAGTCCCGCCGGCATATCGCCGCCGAGGAATTCATCGGCCTTGGCGATCGCTTCCTCGGAGACATCCCACAGCGGGTACATGCCCTCGAGCGTGCGCTGCGCCATCTCGTTGGTCAGACGGTCCCACAGCTGCGGCGCGACGCGGAAGTACTCGTCGGTCAAGCCCTCAAGCCCCTCGCGGGTAAAGGTCAGACCATCCATCAGGTAGCGGGATTCGAGGTTGGTGAGATCCTCGCTCACCAGCTTGTCCCACGCCCATCGCTTATCGACGCTCGCCCGCGCCCTCAACCTCGACACCGCCCCCTCCGAGGAGCCGTCCTTTTCATCCTCGGCAGCCGATACCGGCAACTCTCCGGCCGCAATGAGGTTCGTCAAGGCCAGCCAGCGCGTTTCCTGGTTATCTGAAGTCTCCAGCAGCCGGGTGAAGTGATCCACCGTCTCCTTTTCCGGGGTGAGGCGGGCCAGGGCGCGGTCGAAGACAACGGCCGGCTCGGCACCGCGGAAAGCAGTGTTGAGCAGCCCCATGCCCTCGGCGCGCCAGTCGTCAGCGACGTACTGCTTGACTGCCTGCGTGGCCTGGGCCAGCAGACGCTCCTGCACACTCGGGTGGGTTTCCTGGCGGGCGAAGCGGGCGACCAGCTGCACGAACTGGCGAGCGGGCAGGAAACCGTCGCGCACGGACTCCCACAGCGACGACCACACCAGGGTGCGCGCGAGGGAATCCTCGATCTCGCCGAGGTGCTCCAAGGCGAAACGCTGGTGCTCCTCAGTCAGACCCATGAGGCAGTAGGTGAGATCGTCGTCGTTGACCAAGGCGAGGTCGTGGTCCACGCCAGCCAGTTCGGGGATCTCGGTGCGCTCACCGGCGACATCGAGCTCGACTTGCTTGATGCGGGTGACGGAGCCGTCGATAAGCGAGTACAGCCCGACGCGGACGCGGTGGGTGCGCATGACGTCAGAGTCTTGGACGACAGCGAAGCTATCCGCCGAGATATCCGGGCGGAGGCGGGACACGCCCGTGGTGCGCAGCCACTGCTGCGCCCAGTCGGACAGGTCGCGGCCGGAGGCGTCCTCGAGTGCTGCGAGCAGGTCGGCGAACTCGGCGTTGGAATAAGCGTGGTTGTCGAAGTGGGTGCGCACCCCGGCGAAGAATTCCTCGTAGCCGACATACGCCTGCAGCTGCTTGAGCACGCTAGCGCCCTTGGCGTAGGTGATGCCGTCGAAGTTCTGCTCGGCGGTCTCGATATCCGGCGCATCCGCCGCGACGGGGTGCGTGGACGGAAGCTGGTCCTGGTTGTACGCCCAAGCCTTCTCCACCGAGGCGAACGTGGTCCATGCCTCCGGGTACTCGCCGATGCCCACCTGGGCTGTGGCGGCGGACCAGGTAGCGAAGGACTCGTTGAGCCACAGGTCGTCCCACCACTTCATGGTCACCAGGTCGCCGAACCACATGTGGGCCATCTCGTGGAGGATCGTGTCGTTGCGGCGCTCAAGACGGTACGGAGTCGGCTCGGAGGTGAAGACGTACTCGTCGCGGTAGGTCACCGCGCCGACGTGCTCCATTGCGCCCATGTTGTACTCGGGGCAGAAGATCTGGTCGTATTTGTCGCCGAAGGGATAGGTGCGGCCGAATTTCTCGTGATAGAAATCAAAGCCGTCTTTCGTCTGCGTGAACAGGCGCTCCGAATCCATGTGCGGAATGAGGCTCGCGCGGGCGTACAAGCCCAGTTCGATCGTCCGCTCCTCGCCGTTATCGGTGCAGGTGTACGTGTCGGAGACGCGCTCGAATTCGCCGGCGCAGACGCAAATCAGGTAGGTCGACAGCGGGTAGTCGATCGTCGTGCGGGTGGTGGCGGTGCCGTCGCCGTTGTCGGTGCGCTCCACCGCCTCGTTGAGCACCACGACATAGCGTTCCGGTGCAGTCACCGACATCGCGTACGTCGCCTTGATATCGGGCTGGTCGAAGCAGGCGAAGGTGCGCATCGCCATGGCCGGCTCGAACTGGGTGTACAGGTAGTCCTTGCCGTCAGCCGGGTCGGTGAATTTATGCAGGCCTTCGCCCGTGCGGGAATAGGTGTGGGAGGAGGTCACCACCAGCTCGTGGCTGTCTCTTATACACATCTCCGAGCCCACGAGACTCCTGAGCATCTCG
>ERZ1031113.390-NODE-390-length-9927-cov-13.079011_pt1 | contig 9927 bp, 4 predicted proteins | sample MGYA00518225_ERZ1031113 | MGnify/ENA primary metagenome ERZ1031113 (study PRJEB33718, sample SAMN03159751) | human skin metagenome | collected 2014-05-20 | study: EMG produced TPA metagenomics assembly of the PRJNA266117 data set (Human skin bacterial metagenome and...
AGTAGCCAGACGAGGTAGGAGACTCATGCGAGACAACCGAACCACCCCCACGCGGCTCGCCGCCGCGGTGCTGCCCGCCGCCCTTGCCCTCACGCTGGCACCCGTCGCTGTCAGCCCCGCCAACGCGCAGTCGAGCCTGCCGGGTGACTTGTCCTCGCAGATGTCTTCGAACCGCGGCATCTCTGACGGCCTGCGCCCGCACGATCCGCCGAAGCGCACCCCGATCGAGGTGGAGGCCAGCCCGCAGATCCCGGGCCTGCCCGAGGGCGTGAAGGTGGACCGCATCGAGTGGATCACCAACCGTCGCGTCGCCGTGTTCATCAACTCCCCGTCCATGCCGGACCACCCGATCCAGGTGCAGATCCTGCTGGCGCGCGACTGGCACTCCAACCCGACCGCGAAGTTCCCCGAGGTGTGGGCACTCGACGGCCTGCGCGCGCGTGACGACGAAAACGGCTGGACTATCGAGACGAACATCGAGCAGTTCTACGCCGACAAGAACGTCAACGTGATCCTGCCGGTGGGCGGCGAGTCCTCCTTCTACTCCGACTGGCAGCGCGAGAACAACGGCAAGCACTACAAGTGGGAGACATTCCTGACCAAGGAGCTCGTCCCGGTGCTGGACAACGAGTTCCGCTCCAACGGCTCCCGCGCCGTGGTGGGCTTGTCCATGGGCGGCACCGCCGCGGTGAACCTGGCTGAGCGCAACCCGCACCTGTTCAAGTTCGTCGGTTCCTTCTCCGGCTACCTGGACACCACCACCACCGGCATGCCCACCGCGATCAAGGCGGCGCAGATGGACGCCGGCGGCTACAACGCGGAAGCCATGTGGGGTCCGCTGGGCTCGCAGGACTGGATCGACCACGACCCGAAGCTGGGCATCGAGAACCTGAAGGACATGACGGTTTACGTTTCCGCCGGATCGGGCCGCGACGACTTCGGCAACCCGGAGTCCGTAGCAAAGGGCCAGGCCAACCCGGCCGGCATCGGCCTGGAGGTGTTGTCCCGCCTGTCCACCCAGACGTTCGTGGACTACGCCTCGCGCACTTCGGTCAAACCGATCGTGCGTTTCCGCCCGTCGGGTGTGCACTCCTGGGAGTACTGGCAGTTCGAGATGGCGCAGGCCTGGCCGTACATCGCCAACGCGCTGGAGGTGCCGGAGGCGGACCGCGGCTCCAAGTGCACCCCGATCGGCGCAATCGCCGAGGCCACCAAGTCCGGCACGATCGGCTCCTGCGTAAACGACGAGTACGACGCGGGCAAGGACACCAAGGGCAAGGCCCAGGACTTCCGCGGCGGCACCGCCTACTGGTCGCCGGACACCGGCGCGCACGCGCTCTACGGCGCGATCCTGGCCAAGTACAACGCGCTCGGCGGCCCGGCCGGTTGGCTGGGCTTCCCGGTCACGGGCGAGACCCCGGCGCCGGATGGTGTGGGCCGCTTCGTGCACTTCCAGCACGGTTCGGTGTACTGGACCCCGGAGACCGGCGCCTACGCCATCCCGGGCGACATGTTCGCCGCGTGGGGTAAGAACGGCTACGAGGGCGGCGACCTGAAGTACCCGGTGGCCGAGGCAAACCAGGTGGGCAAGGGCTACGTGCAGAAGTTCCAGGGCGGCTTCCTCACCCGCAACCCGGACGGCAAGCACTTCATCGTTCACGGCGCGATCGCGGAGAAGTACGGCGAGATCGGCACCGCCACCTCTGAGCTGGGGTACCCGACCGGCAACGAGATCGCGGTCAAGGGCGGCTTCTTCCAGCCGTTCGAGCACGGCAACATCTACTGGTCCGCGGCCACGGGCGCGCACACCATCCTCACCGGCGACATCTTCGACGAGTGGGGCAAGCGCGGCTACGAGCAGGGTGAGCTGGGCTGGCCGGTCAAGGACATGGAGAAGATTCCGGCGGGCGGCCTGACGATCGACTTCCAGAACGGCACGATCCAGCAGGTCAACGGCCGCGTTGATGTAAGGAAGAACTAGTGCGAAAGGTTGCATTCTGCTTTGCGACGGCCGCTACCGCCGTCGCCGTGGCCGCCTGCGGGGGCGCCACCGTGGACTCGGACGACGTGACCGACACTCCGACGGTGGCCTCCGAGGCTGAAACCGCATCCGAGACGGAAACGACGGAAACTACGGAAACGTCGGCGGCTCCGTCGTCGTCGGCTGTGGTGTCGTCGCAAAGCAAACGCGTCGACGACCAGCCGGCCCGCGAGGTGACCGACGTGCCGCAGCAGGCCAGTGCCTTCTCCCCGCAGGAGGAGGCCTACCTGGCCACCCTAAGGGAAAGCGGAGTCAACGTCGACGGGATTGAAGACCAGCTCACAGCTACCGGCGCTACGGTGTGCGCTGACAACCTGATCACCCGCGACGCGGTGGCAGGCCAGCTTGTGGAGCAACGCCGCACCGACATGGACGCGGCGGGCGTGGCGGCGCTGATCAGCGACACCGCCCGCGCCAACCTCTGCTCCTAGCAGTACAGAAGGGAGCCTGGGCTCATGCGCACATCGCGCAACGTATTTGTCGTCGCCGCAGTGATTGTGGTGCTGTCTTTAATCGGTCTGGGGATCTACCAGTGGCGCTCCGGCGAGACCGGGCTGCCATCGGCGGACGGGCCGCTGGCCACCTCCGAGGCTCCTGCCTCCCCGTCGGAGACGCAAGCGTCGGAGCCGGACTGGTGCCCCGCGGTCGAGTTCGTCTCCGTGCCCGGCACCTGGGAATCCGCTGCGGACGATGACCCGTTCGCCCCGGCAGCGAACCCGGCGAGCTTCATGCTCTCGATCACCCAGCCGCTGCAGCAGATGTACGACATCAACCACGTGCGTGTGTTCACGGTGCCGTACACCGCGCAGTTCAGGAACATCCAGACCGCGCACGGCCGAGCCGAGATGACGTACGACGACTCGCGCGCCGAAGGTACCGCGAAGCTTTCCGGCGAGCTGCGGTTTGTGGCGGAAACATGCCCGTCGACGAAGTTCATCATCGCCGGGTTCTCCCAGGGCGCGGTGATCGTGGGCGACGTGGCGTCGAAGATCGGCAACAGCCAGGGCCCGATCAACCCAGAGCGACTGCTGGGCGCGGTGATGATTGCGGACGGCCGGCGCGAAAACGGCGTGGGCGTCAACCCCGGTGCCGAGGTCGCAGGCGTGGGCGCGGAGATTGTCATGCAGCCGCTGCAGGCGCTGGTGGACCGGGTTACCCCGGGTGCGACCATGACCGGCCCGCGACCCGGCGGCTTCGGCCTGGTGGAGGATCGCGCCTTTGAGATCTGCGCGCCGGACGACACGGTCTGCGACGCGCCGAAGGGCGTGGGCAACGCCATCGACCGGGCCCACGCGCTCATCGCGGCGAACGGCAATCACGCCATGTATGCGACCAATCCGGCCGTCATTCCCGGGACCACCGCGCCGGAATGGACTGTAGGTTGGGTCCAGAACGTGGTAGAAAGTTTGTAGTCCAAAATAGTTTTGCCCCGCAAAGGAGTTACGGGTATGGATCTTCAGCAGCTCATCGCGCAGTTTTTCGACGACAACGGCCAAATCGCGCTTCCAGAGCACTTCACCCTCCCGCGCCTGAGCGAGACAATCTACCAAGCCCACCTCGCTACCGGCGGTGGCGACGCGTTGAACATCCGCGACTGGGACTACACCTCCAACCCGGAGGGCGAGGCCCGCGAGTTCACCCGCACCCAGGTCAACACCCGCATCAAAGCCGTCGCTGCGCGTCTGGCACAGGTGGGCGAGCCGGGGGAACGCGTGGCGATTATGGCCCCGAACTCCGCCGAGTACCTCTTCGCCTTCATGGGCGCGCTGTACGCAGGCCTGGCTCCGGTGCCGCTGTACGACCCGAACGAGCCCGGCCATGAGGCCCACCTGCGCGCCGTGCTTAACGACGCCAACGTGCGGCTCGTGGTGACCAACTCCGCCGGCGCCCCGGCCGTGCGCGCCTACTTCGCCGACCGGCCGGGATCCGAACGCCCCCGCATCCTCGCCGCGGACTCCCTGCCGGACACGCTTGCGGAGTCGTGGCAGCCTATCGCCCCGGTCGAGGGCGAGGACACCGCAGGCGCCATCTGCTTTGTGCAGTACACCTCCGGCTCCACCCGCAACCCGGCCGGCGTGATGATCACCAACGAAGCGCTGGTGACCGACGTGCTCCAGATCAACGAGGCGCTGCGGTTCGAAGCCCCGATGCGCATCGCCACGTGGCTGCCGCAGCACCACGACATGGGCGTCATCGTCGCCATCCTCGGCGTCGTGCTCGGCCAGGCGCTGGACATTATGAGCCCGCGCGACTTCCTGCAAAACCCGAAGCGCTGGGTAGACAAGCTTTCCAGGCGTGACGACGACCCGGCCGACCTCCACATCTACACCTGCATCCCCAACTTCGCGCTCGACCTCGCAGCGCGCTACGCGGCACCGGAGTCGCCCGACCAGTACGACTTCTCCGCCGTGGACTGCATCATCATCGGCTCCGAGTCCGTGACAAAGCCGGGCGTGGAAGCGTTCATCGGCGCGTTCGGCGACTCTGGCCTCGACCGTACCGTGCTGCGCCCTTCCTACGGCCTGGCGGAGACCACCCTGCTGGTGTCGACCGACCGCACCGAGGACCGCCCGAAGTTCATCGAGTTCGACCGCGAAGCGCTGGCGCAGGGCAAGGCGGTGCCCGCCGAAGGCGGCGTGCCCACGGCGTCCAACGGCCAGCCGGTGAAATGGATGCACTTCGCAATCGTGGACACCGACACCAAAAACGAGCTGCCCGAGGGCGAGATCGGCGAGATCTGGGTCAACGGCAACAACGTCGCCGCCGGCTACCTCGACCGCCCGGAGGAAACCGAAGCGACCTTCCGCAACACCATCGGCACCACCATCCAGGACGGCCTGCCCAAGGACAACTGGTGCGCCACCGGCGACCTGGGCACCGTGCTGGATGACCACCTCTACATCACCGGCCGTGTGAAAGACCTCGTCGTCGTGGCGGGCCGCAACCACTACCCGCAGGACATCGAGGCCACCGCGATGGAGGCCTCCGACCACGTGCGCAAGGACTCCGTCGCCGCGTTCGCCGTGCCGGGCGACGACGTGGAGCGCCTGATCATCCTCGCCGAACGCGCCGACGGCGCCACCGAGGACGGCGACGCCGCCGCCGAGGACGCCATCCGCTCCGCCATCACCACCAACCACGGCATCTCGCCCGAGGTTGTGGAGTTCCGCGCGCCGGGCGGGGTCGCCCGCTCCACCGCAGGTAAGATCGCCCGCCGCGTCAACGCGAAGCAGTTCACCGAACGCGAACACGCTGCAGCAGAGTAACGAAAAGCCCAAAATGGGCGATACTCTGAACTGTTATGAACGAGCATCAACTGATCCAGTGGCTCACCAGTTGGGTCGAGGGCGCCACCGGCGTCGACTCGGTGGACCCGACCACGCCGCTCGAAACCTACGGCCTCGCATCCCGCGATGCGGTGATCCTCTCCGGCGAGCTGGAAAAGAAGCTCGGCCGCCGTGTTGATCCCACCGTCGCCTACCAGTACCCGACCATCACGGCGCTGGCACAGGCGCTCCTCGCGCAGAGGCAGGAAGCGCCGAAGGTTGAACGTCGAGAAGCAACCAGCTCCCACGACATCGCAATCGTGGGCTCCGCGGGGCGCTTCCCGGGCGCGAAGAACAACGACGAGTTCTGGCAGATGCTTATCGACGGCCGCTCCGCCACCGGCCCGCTTCCCCCGCTCCGCTGGGACGAGTACCTGGGCGACCCGGTGGTGCGCACCAAGATGGCCGAGGAGAACACCGACGGCGGGTACATGGACGGCATCGCGTCCTTCGACCACGAGTTCTTCGGTATCTCCCCGCTCGAAGCGCAGAACATGGACCCGCAGCAGCGCATCATGCTCGAGGTGGCGTGGGAAGCGCTCGAGGACGCCGGCCTGGCGCCCAGCGAGCTGCGCGGCGAACCCGTCGGCGTATTCGTGGGCTCATCCAACAACGACTACGGCATGCTCATCGCCGCCGACCCGAACGAGGCGCACCCCTACGCGCTGACGGGCGCGTCCTCGGCCGTGATCCCGAACCGCATCTCGTATGCGTTCGACTTCCGCGGTCCGTCGATGAACGTGGACACCGCGTGCTCGTCGTCGCTGGTGTCGGTGCACCACGCGGTGCGCGCGCTTCGCGACGGCGAGGCCGACGTCGCCCTGGCCGGCGGCGTGAACATCCTGGCCAACCCGTTCGCGTCGCTGGCGTTTTCTGAGCTCGGCGTGATCTCGCCGACCGGGCGCATCCACGCCTTCTCCGACGACGCCGACGGCATCGTGCGTGCCGACGCCGCGGGCTTTGTGGTGCTCAAGCGAGTCGAGGACGCCATGCGCGACGGCGACACCATCCTCGCCGTGATCAAGGGCTCGGCGACGAACTCCGACGGCCACTCCAACGGGCTCACCGCCCCGAACCCGGAAGCGCAGGTGGACGTGCTGCGCCGCGCCTACGCCGACGCCGGCGTGGACCCGCACGAGGTGGACCTGGTCGAAGCGCACGGCACCGGCACCATCCTGGGCGACCCAATCGAGGCCGCCGCGCTGGGCGAGGTGCTCGGCCGCGGGCGCGAGACGGCCGCGCCGCTGCTGCTGGGCTCCGCAAAGTCCAACATCGGACACTCCGAATCCGCCGCCGGCGTGGTGGCGCTGATCAAGGTGCTCGAGGCACTCAAGCACGACACGATCCCGGAGTCCATCAACTTCGCCGGCCCGAACCATTACGTGGACTTCGATGCCGAGCGCATCGAGGTCGTCCAGGACCCGCGCGAGTGGCCGCGCTACTCCGGCCGCCGCGTCGCCGGTATCTCCGGCTTCGGCTTCGGCGGCACCAATGCGCACGTGGTCGTGGCCGACTTCGACCCGGCCGACTACGACTTCGACGTGGTTGAGGATGAGCCGGCGTTCGAGGGCGTATCGATGGTCGCGCTGCCGGTGTCGGGGCTGTTGCCGTCGCGGCGCAAGGAGGCCGCCGGCGTGCTCGCGGACTTCCTTGAGGGCCGCACGGACGCCGACCTGATCCCCGTCGCGCGCTCGCTGGCCAAGCGCAACCACGGCCGCTCCGCCGCTATCGTGCAGGCGACCGGCGTCGAGGAGGCCGTGCGCCGCCTGCGCCAGGTCGCCGACGGCAAGATCGGCCCCGGCATCGCCGCCGCCGACGCGCCCACCCCGATGGGCCCCGTCTTCGTCTATTCCGGCTTCGGTTCCCAACACCGCAAGATGGCCAAGGAACTCCTCAGCCGCTCGCCGCTGTTCGCGCGCCGCATGCGCGAGCTGGACGAGATGGTCAAGTTCCAGGCCGGCTGGTCCATGCTCGAGATCATCGAAAACGACGAGCTGACCTACGACACCGAAAACGGCCAGGTCACCATCACCGCCATCCAGATCGCCCAGACCGACCTGCTCGCCGCCGCCGGCATCACCCCAGCCGCCACGATGGGCATGTCCATGGGCGAGATCGCCGCGGCCTACGGCGCCGGCGGCCTGTCCGCCGAGGAGTGCATCCTCATCGCTACCGCGCGTGCCCGACTCATGGGCGAGGGCGAAGCCATGATCGCCGGCACCGAGCAAGAAGGTGCGATGGCGGTGGTGGAGCTCTCCCGCGAGGAGTTGGCGGAGTTCGTCGAGAAGCATGAGCAGGCTCGTGGCGTGGAACCCGCCGTGTACGCGGGGCCCGGCATGACCACCGTCGGCGGGCCGGGCAAGGCCGTCGACTACGTGGTGGCCGCGCTCGAGGCCGAGGAGAAGTTCGCGCGCAAACTCAACGTGCGCGGCGCCGGCCACACCAGCGCCCTCGACCCGATCATGGGCGACCTCGCCGGCGAAATCGCTGGCCTGAACGCACGCCCGTTGCGCGTGCCGCTGTTTTCCTCCGTGGACCGCGGCGAGGTGTACCAGCCCGGCCAGATCGTCCACGACGATGAGTACTTCCTGCGCATGACCCGCCAGCCGGTGTACTTCCAGGACGCCACCGAGGCCGCATTTAACGCCGGCCACACCACGCTCGTGGAAATCACCCCGAACCCGGTGGCGCTGATGGGCATGATGAACACCGCGTTCGCCGCCGGCAAGCCCGACGCGCAGCTGCTGTACACCACCAAGCGCAAGGTGGACGAGCTGGAATCGCTGCTCGACCTTGCCGCGAAACTGTACGTGAGCGGCATGGGCGTGGACTTCGGCGCGTTCTACGGCGCGGGTGAAGTGGTGCAGGCGCCGAAGACCGTGTTCAGGCAGGTGGACCACTGGACGCCGGCGCGCCCGTCGTCTTCGCGCGCGTCGCTTTTGGGCTCGCGCGTGCGCCTGCCGGGCGGCGAAGTGGCGTTTTCCACCGCCGCCGACCAGATTTTCAGCCCGTACCAACTCATCGAGTCCGCCGCCGCCGAGGTCTCGCCGAACGCGCGCGTGGTGGCCACCGAGGAGCACGGCTACCTGCCGGCGGACGGCGAGGTGACCACCATCGTCGCCTCCTCGCTCGGCGGGGTGTCCGTCAAGGTGTACGACGGTTCCGCGCTGGTGGCAGAGGGCTTCGCTTCCACCATCGACCGCGCGCCGGTGCAGGGTGTCATGGAGCATCCGCGTGACGACGAACCTTCGGCCGATGCCGACGCCAACGACACCGCCGACACCGATGACGCTGTGCGCTGGGACCCCAACTCCGGCGAATCGGTGGCGGACCGCCTGCGCGACATCGTCTCCGAATCCATGGGCTACGACGCCGCAGATCTGCCCGACGAGCTGCCGCTGATCGACCTCGGCCTGGACTCCCTGATGGGCATGCGCATCAAAAACCGCGTGGAAAACGACTTCCAGATCCCGCCGCTGCAGGTGCAAACGCTTCGCGACGCCTCCGTCGCCGATGTGATCCGCATCGTCGAAGACGCTGTCGCCGGCAAGGCAGACTCGCCGCAGCCGATGGCCGCGAACGACGAAGCGCGCGACCCGGCCGCCGCCGCCGAGAAGACCCAGGGCGTGGGCGTTGCCCCGCGCGACGCTTCCGAGCGCATGGTCTTCGGCGCCTGGGCCAAGTACGCGGGTGCGGCGGCGGCTGGTGTGACGTCGGAGTTGCCGTCGATTAGCAAGGAGCAGGCGGGCGAGATCGCCGCGCACCTCACCGAACGCTCCGGCATCGAGGTCAACGCGGACGACGTGCTGGGCGCTGAGACGCTCGAGCCGCTGGCGAACCTCGTGCGCGAAGGACTGGAGACGCCGGTGGACGGCAACATCCGCGTCTTCCGCGACGGCACGGCCAACCCGGTGTTCGTCTTCCACCCGGCCGGCGGGTCCTCGTCGGTGTACGCGCCGCTCGCACGCAGGCTCGGCGACGACGTGCCCGTCTACGGCGTCGAGCGCCTCGAGGGCTCCCTGGAGGAGCGCGCCGCCGAGTACGTCAAGGACATTGAGCGCATCGCCGACGGGCGCAAGGTCGTCCTCGCCGGCTGGTCGTTTGGCGGCGCGCTGGCCTACGAGGTCGCGCACCAGCTGGGCAACGACAAGATCGACTACATCGCGCTTTTGGACACCACCCAGCCGTCCGAGCCGATCCCGGACACGCTCGAGGAGACGAAGGCGCGCTGGGGCCGCTACGCCGCCTTTGCCAAGGAGACCTACGGCCTCGAGTTCGACGTGCCGTACGAGCTGTTGGAGACCGCCGAAGACGCGCTTCTGCAGATGCTCACCGAGTTCCTCGCCACCACCGACGCCTCCGAACACGGCCTCGCGGCGGGCGTGCTGGAGCACCAGCGGGCGTCGTTCGTGGACAATCAGATCCTCAACCACCTCGACTTCACCCGCTGGGCGGATGTGAAGGTGCCGGTGCTGCTGTTCCGCTCCGAGCGCATGCACGACGGTGCGATCCAGCTCGAGCCGAACTACGCGCACATCGACGAGGACGGCGGCTGGGGCG
>ERZ1031113.391-NODE-391-length-9898-cov-14.399167_pt1 | contig 9898 bp, 9 predicted proteins | sample MGYA00518225_ERZ1031113 | MGnify/ENA primary metagenome ERZ1031113 (study PRJEB33718, sample SAMN03159751) | human skin metagenome | collected 2014-05-20 | study: EMG produced TPA metagenomics assembly of the PRJNA266117 data set (Human skin bacterial metagenome and...
GCAGGCGGCTGATCAGCGGCAGCATCTCCTGCGCGAGGGTGAGCTTGTGGTTCCAGTCGTCGCGGGGGTTGGTCGTTTCGGTCAACGTCGCTCCTTTTGCATGTGGGAATCGGGGGCAATTTCTTCGCCCGTAATCGCCCCCTTACTTTAGCGTCCGGGGGCCGCGTGCGGGTGCTGCACCCCCGCGATTGCGCAGCGCTTAGCGCAGGACGTCCCGGTACTTGCCGGGTTCTGGCTGCGGCGCGAAGTTCGGGGACTGGTCTTTGTCCACGAGCACCGCGCGTACCCCCTCTGCGAAGTCTGGTTCGCGGGTCATCATGGCACCCAAGCGACGCTCGTTGTCCAGCGCCCCGGCGAGGTCCTGCGAGGCGTTGGCGGCGAACAGCTCGGCGGCGGCGACCAGGGACGACGGGGAGGCTTTCGCCGTCAGCTTTGCGACGAGCTCCGCCAACTCCCCGTCCAACCTGCCCTGAATCTCAGCCCAGGAACCCTGGAACGTCGGCTCGATGGCGTCGTAAAGCGATGAAAGCTCCGACTCCCCAGGCTCAAGCGCGACCGAGTCGAGGTAGCCTTGCCCCTCTGCGACGAGGCCGTCGAGCACCCCGTCGAGCGTGGCCACCTTGTGCGTGGCCAGGCCGGTGGCCAGCATGTCGTCGGGGGTAAGCCGGTAGCCGGTCAACGCGAGGAACTTCCCCAGCGCCAGCGACGGGCGATCGGGCAGATGCTGCAGCAGCCACGACATCCCGACGTCGGTGACGTAGCCGATGTTCATCTCCGGCATGGAGGCAAAGGCGTCTTCCGTGACCACCATGTGCGAGCCGTGGGCGGAGATGCCCATGCCGCCGCCCATGATCACGCCGCCACACAGCGCGATGTAGGGCTTGGGGTAGTTCGCGATGTCTAGGTTCATGGCGTACTCGTCGGCGAAAAACGCGTCGACCTCGTCGCCGCGGCCCTCGAGGATGCCGTCGCGGGCGGCGCGGACATCGCCGCCGGAGCAGAAGTGCTTGCCGGAGGATTGGACGACCACCTGCTCGATGGCGTCGTCGTCGCGCCACTGCTTCAACGTCGCGTCGATGGCGCGGGCCATCTCGGGGCTCAACGAGTTCAGTGCCTTCGGGCGGTCGAGGGTGATCACACCGGTGGTGTCGCGTACTTCAGTCTTGATCAGATCGGTCATGCTTCCCCAGTGTTCCACATCACACCGGTAGTGTGGGGGCAATGCGGACACCTCGGTTGATTGCGTTGGACATGGACGGCACGCTCCTCGACGGCGACGGGCGCGTGCCGGACGCGTTTTGGCCGCTGCTGGAGAGCGCGCGCTCCCGCGGGGTGACCCTCGCGCCGGCGTCCGGGCGGCAGCTGGCCTCCCTGCAGCGGATGTTCCCGGAGTGCGACACCTTCATCGCGGAAAACGGCGCGGTGGTGGTGCACGGCGGCGAGGTGGTCTCCACCACTGCCCTGCCGGAAGATCCGGTGCGGCGGCTGTTGGCTGAGCTGCCCGGCGCGCCGTTTGCAGCCCACGCCGTGGTGTGCGCGCCGTCGGTAGCCGCCACCGTGCCGCTGCCTCCGGCGGTGGACGCGGAGGTGGACAAGTACTACGCCTCGCGCACCATGCTTTCCGACGAACCTCCGGCCCCCACCATCAAAATCGCCCTGTACGTGGAATCGGACGCCGAACGCGACGCATACCCCTGGGTGAGCGAACTGGTGCCGGAGCTGCGCGCGGTGGTCTCCGGCAAGCACTGGGTGGACCTGATGCACCCCGACGCCGACAAGGGGCCGGCACTTTCGCAGCTCGCCGGGGCTATGGGCGTCGCGGTGGAGGAGACGGCGGCGTTCGGCGACTACCTCAACGACCTCGGCATGCTTCGCGTTGCCGGGCACGCCGTTGCGATGGGCAACGCGCACGAGGATTTGAAGGCCGTCGCCGACGAGGTGGTGGGCACCAACGTCGACGGCGCGGCCGTGGCAAGGCTGGCGCAATGGCTGTCGTGATCGACTTTGCCCAGCCCGCCGATGTGGTCGCCCCGCAGCTGCTCGGGTGCGTGATCACGCACAACGGGGTGAGCATCCGGCTCACCGAGGTCGAGGCGTACCTCGGGGCCGACGACCCGGCGGCGCACACCTACCGCGGCAAAACGGCGCGCAACGCGGCGATGTTCGGCCCGCCCGGGCGGCTGTACGTGTATTTCTCCTACGGCATCCACCACAACGGCAACATCGTGTGTGCGCCGGAAGGCGACGGGCAGGGCTGCCTCATGCGCGGCGGCGAAGTCGTCGCCGGTGAGGAATTGGCGCGCACACGGCGGCAGCGGCCAGACCGGGCACCGATCCCTTACGAGAACCTGGCGCGCGGGCCGGGCAACCTGGGTGCCGCGCTCGGGCTGGGGCTGGGCGATAACGGCACGCCGGTGCGCATCACCCCGCGCGAGGCGGAGCCGGAGTGGGTGGCCGGCCCGCGCATCGGCATCTCCAAAAACGCCGACGCCCCGTGGCGGTTCTGGATCCCCGGCAACAGGACCGTCTCCACCCCACGGGGCGCACCGAAGAAGCGCTAGCTACTTCTTCTTCTTTTTCTTCTTCTTGGACTGCTTGCCCACCTCAAGCTCGGCGGCGACGTCGGGGACGTAGCGGAACTCGTCGCGAGGCGGACGCTCGTAGTCCGTGATCTCCGGGCGCTCCGGGATCTCCGGCAGGTCCGGCTTAATGTGTTCGTACGGGATGGTGGACAACAGGTGCGAGATGACGTTGATGCGTGAGCGTTTCTTATCCTCGCTTTCCACCGTGTACCACGGCGCCGACGGGATGTCGGTGTGGACAAACATCTCGTCCTTGGCGCGGGAGTACTCCTCCCACTTCGTGATGGACTCCAAGTCCATCGGTGAAAGCTTCCACTGGCGCAGCGGATCGTTGCGGCGGGACTGGAAACGCTTGTACTGCTCCTCGTCGGAAACGGAGAACCAGTACTTGCGCAGCATGATGCCGTCCTCAACCAGCAGACGCTCGAAGATCGGCGCCTGGTGCAGGAAGCGGCGGTACTCCTGCGACGACGCGAACCCCATCACGCGCTCCACGCCGGCGCGGTTGTACCAGGAACGGTCGAAGATCACGATCTCGCCGGCGGTGGGCAGCTTCTCCACGTAGCGCTGGAAGTACCACTGGCCCTGCTCGCGCTCCGTGGGCTTCGGCAGCGCCTCGATGCGGCAGGTGCGCGGGTTCATGTACTGGGTGATGCGCTTGATCGCGGAGCCCTTGCCGGCGGCGTCGCGGCCCTCCATGACGATGACCACACGCTCGCCGTTTTCCACCACCCAATGCTGCATCGCTACCAGCTCGGCCTGCAGGCGCAGCAGCTCTTTTTCGTAGGCTTTCTTGGACAGTTTCGGCGGTTTCTTGTCGTGGCTCATGGGTGTAACCGTACCCGCAGGTGCCGTGAGCACTAAAAACGCACGTGAACCTGAGAAGAAAGTGCAATATGGGATTACGGGTGCATTGTTGAACAATAAATGCGATATACTCTCTCTAGTTCTAACCAATACGGTCACCCACCTGCGCAAACGCAGTAGGCGACAACTGATTTCAATACGGATGCCATGCTTGCACACAACGTTTCCGCCGAGGTCCGCCGCGCGATCTCACGTGGCGAATTCGCTCCCGGGCAAAAGCTCAACGAGGTCGCCCTCGCCGAGCGCTTCGGCGTTTCCCGCAACACGTTGCGTGAAGCATTCGCCATGCTGACCGCTGAAGGTCTCTGCGAACGCATCCCCAACCGCGGCGTGTTCCTGGCCACCCCGACGCCGGAGTTCGTCACCGACACCTTCCGCGCCCGCGCCGCCATCGAGCCGGCCGCGCTGCTGTGGGGCCCGGACCTGGACGTCGAACGACTCGACGAGCTGAACAAAGAAGCCCGCGTCGCCATCGAGGAAGAAGACGACGATCTGCTCATCGCCGTCAACCAAGCCTTCCACCACGTCGTGCTCGCCGCGATGGGCTCGAAAACCCTCGGCGACACCATGGACCAGCTCGACGCCTTCCTCCGCCTGGCCACCCTGCCCATCCTGGAGCGCGACCCGGCGTTCAACCGCCGCTTCATCGAGGTCAACGAGCACATCGTCGAACTGGTCCAGTCCGGCGACCGCCAAGCCGCCTCCGACTACCTCCAGGTGCAGCTGATGGAGCAGGCCGAGGCGATCATCGAGATGATCGAGAAGATCAACAACGGCACCGTCTAAACCACCCCCGTCCCAACCTGAGCGCAAGATCACATGCGCCAGGTTGTATAACTAGGGCCATGCATATCGACCTCAATGCCGACCTCGGGGAGACCACCGCGGGCAACCCGGTCGCTGACGACGCAGCCATGCTGGAGATGGTCTCCAGTGCCAACGTCGCCACCGGCTTCCACGCAGGAGACCCCCATTCCATCGCCGGCACCCTGAAAAACGCTGCCGCCCACGGCGTGACCCTCGGCGCGCACGTGGCCTACAACGACCCGGCAGGCTTCGGCCGCCGCTTCATCGACTACGCCCCCGCCGAACTCGCCGACGAAACGCTCTACCAAATCGGCGCCCTCGACGCGCTCGCCCGCGTCCACGGCATGCAAGTGCGCTACGTCAAGCCGCACGGCGCGCTCTACAACACGATCGTCCACCACGAGGCGCACGCCAAGGCGGTCATCGACGGCATCAAGGCGTTCAGCCCTGAGCTGGCCGTGATGCTGCTGCCCGGCGGCGTCGCCGTCGACATCGCCGAAAAGGCCGGCCTGCGCGTGATCCGCGAGGCGTTCGCGGACCGCGGCTACAACCCCGACGGCACGCTCGTGTCGCGCCGTGAGCCGGGTGCAGTCATGCACGACCCGCAGGACGTCGCTAAGCGAGTGCTCCAAGTCGCCTCCACCGGATCCGTCACCGCCATCGACGGCACCGAGGTCAAAGTCCAGGCCGAATCGGTCTGCGTCCACGGCGACTCCCCCGGCTCCGTCGAGCTGACCCGGAGTGTGGTGCACAAGCTTGCCGACGAAGGCATCCGCATCGAGGCCGTACTGTGACATACACCGTCAAACGCGTCGGCACCCGCGCGCTCATCGTCGACCTGCCCGACTTGGGCACCGTCATGAACTTCTACGCCGCGCTGTCCGCCACGCCACTGGAGCACCAAACCGACGTCGTCGCCGCCGCACGCACCGTGCTGGTGACCTTCGACTCGCCCACCGCCACCACCAAAGCGGTGGACGTGCTGGCCGCCTACACGCCTGCCGCCGCGGACATGGGCACGCCGCGCGACATCGACATCGACGTGCGATACGACGGTGAAGACGTCGAGACGCTGGCGTCGTCGCTAGGCATGAGCGCGAGCGAACTGATTGAGTGGCACACCTCCACCACCTGGGTCGCAGCCTTCGGCGGGTTCGCCCCCGGCTTCACCTACTGCGTGCCGGAAGACGCCTCCCGCGCCCTGGAAATCCCGCGCCGCGACTCGCCGCGTACCGCCGTACCCGCAGGCGCCGTCGCCCTGGCTGGCGAATTCTCCGCCGTCTACCCGCGCACTTCCCCCGGCGGCTGGCAGCTCATCGGCACCACCGCCACCCCGATGTGGGACTCCACCGCCACCCCGCCCGCACTCGTCGCCCCCGGCGACCGCGTGCACTACCGCGCCGTGGACACCCTGCCCGCGGACACGCAGACCGCGCGCAAGCACCTGGCCACCCCACCGCGGCGCCCCGTGTTCGCACTGGACGACGCCGGCCTGCAGACCCTCTACCAGGACCTCGGCCGCCAAGGCAACGGCAACCTCGGCGTGACCACCTCCGGCTCCTCCGACCGCGCCTCCGCCCGCACCGCCAACGCCGCCGTGGGCAACAAACGCAACGCCACGCTGCTGGAAAACGTCGGCGGGCTGACCATGACCGCGCTGGCGGAGACCGTCATCTGCGTCACCGGCGCCGACGCCGACGTCACCGTCGGCGGCCGGCCCGCGCCGCTGGCCACCCCGACGATTGTGCCGGCCGGCGCCGAGGTCGCGGTCAAGCCCGCGCGCCTGGGGTTCCGCACCTACGTCGCCGTGCGCGGCGGGCTCATCGCCGACACCGAACTGGACTCGGCGGCCACCGACATGCTCTCCGGGCTCGGCCCGAAGCCCCTTGCCGCCGGCGACACCATCGCCATGTCGCTGACCCCGCCGCAATCCGCGAACTCGCTTCTGTCCAACCCGCTGCGCGTCGAACGCGACGGCGCGGACGTCGTCGGCGTGGTGCGCTGCGTCCTCGGCCCGCGCGACGACTGGTTCGACGCGGACGCCGTGGAGCGGTTCTTCGCCACCACCTTCACCGTCACCGGCGACTCCAACCGCGTGGGCCTGCGCCTCGAATCCGACGCGCCCCTGACCCGCTCGCGCGACGGCGAGCTGCCCAGCGAAGGCATGGTCGCAGGCTCCGTGCAGATCCCCCCGTCCGGCCAGCCCGTGCTCTTCCTGCGCGACCACGCCGTGACCGGTGGATACCCTGTCATCGCGACCGTGATCAATGAAGACGTCGACATCGCCGCACAACTCCCGCCCGGCGGAAAACTCCGCTTCGAGCGCTACACCCTGGAAGGTTAAGGAATGACTCTTTCTGCCGTACTGATCGCCAACCGCGGAGAGATCGCCGTGCGTATCGCACGCACCGCCCGCGACTTGGGCATCCGCTCCATCGCCGTCTACTCCGAGCCCGACACCGGCGCACTCCACACCCAGGTCGCCGACGAGGCGTACCTGCTGCCGGGCAACACCTCCGCCGAGACGTACATGAACATCCCGGCGCTCATCGAGATCGCGCACCGTGCCGGCGCCGACTGCCTCCACCCCGGCTACGGCTTTTTGTCCGAAAACGCCGACTTCGCCCGCACCGTCGAGGAGGCCGGCCTGAAATGGATCGGCCCCTCACCCGAGGCCATCGAGCTGCTCGGCGACAAGCTCTCCGCCCGCGCCCTCGCCGTCGAAGCGGGCGCCCCGCTCGCACCGGGCACCGGCGAGCCGCTGTCCACCTGGGAAGAAGCCCGCGACTTCGCCAGCGAGCACGGCATGCCTATCGCAATCAAGGCAGCCTTCGGCGGCGGCGGCCGCGGCCTGAAGGTCGTCTTCGACGAGGCCGACATCGAGGAAGGTTTCGCCTCCGCCGGCCGCGAAGCGCGCGAAGCGTTCGGCCGCGGTGAGTGCTACGTGGAAAAGTTCCTCACCCACCCGCGCCACGTCGAGGCGCAAGTGCTTGCCGACGCGCACGGCAACGTCGCAGTCCTTGGCACCCGCGACTGCTCCACCCAGCGCCGCTTCCAAAAACTCATCGAGGAAGCCCCCGCCCCGTTCCTCACCGACGAGCAGCGCAGCGCCATCGAAGAAGGCGCCCGCGAAATCATCCGCAAGGCGAACTACCAGTCCGCCGGCACCGTCGAATACATCGTCTCCGAAGACGGCACCGTGTCGTTTTTGGAGGTCAACACACGCGTCCAGGTCGAGCACCCCGTCACCGAAGCCATCACTGGCGTGGACATCATCGCCGAACAGTTCCGCATCGCAGACGGGCTTCCGCTGTCCTTCGGCGACGCCGACCCGCAAATCCATGGTCACGCGTTCGAGTTCCGCATCAACGCCGAAGACGTCACCAACGGATTCGCACCGTCACCCGGCACCGTGACGCGTTTCGACGTGCCCACCGGCCCCGGTGTGCGCATCGACACCGGCGTGCGCACCGGTGGCCAAATCCCGCCCTACTACGACTCGCTCATGGGCAAGCTCGTCGTCTGGGGGCCGGACCGCGACACCGCGTTGAAGCGGGCGCAGCAGGCGCTCAGCGAGTTCGTCATCGAAGGCGTGCGCACCGTGCTGCCGTTCCACCGCGACATGGTCGACGCGCCCGAGATCACCGGCGACAGCCTCGACGTCTACACCGACTGGGTGGACCACAACTACTCGCCGTCGCAAAAACACAGTGACGTGGACATCGAGCACATCTACGACGAGCGCCGCGACGTCGTTATCGAGATCGACGGGCGCCTGCACACCATCGGCTTCCCCGTCGCGCTGCTCGGCGGCGGCGCTGCCCCAGCTGCGGCTGACGCTGCCGCCCCCTCCGGCGACGAGGCTGGCGCGGTGACGTCGAAGTACGAGGCCACCATCGTGGAATGGCTGGTCGCCGACGGCGACGTCGTTGCCAAGGGCGATGCCATTGCGACCGTCGAGGCGATGAAGATGGAATCGCAGCTCAAAGCGCCTCGCGACGGGCAGATCTCGCTTGCCGCACAGCAGGGCGAGCGCGTGAAGGCGAACGCCACCATCGCGACGATTTCCTAGATATGAGCGCGGTCACTGACATACGATGAGGGTGTCTGAAGCCACACCAGCGAAAGGACCCCTATCATGGCTGAGACAATGCAGGCACTCACCTACTTCGGCGAGGGCGACGTGCGCGTCGACACGCGCCCTGTGCCGACCATCTTGGAGCCCACCGATGCGATCATCCGCATCGACACCACCACCATCTGCGGCACCGACCTCGGCATCTTCCATGGCAAAAACCCCGAAATTGAGGAACGCGAACGCGAGCGCACAGGCGAATGGAACGGACGCATCCTCGGCCACGAAGGCATCGGCACCGTCGAAGCCGTCGGCGAGGCAGTGCAAAACTTCCAACCCGGCGACAAAGTACTTGTCTCGTGCGTTTCCCGATGCGGCGCGTGCGAGAACTGCCAAAAGCAGCTTTACAGCCACTGCCAGAACGGTGGATCCTGGATTCTCGGCTACATGATCGACGGCACTCTCGCCGAGTACGTGCGCACCCCGTTTGCCGACACCTCCCTCTACCACCTGCCGGACACACTGGACAAAGAAGTCGCAGTGTTCCTTTCCGACGCCTTGCCCACCGGACACGAAATCGGAGTCCAATACGGCAGCGTCACCCCGGGCAGCGACGTCATGATCGTCGGCGCAGGCCCAGTCGGCATGGGCGTGCTGCTCACATCCCAGTTCTACTCCCCCGCCACCATCACAGTCGTGGACATGGACGATAACCGCCTCGCCAAAGCCCGCGAAATGGGCGCAACCCACACCCTCAACCCCGCAAGCGATGATGTCAACGCCCGTGTCGGCGACATCACCGAAGGGCGGGGCGTGGACACCGCCATCGAGGCAGTCGGTCTGCCTGCAACATGGAAAACATGCGCCGACAACGTCAAGGAAGGCGGAAACATTGCTGTCGTCGGCGTGCACGGGAAACCGGTGGAGTTTCCGCTCCAGGAGATGTGGATCAAAAATCTCACCGTGACCACCGGTCTCGTCAACGCAAACACCACAGGCATGCTGCTTAAGGCAGTCCAGAACTCGGACCTGCCCATCAAGTCTCTGGCTACCCACCACTTCACGTGGGACCAGCTCGGCGAGGCATGGGAGACGTTCTCGCATGCCGACGAGCACCAGGCGATGAAGGTCATCATCGACAACGTCTAGCCGAAGAGTTGGTCGAGTGCTCCGCGGTCGGTGTTTTTCAGGTGATACCCCCGCGGTGAGACCCACCACGGTGCGCCCCTGATCATCGCGATGTGGCCGCGGGACTTGCGCCAGGGGGCGTCGTCGTTGACCCGGTTGTGATAGCGGCATAGCGGCACCAGGTTGTTCATGTTGGTGTAGCCGCCGTGTTTCCACGCGTCCACGTGGTGGATCTCCGCACCGTACGCCCCGTGGCGGCAACCCGGGAAGGCGCACACGGGTGAGACCATGCAGGCCATATCGCGCTGTTTCTGGTTGGCGAAACGCTCGGTGTCGTACAGATTCACCGCCCCTTCCTCCGGGTGGAAGGCTGCAACCTCGAGTGTCTCGCCGAACTCTTGCTGGAGGTATTCGGCGCCAGTCATGGTGGTGCCGTCGG
>ERZ1031113.392-NODE-392-length-9875-cov-13.010183_pt1 | contig 9875 bp, 8 predicted proteins | sample MGYA00518225_ERZ1031113 | MGnify/ENA primary metagenome ERZ1031113 (study PRJEB33718, sample SAMN03159751) | human skin metagenome | collected 2014-05-20 | study: EMG produced TPA metagenomics assembly of the PRJNA266117 data set (Human skin bacterial metagenome and...
CGTCGCGGGAGTCGACGTCCTGGTCGTTGTACTCGGAGTCGTCACCGTCGAGACGGCCAGTCTGGGTGACGGTGATGTAGTTGGTCAGACGGCCTTCCTGGGTGTCGCCGTCGCCGAAGGAGAAGGACACGAGGTCTGCTTCCTCACCCGGGTTGATCGGGTTGGACAGGGTGACCTCGAAGATGCGTGCCTGCTCGTCCTCGTCCCAACCCAGGTCGCGGGCGTAGCCGCCCTCGCGGGTGGTGGTGGTGATCAGGCGGTCAACGTTCTCCGGGCCGTCCTCGGTGTGGACGGCGACGCGGAAGGTCACAGCCGGGAACTCGCCCCAGTAGCGCTCGTTGCCGACGTTCTTCACGCGCAGCGCGGTGGAGCCGGCGAAGCCCTTCGCCTTCGCGGAGGACACGGTGAAGTACGGCTCGAGGTCCAGGTCGTGCTCGGCCTCGTCGGTGGACTCGTCGTCGACAGCCGCTTCCTTCTTGTCGGAGACAGCGTCGACCTCGATGGCACCCTCGGTCTTGTCGGTGGTGTTTTCGTCAGCCTTTTCGGACTCCTCCTTGGCCGCGTTTTCGTTATCGGCGGCGAGGTTGACGTCCTCGTTGCTGACGTCGGCGGTCTTGTTGTCGTCGACCTTCTCCACGTCGTCGATGTTGTCGCCCTTGTTCAGGGTGTCGACGTCCTTGTCGTACTCAGCGTTCGGCTCGTCCTTGACCTCGGTGGTCTGCGCACCCTTGTTGGGAGCCCAGGAGTCAGCCGGGGTGTCGAAGTTCTTCACGCGAACCTCGTTCTTTACCGGCATGTTTGCAACCCAGGCGGTCGGGGTTGCCCAGGTGCCGTTAGGCAGGCAGCGCTGCTGGGTACCGGTCATGGTGACGGTGCGGAAGCCGTAGGTTGCTTCGCCGGTGTTGCCGGCCGGCACGTCGTACGGGCCCACGGTCTGGCCGACGTTCCAGGACAGCTCTGCGGAGACGTCCCAGCCCAGGGACTTAGCCAGGGAGTAGCCGATGTTGCCCTCAATGCCCTTCTTGGAGCCGGAGCCGCCGAGATCCAGGGTCTCGGTCTTGGAGCCGTTCACGGAAGCGGAGACCGTCTGGGTACGGGAGAGATCCTGCTGCAGCGGGATTGCCTCGTCGGAAAGGTTCGTGGTGGAGATGGTGCCCACCGGCAGGAAGTTGTCCTTCACCTTGTACACGACGGTGCGGTAGTCCTCGGTGGAGTTGCACACCGGGCGCGGGTTGAGCACGTTCGCCTTCAGGTGGTCGGAGCCACGGTACGTGTGAACGATCGGGAGCTTGTCGTTGTTCGCCGGGGTCTCGGGAGCGGACTCCTCGAGAGTGGCTGCATTCGCGGGAGCGATGGCAGCGCCAGCCATCAGAGCGCCGAGAAGCGCGGTAGTGATGCGTCGGGTGTTACGGGTCATACGTTGTCCTTTCCTGTGAAGCTTCCGCCAGCGTCGCTAGCGGACGGGGTGATTACTTACAGGGATCAACGTAAGGACGTCACGGTCGTGTGACAAGGAAATTTTGGAGTCTCGGCACCTTCGTGCCCAATGCCGGTACTTTTGTTCAGAACCGGAGGGGACTACTGCACTTGCGGTCCGCGCCCGTTGAGCACGGTGACCACAAGGTCGAGGCGGGAGGAAACTCCGTACGCCGAGAGCAGTTTGGAGACCATCTTCTTTACCGTGGACTCGGAGTAGCTCAGGCGCTTCGCGATGTCGGCGTTGCTCAAGCCGTCGCAGAGCAGCTCGAGCACTCGTTGTTCGATATCGGAGACACCAGACGGGACATCGATGGCGGCCTTTGGGCGTGCTCCACGATCATTTTGCGGAACTTGTGGCTCCCGCTGTGAAAGGTGGGGAAGCAGCTTGTTCATCGCGGCAGGCGAGATCACGGTGCCGCCTGCGACAGCCTGCCGCACCGAAAGAATGATTTCCTCGCGCGGCTGGCTTTTCAGAATGTAGCCGCGCCCGCCGTGGTCGAGGATGTCGAGCATCGCGGTGTCATTGTCCAACGAGCTGATCGCCAAAAACGCGGGGGCGGACCCGCGGGCAGCGAGGTTGCGCAGCAGCTCCGCGCCACCCATGTGCTGCATGTAGACATCGGAGAGCACCACATCCACGTCTAATTCGGGGATGCGGTCTAAAGCTTCGGATCCGTCCGAAGCTGTCTCCACGACGGTGATGCCCTCGGCGCTGTCGAGGTAGCTATTCAGTACCTCACGGACCAACGGATCATCGTCGACGAGGAAAACCCGGATTGGGCTTTCGGAGGTTGTTCCCATGGAGCGTTACGGTGAACTTACTTGCACCACAGGCGACCGACCATGCCGCCGCACTCGAAGGTGTCGCCAATAGCACCCGCGGCATACGGAACCGCCACAGTCTGCGCTTCTGCCGATGCTGCAGGTGCGATGGCGATGAGACCGGTTGCCATCAGGGCGGAGGCGGCTAGGCGAGCAAACTTTTGCATTTGCGTATCCTTTCGTGAGCTAAAGCTGCTAAATCGCTACATCGAATTATGAGTGCCCACGGTAACAGTGTGCAATTTTTTTGGTCGTGTAGGGGAGAATACGGTACGAAAGTGCCCTCCGGGCGTTCGGTAGATCTACTTTCGTTCCTTCGGCACGGTGAGGTGATAGCGGAAAGCCTCGCCTTGATAGCCAGCGTCGAGTGCCGCGCCGTCCTCCTCTAGCAGTGAGGCGACTTCCCCCAAACCGACACCGGTGCTCATTTCGACAGCATGCTCCTGCGGGGCTCCGAAATTCTGTACCAGGATTTGCACGTCGTTATCGTCTTCGACTGCGGCCACAATCACTGGCCGGTTCTTGTCGGCGTACTTGATTACGTTGGTCTGGATCTCACGGAATGCGGCTGGAGCGTGGCGAAGCGCAATCGATTTCAAACACTCGCCGTGCATGCCACTTTCAGCGACCGTGTAGCCGTGGCTGCGTAAAGCGTCCGAAAAGGACTTCAACGCGTCAATCAGCGGGGGAGCAGTCATTGTTTCTTCCTCACGCAAAGCCGAATGATCGTCAGAGCGCATGAAGCGAATGAGCTGGCGGACCTCTTGCATCGATCGTCGCGCATCCTCTGCAATGAGTTTCGCTGCCTTAGCTGTCTGCTCATCACCGGACATCGCCAAGGCCTCGCTTCGAAGCACAACCGAGGTAAGGGAGGACGCAACGGATCCGTGCAAGGCTTTTACGGTTCGATCTCTTTCGCGTTCCAGCTCAGCTTTAAGGCGTTCAGCTTGTCGTTCTCGGCTAAGAAGGAACGATCGGAGGACAAAGCCCGTGGCCCATGCAGCGAGCAAAAATACTCCGAGGAAAGTGGCGGTGTCAGCTGAGTTGGGTACAAAAATCTTTGTTGAGAAGTCCGTTTGCGCGAGGTACCAGAGCAGCGCGGTAACGAGGACGCCACGTGGTGATCGAGTCCGCAACCCCACCACAGCGACAACGGCGAACATGCCGATGATGATGATCGCGCTGCGGTACTCGGGTGCTACCGCGGAAAATTGCAGCAGAAAGCCGTATCCCAACCCAGCGGTGACCGGGGCGAAAAACGCGGCGACGATGAGAAATACCGCGTAGAGCGCCACCGCGAACCGAGACCACTCAACGGCAATGGGAGCCCCGGGCAGTGCAAGCAGTCCAAGAGTGAAAAGAAGAGCTGCGAGCGCAAAGCCAATACGCCAAGGGCGCGCCGCCGGTGAAAGAAGGCGGGCGCGCACGAGCTCCTGAAACGTAGGCACGGCCAACAGCGTAGCGCCCGCAACGTAGTCTGGAGCTATGCCATTGGATTTCCAGCAGCCGTTTACAGAGCGCACTCCGCGTGTGGTTAATGCGGGGAAGTTGAAGAGGGCGCAAGCTCGTCGTAAAGCAAAGGCTTTCTTGGCGGAAGGCGAAAACGCTGTGGAAGCCGCCGTGGCAACGGGGGCGGCGACCGACCTCTTTGTCACCGAAGCTGCCGCCGAACGCTTCGAGGAAATCGTGCGGGCGGCGGGCTACATGGATGTGTACACGCACGCGATCACGGACAGGGCGGCGGATTCGCTCGCGGACGCGGTGACGTCTACAGGCATTTTCGCGGTGTGCCGCCCTGTGCTGTGGACCGTGCCGAAGATTCTCAAGGGCCGTCCGAAGCTGGTGGCTGTGTGCGTGGAAACCAACGACCCCGGCAACGCTGGCACGATCATCCGCATTGCAGACGCCGTGGGTGCGGACGCGGTGATTTTCGCGGGTGACACCGTGGACCCGGAGTCGCCGAAGGTGGTGCGCTCGACAGCTGGTTCGCTGTTCCACATCCCCGTGGCGCGCGACCGCGACGTGCGTCGCGTCATCGGACAGCTCGAAGACGCCGGGCTGTCCACCTTCGCCACCACCATGGACGGCGAGGTGAACCTGGCGGCCCCCGGGGAGACGCTCGCGCAGCCAACTGCGTGGCTGTTCGGCAACGAGGCGCATGGGCTTAGCGACGACATCCTCGCGGCCGCCGACCACCGCGCCTCCATTCCGATTCAGGGCGGGGCGGAGTCGCTGAACCTGGCCACTGCGGCGAGTATCTGCCTGTGGGAGTCATCGAAAGCGCTCGCTGAGGAATAGTTGCGACTGATGGATTTTGCGCGCCCGCCCTCGCGCGGGCGCTATGTCGAGCGATAGGTAAAGTGGTGGACGCTTTTGAACCGACACCGCTGCGGTCTGTGTAAACAGCGCAGCGCACTTGTGGAAAGGTGCGGGTGAACACAAGCGTGGCCGAAAACGCAAACCCAACTCCGGAAATTGAACTGACCGAGGACGCCCTGAACAAGGCTGCGGACGAGGCGATCGCTGCCTTTGAGGCGGCCGAGGACCTCGCTGCGCTGGAGGAGGCGCACCGCGCGCACCTGGGGGAGAAGGCCCCGATCCTGCAGGCCCGCCGTGCACTCGGGACGCTGCCGAAGGATCAGCGCAAAAATGCTGGCCGGTTCGTGAACATGGCCCGCGGCCGCGCAGAAAAGGCCTACGCCCAGCTGCGCGTGCAGCGCGAAGCGGAGCACCGCGAGAAGCAGCTGCGCGAGGAGAAGGTGGACGTCACCCTGCCCACCTCCCGCACGCAGGCTGGGGCGATGCACCCGATCACCACGCTGTCCGAGCACATTGCGGACATCTTCATCGGCATGGGCTGGGAAGTCGCGGAAGGCCCCGAGGTGGAGGCGGAGTACTTCAACTTCGACGCGCTGAACTTCATCCCGGACCACCCGGCCCGCACGCTGCAGGACACCTTCTACATCGGCGAGGAAGGCTCCAAGCAGGTCATGCGCACCCACACTTCGCCGGTGCAGGTGCGCACCATGCTCGAGCGTGACGTGCCCATCTACATTGCGTGCCCTGGCCGCGTGTTCCGCACCGACGAGCTGGACGCCACCCACACCCCGGTGTTCCACCAGGTGGAGGGCCTGGCGGTGGACAAGGGCCTGACCATGGCGCACCTGCGCGGCACCCTCGACCACCTGGCCAAGGTGCTGTTCGGCCCGGAGACGAAGACGCGCATGCGCACGAATTACTTCCCGTTCACCGAACCGTCCGCTGAGGTGGACGTGTGGTTCCCCAATAAGAAGGGTGGCGCGGGCTGGATCGAGTGGGGCGGCTGCGGCATGGTCAACCCGAACGTGCTGCGTGCCGTTGGCATTGACCCGGAGGTCTACTCCGGCTTCGCGTTCGGCATGGGCCTGGAGCGCACCCTGCAGTTCCGCAATGGTCTGTCGGACATGCGCGACATGGTCGAAGGCGACGTCCGTTTCACCATCCCGTTCGGCGTGCAGGCATAAAGGAGACTCTCGATAATGCTCATTTCCAAAAACTGGATCGTCCGCCTGCTGCAGAACGCAGGTAGCAAGGACTTCAACCCCACCGACGAGGAGCTCGACGCGGGCTTCGTGCGCGTCGGCTTCGAAACCGAGGGCTACGCGCCGCTTCCGGAGGTCACCGGCCCGCTGGTCATCGGCCGCGTCGCCGAGATTGAGGAGCTCACCGGCTTTAAAAAGCCGATCCGCTACTGCCAGGTGGACGTGGGCCAGGCCAACGGCACCGGCGAGCCGCAGGGCATCATCTGCGGCGCCCGCAACTTCAAGCAGGGCGACCTGGTCGTCGTGTCGCTTCCGGGCGCGGTGCTGCCGGGCGGATTCGAAATCTCGGCGCGAAAGACCTACGACCACATCTCCGCCGGCATGATGGCGTCTGCTGCTGAACTTGGGCTCGCCGCAAAGAGCGAGGGCATCATTACGCTTCACGACGGCGCCGCTACCCCCGGCCAAGACGCCCGCGAGATTCTGGGCTCGGACGACACCGTCTTCGAGGTCAACGTCACCCCGGACCGCGGCTACGCACTGTCAGCCCGCGGTTTGACCCGCGAGATCGCCTCCGCCTTCGACCTCGAGTTCGCAGACGTGGCGCAGGATCCTGCGATCGCCGGCATCGACCTCTCTGGTGTTCCAGCCCCGGCAGGCGAGACCATCCCGGTGACCGTGGAGGAATCCACCAAGGCCAAGCGTTTCGGCGTGCGCACTGTCGAAGGCATCGATGCAAACGCGGTTGCGCCGTTCTGGATGCAGCGCGAGCTCATGCTCGCCGGCGTGCGCTCGGTCAACGCCGCAACGGACGTGACCAACTACGTCATGCTGCTGACCGGCCAGCCGATGCACGCCTTCGACGCCGACAAGATCGCCGGCGGCCTGCGTGTGCACAACGCCTCCGACGGCGAGAAGTTTGAAACGCTCGACCACGTCGAGCGCACGCTGAGCGCTGAAGACGTGGTGATCAGCGACGACAACGGCATTCAGTCGCTCGCCGGCATCATGGGCGGGACCACCTCCGAGATCTCGGACGAAACGGTCAACGTCCACTTCGAGGCCGCAACCTGGGATCCGCTGACCGTGGCGCGCACTGCACGCCGGCTGAAGCTGAGCTCGGAAGCCTCGCGCCGATTCGAGCGCGGCGTGGACCCGCAGCTGGTGGAAAACGCCCTGGACATTGCGTGCGCGCTGCTGGTGGAGATCGCTGGTGGCACTATTCATGCGGGCAGGACGCTGGTCGGTGACGTCGAGAAGCGTGATGCGATTGCGATGCGCGCCGCGCGGCCGGCTGAGCTGATCGGTGTGGATTACGCGCGCGAGACCGTGGTCCGCCGCCTGCAGGAGGTCGGCTGCGAGGTCGCTGGCGACGGCGACGAGCTTCAGGTCACCCCGCCGACCTGGCGCACCGATATCACCGTGCCGGTGGAGCTGGTCGAGGAGGTCGTGCGCCTGGAGGGGCTGGACGACATCCCGTCGATCCTGCCCACGCCCCGTGGAGGCCGTGGTTTGAGCCCGCTGCAGCGCCGCCGCCGTGCGGTGACCCACGCGCTGGCGTACTCCGGCTACGCGGAGATCATCCCCACGCCGTTTATCGCCAACGACACCTTCGACACCTGGGGCCTGGACGCAGAGGATCTGCGCCGCAACACCGTCAAGGTGCAGAACCCGCTGGATGCGGACTACGGCATCCTGGGCACTACGCTGCTGCCGCCGATGCTGGAGGCTGCTGGCCGAAACGTCGCGCGCGGTCGCGGTGATGTGGCGATCTACTCCGTGGCACAGACCTCGGAGAAGCGCGCTGACGTCTCGCCGCTGCCGGACGTGTCCGAGCGCCCGGCGGACGAGGTCGTCGCGGAGCTCGTTCAGTCGCTGCCGAAGCAGCACCTCCACGCCGCGACCGTGGCACTGGGCAACACGGAGCTGGAAGGCCCGTGGGGCACCGGCCGCGCCTACGAGTGGTCGGACGCCATCGAGGCAGCCCAGCTCGTTGCCCGCGTCTGCGGCGTTGAGCTGGACGTCCAGGCGGCCGAGTACCTGCCGTGGCACCCGGGCCGCTGCGCTGAGCTGCAAGTCGACGGCGAGGTGGTCGGCCACGCCGGCGAGCTGCACCCGCAGATCCTTGAGAAGCTGAACCTGCCGGCGCGCACCTGCGCGATGGAGATCGATCTGACCGCGATCCCGCTGGCAGAGCGCCTACCGGCGCCGCGTCTGTCGGCGTTCCCGCTGCTCAACCAGGACATCGCCCTGGTCGTCGACGAGGCTGTGGCAGCCGAGGATGTGCGCCGCTCCGTCGAAGAGGGTGCGGGCGAGCTCGTCGAGGCAGTCACGCTTTTCGACGTCTACCGTTCCGAGAACCTCGGCGAGGGCAAGAAGTCGCTCGCATTCGGCCTGGCGTTCCGCGCCCCGGATCGCACGCTGACCGAGGAGGAGGCCTCCGAGGTACGCCTGAAAGCGGCCGAGTTGGCCAAGGAGCGCTTCGGCGCAGAGATGCGTGGCTAAATAAGTTTTCCGTGAATAACTTCCACGCGACTGCATAACTGATACAGTGACGGCCATGTCAGAAGGCAAGGTTGTCAAGGTAGCGGTCGCGGGGGCCACGGGCTATGCGGGCGGTGAGATTCTCCGCCTGCTGCTGGGACACCCGGCGTATCTCGCGGGGAAGCTAAAGAACGGCGCGCTCACCGGGGCGTCCAACGCCGGCCAGAGCGTCGGCGACTTTTTCGCCTTCCAGCACGAAGGCGTCCTCCCGGACGTGATCACCATGGCCAAAGGCTTGGGTGGGGGACTGCCCATCGGCGCGACCATCGCCCGCGGCAAGGCAGCGACGCTTTTCACCCCGGGCTCGCACGGCACCACCTTCGGCGGTAACCCGGTGGCCTGCGCTGCAGCAAAAGCAGTGCTCGGCGTTGTCGACGAGGCCTTCCTCGCCGAGGTGCGTCGCAAGGGGCAATTGCTTGGCGACGCCGCTTCGCAGATCCCCGGTGTCACCCAGGTCCGTGGGCGAGGGCTGATGCTCGGGTTGGTGCTGGATGAGGCGGTGGCGAAGCTCGTCGTCAAGCATGGGTTCGAAGAAGGCCTGATTTTGAATGCACCAGGTGAAAACGTCATTCGACTGACACCTCCGCTAGTGATCAGCGACGATGAGATTGCTGAGGCGATGCAGCGCCTCGCCCGCGCAATCGATGCAGCGAAAGAAAGGAGCTAGACCGATGGTCAGACACTTCCTGGCAGACGACGACCTGACACCAAGCGAGCAAGCCGAGGTGCTCGCACTTGCCGCGGAGCTGAAGCGCGACCCGTTCTCGCGCCGGCCGCTGGAGGGGCCAAAGTCGGTCGCCGTGCTATTCGACAAACCCTCCACCCGCACCCGCTACTCCTTCGACACCGGTATCGCGCAGCTCGGTGGACACGCGATTGCCACCGAGAGCGGCAACTCGCAGATGGGCAGGAAGGAGAACTACCAGGACACCGGCGCGGTGCTGTCTCGGTTCGTCGAGGCGATAGTGTGGCGCACCTACTCCCACGACAACCTGCGGGAAATGGCGGAAACCGCCACCGTGCCAATCGTCAACGCCCTGTCCGACGACCTGCACCCGTGCCAGATCCTCGCCGACCTGCAAACGGTGATGGAAAACTTCTGCCCGGACGAGGGCCCGGCGGGGCTGAAGGGGTTGAAGGCCGTCTACTTGGGAGACGGCGACAACAACACGGCGAACTCCTACCTCATCGGTTTTGCCACTGCCGGCGTGGACATCACCGTCATCGCGCCGGAAGGCTTTCAGCCGCGCGATAAGTTCGTTGAGCGCGCACGGCGCCGCGGTGAGCAAACCGGTGCCAAAGTGGCTATAACTTCCGATATCGCCGCGGCGGAGGGCGCGCACGTGGTCATCATGGACACGTGGGTGTCCATGGGCATGGAGGACGACGGCAAGGACCGCCGCACCCCGTTTTTGCCGTACCAGGTGGATGCTGCCCTGATGTCGCGCGCGGCCGAGGATGCAATATTCTTGCATTGCCTTCCCGCGTACCGCGGGAGCGAAGTCGCCG
>ERZ1031113.394-NODE-394-length-9825-cov-15.774923_pt1 | contig 9825 bp, 7 predicted proteins | sample MGYA00518225_ERZ1031113 | MGnify/ENA primary metagenome ERZ1031113 (study PRJEB33718, sample SAMN03159751) | human skin metagenome | collected 2014-05-20 | study: EMG produced TPA metagenomics assembly of the PRJNA266117 data set (Human skin bacterial metagenome and...
CAGCGACGAAACCAAGCCCAGCGACGAAACCAAGCCCAGCGACGAAACCAAGCCCTCTGAAACCCCTGAACCGGGCGCTGACGGTAAGGACGGCAAGGATGGCGAGCCTGGCCGCGACGGCAAGGACGGCGTTGATGGCAAGGATGGCGAGCCTGGCCGCGACGGCAAAGACGGCGTTGACGGTAAAGACGGCGAGCCTGGCCGCGACGGCAAGGACGGCCGCGACGGCGAAGACGGCCGCGACGGCAAGGACGGCCGCAATGGCGAAGACGGTCGCGACGGAAAGGACGGCCGCGACGGCAAGGACGGCCGCGACGGCAAGGACGGCCGCAATGGCGAAGACGGTCGCGACGGCAAGGACGGCCGCAACGGCGAGGATGGCAAGGACGGCGTTGACGGTAAAGACGGACGAGACGGTTCCAACGGCATGAACGGTGCCCCCGGCGCACCTGGTCGTGACGGAGTCGACGGTCAAGATGGCCGCGATGGTCTCAACGGTCTCAACGGTCGTGACGGTGTAGACGGCAAAGACGGAAAGGATGGCAAGGACGTCGATACGTCCTCGATGGTGGGTTACTCCTTCCTCGCTGCAATCCTTGGTGGCGGTCTCATCGTGTCTGTCTTGGGCGCGATGGACTACCTCTACCTCCTGGGCTACCTGCCCAAGGAAGGCATCCCGTGGCGTGCTAACCGCTAGTTGAGGAGGCTTTCTGCGGTGTAGCCGAGATAGCTCACGCAGATAGTTTGAGGCCACATCCCCGGCTCTTAGCCAGGAGGTGTGGCCTTGCGCTTTTCGTGGGCTTGTTGATCGACGGTTGCGCTGCCACGTGGTTATCATTGCGGCATGACAGTAAAGACCACGCCGTACATTTCTTTCCCTGGTAACGCCCGCGACGTATTCGAGTATTATCATTCGGTTTTCGGTGGTGATCTCGAGATGCTGACGTATGGCGAGCAGCTAGATAATGGAGTTGAGTTCCCCTTCGATCCGCCACGTGACGCCATCGCTCACGGCACCCTTCGCGGTCCTTTTACTCTTGGCGGAGGTGACGATTTGCAGAACTCTTGCGATCGCCTCACTCCAGGAAATATCGGATTCACCGTCGAGTCTGATTCCGTGGAAGAAGCTGAAACGATCTACGCTGCGCTAGCCGACAGCGGCGATGCGTCCATGCCTTTCGCCAAGGCGCCGTGGGGCGACTACTTCGGCATGGCGATCGACCGTTTCGGTGTTGGCTTTAATATCACGGTCCCAGCTAGTGCTAGCTCTCTGGACAAATAGGCTCAAAGGATGATTCGGGCCGAAGGGATCGACCTGAATAGGGCTACGCACGAACGTGCTCATGATGTGGCCGCGATGCTCAGTGATTTCAACGCCGAATTCGATACCCCGTGCCCGTCAATCGATGTTCTTACAGAGCGTTTTCAGCGTCTTCTTCGGCGCGATGACGTCATAGTCTGCATCGCTGACGGTGAGAAGTTACCTGCCGGCTGCTTCGACCCAGCCCCTACTATGAGGGGCCTATCGCGATGCTTGAAGAGCTTTACGTTCATCCCGAGCTTCGAGGGCGGGGGATAGGCACTGCCATCATGGACCTAGTAGAAACCGCAGTGTCTAAAGCAGACGTCATCGAGATCCAGATCAATGTCGATGAAGTGGATGTTGACGCTCGCCGCTTTACGAGGGACGCGGATTCTCACATTACGAAGACGGGAACGGTTACCGCATGTTTTGCTACTTCAAGGAGCTCACGCGGTAGCCGCATGAGCCCCCGTGGTTGCCTAAGGGTAAAGGGAAAGCTGGCCAGAAAAGCTATGAACAGCCGGAATGCTGTCGGACTAACAGTGTCTGGTTTGGAGACATCGTTCCGGATGTCTCACCACATCGATTCTCTGCGGCTTTCCACACCGAAGTGGCGGCTGCTGAAAATAAGTCCGTGTGAGGCCCAGCTCTGCTGCTTTTAGCGCTTTCAGGAGCAGTTCTAGAGGTGTGTCTCAACCTATGAACGACAACTGAGGTCGCAACCAAGCCCCAGCTATCGCGTTTAAAGACCGCAAATGGGGCACAATCTTGGCCCGCATAGTTGCCTGTCCTGAGGAGTATCCGTGACGTTGCGGCTATCCGAGTTCCGGGGTCCAGCCCACAGCCCTGGGTCTCGCACACCTGTCACTGTCATTCACGGTAGATAAGGGCGAAAAATTTCAAATTTCTGGCCCTTATCTACCGTGAATGTGGCCTTAAGCCTAAATGTCGGCTCCGAAAACGAAAAATCTCGAGACACCGACCGGAACGATGTCTCGAGACTTCGAGTCTTTTGCGAAACCACCAACTCACCTGCAACGACCCGCACCACAGCGGTGGTTTCCGCCGGTTTCCGTGGCCGGTTCCGTCGGTTTGGTGGGCCAGGGCAGGGGCGGTGGTGTTTCGTCCTTGTCGGCGGCTATGTATTGCGGAAGGGCGGCGAAGCCTTGAACGGAGCGTTGAGCTAGTCCGGTGTCACATATGCTGCGAAGTCAGACACCTAAAAGGGTAGAGAAAGAGCATTTTGTCTTTTCGCTCTCCATGGGGCGCTTTGGAAGCGCCATAGCTTCTACCGCCTCATTGTATTATGGATGAATGACTGCTCGGAAGAAGGCCTACTCTCTACCTAATCGAGTCGATGTTTCGACAATTTATATTGATGAATCGGGTGCAAAGAATTCGAGAGGCGGATTCTTTGTAGTTGGTTTCGTTAAGGTGCGGGAGCCGTATGTCTTGGCTCGTGCTATTAGACACCTTCGCCAAAAACACCGCTTTCATGGAGAAATTCATTTTGCGCAGATTTCCAAAAAACAGATGCCGTTTTACTTTGATCTGGTTGAAGAACTAGCAAGTGCCAACGTCAGGGTGGGTGGTTCCGTCTACGACTCGCAACAATCCTTCAGCGATGATTTGGCGACTTGGGAGCAACAGTCGCTAATGGCAGCAAAGCTGATACGCGGAAATATTAACCGGGGCGAACTCGTTAACGTTTTCCTTGATTTAGTCCAGACTCCTCAAGGTAAATCCGCCGCAAAGGTGGTAAAAGATCAGGTAAATAAGCGAATGGGGTCTAGGAGTGTCATCGAAGCGTATGACGTCGATTCAAAGTCAACAGACTTGATACAGCTTGCTGATGTCGTCGCAAGCTCAATTAACTATGAGCGATGTCATCAACAGGGGCGCGTCACAGCGAAGGCTCGCGTAGCAGCACGTCTCCGAAGGGCACTGGATCTGGATGCTTTTGACGATGTTCAAGCTGGAAAAGTTAATATTCTAACTATCAACGACGAACTCAAATACAAATAGAGCGGACTTGACTTGTCAAAAGTGGGTTTCTAGTGGTATAGTTGTCGATGTGCTGAGACTTGGGTTCACCTCCCACTACCTTAGCACCTGGTTGCGGTTGGTTACCGCTGTCCCAGACTAGCGCATGGTTTCGTTGCGCATTCAGACTTGACTGGCCCTCCTGCATCTCGTATGCAATGGGGGCCAGTCCTCGTTTTGCCGGTTTCCGTGGCCGGTTCCGTCGGTTTGGTGGGCCGGGGCCACAGTCAGGAAAGGCCCGCAACGCGGAGCTGGCTGGGCCAGTATGGCACAGCAGGCGACAGGGTGCAGGGGGAGAGAAGGAGGCGGAGGGGAGAGAAGGAGGCCGGGCTGTGGGCCGGAGCGGTCTACGCGTCGCTTACGCAGCCGCAGAGACAGCCCCAGCTACCTATTTGTACGTTCGTCCCTTCTCTGCGTACACCTGGGTGGCTGTAGCCGCCTGCGCAATTGACTTCCTTGTGTCTGGGTCTTTTAGATCCAGTAACTTGAGGCTATCTGCATTTGTGCCCGACAGCGATAGAATCTCCAGGAACTGATCACCGAACTTGTCTGCGTAATCAGCTAGGGCGCGCAGCTTGTCTAGGGCATCGCTTAAGTGCTCGCCGTGCGGGTCAACAATGGATGGCATAACCTTGTCACCTACAACACGGAAGAAAATGAAGTCAGGTTGCATGTTCTTCCATGCGCCGGTCGAGTCTTGATAGACCGCGGTCACTGCATCCGCACTTGCCCGTGATGGATTTCGGTACCAACCGAACGAGTCGGTACGTCCCTGCTCGGTCTCTACTACCTTCTTTTCCCATTCGTTGAGTTTCATCGGAGCGCAGCCATCGCTTCCTGCAAGGATATGGCCTGCATAGCGCGGGTACTCTTCAAATTCACCTCCCTTGGACTTGTGTCCAGGAGGTACCAGTCGGTTCGTCGGACGAGTCAGTAGCTCACTTACCGGACTCACGGCCATTTCACGCAGTGCAGTATATGCGGCCTTTCGACCGTCAGGAAGCGCCGCGATGTTTGCGCGAGATGCGTCGAGCCAATCGGTAGCCACCTTGTTTGCGTCGTAGCAGATTTCATCCTTCACGCCGTCAACGTTGCTTAAGGATGCGAGGGAAAGACGCGCCTCATCAATAAGTTCGTCCTCGTCTGCGTACTCACCAGCATGTTCCTCAACATATGACGTAATCCACAAGTCAGCCAGTGCACGGGTAAAGACCGGAATGGATTTCTGGTATGCCTCTTCGATCACACGCTGGTCGGCGTACAGGTCAATGTCGTCAGTATCCACCACTTCACGGTCAGCGTAGGCGTAAACGAGTTTTACTGTCTCCACCCGCTGAATGTCCTTGCGGTGCGCACTAACCTGCTCCTTGTACCTCACCATGTAGCCGTTGACAATGGATACCAGTTCCTTTTCGGCCTCCATTTTTCCTCCGTCACGAATACCATCACGCTCCAGCTCAATTCCCAGGTTAAGCAGCATCGAAATCGGCTTATCAGACCGTTTGGGAGCCACCAGGCGAGGAAGCGAGGTAAACACCTTCCATACAGCGTCACTATCCCTCAGCATCATCTGTTGAGCAGCGGGTTGCGGTGCTAACTTACTGCCGGTGTCTTTGTGAGCCTCGGTGTCCTCAGCTAAGGCAGGTACTGTGTTCGCCGTGGTGTGGGGAGGTGTCCCCGTGGGAGTTTTCGCCTGCGGGGACGTGTCGTTTTGTTCGGACTCCTTCTCCGGCAGGGGCGTAACCCGAGACTGCGGCGGGGTATAAGGAACCAGTTTCTCCGGTTTAATGACAGCTATCGGATCTCGATCATCATCACCATCATCATCCTTCCCCTCGTTGGTGCTGGAATTGATACTTTTTACAATGTCGTCAGCTGCGTCACGGTCGAACTTAGGAAGGATACACAGCACGGAGTTCAGCTCTGCGTTTCCCTCGATTCGACGAGCCAGCGGGGAGCGCACCATACGTCCAATAACCTGAGTGATATGTGCCTTGTCTTTCGCGGTACGATACGACACCATCACTTCGGCACGGGGGCAGTCCCACCCAGTAGACACTGCGGTTTTGGCAAACAACACGCGAATGTGCGTGCGATCTTGGACTGTTTGTGGTTCCACATAGGGAACCATGGTGGTGCCTGCCTGGATGTTGCTGTGCTCACCGAAGACCTGAGCAAAGGAATCTGGGTGAATTTCTGGCCACCCCTCGTAGATAGCGTCAATGGCCTGCGACAAATCCTGCGGAGTGGCCTTATCCCGCATCTGAACCACCATCAGCGGAACTACTTTTTCCCCATCGGAATCCTGGCTTTGGTGGTAGTCCTCCCAACGGCGAGTAGTTTCCTTTAAGACTCGTGCCGCTTCGCGCACTAGGACACCATCGAAACTAGCTCCTTCTTCGTTAGGAATGCGCAGCTCAATGGTGTCTTTGATAAGACCAGACTCTTGCACCTCGGAAACAGGTACTTCCACATCTTCAAGGACAAGCCGCGAGCCGGACATATCGTTAATCATGTCTTTGAACGCGCCAGGAGTTGCCGAAATACCCAAGACCGTGGGCATGGGAGGAACTGGAGTGGCATGTCCCTCAGGCGTATGGCCCTCGATCATCCGGCGAAGGATAGTCACTTTATGCTTGTTTTGCTTCTTTGCTCCGCGATGGGCTTCATCAACGACGAGATACAGGTTGAGGTTATCGGATTCGATGGTATTGCGGATCGTGTCCCAGATCGTGACTTGCAGCGTATCGGAGCGCGACATTAAGGCAGCGTCGGTATCAGCGGTGCCTCCGGTGAGCTTGGTGCCTTTGCCAATTTTTTGAGTGTTGAGGAAATAGATACAACCCGGTTCAAAAGTAGGGAGGTTGAACGTGTTGTCGATTTCCACTGTGCGCGAAGCTAAGTCGCTGGAGGCTCCCTCAATACGGAAGCGGGATTGCTGATTAAGATCTGGGTTATCGGACAGCCACAGAACGACAGCCTTAGCGTCTGGAGTGTGGTCGTCACTTGGCAACAGCAGCCGCTCAAAGACGCTGGTTGCGATAACGGTCTTTCCCGCACCCGTGGGAGCGGAGAGTGCGAAGATGGTCTGATCCGTCGATTCTTGGGCGCGAGCTAAGCCTTCCATGATGCGATATGCAGCAGTTTCCTGATATGGCCTAAGCGTGTACTTCATTAGACGGTCTCCCTGTTTTGCTGGAATGCGAAGTTGTTAAGGTACGTCGAGTACAGGCGTACCAGCTCAGCATCGTGGTTGCTCAGCTCGCGAGCCATGGACTCAAACACTAGGTCGTCGTTGGTGACAATGTAGACAACGTTCACGCCAGTGTGATTGCTTAATTCCTCGTCGAAGGTGGTGGAGGCGGCGACATTTTCAATGATGGCGTAGGATTCGGCAATATCCCACCCGCGCTCGGGGATAGTTTCGATAATGCGCCCCGTTTGCCCTGCCCGCATCCACAACAGCGGAGCGATGTCGGCGAAAGCGTAGCCGTGCCGCACGCGCGTTAGCGGCTGGTAGGTCAGCGTGAAGAACCGGGCATTGGCCTCGAATCCGTCTGACATGGGGAACTCGTCGGTGAACTTGTAGTCACCCTTAATCGGGTCACCTTCTGGGGTTCGTCCCGTAATCGCTGCTTCCACACGCGGCTTGGTCACGTAGTCGCAGATACCCCACTGCTCCCACTCGGTGTCTCCGGGCCGCAGACCCTGCTTGCGCAGTTTCACCTGCTCGTCGGCGGAAACCTCGTTGTTCGTCACGGAGATGGATCGGCGTCTGCCACCGTCCTGCTTGTTCAACCGCATTACGGCATGAGCCGTGGTGCCGGAGCCGGAGAAGAAGTCAAGAACCGTGGCGTCCGGTTTGTCCTTGACGAAGAAACGCAGCGCGTCCTCCACGGCGTACAGGGACTTGGGGTAGGTGAACTTGGAACCGCCAAGGCACGCTTTTGTGATTCCGACACCATAGTCGCCCGCACTATGCGATTGCTTTGTCCACGTGGTCATGGGGCGCACGGGCTTGCCGTATGTGCCCGTCAAAATCGCGCCCTCATCATCGAACCCAAGGGTTTCAATGGAGCCGTCTTCAATCGCCTTGATTGTTCCCGATTGGAGAAAGTAGACCGCACGTTTCATGTCTCCCGGTTTCCATGGCCCGAACCTCACGTAGCCCTTTTCGTGGTTCTGGGTAAAAGTTTCTGTTTTCAGACCCCACGTGGCCTCATCGCCATTCGCAGATACCGGAAACACGGCAAATGTTCCGACAGGGGGTACGTATTCCGAACGTTCCGCACCAATGGCTAGTGGCTCACCAGCGGAAACGAACTTGCCGTCCATTTCAGAGAAGTGGAGCGGGTAGAACAAGTTTGGACGTGCGGTGCGTTTTCCGTTCGCCCCCCTGCGCATGAGTCCGTCCCACCGAATTTTCCGCTCCGTGGAAGGACGCAGCATGTCGTCGCTTCCGGGAACCACCGCGGCGTTTCCTACGAATACGAAAAATATGTACTCGTCCGAACGCGAGAACATATTCATACGGGACGAACCACTCGGATTAATCACGCTACTTACCATCTGAACCCGGGCTTCGGGGAACATCTGCTCTAGCAGCATGCCGAGACGCAGGTATTCCTTCTCGTCGATGGTCACAATGAGCACGGAGTCGTCGGGGTTGAGCAACTGTTTCGCAACCAAAAGACGACGTTCCATAAACGATAACCACTTGGAGTGGCGATAAGCGTCGTCACCGTCCACGTAGTCGTTGTTGTACTTCCAGTCCTTCGCGCCCGTGTTGTACGGCGGGTCGATGTAAATGCAGTCGATGGAGTGGTAGTGCGTGTAGGTCAACATTTTGAGCGCGTGGTAGTTCTCCGCGTTAATCACGCTGTGAAACGGCGCGGTCGGATCGTCCGTGCCGATCACTTCTCCGGTCTGCACCAGGCCAGGATAAATAGTGTCGTTGTGCTGAGCGACGACTACGAGATCATCAACAAGAACACTATCGCGTATCTCCGGCTCGGTGTCCTGCTTAGGTTGGAGTTCTACTAGCCGGGCTACACGGCCTAGTTCATTGTCTTTACGTAGCCAATCTACGCGCCACAGGCGAGTGTCAGGGGTGTCTTTGGAGCCGCGTGGTGGGAGGATGTGCACGCTATCGCCACGTCGTACAGGACGGCCTGGAAGCTCCACGCTTTCTGGAAGGTGACGCTCAAAAACGAGTCCAAACGTACGTTGATTGTGGCTAGACAGCTCCGCTTGAAGGTCTGCTCCGAGCCGTGGGTTTTCCCTTTTCAGCTGGTCTAGAAGGTCAGAAAGGCGTGACATTGAAGTGTCCTTTAATCAGGCAGTTAAGTTGATGAAACAATAGGTTTAAGGTTAGTCGACAACAAGCCTCAGGAAGTGGACGGCACCTTGGCACGTCCCCTAAGACCACCCCTGCATCGACAGAAGACCCCAGCCGCAACCACTGTGGTGCGTCTGGGGTCTTCTGTGTGTTATAGCGTCGGCTGGAACAACCGCTGTAACCCCGGCTGTAACCCTCCCCGTAACCCTCCCTGTAATACCCGCTGTAACTCTCCCTGTAACGCAGCCTGTAACAAAGCCTGGTTACTTCCGTCGTCTGGTTATGTCGGCCTCGCAGTACATTTCGTCGGCCCAAACATGCAGGTGAAGCCCCCGGTAGGGAAGCAGGGTGCGGATGGCGTCGTGGGCGAAGCTGGTGCCGGGCTGTGGTTGTGGTTGGAAGAGTTCGCGGATGTCGGTGAGGTAGTCCACGCCGGGTTGTTCATGGTGTGGGGCGGTGGCGCGGGGTGTGGTCAGTGTGCAGCGCAGTACGTGGTTGGGGTGTGGGTGTGTGGGGATGTTGAGGGTGAATCCTGGTTCGTTGTCGGGGTCGGTGATGGTGGTTTCGGTTTGGCTTAGGGTAAGCGGTAGTGCGTCATCTGTGCACGCGCCTGCGTGGATGCGGATGAATCCGCGTGGTTCGTCCCAGGTGTCGTGGTCAACCCGCAGGAAGGTTAGCCGCAGCGGGGTTGTAGGTGTGCTCATGTAGGAAAAGACGCGCAGGAGCTTGGCGTGGTTGTCGCTAAAAAGTGAGTCCTCGCCCATGACCCGGCGGTGGATGTGGCAGGTGGAAAGTGCCAGCATGGTGTCTTCAGCTGGGGCATGGTTGCGCAGCGTGTCGGAGAGCATGGCGGCGTGGTGGGCGGTGGTTTCGGTGGTGTAGTACTCGCACGTGTGTGGTGTGGGTGGCATGGTGGCGGCTTTCGGTGTGGTGGTGTGGTGGTGTGGTTTTGCGGATATGCAAAGCCGGTGGTGTTCACCCTAGGGGCAGGTGGTGGCAGGTTCGTTAAAAGTGCAGCACGCGCGGGGGTGGCATAACTCGATGTTGGGGTTGGGCCAGCGGGAGGACACAACATGGAGAGTGCGGCACGTGAGCTGTCTCTTATACACATCTCCGAGCCCACGAGACTCCTGAGCATCTC
>ERZ1031113.395-NODE-395-length-9821-cov-15.543314_pt1 | contig 9821 bp, 8 predicted proteins | sample MGYA00518225_ERZ1031113 | MGnify/ENA primary metagenome ERZ1031113 (study PRJEB33718, sample SAMN03159751) | human skin metagenome | collected 2014-05-20 | study: EMG produced TPA metagenomics assembly of the PRJNA266117 data set (Human skin bacterial metagenome and...
ATCGACGCCGGCGCCACCGTCGCCATCGCCTCCAACCTGAACCCGGGCACCTCGTACACCTCCTCGATGAACTTCTGCGTCACCACCGCGGTGCTGCAGCAGCGCCTCACCCTCGACGAGGCCATCGAAGCCGCCACCACCGGCGGCGCCAAAGCCTTGCGACGCCACAACGTCGGCGACGGCAAGGACCCCCAGGGCCGTCCGGCGAAGGGCACGCTGGTGCCGGGCGCGGCCGCCGACCTGCACATCCTCGACGCCGAAAACGCCATCAACCTGGCGTACCGCCCCGGCATGCCGATCACCTGGCAGACCTGGGTCGCCGGCAAGAAGGTCTACGGCTAAATGCCTCGCCCGCTTTTCGACGCGCACTTCCACGTCATCGACCCCACCCACTCGCTGGTGGAAAACAACGGGTTCATGCCGGATGCGTTCACGGCCCAGGACTACGTCGCCCGCGTCGACGGGCTGGGAGTGGGCGGAGGTGCGGTCGTCTCCGGTTCGTTCCAAGGGTTCGACCAGGGCTACCTCACCGAGGCGCTCGCGGTACTGGGCCCCAACTTCGTCGGTGTCACGCAGCTTCCGGCGGACGTTTCGTCGAAAAGCATTTCGGAGCTTGACCGCGCCGGTGTGCGCGCAGTGCGCTTCAACCTCAAACGCGGCGGCTCCGCGGGTGTGGACGACCTTGAGCTGCTGGCTAACCGCGTTTTCGACGTCGCCGGTTGGCACACCGAACTCTACGTCGATGCCCGGGAGCTTCCGGATCTCGAGCGGGTGCTGACCCGCCTCCCGCGGGTGAGCATCGACCACCTGGGCATGCACGAAGACGGGTTGAAGGCGCTGCTGCGCCTGGTGGAACACGGCGCGATGGTCAAGGCAACCGGGTTCGGCCGCGTTGAGCTCGATCCCGCCAGCGCCATGCGGGCGATCCTCCGAACCAACCCTGGTGCGCTTATGGTGGGCACGGATCTCCCGTCCACCCGGGCGCGCCGCCCCTTCGCGGTGGCCGACCTCGCCTTGGCCGAAGAAGTGGCTCTGGAATTGGGCGGCGAGCAACTTGCCGACGACGTGTTCTGGAACAACGCCGCTGGGTTGTACCGCTTGGCAGCGCAGTAACAGCGGAGCGTTCAGAGCGTCCGGAGCGTGAAGCGCGCCGCCAGCGCCCCGGCACCCCGCCTCAGCGCAGGCGCGGGTCCAGCGGTTCAGCTTCTACAGGTAGTCGTAGTTGATCTCGGTCTCCGGGTCGAAGAAGACGACGCCGCCTTCCATCGGGCGCAGGTAGATGGTGTCACCGTGATCGACATCGATGCCGCGGGGCACCTTCACCGTGATTCGGTCGCCGCGGACCGCGATCACTTCGTCGGCCTGCTCCTGACGGTGCCCGTAGACGTATAGGTCAGAGCCGAGATGCTCAACGATGTCTACCTGAACCGGCAGACCGTAGTGTTGGCCGGGCTGGTTCACACCCACGATCTCCCAGTTCTCCGGGCGCACACCGACGATCACGCGCTCGGACTCCACCTTGGCTGCTAGCTCGCGGGGGATGAAGTAGTCCATGGCGTGGCCCTTGCCGCCAACGACGTGGCCATCGATGAAAGGCACGTTCTCAATCAGCGTCATCGCGGGCGAGCCGATGAACGACGCCACAAACGTGTTGCCCGGATTGCTGTACAGGTTCGCCGGAGTGTCCACCTGTTGGAGAATGCCTTTCTTCAGCACACAGACGCGGTCGCCCATGGTCATCGCCTCAGTCTGGTCGTGGGTGACGTAGACCGTGGTTGTACCCAGCTTGCGCTGTAGCTGCAGAATCTGCGCACGGGTGGACACGCGCAGCTTGGCGTCCAGGTTGGACAGCGGCTCGTCCATGAGAAAGACCTTGGGTTCCCGCACGATGGCGCGGCCCATTGCGACGCGCTGACGCTGGCCACCGGACATAGCGGCCGGCTTCTTGTCCATGAGGTCTTCCAGCTCGAGCATCTTCGCCGCGAAGTCCACCCGCTCCTTGATGGTCGCCTTATCCACCTTCGCGTTTTCCAACGCGAAGGCCATGTTCTGGCGGGCCGTCATGTTTGGGTAGAGCGCGTAGGACTGGAACACCATGGCAACGTCTCGGTCGCGCGGCCGCGTCTCGGTCACGTCTACGCCGTCGATGAAGATCTGGCCTTCATCCACCGGTTCCAGCCCAGCGAGCATGCGCAGCGTGGTCGACTTGCCGCAGCCGGACGGACCGACGAGAACGAGGAACTCGCCGTCGGCGATGTCTAGGCTGATGCGGCTAACCGCAGGTGGGCGTGACGGGTCGTAGATGCGGGACGCTTGACGGAATTCAACTGGTGCCATGTGCGACTCCTTTTCGTGCTCGAGCCAGCCCGGGCTACTTATCCAGCTTCGGAGCGATGTCGCGGTCGATGACCTGCTGGGTTTCGGTGTCCAGGTCAGCGAAGACCTTTTCCACGTCCTGGCCACCAACGGTGATCTTGTCCAGTGCTCCGCCGATACGCTTGCCGCCACCCGGAACGAACACACGCGCGTAGTCCTGCGGCTTCGTGTTTTCGTTCAGCTGCTTGATTGCGGTCTCGGCGTTCGGATTCTCGTCCAGGAACTTGCGCTCCTCCGGGTTCTCCAGCGCGTCCTTACGCACCGGCATGTACCCGGTCTTCTGCGAGAACTTGATCGTGTTCTCGGTGTTGGTGATGAAGTCGATGAACTTCACCGCGTTCTTCTTGCGGGCATCCGAGATCCCGTTCGGCACGGCCAAGCCAGCGCCGCCGGTGGCCGCGGACGGGCCGGGGCCCGGCAGGTAGGTGGTGATGAACGGGATGGTCGCGGAGTCTTTCAGGCCGCCGAGGGAGCCAGTGGACTCCAGCAGCGCCGATGCATTGCCGTTGCCGAAAGCAACAGTTGGGTCGGTGCTGATCTCAATGTGGCCCTTCTGCACCTGGTCCTGGAGGAACTTCGCGGCCTCGATGGTCTTCGGGTCGGAGAACGTCGGCTCCCACTCATTGGAGTATGCGCCACCGAACGCCCACACCATGCCCTGGAAGTACCAGTCAAGGTAGCTGGAGCCATCCGGAATGGTCAGCGCCGGGTGGCCGGTCTTTTCCTTGAGTTTGCCCGCCCACTCATCGAACTCCTGCCAGGTCTCCGGGCCACGATCCGTCGGCAGACCCGCAGCAGCCAGGTCGTCGGTGTTCCAGTACATGAGGTTGGTGGAGCGGGAGTAGGGCACGCCGTAGTGCTTCCCGTCGTAGAGGTAGTCGTCGCGCAGGGTATCCACGTAGGAATCGGAGTCGATGTTTTCGGACTCCCACAGCTCGTCCAGTGGGGTCGTGGCGTCGTTCAGCGCAAAATTGAACCAGGTCACGTCCGAAGCGACGATGACGTCCGGCAGGTCATTGCCAGCAAGCGCGGCGTTGAACTTCTGCGCCAACTCCTCGTAGTTGGCACCACCGTCGACCAGCTCGACGGAAAGGTCCGGGTTTTCCTTCTCAAACGCGTCGATGAGCTCCTGCTCCAGATCACGGGACTTACCCGGGTGGTTGGACCAGAAGACAATCTTGTTCTCGTCGCCTGCAGCGTTTCCGCCTCCGTTGCCGCCATCGCTGGTAGACCCGCCTGCGCAAGCAGTGAGGGAAACAGCGGTCAGAGCAGCAAGAGCTGCGGCGCCGAGACGCTTCGTCAGGGAACTGGTGGACATGGGGTTCTCCATTCTTGAATTGGTACGGGGAGTTTGAAGCGGGTCAGCCCTTGACGGCGCCCGCGGTGAGGCCCTTGATCATCTGCTTCTGCAGGAGGATGAACACGATGATCATGGGAAGCGTGGTCAGCACCGTGCCAGCCATCACCGGCGCCCAGTTGGTCAAGCCTTCCGCGTCCTGCAGCCGGGTCAGGCCGACTGGCAGCGTGGCTGCGGCCGGAGTGTCAGTGATGAGGAACGGCCAGAGGTACTCGTTCCACTCGTTGACGACAGTAATGAGCAGGAACGCCGACAGAGTCGGCCAAGACATCGGCAGGACCACCTTGAACAGCCGGGTGAAAAAGCCGGCGCCGTCCATTTCTGCTGCTTCCATAATCTCGGCTGGCAGGGACTGGAAGTGGTTGCGCATGAGGAAACAGCCGAACGCCACACCAGCCAGAGGGACGATGACACCGGTCCAGGTGTCGCGCCACCCCAGCGAGGCAGCCAGGGCGTAGTTGGAAATGATGGTGATCTGGTTGGGCACCATCAGCGCAGCGATCACCAGAAGGAAGAGCAGATTTCGCCCCGGGAATCGCAGAAACGCGAAAGCGTAAGCCGACAGCACCCCGAGGACGACCTTGATCACGGTAAGGATGAGGGTGATGCCGATGGAGTTGCGCAGATACTGCGGGAACCCAGACGTCTCCCACACACGCGCGTAGTTTTCCGGCACCAGAGGGTTGGGCCAGAACGTGATCGGATCCGAGTAGACATCCTGGTAGGTCTTAAACGAGGTGATCACGATGAAGTACAGCGGCACCAAGATCATGAGCACCGTGAGCACCAAAGCGGCATACCCCAAAAACTTCATGCCTTTTGAGCTAGCTTCGGCTGGCGCGCCTTTACGCTTGCGCTGCGCATCGGTGATCACAGGTTCGCTAGACCCCTGGCTGCCGGGCACCGGCGGCAAGGAATCCTCATCGCGCACTATCGCCGCCGGGCGCTGCTGCGCCGGCTTCGCGGACTTGCTGGATTCAGCTGAGAACTGCGTCGACATCTACTTGTCCAACCTCTCCTGCAGCTTGATTTGGAGCACGGTGATAATCAGGACGACGAGGAACATGATCGTGGCTACCGCAGCGCCGTAACCTGCGCGGCCGTTCACGAAGGTTTCCGTATAGACCTGGAACACCATCGTCGTTGTGCCATAGGTGAATGGACCGCCCCTAGTCATCGCGTTGATGACATCGAAGACCTGGAACGAACTAAGCAGCACTGTGATAAGGAGGAAGAACGTGGTGCCTCGCAGCTGCGGCAGCACAACCCGAAAGAAGTGCCGCGACGCGGACGTGCCGTCAATCTCCGCCGCCTCATCAAGGTCGTGCCGGCGCCCCTGCAGCGCAGCCAAGTAGATGACAAAGACGTAGCCGACGTTCTTCCAGATGTAGGTCACCGTGATCATGAACAGCGCCCAACCGGAGTTCTGGTAGAAATTCGGCACCGGAATGTGGAGAAGGTTGAGGAAGTACTGGATCAATCCGTAGCGGGGATCGAACACAAACTGGAAAGCCACACCGATGGCTGCGCCTGCGATGACATACGGGGCGAACACCATGGAACGCACCGCCGCACGTCCGAACAGCTTCTGGTCCAGCAGCACCGCGAGCGCAAGCCCGATCACCATCGATCCCGCCACTGCGAAGAACGTAAAAATCAGTGTGTTCCAGACGATGGTCTTGGTCTCCGGGGCTTGGAACCAGTCGATGTAGTTCTGCAGCCCGACCCACGTCATCGACGGGGAGGAGATGTTCCAGTTGTAGAAAGAGATGCGGATGTTGTCCACCAAAGGGCGGTAGGTGAACAGAATCAACAACAGGAGGTTTGGGCCGACCAACAGCGTGGCCAGGCCTACCTGGCGCCAGTCAATCTTCCGGCGGCCTTTCCGACGGGATGCCGCGTACTCCGCGGAGACCTCTGGCTCCACGGAGATTGCCGGAATTGTCGTACTCATGGGGAGCACCGTAAGCCCCGTCCATGAACGCACAGTTAACTGAGAGTTGTATTAAAGAGAACGTTGCGCCAACGGATCGTGCGCGTCACAAACACCAATATCGTGCGACAACAGCACAATCCTGGCCGCCCCGTTTGGCGCTACATTCTCAGCCTGCGCAAAGAAAGCAGTCACCCGGGGCGTTCAAGAATCACGCACGCGCTAGATGGTCACCTGACGGGACCTGATGTTGTCCAGCTGCTTGCGCTCGTCGGCGGTCAACGCGGCGTCGTTGCTGTACTCGGCCTCGATCTGCCTGTTCAGCGCGGCCAGCGCCTCCTCGTAGGAGCCTGCGTCCACGGACGGGTCGAGGTCGAACACCGGCACGACCAGGCCGTGGGTGCGGAAGGCGCCGGCGAACTTGGTGCCTTCGCCCAGGTTCAGCTCGCCGCGGGCAGCGATGCGGGCCAGCGCGGAGAGCATCTGCGCCTCGTTGTCCTCGGTGCGCACCCAACGGATGTGCGCCTTGCCGCCGCCAGGGTTGACCCACCAGATCGCGCCCGGCAGGTCCACGCCGACCTTCTCGGACGGCAGGACAGCGTCGTTGGCCTGCTGTAGCGCCTGCTGGATCTGCGGCGGAACGGCGGCACCTTCGGGGAACCACCAGGCAAAATCGTCGTAGGTGGTGATGTCGGGCACCACGGAGGTGTCGATAAGCGAAGCGAGCTCCGGCTGCGAACCATCGGCGACGGTGGACTGCAGCGTCTCGCCCGGCGCCGCATCGACGACCCAGTTCAGGGCGTACGCGAGGTCGCGGCCCGGGTTCTGGGAGTGGGAGGTGACCTGCAGGGCAACGAAGCGCTCGCCGCCCTCGGACTCCTCGCGCACCAGCGCGGCGCCGGCTCCCGGCAGCACGGTGACGATGTTCACCGGGGTGCCCTTGATGTCAAACTTAGCCACGGCGGACGGCACGAACTCCTGCAGCGCGACCAGGTCGGCCTCTGCGGCCAGGCCGCCGAACGGGCGGGGGTCCTTCTGCAGCTTCTCGCGCTCGGCTGCGCGGGCGGCCAGCTTGGCCTCGCGGCGGGTCATGCCCTCGGGCAGGTCCTCGCGGTTCTTCTTCTTTTTCGGCTTGCGTTGCACCATGCGCGCAATCGTACCGGCCACGCTACGGCCGCGAACGCTACGCCAAGGTCTCTAACGCGATATGCGGCAGGTCGGTGCCGATCAGCGACGCGCCGTGTTGCTGCAGCCAGATCATGTCCTTAGGCAGATTCACGGTCCACACGTAGGTGCGGAATTCTCCGCCGAGCAGCTCGGGGTGGGCCTTCGCCATGCGTACGCTCGGCCCGGCGCCGCAAGCACCCACTGGTTCGAATGCCTCCTCAACAAGCAGAAACGTCTCAAGTTCCGGCAAGAGACGCTGGAAACGTTCGACCGCCTCCGGGTTGAAAGAGATCAGGTGGACGCGCGGATCACGTTCCATGCCTCGGGAGCGCAGCACGTCGGCCACGGCCTCTTCCAGCACCCCGCCGAACGGCGACGGGTGCTTCGTCTCAATGAGAATGTGCTTGCCGGGATACTGATTCAGCAAAGTCAACAGCTCGTCCAACAGCATGATCTGCTGCGGATCGTCCTCGGTGCCGATGTTGAGTTGGCGGAGCTCGTCGAGAGGCATCTGCGCCACCTCGCCAGAGCCGTCAGAGGTGCGGTCTACGGTCAAGTCGTGGATGACCACCACCTGTCCGTCTGCCGTCAGGTTTACGTCGCACTCGATGCCGGCGATGTCCAGCTTGAGCGCCTCCTCGAAGGAGCGAAGGGTGTTTTCCGGGTACAGGCCGTTGAAGCCGCGGTGCGCGATGATTCCAGTCATATTTCCTCCCTACCCCGCCACCGCCGCGGCCGGCACCTGCCCGTACGCGGCCAAAGCGACGTCCGGCAGGTCGGTGGCGATGACGTCGACGCCATTGTCGGCGCACCAGCGCATTTGGCGCGGGGTATTCACGGTCCAGGTGTAGGTGCGCAACCCCCGGTAGCCCAGCAGCTCTTGGCGCAGTTGCAGGTGCTGCAGCGCAGGCCCGACGCCGTAGGGGCGGGAGAGCATGCGGCTCTTGCGGTTCCACCGCATCTCTTTCAGGCGGAACAGGTAGAAGGTTTCCAGCTCGGGCGCCATTTCGGTGAAGTAGCGCACGGCGCGGTGGGAAAAGGAGATCACGTGCACGTTTTCGGATTCGTGCAGCCCGGCGTAGCGCAACGTTCGCAAGGTCTGCTCGTCCACCTCGGGCCCGTAGATGGTGGGGTGCTTCGTTTCGATGTAGATGTGCTTGTCCGGGTAGTCCTGCATGAGTTCGAGCAGTTCTTCCAGGCACATGATCTGCTGCGGCTCGTCTTTGGTGCCGCAGTTGAGCTCCCGCAACGTCGAGAAGTCCAGGCAGTCCACGCGGCCGCGGCCGTCGGTGGTGCGGTTGACCGACGCGTCGTGGAAGACCACCACGCGCCCGTCGCGGCTGAGGCGCACGTCGCATTCGATGCCGTGGATGGGCAGCTTCAAAGCTTCTTCGAACGCCCGGCGCGTCAGCTCGGGGTGGTGTCCGGAGAATCCGCGGTGCGCAACAATCTTGGGCATCTTCTCGCTCACGGCTGCGAGGCTACCCGCGCGCAGCAGCCCCCGCGACCGGAACATTTTTGGAACAATCGCTTCCGTGCCTTCCAATTTCCTCGTCAAAGCCCGCACCGCTTTAGATCAGCTGCCGGACGCGCTGCAACGCGCGCGTTCGCGCTATTCCGTCAAGCGCGACGGTGTGCTGGCGTTGCCGATGGGCGTGTTGGAGGTGCTGGCTGACATCTCCCCGGGCGTGCGCATGGGTGGTCTGCGGCGCTTGCCTCCGAGTTTCCGCGCGGGGCTTGCGGGGGCTGAGGTGGCGACGTGGGGTGCGGTGTCGCCGTCGCTGCTGCCTCACAGCTGGTGGGCGACTGCCGCGAACGTCGGTGTGTTGCAGGGCCTGGGCCATGGCTTTGCGACGGTAGCTTCGCAGGCCCTCCGCCCCGTCCGCTCCGACGAACCGCAGAGCTTGCTTCCCGGCCCGGTGCGCCTGGCCATGACGGGTGTGACCGCCGGCGTGTTTGTCACGTCGCTGCACCGCCGCGCTCACCAGGAAAAGCTGGTGGAAAGCGACGAGAAGTTCAAGGTCAGCCCGCAGATCCTCGGCATCACGGTGGGCACGCTGGGCTACGGCGTGGTGCTGCTTGTCGGCGATGCGATCCAGACGTTCATCGACGCGATCAACGAGCTGCTGGGCAAGAAGCTGCCGCCGGTGGCGTCGTGGCCGCTGGCGATCGCGGGCGGCGGCGCGCTGCTGATTCTGGTTGGCGACCAGATGGTGGTGCGCCGCTTCGCGGTGCGCGTGAGCCGCCAGGCGCAGGAGCTGGACCGCGAGTTCATGCGCGGGGCGGACCAGCCGAAGCGGCCTGAGCGTTCCGGTTCGCCGGAGTCGCTGGTGGACTGGAACACGATGGGCCGCCAGGGCCGCGCGGTGGTGGCCGGCGGCCCCCGCAAGGAGGACATCGAGCGCCTCGTGGACGGCGGGGCGATGGAGCCGATCCGCATCTTCGTCGGCCTGGACACAGAGCGCGACCAGGCCCCGGACTTCGAGGAAATGGCCGCCGTCGCGGTCGAGGAGATGCACCGCACCGGCGCGTTCGAGCGCAGCCACATCGCGGTGATGTCGGCGGCGGGCACGGGCTGGATCAACGACTTTCACACCTCGGGTTTCGAGTTTGTCACCCGCGGCGACTCGGCCGTGGTGGCCATGCAGTACTCCTACCTGCCCTCGGCGTATTCCTATTTGGCGGACCGCAAGAACCCGGTGAACTCCTCGCGCGTGCTCATCGAGGCAATCCGCAGCGAGCTGGAACAACTCGACCCCGAAACACGCCCGAAGCTCTACGTCGGCGGAGAATCGCTGGGCGCGTACGGCGTGTCGGACGCGTTCGAGACCGTCGAGGAGTTCCTTGAGCAAACCTCAGGCGGCGTGTTCACGGGCACGCCCGGCTTCGCCAGCAACCACAGCTACCTCACCCGTCACCGCGAGAAGGGCTCCCCGCAGCGCCTCCCGCTTATCGACGGCGGCCGCCACGTCCGCTTCACCGCCCACC
>ERZ1031113.397-NODE-397-length-9755-cov-7.310619_pt1 | contig 9755 bp, 3 predicted proteins | sample MGYA00518225_ERZ1031113 | MGnify/ENA primary metagenome ERZ1031113 (study PRJEB33718, sample SAMN03159751) | human skin metagenome | collected 2014-05-20 | study: EMG produced TPA metagenomics assembly of the PRJNA266117 data set (Human skin bacterial metagenome and...
ATGCTCAGGAGTCTCGTGGGCTCGGAGATGTGTATAAGAGACAGTCTCTCGCCTGGCGGAAAACCGGAAGGCGGTGTGAAGCCGGAGAAGCCGGGCAACAAGCCCGGCGACAAACCCACTGAGAAGCCGGGTGACAAACCTACTGAGAAGCCGGGTGACAAACCCACTGAAAAGCCGGGTGACAAACCCACTGAAAAGCCTGGTGATAAACCGGCTGATAAGCCGGGAAATAAGTCGGACAAGCCGACGGGCAACGCGGTGCAGGCCGAAGGCGGGGACAATGCGCTCGGCCAGCTGGGTGCGTGCTTGGCTAATAACGACGAGCTCGACGTCTTGCTGCTGATGGACGAGACGAACAGTCTGGTCAACCGGTGGGACGACGGCAAGAAGGTCGAAGGTGAGCCGGGCGCGGACCCGGACCACTTCCGTATTCCTGCCGCGCAGAGCTTCGCGAAAATCCTGCTCCAGAAGAGCGAGGATCAGAACCTCACCACGAATATCAAGATCGCCGGCTTCGGTCATACCTACAAGAATGAGCTGAACAACCCGGGCGAGGGCTACAAGGGTTGGATGAAGCTGACGGAGGATAGTCAGCAAGACGTCTACGAGCAGATCCAGACGTTTGAGAAGCGCACGGAGGAGACCAAGGGCACTGACCACAACGCCGCGCTGGAAGGCGCGAGCGACGACCTGCTCAACTCCCCGGGCGAGGATCCCTGCCGCCTGTTGGTCACCTTCACTGACGGCAAACTCGCCACTGGCGACGACAAGGGTGCAGAGGACAACCTGTGCCGCCCGAACGGTGTCGCTGATCGTCTCCGCGCCGCAGGTGTCACGCACGTCGGCATCGGCCTGACCAACCCGCAGCTCAACGAGAACTTTGACCTGTTCCAGGCCATCACCGAAGGTGAAGCCGCAGGCATCACCTGTGGTAAGGAGCCGCGCAACGGTGCGTTCTACCCGGCGAACAAGGTGGGCGATCTCTTCGCCGCCTTCCGCTCCGCGCTGGATACCGGCGGTTCGGCCGGCCAGACCACGAACGCGAATGAGCCGTTCACGTTCGTCCTGGACAACTCGATTACTTCTGTCCGCTTCAGCGCTGTGGGCCGTGACGATCTCGGCCCAGACGCGAAGCTGGAGATGACTGCGCCGAACGGCGACAAGGTCGTCATGGAAGGCGATGGTGAGAAAAATGCCGGCGGCGGCAAGGTCACCTGGGAGGCGCGCAATGACGCGGTTCAGAGCGCCGACGGCGCCCTGAACAAGACCGGCGACAAGGACTGGGCTGGCGAATGGTCCATGCGGTTCATCGACATTGCGCCGGAGGCAGAAAAGGACGGCGAGGTGTTCAACCTGGTCGAGATGGTGCCGGAGCTCAACGTCACCTTCAGCGCCGACGGTGCCAACGATGCGGCGAAGACCGACGATGAGGGCGGCAAGAACGACCTCAAGGTCATGGACGACGGCAACCTGATCGTGTCGTTGACCGGACCCGACGGCAAGAAGGTCGATCCGGAGGGCAAGGCCGAAGGCACAGTCGAGTTCGTCCCGAGCGGCGGCGGTGACCCGGTCACGCTCGAGGAGAAGGCGGACTTCTCCTCCGGCAGCGTCGAGATCCCGGCATCGAAGATCCCCGACGCGCCCGCATCCGGCCGTGTCAAGGCGGAAGTTACCATCACGACTGCGGGTGCGAAGGGCAAGCCTGGCACCACGCTGTCCCCGCTGGAGGGCGATACCGCGCTCAGCGTCGCCGTGCAGAACCTGCCGCAGTTGCCCGGCCAGATCGACGTGGTCACCGAGGGCGAAGAAGTCACGGTGAATGTGCCGGTTTCCGGCCCGGGCCGTGTTTGGGTCGAGGGCGGCCAGCAGGTCGAGCACGGATTCGACGAACTCGGTGCGGTGACCGTCGACTCGGAGCACAACTCGAAGGACTCCGCGCTGACCGTTGCCCGCGGCGACACTGCTGAACTGCCGCTGACTTTCACGTTTGAACAGCGCGCGCAGCTCATCGCCAACGGCACGCTGCCGGTCCACATCGCTGACGAGAACGGCGGCGAGGAGCGCGTGGTCGACGTGGCCACCAAGATCGACTCCAAGGTGCCCGTGTCTAAGGGCGTCGCCGTGGTGACCTTCATCCTGGCGCTGCTTCTCGGCCTGCTGCTGCCGTTGTTGCTGTTGTATCTGGTGCGCTACCTCACCTCCAAGATCCCGAGCGATCCGGCGGTGGGCCCGGTGGCGTTCCGCATGACCCGCAGTGCCGGCGGCGCCTGGTCGTACGACGGCCAGACGCAGCCGATGATCGACCCGACCGATGCAGCGGCGCGCCAGATGCAGCCAGGACCGCGTTCTGTTCAGGCCGGCCGTGCGGAAGCTAAGGTCGAAAGCTTCTCCGTCAACCCGCTGACCGCGGCGAATGTCATCGTGTCCACTCCGTCGATCGCCGGCGACGGCAAGGAGAAGGACGGCCACGCGGTGCTGCCGCTGGCGGTGCAGGACTCCTGGTTCGTTCACTCGCCGAGCCAGTCCGGTGACGACATCGAGGTCGTCGCGTTCCCGCGCATCCCGATCGCACCGGCCGCGCAGGAGAAGCTACAAAACGAGATTGCTACGGAAGCACCTGCGCTTGCCGACGCACTGGCCGAACGTCTTCCGTCCGCCGAGCCGGCCCCGGGCCAGCTCGACCAGGGCGGCGGATTCGCCCCGCCGGGTGAGACCGACTTCGGCGCTGCCGGTGCCGGTTGGGTCCCACCCCAAGGAGGCGGTCAGGATTTCGGCGGTGAATCTCCGTGGGGGCCGCCGAGCGCCGGTCCGCAGCCGGGCAGTGGTGGAGCAGGGGCCCCGTGGGGGCCGCCGCCGCAGTAAGGACTGTGAACCCACTTGGAGCAATCGAGAAAATCATTCAGCCGGGCTGCGGGCGAACCGCACAACGGCCATGATTGGGAGCAGGAATCTTCACAATTGAAAAACGAATAACTGAATAACCGGATTGCACAAGCATCAGTGAGCTAGAAGCTAAACCCATTTAAAGGAGCACCCCCTCATGGAAAGAGTCCTCGTCGTCGGCTGCGGCGGTTCGGGCGCTAAGACCTTGGCGTTCATGATGGACCAGCTGAAGACGATGTTGGCGGAGCGTCTCCCCAACGAATACGTCTCGCCGAAGGATGTGAAGCTGCCGGACGCATGGCAGTTCGTGTCCTTGGATGTGCCCACCAAGCCGGAGTCCGCGGGCAAGAACCTGCAGAACGTCCAGGAGGCAGGCGGACGCTACATTTCGGTCGGCTCCTCCGGCCGCTACGCCAACGTCGATGCTGCGGTGTCGGCGCGTTTGGCCAGCGGCAAGAAGCTGGGGACGATTTCTTCGTGGGCGCTGCGCAACCCGGGGGCGGAGACCACCCCGATCTCTGCGGGTGCGGGCCAGTACCGCTCCATTGGTCGCATGCTCACCCTGAGCAAGCTGCGCGAAGTGCAAGAAGAGCTGGAGAAAGCGTGGGCGGCGCTGAACCAGCCGGGCACGGCTAGTGAGCTCAGCCGCGTCCAGACGGCGCTTACCGGACGCGCGTCGTCCGCAGTGAACGCGGGCAAGGACGTGCCGCTGATCATCGTGGTCACCTCCATGTCCGGCGGTGCTGGTGCATCCATGGCGATCGATGTCTGCCGCTTGCTCACCTCCCTGGATAAGGCGAGCGTGGGCCGCAACTGCATGTTCGCCTTCACCCCGGATATCTTCAGCGGCATTCCGCAGGACCAGGTGATGGGCGCGAACCCGAACGCGATGGCGATGTTCGGCGAGATGGCTGCGGCACAGATGGGTGCGGCCACCGAGACTGACCGCCGTCTCTTCGAGCAGCTCGGCGTGAACCTCGGCGACGAGAGTGTGCCGATCTCCCGTGTCTTCCCAGTCGGCGCACACTCCGGTGCAGAGGGCGCGCAGCTTGGCGACGGCAAGCCTGGCACCGTCTACCGCGCACTTGGCCGCGGCCTTGCGTCGCTGCTCATGGACGAGGCGGCGATGGGCCGCTTCACCCAGTTCAACCTCGGCAACCAGGGCGGCCTTCAGGCTCGCGACAACACCTACGGCTGGGGCGTGCAGAACAAGAACAACCTTCCGTGGGGCTCCTTCGGCTATGCACAGCTGTCCATGGGCCGCGACCGCTACGCGGAGTACTCGGCGCAAAGGCTGGCACGCTCGGCCGTCGATAAGCTCGTGCGCGGGCACATCGACCCGACGAACCCGGCGTCCGGCGACGAGCAGATCAAGCAGCGCGTGGACACCAACTGGCGTCAGATCCAAGCGCGCACCACGGTGATCCCGTTCGGCGAGAACGTCGGCGACTGGCTGTGGCGCACCTTCGGCGCAGAGATGGACCGCTGGGCGAATAGGTACGCGGAGACCCTCCGCCACCAGATCCCGCAGCCGAATAACCGCCGCGGGCGCGACTGGGCACCGGAAGTCGTCGGTGCGCTGAATGTCCTCGACCAGCAGGTCACCGCCGACAACGGTGCGGACTTCTACGCCGCCGCCTACAACTGGGCGAACCAGCGTAACCTGCAGGAAGGATTTTTGGACATCATCCGCCGCGAGGTGGGCAATTTCGGCCTGCCGTACGGCGCGACGGTGCTCGACGCGATCAAGAACATGCTCTCCCGCGACGTGCTCCCGCAGCTCGAGCAGGCGGCCCGCGGACAGCAGCGCCTTTCCCTCCACCCGGAGACTGAGCGCGCGATGATGAATGCGCGCGGCAAGATCGTCAGCGCCGAGCAGTACATGGAAGACATCGTCCGCCACACGCGCCAGCAGCTTCGCCACCGCGCGCAGGCACGCATGTCCGAGTTCGTCATGGTGACGCTGACCGACTTCATCGACCGTTTCATCGGCCCGCTGCAGAAGGCGATGACCACCGAGCACACCGATCTCGAGCACGAGCTGTCGCTCAACAACGACAAGGACTTGGGCGTCGCGCAGCTGAAGACGAACGTGCCGCAGCTGTGGCCGGAAGACACCGACATGGTGCCGCCGCGCTTCTCCCAGGCGGCGAACGAGATCTTCCTCACCGAGATCGAGGATTTCCCGCGCCAGTACGTCCACGACATTCAGAACGCCACCAACGCGGACTCCTACTCCAACGCGATCTCCAGCGCTGCTTCCTCCGTGGTCAGCGGCGCATGGTCGGCGCTTGAGGGTGCGGAGCAGGCGCCGGAGGATCTGATCGTTCTCACCGGCCCGTGGGTGCCGATGAACTTCACGCGAGACCCGAATAATCCGACGGAGCTGCTGGACCCGAAGCTGGGCCAGTTCTCGGTGCGCGTTGGTGCCGAAGAGGTCCTGGAGCGCTCCCGCATGTACATCCAGCGCCGCGGGTTCTCCTTCTACGACTTCATCTCCACCTCGCTGCGCAGCTACGTCACGTCGCCGACGCTGCAGGACCACGAGCGCCGGGCACGCCAGCAGCGCCTGGCCTCCAAGTTCACCGAGGCGATGAAGAACGCGCTGCCGCTCGCGCAGATCGACGACAACTTGGTGCGCAACCTGTACGGCGACGAGGTGGGCTACGCGTTCAACTTCTCCAAGGTCCCGCTCGAGGGCGACGAGTCCGCGCAAATGCTCGCTGACGAAGTGGTCAACTTCCCCAACGTCAAGCTGGCGGACCCGATGAGGCCGTTGGGCGACGCCCTGCAGAACCAGGGCGAGGAGCGCTCCATCGACATCTTCGGTTCCTACCCGAACTACGTGCCGGTGGTCTTCGGCTCCCTGCTGCGCCCGATTCGCGAACAGTGGGATGGCCTGAAGGACGCCCGCAAGGAGTTCTGGCGCGCCAAGCGTGCACGCCCGATCCAGGCCGCAGTCCCGATGAGCGAGGCGGAGCGCCGCGCATTCGTCGGCGGCTGGTACATCGGCCGCATCATCGGCTACATGGACTTCCCGGCCACCCTGGACACTCCGGACAACAACAGCCCGGTGAAGGTGTACGACGACACCGAGGGCAACCACGGCTGGGTGTCCTTCCCGGACCCGCTGCTCACCCCGCCGTCGAAGTTCCGCAATGTGTTCGACTGGTTGCCGGCCGTCATCGAGTCCGCCCCGCTGGCGTGGACGAAGGCGGGCATGACGCCGCTGTTGGATAGCTACCGCCCGTACCGCGTCATGCGCGGGTTGTACGACAATGCGGAGAACCCGTCGGAGATCGGCCGCACGCTGCACGGCACCCGCCTGCTGGCGAAGTGGCTGGCCACCGGTGAGCGCAAGAGTGGCGACCGCCTGATGGTCAAGGGCACCGGCCCGGAGGTCACGCCGGAAGAGCGCCTCGCCGCGGTGAAGACCTGGCTGTCGCGCCAGCGCGAAATCGCCATGGAATACGTCCCCACGGACAAGCTCCTGCGCGACCAGCTCTCCGTCCAGGCATCCCGCCCGGTCGCGGACGTCGATTCGCGCGAGCTCGCCTCCCGCATCCCGCTCTTCGCCGATGTCGCGCTGGATGTCTACGAGGTCATTGACACGATCATGCACATGCTGGACGAGGCGGACCGTCTCAAGCACAGTGCCCTCGAGGAAGCCCCTGAGCTCGACCTCGGTTCGGTTTCGCGCCCGGCAAGCATGCCGACCATGCCGGGAGAGGATGACATTTAATGGCTGACACGATCCGCGCCGCTGCTACGCAGGTGTGCGTGCCCATCTTCGTCGGTCGCGGCCGCTTCGGCGCCGCGGTCCGCCAGGCTCTCCAGGATTTGGAGGCCCTGCACCTCATCGGCCGCGCGATCTGGGTGGATATCGACGCATTCAGCGGCCCGATGGACCAAGCATTGCTTATCGACGGCCGCGTGGACGCCACTCCTTCCACCACCGACAGCTTCGCCCGGCTTTTGGCCAGCGGCTATAACGAGCGCTTCGCCCTCTGTCTCGTCAACGCCCAAAACGGCGAGGACAATATCCGCGACGACGAGCTGCAGAACATTTCCGACGCTGTATCGGACCTGAACCCGCTGCCCGTCAACGTGCTCGCCGGCCGCGCCGGGGAGACAGAGGCAACTGACGTCGATATCGTCCGCGGCTACGTGAATCTGTTCGTGGCGCCGGAAGAGTCCGATGCCCCGTCCGACCATGCGGTCCCGGTGTCTGCCGGTGAGCGCGAGAACACCTACACCTTGCTGGTGGCCACGACGTTGTGCTCGCTGTTCGGTCTGTGGGACGGTGCCTCCGAGTGCCCAGTGGAGCAGCTGCGCGGCACTGCATCGCCGATTCACTTCCGCCTCACTCGCGCTTATTTCCGTCGCGTCGACGGAGAGGTGGTGCAAAACCAGCTGCGCCAGGCTCTCTTCGACACCGAGGTCAACCCGGTCCCGCGTCTGTACCGCGCCGACGGCGGCACCGCTGTGGTGGAGCACCCGCAGGACCGCGCACAGTTCTCCCGCGCGGCCGCCGACGAGTTCTTGGGCATGTACCGCGATGGTCTGATGCCCGTCCGCGAGTCCGCGCAAACGCAGCGTGACCGCGAGCTGAGCAATAAGCAGGCCTCCCGGGAGCTGCGCCAGATCTGGTGGCAGACTCTCATTAACACTCCGGCCAATTTCTTCAACGACCTGCGTGGCGGTGCTTCCGACCAGATTTCGGCGAGTCTGCAGCGCGTCTACGGCACGGACTCCTCCGCGGTGATCGGCAGCATGAAGCACCTGCAGGGTGCTCCGGCGCAGATCTCCCAGGAGGCGCAGCAGGCCGACCGCAACCAGATTGCGGCGACCATGCACCCGATGTGGAACGGCTACAAGAATTTCGCGCTGACCATGCTGGACGCGAAAGCGCGTCCGATGGATCCGTTCAAGCAGAACACCGCAACCCCGCAGGTTGTGCGTCAGCCCGCTTCTGACCACATCACTGTGGCGGCGAGCGCCCGCGATGTGATCCCGGCGCCCGAGCAGGCAATGCGTATCGACGATCCGAGTCTCCGCGATGTCATGGGCGCCGACTCTTTGGCTCCCTACGACCCGGAAGCGATCGCCGCTTACGAGCAGCGCTTGAACTCCGCCGACACCAACGGCGTGTTCGACACCGGCAAGCTCCACAACGATTTCGAGCGGTGGAAGAGCACTGAGCGCGGCAGTTTCGCCCGCCACGTCGGCGAGGAACTGCGCAATATCCGCGTGGAGTGCGAACGCCAGGTCGACGCCGCCCGCGCTGAACTCGAGCGTCTCAGCCGCGGAGTGAAAGCCCCGGAGACCGGTGGTGCTGCGAAGACTTTCCGGTTCATGGGGTGGGTGGCCACGACGTCGTTAAGCTTCTTCTTGCTCTTGTGGCTCATCGGCCACCTGGTGATGAAGAAGGCGCAGGACAAAATTGCTACCGGCGATGCTGGCATCGCGGATGCGATCTTCTCCCAGATGTGGTGGGTGAAGAACCTCAACAACGCGCCCGCGTCGACATTGGCGTGGATGTTCGGCATCTGGATACTGGTCTGGCTGATTTTCTTCCTGTTGCAGGTCAGCTTTGAAACACGCGACCAGGTTCAGCTGGCCAACTTGCGCAAGAGCCAGGAAGCCCGCGTCAAGGCGGCGACGAACAACCTGCGCAATGCGGAAGTCGCGCTCGTGCGGATCGAGGAGGCATACCCGCAGTTCCTCTCCGTCACACAAATGCTCGGCGAGCTGGTCAACCGCCCGTTCGGGCGCGTGAAGACGGAACGCAATATCGCCGCGCAGCCCAGCAACCGCATGCCCCGCAATGTCGTTTTCGCCGATGCTTCGCCGGAGCCTGACGCGGTGTCGAATGTCGTGGCGCACTATAAAAACGGCCTCTACCACGAGGGTTGGCTCGGTGAGGCGGTGTCGGCCGGCATGGCCCGCGCGTACAGCGAGCTGTTCCAGCCCACCAACGACGACCGCTGGGACCACCTGTCCAGCCAGCGCGGCAAGAACACCTCGTCGCCGCTGGACCGCATGGCCCGCTACGTCACCTCGCCCGAGTTCTCCTCTCGCGACCGCACGGGAGCGAAGTGGCAGCCGGTCGCCGACGAGTTGCGCGCCAGCACCAGCCCGTTCAGCGGCCAGCTGCTGGGCAGCGTCGCGTCCGCGCACAGCGGCCCGTCCCGCGCGCTCGAGGGCGAGTTGCTTGACGACGCCCCGCGCGGCCACTTCAGCAGCCACTTCATGGCATCTGCCAGCCGCGGCCGTTCCGCCTCTGTCGTCGACGGCGACTTGAGCGTCCACAGTGTCTCCTCTAGCCCCCGCGATCCGGTCGGCCGCACTGAGGTGCTCGTCCAGGTCGGCGGCAATGCCCAGGCGGGCGACATCACCCTGTCCGCCAATGGTGGCAATGCGGCGGAGAACACCGACGATATTGTCCTGCCGGGCTCTGGCTACGTCGAAGACAATTACGGCACTGACCGCGAGATGCCCACCGCGGGCCGTCACTCCACGAGCGGCAGCGGCGACTCGTCCCGTTGGACTCCGGGAACGGGTGGCTCCTCGGCCGTCGATTTCCCGAGCGAAGGTGATATTTAATGGCGCTTCCTGATATGGCCATCGCCTGGCGCAATGCTGTCCAGGCACAGACGGGGTATCCCGTCCCTTCAGAAGCGGAGCTCATTCGCCACCTTGTCCACGGCGAATCCAACCCCAATACCCGCGTGTGGGCCGAGGCCCTGGATCTTCTGGTCATGCTCGACGGTGCCGGCCTGCCCCTGCAGACACCGCTCGGCCCCGACCTGACCACCCCCAGCCCTGTCTCTTATACACATCTGACGCTGCCGACGAAGAGGATAGTGTAG